>WNGB01000646.1_pt1 | contig 83821 bp, 74 predicted proteins | sample 5400681 | NCBI WGS metagenome assembly WNGB01 (sample SAMN13153367, study PRJNA577476) | soil metagenome | isolation source: 115 cm soil or saprolite under grassland replicate 2 | place: USA:California | collected 2016-06-15 | reverse complement strand
GGCGGCGATCTGGGTCGTCGATGTGTCGCCGTTGGCGCCGAACGTGCGGATTGCGCATGCACGCATGGCGAGCTCACGTCTGCCCGGGCAGGCGCTGGACGTGTCCATCGTCCTGAACGGCGACGGCGTGGCGGGTAAAGAAAGCGAGCTCGTTCTTGAAGACGCCGGGATTCCGGTCGCATCCGCGCGGCACCGCTGGAATAGCGACCGAGATCGGTGGGAGGCGCACCTGCAGTACCTCGCGCCGTCAGCCGCGGGCGGCCGGCTTCGCGTACGCGTGGCGCCGCTTGCCGGAGAATCGACCGCGGACGACAACGTTGCCGACGTGGCGGTGCCACCGGTGCGGGGAACGTTGCCGACGTGGCGGTGCCACCGGTGCGGGGTCCGCTGCGCACGCTTGTCGTTGAAGCACCGGTGACGTGGCCGGCGGTGTTCGTTCGACGCGCGTTGGAAGGGGAGAGCGCGTTCTCCGTGTCCTCGCTCCAGCGCGCCGGAAAGAGCGTCGCGACGCGTACCGGCGGTCCACCGCCCGGAAACGGGGACAGTCCCCGTTTCCAGCGGCAGAAAACGGGGACTGTCCCCGTTTCTGCGCTGACGCGCAGCGCCCTCGTACCGTTCGAGGTCGCCATCATCGGTGGCCCTGACAATCTGTCGCCGGCGGATCTCGAGGCGCTGCAGTGGTTTGTGGAAGCGCGCGGCGGTGTGGTCATCTTCGTGCCCGCTCAGCGGCCGTCAGGCCAATACCGATCGCTTATGGGCGGGGACATGTTCGACCCACGCGCGCTCGAAGCGCCGGTCCCTCTCGGCGCTGAGCTCTCCGCATCGGAATTCGTGGTTCCCCGCGAGCTGCCCCCCTGGTCGAGTGCGTTCGCGGCCGATCCGCAGGGCAATCCCGTTGTGTTCTCGCTGCGCAGAGGCGCCGGGGCTGTCGTCTTCTCCGGCGCGCTCGACGCATGGCGGCACCGAGGCCAGGACGAAGAAGCGTTCGCGCGTTTCTGGCGACGCGTCGTCGCCACGAGCGCCGTGTCTGTGCCTCCGGCAGTCGACGTCGAGCTGACGCCTGCACTCGCGCGTCCAAACGAGCGCGTGACGATCACTGTTCGCGTCCGGGACACGGAACTCTCATCCGGCGCGGACCGCATGGAACCGCCGTCACTCGAAGCGCGCGCGGTAGGCCCTCAAACGAAGACCGACGAGGCCGTCAGACTGTGGCCTACAGCTGAACCCGGCGTGTTCATTGGCGAATGGCGTGCGCGTGAGGCGGGAGACTACAACGTCAGCGTGTCGGCCGGTGTCTTGCGCGGCGACGCGGCGATCCATGTCGCCTCTGATATTGTCGCGGCCTCTCCACTGCAGTCCGACGATCTCGCATTACTCGCCCGCGCATCGGGCGGCCGGGTTTTTCCGGCAGCGCGCCTTTCCGACCTGACCGCCGCACTGAAGGCAGCGTATCCGGCGCGTCCAGTCGTTTATAGCGTCCGCATCATGCGATCGCCGTGGTGGTGCGTGCCGTTTGCCGCGCTCCTGTGCGTCGAGTGGACCCTTCGCCGTCGCCGCGGTCCAGCGTAAGCCATGAGCCCCGCTATGACCGAGTGCGTGAACACGTACCTCGACTACCTGCGCGACGTAAGGCGCCTGTCGCCGAACACGGTGAGCAGCTACGCGCGCGATCTCAGCGCACTTTGCGCTTACGCGGGGAAGAAGGAGCAGGCGATCGAATCGCTCGATCGGCGCGACCTCGAAGCGTTCGCCCGGCAGCTGATGACGAACGGCCTCGCGCCGCGTTCGGTGGCGCGCGCGATCGCGTGCGTCCGCGGGCTCTACAAGTTTCTGCTCCTCGAGAAGCGCATCGCCGCGGATCCTGCCGAGGACCTTCGCGCGCCGCGCGCGTGGCCCGCGCTGCCGAAGTACCTGGACATGCAGGAGGTCGATCGGTTACTCGCGCAGCCGGACACAACCAACGCACGCGGCGTGCGCGACAAGGCCCTCATCGAGCTTCTGTATGCCACGGGCCTGCGCGTCACGGAGCTCCTGAATCTGAAGGCGGGGGACATCAACCTCGCGGCCGGCTACCTGACGTGCATCGGCAAAGGGGACAAGCAGCGGATCGTTCCGCTCGGCGAGTCCGCGGCCGACTGGGTGCGCCGCTACATCGCAGACGCGCGTCCCGCGCTGCTCAAGGGACGAAAATCGAACTGGCTCTTCGTGAACGCGAAGGGAGGCACGCAGCTCTCACGCGTGGGATTCTGGAAGGTGTTGAAGAACTACGGCATCAAGGCGGGCGTCTCCCGCGATATCAGCCCGCACGTCCTGAGGCACTCCTTCGCGACGCACCTGCTGGAACGGGGCGCGGATCTGCGCGCGATCCAGATGATGCTCGGGCACGCGGACCTGTCGACGACGCAGATTTACACGCACGTGCTCGAGGCGCGCCTGCGAGCGGTCTACGACAAATTTCACCCGCGCAAATAAATTCGTGAGGTCTTTGTGGTACAGTTCCAAGGTTCTAGCCACTCGCAATTCTGCGTAAGCGAAGGAGTTCGATTCGCACATGAGCCGTAATGGCCACTATCTCTTTACGTCGGAATCGGTGACCGAAGGGCACCCTGACAAGATCGCCGACCAGATTTCCGACTCCATTCTGGACGCCATCCTCGCGCAAGACCCCGTCGGGCGCGTCGCCTGCGAAACCCTGGTGACGACAGGCCTGGCCATCGTCGCAGGAGAGATCACCACGAGCTGTTACGTGGACTTCCCGAGCATCGTCCGTGAGACGATCCGCGAAGTCGGCTACACGCGCGGCAAGTACGGATTCGACTCCGAGACGTGCGCGGTTCTTTCTTCGATCCACGGCCAGTCGCCGGACATCGCGCAGGGGGTGGATCCCGGCGGCGCGGGCGACCAGGGGCTGATGTTCGGGTACGCCTGCACGGAGACGCCCGAGCTGATGCCGATGCCGATCATGCTGGCGCACAAGCTCGTGAAGGGGCTTTCCGATCGGCGCCGCGACCAGTCGATGGACTACCTGCGTCCGGACGGGAAATCGCAGATCTCCATCGAGTACGACCACGGGCGTCCCGTGCGCGTCGACACGATCGTCGTGTCCACGCAGCACAGCCCGACGGTCACCAACGAGACGCTCCGCGAAGACATCACCGAGAAGATCGTCAACAAGGTCATTCCGAAAGAGATGATGGACGCGAAGACGCGCATCCTCATCAACCCGACCGGACGATTCGTCGTCGGCGGCCCGCACGGCGACGCCGGCGTGACCGGGCGCAAGATCATCGTCGACACTTACGGCGGCGCAGCCCCGCACGGCGGCGGCGCGTTCTCGGGCAAGGATCCGACGAAGGTGGATCGTTCGGCGTGCTACATGGCGCGCTACGTCGCGAAGAACGTCGTCGCGGCGGGACTCGCCGAGCGTTGCCTGGTGCAGCTGGCGTACGCAATCGGCGTCGCCGAGCCCGTGTCCGTGCTGATTGACAGCTATGGCACCGGCACGGCGTGCGACGAGAAGATCGCCGAGCTGGTGCGCGCGCACTTCAAGCTGACGCCGCGCGGCATCATCGAATCGCTCGATCTGCGCCGCCCGATCTACAAGAAGACGGCCGCGTTCGGCCACTTCGGCCGCACCGAGCCGGAGTTCACCTGGGAAAAGACGGACAAGGCCGCGGCGCTGCGCGCTGACGGCGGCAAATGATTGCCGGCTGGCGATTGGTGATTGCCGATTAAACGGACCGGCGATTGGCGATTGCCGATTGGCGAGTGAAAGTTGGGGCGCTGGCTGTTCTGGGAGCAGCCGGCGCCTTTGTGCTTCTGGCGCTGCCCTCCGCGCCTCGTCTGCTCGACACGTCGGGCTGGGCGGACCTCGCGGCGCGCACGGTTCCGGGCGCGTACCACATCCACAGCATCCGCTCCGACGGCCACGGTGACCGCACGCAGATAGCCGCCGCGGCGGCGCGCGCGGGACTGAAGTTCATCATCCTTACCGATCATGGCGACGGGACGCGTCCGCCGGATGCTCCCGCGTACATCGACGGCATCCTGGTTCTCGACGGAGTTGAGATCAGCACGGACAACGGGCATTACGCCGCGATCGGCATGCCACGCGCGCCGTATCCGCTCGGCGGCAGCGGCGAAGCCGTGGTCGAAGACGTCCGCCGCCTCGGAGGATTCGGCATCGCGGCGCATCCGGGCTCGCCGAAGCTCGCGTTGCGGTGGACGAGCCCGGCGCAGCCGGACGGCATCGAGTGGCTGAACCTGGACAGCGAATGGCGCGACGAATCGCGCAGCACGCTCGTGCGCGCCGGCCTCGCGTATTTCCTGCGTCCTGGTCCGGCGCTCGCCACATTGCTCGATCGCCCCGAGACGCTCGAGCGGTGGAATGCATTGGTGAAGAAGGCGCCGACTGTCGCGCTCGCCGCGGTCGACGCGCACGGCGGCGTCGGCCGCCGCGCGGAGGACACGTCGCGCAGCCTGTCCGGTACGATCGGTATCCCGAGCTACGAAGCGAGTTTCCGCACCGTCAGCAACCGCGTCATTCTCGATTCGCCGTTGTCCGGAGACGCCGCCGCGGATGCGCGCGCGGTGTATGCCGCCATCCGGAAGGGCAGCGTCTTCACGTCAGTCGACGCGCTCGCGGGTCCCGCCCTCGTGGATTTTGCGTTCGAGTCCGGCTTCAACCGAAAGGGCATGGGCAGCGTACTGGCGGAAGATGCCGACGGGACGCTGGTAGTTCGGGCTGTCAGGCCGGACGGTGGCGAGCTCGCGATCGTCCACGACGGCCGGGTCGTCGCCACGACACACGGGACCGAACTGCGGCACGTTCTGACCGGCGCCCGGGGCGCGTACCACGTCGAGATTGTCGCTGTGAGCACGACCGGCATGCCGCCCGTCCCGTGGGTTGTCACGAATCCGATCTATTTCGGTGCTAAGGGCCCCGCCGTCGCGCGTGCAGAACTCAGCGCGCGCTTTGGCGAGGCCTCGCCGAAGCCGCTTCGCGGCGAAGGCGGGGCTGAGGGTGCCAGAGGTGCTGAGGGTGCGATTGCGCCGTTTCCGTGGCGTATAGAAAAAGACCCGTCGTCGAGCGCGGTGCTGCGGACCACCGATCGGGACGCGACGCTTGAATACAAGCTCGGCGAAGGGGAGCGCGCCAACCAGTTCGTCGCGCTCGCGACGGATCTTCACGAGCAGTCGTTCAGCGCAATCGACCTCTCAGTTTCCGGGGATCATCCGCAACGTGTCTCTGTCCAGCTGCGGACGGCGGACGGCCGGCGGTGGGGAAGGTCCTATTACATCGATCCCGGCGGATCGGCGCTTCGCGTGCGGGTCGGCGATCTCGCGCCGGTGCGACCCGCGGCGATGGAGCCACACGTCAGATCGAATGAAGCGACGTCATTGCTCCTGGTCGTCGATCTGACGAACGCCAACCCGGGACGTTCGGGAAGCCTGCGAGTCCGGAGCAGCGCGTTCGTTCAGTAACAGCCGTTCAGCGATCGCCGGCTTTCGGCGCGATCTCGTCCAGGGCGCGACGCAGATCGCTGGCGAGCAGCCCGTGCCGGAACGCCTCCCGAAGCGCTCGCTCCGCGATCTGGCGGGCGACGACCATCGATTTCTGACGGATGTCTCTCGGCGGGGCAGAGGCGACGAAGGCGCCAAGCCCGCGCCGCATCTCCACGACCCCTTCGCGGACGAGCGTCCGGTACGCGTGCTGGACGGTGTTGGGATTCAGTTTCAGTTCGTTGGCGAGCTGCCGCGCGCTCGGCAGCGACTCTCCGGCCTTCAATACGCCCGTGCTGACCGCGCGAACCACCTCGTCCGCAATTTGGCGGTAAACCGCCCGCGGGTCCTCACGCCGAAGTTCGACGAACATACGCCGTAGAGTAGCACGCTAGCTAACTAGTAATCTAGTGAACTATCGCACGCAATAACGCTCGGTCATCGGCCATCGGCCTCGGCTATCGGACATCGGTAATCGGTAAAGCTAGGTTCGGGCTGTTAGTAGGAGATAGGCCGCGCTTCCCGCCGCGAGGATATTCGGCGCCCAGCCCGCCATCATCGGGCTGAGGACGCCTGCTTTCCCGATCGCGGCAAACGCGCCGCCGACGATCCAGTAGGAGAGCGCGAGCACGATTCCGATGCCAATTCCGTACAGTGTTCCGCGCTTGCCGGCGGTCATGCCGAACGGGATCGCGAGCAGCGTCATCACCACGGTGACAAATGGAAACGCCAGCTTCTTCTGGAGTTCGATGGTCAGAGGCACGACGTTGAGGCCGCTCGCCGAGAGCTCGTCGATGTAGCGCTTCAACTGCGGGACGCTCATCATCTCGGCCAGCGGCTGCAGCGTCTCGAAATAGTCCGGCGGTTCGAGCGACAGCGCGCGAGAGGGGAACGTCCCCCACTTGCCCTTACCTGCAAAAACCTGCTCCCAGCCGGCCGCCGCCTGCCACTGCTGACCGTCGAAACGCGCGCTCGACGTGAAGGTCTGGCTGTCGAGACGCCAGGAATCCTTTGAGAGCGCATAAATCTCGAGATTCGTCAGCGTCTTCTTCTGCTGGTCGAATTGCGAGTAGTGATAGATGTCGCCGTCCTTGCCGACGACCCATCGGCGGCTCAGAGGGGTAGACGTGCGTGGCGGGCGGCCACGGATCGTGGAATCCAGCGCGTCGGCGCGCTCGTTTGCCTGCGCCATCACGTGCTGCTCCAATCCGTAGAGAATGGCGCTCCAGCCAAGCGACAGCACGAGCAGCGGCGCAGCCACGCGATACAGGCTGATGCCGCACGCCTTCATCACCGACAGTTCGCTCGTCCGGCTCAGAAGCCCGAACGTCACGAGCACGCCGAGCAGCGCAGCCAGCGGAATGACGAAGTAAATGAATTGCGGCGTCATGTACCCGAGCAGCTGGAAGACCATGCCGGTCGTCGCCTGCCCCTTGAACAGTTTGTCGGTCTTGTCGATGAAGGTCGCGATATAGAAGATGCCCAGTAGCGCGGCGAACGAGATCGCCGCGGTCCGCAGGTACATCGCCCCGATGTAGCGGTCCAGGATGTTCGGCAGCAGCCACGAGAGCCGCGGAACGCGGATGACGATGACGACGCGGCGCCGTCGAGGCGCGAGGCTCGGCGCGCGAGATCCCGCGGACGCGCCCGAACCCTGGTTCGCCGCTTCGCGGCGGCGGTTGATCCACGTCGTCGCGGCATTGGTCAGCTTCACGACGCTGCGGAAGGGAATTCGCCCTTCCGCCCAGCGCGCGCGCCAGATCAGCGCGAGGATCCCGAAGGGGAGCAGGATCAGGTTCGGCGCCCACCGCGCGAGTTGCGCGACGAGCAGCGTCCGGCTCGCGCCATCGCTGCCGGAATAGAACCCCTTGGTGCCCGCTTCCGCCAGGTACAGCAGGATGTAATACGCGAAGATGACGGCGATGCCGACGACGAAGCCGGCCATCTTGCCGTCGCGGGCGACCGTCAGGCCGAGCGCCACGCCGATGATCCCGAACACGAGGCACGCCGCCGGGAACGAGAATTTCTGCTGGATCGCCATCATCTCGGCGTGCGCCGGCAGATTGTTCGCGAGCTTGTTCGCCGCCTGCTCCTGCAGCGCGGGAATCGTCATCTCGTTCAGCCCGCGCAGCAGCTGCAGGTTCTGGAAGACGCTCTTCGGATCCAGTTTCACGATCAACTGCTGCGGGAACCGGTAGGTCTCGATCGCCTTACCATCCAGCCCTCGGCTGGAATACCGGACGCCATCTTCGAGCAGCAGATCCACCGTCTGCTTCACGCGGTCCAGCAGCAGCCGGCCCCGGTTCGCCAGGTACAGCACGGTCGTCCCATCCGGCCGATTGGTTTCCGCGACCATGACGTCTTTCCAGCCGCCGCCGCTCTTCGGGATATCGCGGACGTACAGGACCCAGTTCGGGAAGTTCTGGAAGAAGACCTGCGGCCGGACGTCGTTCTCGACCTGCTGCGAGACGACGTCGTAGGTGAGCTGACGGAAGGTCTGGTTCGCGTCCGGGATCGCCTGGGTCATGACCCAGAGGTGGATTGCACCCGCTGCGGCGGCGACCAGGACAACCGGTCGCAGGAGCCGATAGGGGCTGACGCCGCAGGCCAGGAGCGCGACGGTTTCACGGTCGCCGGACATCCGGCCGAGGCCGATCAGCAGGCCGACCAGCAGCGACATTGGAATCGTGAGTCCGAGGGCCTGCGGAACGAGAGTCAGCATGATCCGCGCGGCCGTTCCCCAGGGCACCCCTTTGGCGACCAGCGCCTCGAGGTATTCCATCACCGGCGGGATCTCCAGGATGAACGTGAAGATCAGCAGCGACAGAAACAGCGGCGGCAGAACCTCGCGGATGACGTACCGGTCGAGCGTTTTGAACACGTGGGGTCAGGATAGCGCGATCGAGGGGAAGGCGCGAGGTTCGAGGAGTTTCGGGGCAACACCCATAAACGGCTGCGCAGAATATCCACAGGGCCCTTTTACAGGGTATTTCCGGTGGTTCTGATAATGTATGTTATGTTAACCAAAGCGTCGCGGTAGCGACGCGACGATACATTTCCAGATTTCCAAATTTCCCGATTTCCAGATTCCGCGAGCTACTGGTTCTTGAGCTCGCGGATGATTGCCTGCAGCGCCTCGATCACTTCGTCCTTGTCCACGCGGGACTTGGTGAAACGCAGCTGCAGGTTGAACAGCTTGGTGGGAGCCTTGTATTTGAACGTGTAGTGCTTCGGGCGTCCGGCCTTCGGTCTGGCGGCCTCTTTCTCCTTGCGGACGGCTTCGCGCGTGGCGCCGCCGTCGCGGGAGATCTTCTCGATCAGGGCGACCATTTTCTGAGGGTCGCCTTGCCTAACAACCTCTAGAAGCAAAGACTTAGAAGAAATGTCGGCCAGCCGACAAAGGTTTTTCACTTCGTCCGGCATGTTGTTCAGCGAGAGCGACTCGGTGATCGACGTTCGCGACTTGCCCAGGCGCCGGGCCATGTCTTCATGCGTATATCCGCATCGCGTAGCCAGCGAATGCAGCGCCTCCGACTCCTCGAACGGCGTCAGGTCCTTGCGCTGGATGTTCTCGATCAGCGCGACCTCGATAATCTCGTCGTCGTCCACCTCGCGGATGACGATCGGGACGTCCCTGAGGCCGACCTGCACGGCCGCCTGGTAGCGCCGCTCGCCCGCCACGATCTGGAAACGGCCGCCGCGCTGGCGGACGATGATCGGCTCGATGATCCCCTTCTCGGCTATCGACGCCATCAGCTCGGACAGGTCTCCCATGACCTGCCGCGGCTGGTTCGGGTTCGGATCGATCTCGTCGATCCTCACGAGGCGCCCGATCGGCGCGCCCGCGGAGGTGGTGAGCGCCTCCACGTAATGCTCGTCGTGACGCATCCGCACGGTGGACGGCAATCCTCGCTTAGCCACGGGCATTCTCCTTACGCACGGTCCATGACCTCCTCGCAGAGGCGGTAATACTCCGCCGCGCCCGTGGAGTCGGGCGCGAACGTGAAGATCGATTCCTTGTACGCCGGGCTCTCCTCGAGCCGGACGCTCTTCGTGATGACGGTCTTGAAGACCTTCGTCCCGAACACCTTGTCGATCTGCGCGCGGATGTCGCGAGCCAGCGCCGTGCGCCTGTCGTGCATCGTGATCACGACCCCCAGGATCCGCAGCGACGGATTTGCGCGGGCCCGGACCTTCTCAATCGTCTCGAGGAGATCGTCGGTGCCCTCGAGCGCGAAGTACGACGACTGGATCGGGATGAGCAGGTGCGTCGACGCGACCAGCGCGTTCACCGTCAGGAGCCCCAGCGTCGGCGGACAGTCGATGACGATGTTCGGGAAGCGCGCGGTGAGCGGCTGCAGGCGATCCTTCAGCCGGAAGTGCGCGTCGATCTCCCCGACCAGCTTCGACTCGAGCTTCGCCAGCGCGATGCGCGAGGGAGCGACCCAGAGGTTCGGCTGGTTCGTCGACGGCAGGATCACGTCGTCGAACGACACCTCCTTCTCTGAGATGGCGTCGTACACGCTGCGCGTGACCTGGCTGACGTCCAGGAACGACATCGTGCTGTTGGCCTGCGGGTCGAGATCGACGAGAAGGGTCGGCTTGCCGCGCAGAGACAGAGCGGCGGCCAGGTTGATCGCGGTCGTGGTCTTGCCCACGCCGCCTTTCTGGTTTGCGATTGCGACGATCATCAGGGGGCGGTTGCGGCAGTGTAGCACCGCTGCCCGACAAGCATCACATTTTGTATTTGCCCATGTCGTCCGGATCCAGGGATTCGAGCCATTTCTGGAGGCGCTCGGTCTCCCCCTTGTCCGGAGCGATGTCGACGGTCTTGGCGTGATCGATGACCTTTTCCTCGACGAAGATCGGCGCCCGCGCACGCAGCGCCAGCGCGATCGCGTCGGACGGCCGCGCATCGATCGCCATCACTTCCCCGGCGACGTTCAGGTAAATCAGCGCGAAGAACGTGCTCTCCTTCAGATCGGAAACCACGATCTTTTCGATGCGGCCGCGGAGGTCCGCGATGATGTTCTTCAGCAGATCGTGCGTCATCGGGCGCGGTGTCGTGACGTTCTCGATCTGCAGCGCGATCGCGTTCGCTTCGAACACGCCGACCCAGATCGGCAGCACGCGCTGTCCCTCTTTGTCGCGGAGGATGATGATCGGCATGTTGGTGATCGGATCCACCATCAGCCCCTTGATCGTCATTTCAATTTGCATGGACCGCCTCACCCCGGAGGCTGTTGGGATTCGCCCCGGTGATCCGAACCTGCACGGTGCTGCCGACCCATGACGGGTCGCCAGGGAAATTTACGACGGTGTTGCCGGACGTCCGGCCTGAGAGCTCCCATTCGCGCCGGCGGCTCCTGGCATCCACCAGCACGGGTTCGACGCGTCCGACCGCGGCCGCGAACAACTCCCCCTGGATGGTCTTCTGCAACGCCTGGAGCTCCACGATGCGCCGCGTCTTCTGCTCCTCGCTCACGTCATCCGGCATGCGCTTCAGCGCGAGCGTGTTCGGCCGCGGCGAGTACTTGAACGAAAACATGCTGTGATACCGGGCCGCCGCCGTGAGCGAGAGCGTCTGCTCGAAGTCCTCAGCGGTCTCACCGGGGAATCCCACGATCATATCGGTCGATAGCGCGAGGTCCGGCATGGTCTCGCGCAGCCTGGCCACCAGCTCGAGGTATTCCTCGCGTGTGTGGCGGCGCCGCATCGCCTGGAGCACCCGCGTAGAGCCGCTCTGGACCGGCAGATGGAGGTGCCGGCAGACCTTCGGCAAGTCCCGCATTGCTTCCATCATCCGCGATGTCACGTGGCGCGGATGCGGACTCGCGAAACGGATCCGCTCGATGCCTGACACGTCGCTCACGCGCACCAGAAGCTCCGCGAAGTCGCAACTCTCGTCGGGCGCCTGGTAATGATTCACGATCTGCCCAAGGAGCTGGACTTCCCTGGCGCCCGTGTCGGCGGCGTGGCGGACGTCGGCAACGATGTCCTTCGACGGGCGCATGCGTTCCTTGCCGCGCGTATACGGGACCACGCAGAACGCGCAGAACTCGTTGCACCCTTCGATGATGGTTACGTAGGCGCGATGTGGATCTTCGCGCCGCGCAACGCCAAGGGGGAATGAGACGTCGTCGTACGGGTTGAGATCGACGCGAGCGGAGGTCGTTTTCCGTGCCTCGCCGACCAGCGTGGGCAGCATTTTGAGGCTCTGCGTCCCGATCAGCACGTCGATGACCTGGCCGTTGGTCTTCGAGAGGAGCTTCTCGCCTTCCTGCTGCGCGACGCAGCCTGCGACGGCGACGACAGGTCGCGCACCGGTCTCGTCCCCCATCATCCGAATCTCGCCGAGGCGCGTGTAGAGCTTCTCTTCGGCCTTCTCGCGCACGCTGCAGGTGTTGATCACAATGACGTCGGCGTCACGATCATCGTCCGTACGTTCGTACCCAGCCTGCTCCAGCAGCCCCGCCATCCTCTCGGAGTCGTGCTGGTTCATCTGACAGCCGAATGTTTCCACCAGGTACTTCGACATCTGTTCTTTCACTCGAAGGGTTCGAAGGAACGAAGCAGTTCGAAGGAGCTGACAAGCCTTCGAGCTTCGAAGCCTTCGAACGCCGAAGGGTCCGTCGCGCTCCTTCAAACCGCTTCGACCTTCGCCTCGTTCGAGTTCTACCTTCGCTTTCGCTTTATATTCGCTTTCGCCTCGATCATTTCCCGGGCACCAGCAAGAACCGAAGCGGACACCTCTGCTCCACCCATCATGCGGGCGATTTCTGATTCACGTTCGACGCCGTCGACACGCGTCACCGCCGTCGAGGTGCGGCCGCCCCTGACGGACTTCTCGATGCGGTAGTGCGTGCTCCCGTACGCGGCGATCTGCGGCAAGTGCGTGATACACAACACCTGGAAGCGATCGCCCAGCAGGCGCAGCCGCGCGCCCACGACATCGGCGACGGCGCCGCCGATGCCGGCGTCCACCTCGTCGAAGATCAGCGTCTTGCCCGGCGCGTCAGTCGACGCAAGCGTCTTCAGTGCCAGCATGATGCGCGATAGTTCGCCGCCCGATACGATCCGAGCGAGCGGCCGAACATCTTCGCCCGGATTCGGGGAGATATAAAACTCAGCCTGGTCGAGGCCGCGTTCGGACCACTGCGCTTCCCCGCCGTCTTCGGCGAATCTGACCTCGCAGCGCGTCTTCGCCATGGCGAGGTCGGCGAGCGCCTTCTCGAGTGTCCGCGCGAAGTCGTTCGCGGCCGCGCGGCGTTTGCCCGACAGGTCCTGAGCGAGGGCCAGGTAATCTTTTCGCGCTTCTTCGAGCGCCGCATCGAGCTCGGCCGCGCGTTCGGTCGCGTGCTCGATGTCGTGCAGCTCCTGCCGAAGTGTCATCCGCTTCTCGATGACGTCGGCGAGCGACGGGCCGTGCTTCTTTTTCAGACGCTCCAGCAGAGCAAGCCGATCCTCGATCTCCTGGAGGCGCGCCGGCGACGCGTCAATGTTCTCCGAATACGACCGCAGGAAGTACGCCAGATCCTCCAGCTGCGACTTGATCCCATCCCGGGCCTCGACGTACGGCGTGAACTTCGGATCCAGCGCCGCGAGCTCCGCGACGCGCTTCCACGTCCCGGCGAGCGCCGGCAGCGCCGCCTCATCCCCCTCATAAAGAGATGTGTACGCCTCAGCGCAGAGTCGCTGCAGCCGATCCGCGTTCGCGAGCACCTGCCGAGTCGTGGCGAGCTCCTCGTCTTCGCCTGGTTGCGGCGCCCCCTTGTCGATCTCGGAAAGTTGAAACGCGAGAAACTCCGCGCGCGAGGCCTTCTGCTGCTCGCTTGCCGCCAGGCGCGCGCGCTCGTCGCGCACCTGCTGCCACGCGCGGAACGCGACGGACACGGCATCGCGCGCTGCCGTCAACCCGGAGAATTCATCGAGCAGGTCGATGTGCGCAGCGGGGTCCAGCAGTACCTGGTGCTCGTGCTGGCCGTGGAGGTCGACGAGGGAACCCGCAGCGTCACGCAGGGCCGCGCTTGTCACGAGCGCGCCATCCACGAACGCTCGGCTGCGTCCCTGCGAGGAGATCTCGCGCCGCACGATCAACTCGCCACCGTCGGGCTTCTCGAACACCGCCTGCACGGTGGCCGTTTCCTCGCCCGTCCGCACCAGGTCCGCGCTGGCCCGCCCGCCGACCAGCAGGCCGACCGCCCCGACGACGATGGATTTGCCCGCGCCGGTTTCTCCTGTGAGGACGTTCAGCCCCGGCGCGAACTCGAGCTCCAGCCGATCGATCACGGCAAGGTGGCTGATGCTGAGAAACCGGATCATGGGGAACTTCAATTCTATCAGAGCTTTGACAGCGCCTGAGCCGCGTGTTACGCTGCTTGCGACTGCGCTGTCCCAGCGGCGCAACTGGGGTCTCCCCTCTCTTCAGCGGGTGACCGGAGGTCTCTTTTTGCGCACGTTTGGATACGCTGCCCTTGCGCTGCAGGCGCCGGGGACGCCGGAGTCTGGGACCGGCGGAGTCGATTTCGTTCACCTCATCGCGAACGCCACGTGGCTCGCGAAGAGCGTTCTCCTGATTCTGCTCCTTTTCTCTGCCGTGTCCTGGGGCGTCATTCTCTTCAAGACGCTGCAGTATCGCCGCGCCGCGCGCCACACGGGAACGTTTCTGCAGGTCTTCCGCAAGAGCACGAAGTTCTCCGAGGTGCAGACGATCTGCGCGAGTGTACCGGCGAGTCCGCTGGTCGGCATCTTCCAGGCGGGGTACGCGGAACTCAACACGCAGCTGCGCCAGCCCGCGCGGGCGGGCGAAGCGGAGTCCAAGCCAGCGGCCGGTTCTGCTCGTCCAACGTTGAGAAGCCTCGACGCCGTCGATCGGGCACTTCTGCGCGCGACGAGCGTCGAAGTCAGCAGGCTCGAGAAGCGCGTGCCGTTCCTGGCCACGACGGCGAGTATTACGCCGTTCATCGGCCTCTTCGGAACGGTCATCGGGATCATGTTCGCGTTCGCGCGGATCGGCGCGGAAGGGTCCACGAGTCTTGCCGTCGTCGCGCCGGGTATCGCGGACGCGCTGATTGCGACCGCCGCCGGGCTTTTCGCGGCCGTGCCGGCTGTCTACTTTTATAACGAATTCACGAATCGCGTGAAGGAGTTCGCCGCGCAGATGGACGACTTCGCGCTCGAGTTTCTGAACATCTCGGAGCGGAATTTTACGTAATGCCCAAAGTCCAGCAGCACGTGGGAGGGGGATCGGGACGCAGCCGGCGCGCGCGCGGCTCCCGTGTTGCCACTTCCCTCGCCGAGATCAACGTCGTCCCGCTCGTGGACGTGATGCTCGTGCTCCTGATCATCTTCATGGTGGCGGCGCCGATGATGACGCAGGGCATGCAGGTGCATCTGCCGGAGTCCCGCAGGGCGACGCCGCTGACGGCGCAGCCGATCTACGTGACTGTGCCTGTGTCGTTTTCCTCGCAGCGCAAGGTGCAGATCGGCGAAGACACGATTCCGATCGATATCCTGCCGGAGCGCGTGCGCCAGGCGCTGCTCGAGCGCGACGACAAATCGCTGTTCGTGCGCGCGGACGGCGCCGTCGCCTACAAGGACATCGTCTACGTCTTCGACAAGCTCAAGTCGGCAGGCATCGAGAAGGTCGGACTGATCACCGTTCCGGTGGGCTCACGCTAGATGGACGCCGTTTCCGAGATCCTCGTCGACCGCGCGCGCGAGGCCGACAAGGTCACGCAGATGGTGATGCTGTCGTTCATCGCGCACGCGGCAATCATCAGCGCGATCGCGATGATCCCTTCGAAGTGGAACACCGTGCCCGATCAGAGCCACGTGATGGTGATCTCCCTCGGCGGGGCGCCTGGTCCGGTGCAGGGTCGCAATCCGATGTCGGCGAAGCCGGTGCAGGAAGCCGTTCCGGAGACGGTCAAGCCGAAGAACGAAGCTCCCCCGGCGCTCGCCAAGCCGGAGATGATCGAACCGGTCAAGTCCGCACCGGTCGCGCCGAAGACGCCCGTAAAGCCGACGCCGCCCAAGGAAACGCCGCAACTCCGAGGGCGGACGCCGACGCAGGGGGCGGAGGTGAAAAGCGGTACGGCGAAGGTCGAGACCGGCAGCCAATCGCAGAGGGCGTTTGGCTTGGCCACCGGGGGCGCAGGCGGAGGCGCCGCCTACACCGACTACGCGGACTTCTGCTGCCCCGAGTATCTCGATCAAATGGTGATTTACGTGCGGCGCAACTGGCTGGAAAAGCAGGGACAGGACGGACAGAACGTCGCGAAGTTCACGATCCGGCGCGACGGGACGATAACCGACGTCACGATCGAGACGCCGGCGAATCCCCTGCTCGACCTTGCCACCAAACGCGCCCTGATCCAGACGCAGAAGCTGCCGCCGCTGCCGGCGGCGTTTACACCGCCACAACTGACCGTGCATCTCGTTTTCCAATACAAACGGTAATGATGAGAACAGTCCTGACATGCTTCGCAGTTGCCGCAGTGTCGCTGACGCTGTGGGGCCAGCAGGCGCAGCCGCCGCAGCAGCAACCGCCGCCTCCGCCGCAGCAACCCACGGACATCCGGTTCGTGATCACCGGGTCCGGCGGCTCAGCGCCGAAGCTCGCGGTGGCCGGCTTCATTCCGCTTTCGTCCGACACGGAGACCGTCGCCGCCGCAAAGACGATCGGCGACGTGCTCTACGACGACATCGCGTACGAGCGCGAGTACTACATGATCGCGAAGGACGCGGTCGCCACGGTGCCGAAGCCCACGTCCATCGATCAGGTGCCACTCGATCGCTGGAAAGAGCTCAACGCCGATGGTGTGCTCGTCGGCAGCGTGCGCAAGGGACCGAGCGGAATCATCGTCCAGGTGCGCCTGATCAAGGTCGCGACCGGTGAGTCGGCGTTCGGCAAGGAATACAGTGGCTCTGTCGCGAACCCGCGCCGGTTCGCCCACACGATCTGGGACGAGATGTACAAGCAGCAGCTGCAGGGGCGCGGCGTGGCGCGCACGCGCCTGACGTTCTCGTCAGACCGCACGGCGGATCTGATCAAAGGACCGGTCGCGAACCGCGACGTCCAGGAAATCTTCATCGCCGACTACGACGGCGCGAACCCGCGCAAGGTGACGAACACCAAGACGCTGAACATCACGCCGACCTGGTCGCCCGACGGGCAGATCATCGCCTACACGAGCTACCGGCCGTCGGGTGGCATGGGCATGTTCCAAGACATCGTCCTCTCGTTCATCGAGACGGGGGATCGCCGGACGCCCGCGAACGGGGATCCGCTGAAGCAGAATTATCTGCCCGTCTGGTCGCCGGACGGTTCGAAGATCGCCTTCACGACGAACCGCGACGGTAATCCGGAGATCTACGTGATGAACCGGGATGGCAGCGGCCTGAAGCGGATGACGAACAGTCCGGCGATTGACGTCACCCCAACGTGGTCACCGACGGGCGGGCAGCTCGCATGGGTGTCGGACCGCACGGGGAACCCGAAGATCTACATAATGAACGCTGACGGTACCGGACAGCGCGCGCTTGGCGGCGACACCTATTGCGACCGCCCCACGTGGTCGAGCGCGCCGTTCAACGAGATCGCGTACGCGGTGCGCACCGGGCCTGGTTACGACATCAAGGTCTACAGCTTCGCGACCGGCCAGGCGACGAGGATCACCGATGGGATCGGCAGCAACGAGAGTCCGGCGTTCTCCCCCAACGGGCGGCACATCGCGTTCACGTCGACGCGGAACGGCAAAGTGCAGATTTATACGATCGCGCGGGACGGCAACGATCTCCGGCAGATCACGCGCGAGGGCAACAACAAGTTTCCTAATTGGTCGCAGTAACGCCTGGTGCGCGTTTTCGGAAAACGAAGGTTACGGAGTGAGCAGGGACAGATGAGACATACACAGTTAGCGGTGATCGCGGTGCTCGTGGCGGTCGTGGGCGCCGGCGCGTGCGGCAAGAAGAAGCCGCCGGTCGCGAGGCCGATGCCGCCGCCGACAACCACGGGCACCACGGCAACTCCCACCCCGGCGCCGCCCACGCCGGTGCCGGATACGACGCCGATTCCGCCCGAGCCGAAGATCTCCGAGGATCCGCTGGTGAGCGGAGATCTCGACGTCATCAACAAGAATTCACCGTTTCAACCGGTTTTCTTCGGCCTCGACAGCTTCGAAGTGGATGGCACGGCACAGCAGGCGCTGAACACCAACGCGGGTATCCTGAAGAAGTACCCGACGTGGGTGATCACGCTCGAGGGGCACTGCGACGAGCGCGGCACCGCGGAGTACAACCTCGCCCTCGGCGAAAAGCGCGCCCTCGCGGCAAAGACGTATCTCGTGTCGCTCGGCGTGCCGGCCGATCGCCTGCGGACCGTCAGTTATGGCAAGGAATTTCCATTCGATCCGGGCCACGACGAATCGGCATGGTCGAAGAACCGCCGCGCCCATTTCGTCGTCACGAGCAAGTAACCAGGAGCAACACGCGATGAAGGTTTGCCGCACGCTATCCGTACTTCTTCTCGCGCTGGCAGCGCAGGCGCAGCCTGCGGCGGCTGCCGCGAATAAAGAGCACTTGCAGCTGATGGCTGAGATTCGGATGCTCCAGGAGCAGAACCAGCAGCTGCAGCAGCTGCTCGGAACGCTGCAGGATACGTTGAAGACCGTGACCACGAAACTGGACGACCAGTCCGCAGCGACGCGGAAAGCCATGGCCGACCAGACGCTCGCCGTCAACAACATCGGCGACAACGTGCGCACGCTGCGGGAGAAGACGGACGAGACAAACGTCAGGATCTCGACTGTCTCGCAGGAGATCGAGGCGCTCCGGCAGGGGATCACGTCGCAGCCGGCGCCGACGCCGGTCACGAATCCCGTCGAACCCGCCGGCGCGCAGCCTCCCGCGGGCGCGAATCCGCCGCCCGTCTCGACGACGCCGCAGACCGTCTCACCGTCGCGGATGTTCGAGGCGAGTTACGACGACTACACCGCGGGCCGCTTCGATCTCGCGATCCAGGGATTCGAAGGATTCATCCAGGCGTTTCCGCGCCTGAGCCAGGCGGCCGACGCGCGGTACAACATCGGGATGTCGTACTACAACCTCAGTAACTGGGCGAAAGCACGCGAGTCGTTCCAGAAGGTCATCTCTGACTATCCGCAGAACACCGATCGCGTCTCGGAGGCATATTACAAACTGGGCCAGACATTCGAGCGCCTTGGCCAGGTCGACAACGCCAAACGCGCGTACGAAACCCTGATCCAGAAATTCTCGTCGACGTTTTCAGCCAGCCAGGCGAGGCAAGCGCTCGATCGGTTGAATAGACGGTAAACAGTAAGCAGTAGACGGTAGACCGTAGACGGTAGACGGTAGACGGTAGACGGTAAAACACTACCGTCTACGTATTACCTTCTACCGTCGACGTTTTTAGAACGGAATATCGTCGTCCGTCAGCTCGCTGATCGGTTCCCCCATTGACTCGTGCTCGCCGCCACCCGCCGCGGCGCCCGCGGGCGCGCCGGCTCCGCGCTGCTGCTGCGAGCGGCCGCCACCGCCCATACCACCGCCACCGCCGCCGAGCAGGACGATCCGGTCGCCGCGGATCTCAGTGGTGTACTTGTCGTTCCCGTCCTTGTCCTGCCACTTGCGCGTCTGCAGCCGCCCCTCGACGTAGATCTGCTTCCCCTTCGTCAGGTACTCGGACAACGACTCCGCGGATTTGCCCCACAGGACGATGCGGTGCCATTCGGTCTTTTCCTGTTTCTGGCCGGACGTCTTGTCGTTCCACACTTCCGTCGTCGCGAGATTGAGCGTCGCGACGGGGGCGCCGCCGGGCGTGTAGCGCAGCTCCGCGTCCCTCCCGAGATTGCCGACCAGGATTACCTTGTTCACGCTTCCCATCGTTTATTCCTCTCTGACCTCTCGTTTAGGACTGGCGTCCGTACCGGTCCTCTAAGCGCACCACGTCCTGGAGCTCCGGCGTTGAAACCTCGAAGATATCGCAGTCGGTGATGGCCGTCATGCGGTGAACCGTTTTCGGGACTACATGGACGGCTTCGCCCGGCTTCATCTCCCGTTTCGTGAGCGGTCCCCCGGCGGTGCCTTCGTGCCCCTCGGCAATCTCGAACAACATCCGCCCGGACCACAGGAAAATCGTTTCATCTTTCTGGTTGTGGTACTGCAGGCTGAGGGCGTGGCCCGCGTTGACGTGGATCAACTTCCCCACATACCGCTCGGTCTTCGCCCAGTGCAGCTCGTAACCCCACGGCTTCTCCACTCGCGTCGGTTCACTCAACTATCGCTCCTTGTCGTGACAGGGAAGGTCAATCCGTCAGCGTGATTTCAGCGCGGCCATGGATTCCGCCAGCACCTTTTCGACCTCGCCTGCCGTTGCTGCCTTCAGCGCGCGGCTCGCCAGGCGCGCGGTTTCCGGAATCCGCAGTCCGCGGACAACCTGCTTGGCGATCGGGATGGATGCCGGCGTCATGCTGAACTCGCGCAGGCCGAGTCCGGTCAGCAGCGGCAGCAGCACAGGGTCCGCCGCCATTTCGCCGCAGACCGAGACCGGCAGGCCGCTGCGTCGTGCACCGCGGGCAACGTGACGCAGTACGCGCAGGATCGCCGGGTGAAGCGGCGCGTACATGTCCGACACGCGGTCGTCGGTACGGTCCACCGCGAGACAGTACTGGATCAAATCGTTCGTGCCGATGCTGACGAAGTCCGCCTCCCTGGCGAGCAGATCGATCGTCAGCGCGGCCGATGGCACTTCGATCATGATGCCGATCGGAACATCCGGCACGGAAAGGCCTCGCGCCTGCAGCGCCGAGGCCGCATGCTGGACCGCCGTGCGCGCGGCGCGCAGCTCCTCCACGCCGGTTACGAACGGGAACATGATCCGGAGCGGCCCGTGGACGGCGGCGCGCAACAACGCGCGCAGCTGCGCCTGGAACACTTCCTCGAACGACAGGCTCAGGCGCAGGCCGCGCAGCCCCAGCGGCGAACGCGGATGCTCGCCATGGGTCAGTCCCATTTGCGCCTCGGTGACGTCGAACGTGCGGACCGTCACGCGGCCTCCGCCCATCGCCTCGATCAGCCGCACGTACACGGCGTACTGCGCCTCCTCGTCAAGCCCCGCGGCGCTCGTACCGGCGAGGAGGAATTCCGATCGATACAGCCCGATCCCCTCCGCGCCGCGCAGCCGCGCGCGCTTCCCCTCTTCGGGTAACTCGACGTTCGCCTCGATCCGGATCAGCGTACCGTCCGCCGTGACGGCAGGAAGTGTGGAGTATTCGTCGAGCGACCGTTCGTATGCGCGACGTTTCTTCGACCGCGCTTCCAGTTCCGCGAGCAGATCCGGCGGCGGATCGACGAGGACCTCACCCGCCGAGCCGTCGACTGCGAGCAGCGCGCCTGGTGCGATGACGCCGCTGGCGTGACGCACGCCTGACACGGCGGGCAAGTGAATCGAACGCGCGAGAATCGCGGTGTGATACGTCCAGCTGCCCGCATCCGTCACGAATCCCGCGAGCCGCTCCAAATCCAGTTGCGCGATGAGCGACGGGCTCAGCTCCTCTGCCACGAGGACCAGCGGTCCTTCGATGTCACGAAACAAATCCATCGGATTGCCGTCCGCGCACAGGTTCATGCACAGCCGTCCGACGACGTCGGCGACGTCCCCTTTGCGCTCGCGCAGGTAAGGATCGTCGAGCTGGTCGAACAGCGCGGACACTTCATCGAGCGCCCGCTGCAGCGCGGACTCGGCGTTCAGCCGCTCGTTGCGGATGATCGCGGCCGCGCGATCGACGAGCATGGGATCGTCGAGCATCAGCAGCTGAGCGTCGAACAGGTAGGCGTGCTCCGCCCCTGCTGCCGCGGCGATCCGCTCCTTCACGTGCCCGATCTGGACGCGCGCCTGGGCCCGCGCCGTATCGAGCCGCTCCAGCTCGCCGTCGACCCTCCGCTCGGGGATCCGGAACCGCAGGTTGCGCGTGCCGCGCGTGAACACGAGCGCGCGGCCGATCCCGATGCCGGGTGAAACGCCGAGTCCTTTCAGGCGCATGACACCTCGTCGAAGCCGCGTTCAACGAGGGCGCAGAGCGCGGCGATCGCCTGCTCCTCGTCGGGGCCGTCAGTCGTGATCCGGATCGCGCTGCCCTGCGCGGCCGCGAGCAGCAGCAGTCCCATGATGCTCTTACCGTCCACCTCGCGGCCGCCGCGCGCCACCTGCACGTGGGCGGCGAACCGCCCCGCCGTGTGCACGAACTTTGCGGCGGCGCGCGCATGCAGACCCAGCGAATTCTGAATCACGATCTCACAGCTTTTCACTGCTTCTCCCCGCGAATGAGGTCCGAGGCGACCCAGATCGCGTTGCGCCCCTGTTCGCGGATGTCGCGCGCGAGCGTCAGCAGGTCCATCTCTTTCAGCGGCCGCGCCAGTTTCATCAGCATCGCGAGATTCAGCCCGGTGATCACTTCCACCTTGTCCGTCTCGACGAAGGTGACCCCCAGGTTCGCAGGCGTGCCGCCGAACATATCGGTCAGGACCAGCACGCCACCGGGCTTTTCCGGGGTCGCCACTTTACTCCGCACACGTTCGATCGCGCGACCGATCTCTTCCCGCGCCAGATCGACGTCGTCATGCCAGCCGATCGACACCGCGGTGAAATGCGGCAGGTCGCCGACGATCATTTCCGCCGCGTTCAGCAGCTCCGCGGCAAGCTGCCCGTGCGTCACGACAACGACTCCTACTTTCATGTCAGTCGATCGCGATATCGCGATGCCGGACGCGCGGCTGGACGCCCTTCAGTCCCGCGAGCCCTTTCTTGATGGCTTCCGCGATCATCACCGAGCGGTGACGGCCGCCGGTGCAGCCGACCCCGACGGTCAGGTACGACTTCCCTTCCGCGACGTATTGCGGGATCAGGAAACGCAGCAGGTTGAGCGTGTGTTCGAGGAACTCGTGCGTGGCGTCCGACCTGTCGAGGAACGCCTTCACTTCGCGGTCCCGCCCCGTGTGCGGACGCAGCTTCGGCACGAAGTGCGGATTCGGAAGAAAGCGGACGTCGAACAGCAGGTCGGAGTCCACCGGAATGCCGTGCTTGAAACCGAAGCTCAGAATGGTGACGACCAGCTGCGAGCTCGGGGATCGGCCGCTTTCGACGTTGCGGAACGCGTGCCGCAGCTCGTGCACCGTCATGTTGGACGTGTCCACGACATGATCGGCCAGCCGGCGGAGCGGCTTCATGTGCTCCCGCTCCTCGCGGATGCCTTCCGCCGCGGAGCGATCGGGCGCCAGGGGATGCGGGCGGCGCGTCTCGCTGAACCGCCGCACCAGTACCTCGTCCGTCGCGTCGAGAAAGATCAGCACGGGATGCAGGTTCCGCATCTCTTTGAGACGCTTGAGCACTTTCGGCAGCTCGTCGAGCATCTTGCCTTCCCGCACATCCACCACCACCGCCGCGCGCCCGATCTCGCTGCCGGCGCGCAGCGTGAGTTCCGCCAGCATGGGCAGCAGCGCCACCGGCAGGTTATCCACGCAGAAGTAGCCGAGATCCTCCAGCGCGTGGATTGCCTGCGACTTGCCGGATCCCGAAAGCCCCGTCAGCACCACGAACCTGGACGCCACGGCCGTCCTCGCCGCACGGCGCGCGGCATGGCGACGTTCCACCCCCTTCGCTTCTTTGTTCCTGCTTCCTTCTTCCTTCTTTTTCAGATGTCTTCTCCAAAGTCGATGTCGTGCGCCTCGCGCGCCTGGAGCTGCGCGTCGAGCCGTTCGGCGAGGCGGCGGGCCGAATTCAGCCCGCCGTGCCGCAATAACTGGTTGCGGGCGGCGACTTCCACGAGAATCGCCAGGTTCCTGCCCGGCGCGACGGGCATGCGCAGCATCGGAATGCGGACGCCGAGCAATTCGTAGTGCGCCTCGTCCAGCCCGAGCCGCTCGTACTCGCGCGCGGGATCCCAGCGTTCGAGCTGCACGACCAGCTCCACGCGCTTCGATCGTCTCGTCGACGCGACGCCGAACAGATCCTGCACATTGATCAATCCCAGTCCGCGGATCTCCATGTGGTGCCGCGTCAGCTCGGGACACGTGCCCATCAGGTACGCGTTCGCGCGCACGCGCAGTTCCACCGCGTCGTCTGCGACCAGCCGGTGGCCGCGCACGACCAGGTCCAGCGCGCATTCGCTCTTGCCGATGCCGCTCTCGCCGATGATCAGGACTCCGAGACCGAGGATGTCCATCAGGACGCCGTGCATGACGGCGTGCGCCGAGAGATACGCATCCAGGGCGGCGGACAATCGCGCCATCACGAGCGGTGTGGCGCCGCGCGTCCTCATCAAGGGAAGGTTTGCGCGATCCGCTTCGACGGAGAGTTCCGGCGGCGGCTCGAATCCGGCGGTGACGACAAGACACGGCAGCGCGTGCGAGTACACGCGGCGGATGACGTCCGTCCGTTCGGATGACGACAACGATTCGAGGAAGCGCACTTCGCTCTCGCCGAGGACGAGGACGCGTCCTTCGCGCAGATACTGATCGAAACCCGTCAGCGCGAGGCCGGTTTTCTGGGGATGCGGGTTGGTGATGCGGCGGTCGACGCCTCCGGCGCCGGCCAGGAGCTCGAGCTCGATGCCCCGGGACTCGGCCAGGTCGCGCAGAAGGGTCGCCACGGGCACCCCGGGCATCGTCATTGAAGACTGCCGATTGCAGACTGCCGATTAGACATTGCCGACTGTCGGTTGGCGATTAGACATTGCCGATTGGCGATTGGCATTGTCGATTGACGATCGGCAATCCGTCAATCGCCAATCTTCAATCTCCAATTCGTGAATCTGCAATCTGCATTCGCCAATCGCCAACGTCAGTCCGGTTCGATGAGTCCGAGGCTGCCGTCCTTGCGGCGGTGCACGATGCTGATCGCGTCGTTCTCGGCATTCCGGAAGACGACGAACATCTCCGGCCCCGACTCGACGCGGAGGGCCGCGTCCTCGACCGACATCGGCTTGATCGCGTACCGCGTGGGGCGGACGACACGGCGCGCAGGGGCGGCCTGGCGGCGGCCGGGCGTGGCGTTCGCGTCCTTCGTGCCGCTGCGCTGGCGTTTTCCCTCCGTCCACTTCGATTTCAGCTTCTCCGCCTGGCGCTCCACTTTCTCGGCGGCCTGGCGGAGCGAGAGCGGCCAGCCGTTCCCCTCGCCGACACCGCTCATCATGTGGTCGCCGCGGGCGTGGACCACGAGCTCGGTGCGATGGCGGAATTTCTCTTTGGTGAGGATGATCGTCGCGGAGAGCGCCGAGTCGTTGAGGAGCCGTTCGAGCTTGGCGAGCCGCTTGCCGATCAACTGGCGGAGCCCCGGGGTGATCTCTACATGACGGCCGGTGATATCTAGACGCATGGCGCTCGCTGTCTAATAGAGCACTTTCCTCTGGTTGGACGTCGGAATCTTCAGCTCTTCGCGGTATTTCGCGATCGTGCGGCGCGCGAGCATCAGCCCCTCCTTCTGCAGGATGCTGACGATCTTCGAGTCGCTCAGCGGCTTGCGGGGATCTTCGTTCTCGATGATCTTGCGGATCCGCTGCTTGATCGTCACCGAGGACACGCTGTCGCCGTACGAGCTGCTGATCCCGCTGTGGAAGAAATATTTGAGCTCGAACACGCCTTGTGGCGTGTGCATGTACTTGTTGTTCACGACGCGGCTGACGGTGGACTCGTGCATGCCGATGTCGTTTGCCACGTCGCGCAGCACGAGCGGCCGCAGGTATTCGATCCCGTGGTCGAGGAACTCGCGCTGGAAGTTGATGATGCTGTTGGCGACCTTCTGGATCGTCTTCTGCCGCTGGTCCACCGACTTGATCAGCCACAGCGCCGAGCGGAACTTGTCCTTCACGTAGGCCCGCGTCTCGTTGTTCTCGGGGGTGCCGGCGACATTCTTGTCGAGCAGCCGGCGGTACGTGGGGCTGATGCGGAGCTGCGGCAGCCCTTCTTCATTGAGCATCGCGACGTACTGGTCCTCGACCTTGACGACGTAGACGTCGGGAATTACGTACTGCGACTGCTGCGGATTGTAGCGGCTGCCCGGCTTCGGATCGAGGTTGCGGATGATCTCGATGTGCTCTTTCAGGTCGTCGATCGGCATGCCCATGCGACGCGCGATCTCAGGCACCTGATGGTTCTGCAGCAGCCGGAGGTGCTCGGTGACGATCTTCTCGGTCGGCGTGCCTTCGAGACCCAGATGCTTGACCTGCAGCCAGAGGCATTCCTGGAGGTCGCGCGCGCAGACGCCAATCGGATCGAACGTCTGCACGTGCTGCAGCACGCGCTCCACATCAGAAACCGGCCAGTCGCCCATCGCGGCGATCTCCTCGACCGACGCAACGAGATATCCGTCGTCATCGAGGTTGCCGATGATCGCGTTGCCGATCTCGCGGACCTTCTCGCCGAGATCAGCCAGCTGCGGGTTCTCGGTTTCCATCGAGAGCTGCCATATGAGGTGATCGGACAACGAGGCGGCCGACGAGAGCGTGTTCTCGATCGGCGGGAGTTCCTTGACCTCGGAGGGGGCGCGTGACTTGTAGCCGTCGTCCAGATAGTCGCCGAAGAAGTACTCGTAGTCGGCGTCATCCCACTGGTCGGTTTTTTCCGTGCTCGGTTTGTCGGCGTCAGCCTTGTCGTTTTGCGCCTGCTGTTCGGCCGGCTGGAGCTCCTCCGTCGGCACCTCTTCGAGCAACGGGTTCTCCACCATTTCCTGGTTCAGGAGATCGGCCAGCTCCAGCGTCGACATCGGCAGCAGCTTGATCGCCTGCTGCAGCGATGGAGTAAGGATGAGCTTCTGAACGAGCTTTGTGTGGAGTTTCTGCGAAATCGCCACGGCTGTTCTGATTCTAGTCCAACCGGAAGTCGGCTCCGAGGTAAATGCGCTTCACTTCCTCGTCAGCCGCAAGGGTTTGCGGTGTTCCGCTCTTGAAAATCACGCCGTCATGAACGATGTAGGCGCGGTCCGTGATGCGCAGCGTCTCCCGGACGTTGTGATCCGTGATGAGGACTCCGATCCCCTGCGATTTGAGGTGAAAAATGATCTTCTGGATGTCGGTGATCGCGATAGGATCGATCCCCGCAAACGGCTCATCCAGCAGCATGAACTTCGGGGAGATGACCAGCGCGCGGGTGATTTCGACGCGGCGCCGCTCTCCCCCCGAGAGGGTGTAGGCCGGCGACTTCGCCAGGGGCGTCAGGCCGAGTTCCGCGAGCAGCTCCCGCAGGCGCGCGCGTCGGGCCGCGCCGTCGAGATCCAGTGTCTCCAGGATCGCCATGATGTTCTGCTCGACCGTGAGGCCGCGGAAGATCGACGCTTCCTGCGGCAGGTAGCCGATTCCTTTCCGCGCGCGCACGTACATCGGATCGTCGGTCACGTCCACGCCGTCGAGCAGCACGCGTCCCGAGTCCGGCGCCGTCAGCCCCACCACCATCGAGAACGTCGTCGTCTTGCCGGCGCCGTTCGCGCCGAGCAGGCCGATCACTTCGCCCGAGGCGATCTCGACGTTCACGCCCCTGACGACCGTCCGACCGCTGTATGACTTGGTAAGGTCTCGCGTCCGCAGCGTCGCCATTCAGTGCGATCCCGGTCCGGCGCCGCACACCGCCGTTCCGCTCTTGTGCGGAAAGGCGTCCGAGCCGCTGACTGAGGACGTGCTGGTCTTTCCCTGTTTCGTCGCGCCGGTGCCGCCGGTGCTGTGGAAGGTGGCGACCGCTCCTTCGGTGACGCGACAGTTGCCGGGTGTGTCGTCGTACACCTTCACCGGACTGCCGACCATTTTGTATTCTTCGTCCTTCGCCACGTAGGTGAGATGGCGCCCGTACGCGCGCCGCAGTTCCTGCCGCGAAACGACGTTGCCATCGGCTTCGGCGCGCTGGAGCTGCCCTCCCTGTTCCGCGAGATACAACTCGAGCTTGTCGGACGTGACGTCCCCGTCCGGTCCGCTCATGTGCGTGTTGCCGGTGTACGTCGCGCGGTGTTTCGCGTCTTCATACAGAAGCTCGTCGGCGGTGGTGTTGGTCGGCTCGGTCTGTACCGGTTTCGCGGGCTTTTCGTTCTTGTCCTGTGCTTCCGTCAGCACCATCGACGTGAACACCTTCGTCGTCGCGTGCAGGTTGCCGGTCTTGTCCTCGAGGACGATCTTGTCGGCCTGGATGACCGTGTCTTCCTGCCACAGGCGGGAATTTCCCTCGTAGGTCGCGAGGGAATTCGCGCCGTCGTAATTGAGACGGTTCGACTTCACGTTGACCGGCTGATCCTGCTTCATGATCGACGGCACCTTGACGACTCCGTCCTGCTTCTTCGACTGCGCGAGCATCACGCTGCGCACGTTCGTGTCGGCTTTCATCGCCTGCGTGCCGAGCGTCATCTGGATGGTGCGCGCCTCGACGCTGATCCGCCCGTCGGACACGTGGGGTCCGCGTCCCGTGTCCCCCGCCTCGGGGCTGAGATCGAGGCGATCCTGCGCGATCTGGTAGATCGCAGTGGGCGAATCCGCGGTCGTCTGCGTACCGTCGGTGAAGTGGACGTTGGTGTGAAAGCTCGCCTGCTCGATGTCGCCGAAACCGGGCTTTGTCTTCAGGTCCATCCGCGCCGATCGCGCCGTGCGATCGATGGCCGTGAGCTTCCCACGCGCCGCTCGCGATTCGCGGTACTCCACGTCACCCGAGAACGTCGCGGCCTGGATCCCGGCGTTTGGCGCGCCGGTCGCCAGCAGGGACGCCGCACGAATGCGCCGCGCGGGTGTTTCTCCATCCGCCGGCAGATCGACCTGCACGTTCTCGGTCGCGGTGAGATTTGTCACCGTCGTGCCATCCGGCGCGAGCGCGACGTCGATCGCCTTGCCGGCGATGCGCCGTCCGGCTTTGCCTTTCTCACCCGGCAACTGCAGCGATGCGTTCTCGACGAGCCGCGCTGACTGCAGCGTGCGGCCGTCCTCGGCGTAGGCCAGGTCGATGTCCTTCGCGCGCATGTCCTGCGGGCCGCCGGAACCGGGCTTGCTGGTGATCCGCGAATGGCCGCGCAATTCCAGCCGCGTCATCCGCTCGTCATCCTGAGTCAGGAACGCCGTGACGTCGTCCCCCAACGCCTCGTGCCCCTCCCCCTTCAGGTGCGCGTCCCCCTGGAACTTCATGTAGTGTTCGGCGCGCGCCATGCCGGCCGCCTTCGAGTCGGCGTGTACCGCACCTGCGCCCTGCTTGTCCGGCGCGACGTCCACCTTCGCCTGCTCCAGCAGCCACAGCACGTGGCGAGCCTGGTCGTACGTCGCTCCGATACCGCTCCCCGTCATGCGCCCCTTCTTGAAAGTCACGGGACCGGGAATCCGCGCCATCTGCTCGGCGTCGTTGTAAGTGGCCGTCGGGGACGAGACGGTGATGCCGTCGCTCGTGATGAGCGTCACGCCGCCGCTGAACACCACGGTCCCGACCTGCTTGCCGGGAGGCGTGGTGACCTCGGCGTCCTGCGAGTGGATCGTGATCCGGCGCCCGTTCTTATCGGGCAGCTCAACGGTGACGCCACCGCCGAACTTCGATCGTCCGTCTTCGTAGGTGGCCTGCGTGCCGAACTTGATTGAAAACGCGGTCTTGCCTTCGGTCTGCCGTGTGAAGCTCCCGCTGCCGGTGGTCTGGACCGCAGCCTTTTCGTCCAGCTTTTTCGGCGGCGGCGCAGTAGTTGCGCGCTGGCGTCCGTTGCGCATCGACACGACCACGACGGCCGCGAAGATCACGACGAACAGAGCTATCGCGAACCGGAGCCGTTTTTGCCAGTGCGCCAATACCTATTGATTATAGGTCGCTCAAGCTCTTGAAGTCGGCCACGGTGAGCTCCAGGTACGTCTCTCCCTGGAACTCATTCTGTTCGAGCGAAAAGGCGAGGTTTACTCCGGCACGGTTCTCGGTGAGGAAGGCCGCGCGCTCGGCGGCGCGCCACGCGATCGCGCGGAAGCTCCGCCCGTCCTGGCGAAACGTCATCTTGAGGTGCCGATCCTTCAATGGCCGGGGGCCATCGATGATCTCGACAGGCATCGCATGGAAGATCGGCCGCGGATTCGCGAGGCCGAACGGCGCCATCGCATTGAGTCCGTCGACGAGGTCGGGTGTGATCTGCTTGAGGTTGAGCGTGCCATCGATCCGCAGCCGCGGACGAAGATGATCCGGCTCGAGCACCTCGTTGGCGTGCGCGTTGATGCGCGCGCGGAACGCGGGCACCTTGGACGTGTCCATCGTCAGACCCGCGGCCTGCTTGTGCCCACCGAAGCGGAGGAAGAACTCGGAGCAGCGTTCGAGGCCATCGAGCATGTCGAAGGCAGGAATGCTGCGGCACGACGCGTGCGCCACGTCGCCATCGATCGACAGGACGATTGCCGGCTTGCAGAACGCGTCCACCAGCTTGGATGCGACGATGCCGATCACGCCGCGGTGCCAGCCTTCGCCGCCGACGACGAGCACGTTGTGCGCGCCGATCGCGGGATCTGTTTCGATCGCCGTCTTCGCCTGCGCGACGAGGTCCGCTTCCTCCGCCTGGCGCTTCAGGTTCTCTTCGTTCAACTGCTGCGCGAGGCCCCGCGCCTCTTCCATCGCCCCCTCGTCTGTTGCGAGCAGCAGGCGTGTCGCGATATCAGGCGTGCTCATGCGTCCGGCCGCGTTCACGCGGGGCGCGAGGATGAATCCCACCTGGTAGCTGTCGATCGTCTTGCCCGTCAAGCCGGATGCTTCGAGCAGCGCGCGCAAGCCGACGGTGTGGCGGCCGCGGCTGAGCGACTGTAAGCCGAGTTTCGCGATCACGCGATTCTCCCCGACGAGCGGGACGACGTCGGCGAGCGTGCCGATGGCGGCGATCTTCACGAACGCGGGCAGCCATTTGCCCTTATCCGCTCGCTGACACAGCGCCTGGACGACCTTCAGGGCTACGCCGACACCCGCGAGGTGCTTGTCGGGATATGCGCAGTCGTGTCGCTTCGGATTGATCACGGCGAGCGCCGGGGGCAGCGTTCCCTCCGGCTCGTGGTGATCCGTGATGATCAGATCCACGTCAAGCTCGCGAGCGCGCAGCGCGGCCTCCATCCCTCGGATCCCGCAGTCCACGGAGATGATCAGGCGGACCCCTTCGGCATGCAGCCGGTCGATCGCCGCCGGCTGCAGGCCGTAGCCGTCGCGCAGGCGTTCGGGGATGAAGTGGCCGACGTCGCCGCCGAGCATTTCGAGGGCGCGGCGCAGGATGACCGTCGAGGTGATGCCGTCCACGTCGTAGTCGCCGTGGATCGCGATTCGCTCTTTCGCCGCGATCGCGCGTTCGATCCGTTCCACGGCCTTGCCCATGTCCGCGAGCAGGAAGGGATCGTGAAGATCATCCATCGACGGATTGAGAAACTTCTGCGCCGCGTCGGCATCGCGAAGGCCGCGCAGACACAGCAGTCGCGCGATCGTGGGGTGAAGATTCAACGCCGCGCCGAGTGCCTTTGCCTCGTCGTCGTTACAAGGTAGATGGTTCCAGAGGAGCGTCTTCAAGGTTCGAGGTTCTCTGTCATGTCGATGAACGATGTACCCTCTTCCCCCATCTTGCGGAACTTCGCGTAGCGTGCTTCGAGGCGCTCTGGAATGGTCATGGCGACGCTGTCGGCGAGCGCGACGGACAGCGCCTGGTCCACCAGCGCGGCGGCGGTCTCGTAATCGTTGTGGGCGCCGCCCGGCGGTTCGGGAATGATGTCGTCCACGAGACCGAGCGCGACCATGTCGGGAGCGGTAATCTTCAGCGCCGTGGCGGCTTCGACCTTCTTGTTCGCGTCGCGCCACAGGATGGCCGCGCATCCCTCGGGCGGAATAACGCTGTAGACCGAGAACTCCTGCATCATGACGCGATCGCCGATCGCGATGCCGAGCGCGCCGCCGCTGCCCCCCTCGCCGCAGACCACGACAATGATCGGGACCTCGAGCATCATCATTTCGCGGAGGTTCCAGGCGATCGCCTCGGCGACGCCGCGCTCTTCCGATTCCATGCCCGGGTACGCCGCAGGCGTGTCGATGAACACGACGATCGGCCGCGAGAACTTCTGCGCCATCTGCATCACGCGCAGCGCCTTGCGATAGCCTTCGGGACGCGCGTAGCCGAAATTGCGGAAGATCTTCTGCTTGGTATCGCGCCCCTTCTGGTGTCCGACGAACGCGATCGGCTGCCCTTTGTAACTGCCGGTACCTCCCACGATGGCGTGATCGTCGGCGAAGCGGCGATCGCCGTGCAATTCATCGACTTCGGTGAACAGCCGCTCCACATAGTCGAGCGTGTTCGGCCGGTTCGGATGCCGCGCCACGAGCACGCGCTGCCATGGCGTCAGAGACTGGAAGATCTCGGCGCGGATCTCGTCCGCCCGCCGCCGCAGCGACTCGATCGATCGCTCGCGTTCCGGCGTCTTCGGCAGCATGCTGAGGGCCTCAATCTCCTTCAGCAGCACGCCGACCGGCTCTTCGAATTCCAGCAATTCGGGCATTTGCTTGCCTTTTTCTACAGGAGGGCCACGAGATCAGGAGAAATCTTCTGAAAAAGAATTCCTCCTGATCTCCTGGCCCTCCTGTTAGAGATCACTATCTCAATCCACTATCGCAGCACGACGGACCCGGAGCCGCACAACTGTTCGACTTCTTCCACGAGTTTCTCTGACGGACGCACGCGCTGGGCGACGTCAGCGCGGACCCGCAGGTCGGGGCCGCCGTTCTCTTTCACGTCGAGCTCCAGCAGCACCCGGCGATCGCCGCGGTGGCGGGACAGGAGCTCGGCGAGCGCTTCCAGCGTATTGCGCGACGGCACCTGCAGGTGAATCACCACTTCGCGCGTGGTCCGCTCCTTGAGCAGCGAGATTGGCTGCAGTTCGATGGCCACGATTCGCGCGGACTCGTCGTCTTTTTCGAACTTGCCGCGCACGAGCAGCATCGCGTCGGCCGCGATCAGATGGCCGTGCTTACCGAACGTTTCCGGGAACACGACGACCTCGAGGCCTCCTGCGATGTCGTCGAGGATGAAGACCGCCATGCGGTCCCCTTTCTTCGTCTTCAAGGGGCGCAGACCGCTGACGATGCCGCCGACCCAGACGTCGGCGAGCGACTGGGAAAGTTCCGCGATACGCTGCGCGCCGAACGCCTTGAGCTCCTCGCTGAACCGCTCGAGCGGATGTCCGCTCATGTACAGGCCGAGCGCTTCTTTCTCGAACGCGAGCTGTTGCGCTTCGTTCCAGGGCGCGGCGTCAGGCAGCGGAATCTCCGCGCCGGGTTCCAGGCCCTCGGCTGCGCCGCCGAACAACGAGTCCTGCCCTTGCTCGCGATTGCGCTGGTGCCGGCTGCCATGCTCGATCGCGCGGTCCACCGCGGCAAACAGCCGCGCGCGCCGCGAGGGGATCGGGCCCGTCGCCATCGAGTCGAACGCGCCGGCCTTGACGAGACTTTCGAGCGGACGCTTGTTGACCAGCCGCTGATCCACCTGCTCGCAGAGTCTGAACAGCGACGTGATGGTCCCAAGCTCCTTCCGCACGGCGAGCATCGACAGGATCGCTCCCTCGCCCACGTTCTTCACGGCGCAGAGCCCGAACCGCACGCCTTCCTTCTCGACAGTGAAGGGCAGCTGGCTCGTATTGATATCCGGGGGCAGAATCGGGATCCCGAGGTCGCGGCACTCGCCGAGATACATCGCGAGCTTGTCGGTATTGGCCGCTTCGATCGTGAGCAGCGCGGCCATGAAGTGCCATGAGTAGTTCGCCTTCAGGTACGCCGTCTGGTACGCGATCCACGCGTACGTCGTCGAGTGCGACTTGTTGAAGCCGTACCCGGCGAAGAATTCCATGAGATCGAAGATCTTCTTCGCCTTCTTCTCATTGATCCCGTTCGCGACGGCCCCCTGCATGAAGGCCTCGCGCTGCTTGGCCATGACCTTCGGGTCCTTCTTCCCCATGGCCTTGCGCAGCACGTCGGACTGGCCCATCGTGAACCCGGCCAGGACGGCGGCAATGCGCATGACCTGTTCCTGGTACGCGATGACGCCGTAGGTGTCGGACAGGATTGGTTCGAGCTGCTTCAGCTCGTACTTGACCTCAGTCTTCCCCTGCTTGCGCGAGATGAAGTCGTCGACCATCCCCGACTTGAGGGGACCGGGGCGATACAGCGCGTTCAGCGCGATGAGATCGTCCAGCCGTTCCGGCTTTGCCTTGCGCAGCAGCTCGCGCATGCCGGAGCTTTCGAACTGGAACACGCCGTAGGTCTGTCCGTCAGAGAAGAGCTTGTACGTCTTTTCGTCGTTCAGCGGGATCGCGTCGATGTCGAGCTCGATCCCCTCGGTGCGCTTGATCTCCGCGAGGCAATCGTCGATCAGCGTCAGCGTGCTCAGGCCGAGGAAGTCCATCTTCAGCAGGCCGACGCGCTCGACCTCCTTCATCGCCCACTGCGTGACGATTTCGTCCTTCTGCGACTTGTAGAGCGGCACGAACTCGGTCAGCGGGCGCGGCGCGATGACCACGCCGGCGGCATGGACGGATGCATGGCGCGTCATGCCTTCGAGCCGCTGCGCGATCGTCAGCAGCTCCTTGACGCGATCGTCCTTCTGCTGCATCTCCTTCAGCGCCGGACTCTCCTCCAGCGCCCTCGCAAGCGTCATGTCCAGCGCCGGCGGAACGGCCTTCGCGACGCGGTCCGCGTCCGCGTAGGGAATGTCCATGACCCGCGCCACGTCGCGCACGACCGCGCGCGCCTTCATCGTCCCGAACGTGATGATCTGCGCGACGTTCTCACGGCCATACTTGCGCGTGACGTACTCGATCACTTCGCCGCGCCGCCGCTCGCAGAAGTCGATGTCGATGTCGGGCAGCGACACGCGCTCCGGATTCAGGAAGCGCTCGAAGATCAGGTCGTAGGCGATCGGATCGACGTCCGTAATCCGCAGGCAGTACGCGACGAAGCTGCCCGCCGCGGAGCCACGGCCCGGGCCGACCGGAATCCCCCGCTCGCGCGCGTAGCGGATGAAGTCCCAGACGATCAGGAAGTACCCGGGGTACTTCATCTTCTTGATCATCTGGACTTCGTAGGTGAGGCGCCGCTCGTACTCATCGATCGTGTGCTTCAGCGCGCCGGAGGCCGCCAGCTCCTTGAGCCGAGGGAGCCGCATTTCGAAGCCCTGGCGCACCACGTGCTCGAAGTAGTCGTCCAGCGAGAAACCTGCGGGCACGTCGAAGTTCGGGAGGTAGTTCTCCTTGAACGAGAGATCCACGTTGCAGCGCGCCGCGATCTGCACGGTGCGCGCGATGGCGTCCGCGTAATCGGGGAATACGTGCGCCATCTCTTCGCCGGTCTTGAGATAGAACTGGTCCCCGTGGTACTTCAGCCGCTCGGTATCGTTGACGGTCTTGCCGGTCCCGATGCAGAGCAGGATGTCGTGCGGTTTGAAGTCCGAGTTCTTCAGGTAATGGACGTCGTTCGTGACGACGAGATCGAGCCCGAGATCTTTCGCGATTGGCTGGAGGCCGGTGTTGACGATCTTCTGCTCGTCGATGCCCTGGTACTGCATCTCGAGGAAGAAGTTCTCGCGGCCGAGAATATCGCGGTACGCGGCCGCCGCGGCGATCGCCTTCTGCTGCTGCTCGGTCCGGATCCCGGTTGCGACCTCCCCTTTCAAGCAGCTGCTCAGGCCAATCAGTCCTTTTGCGTGCTGCGCGAGCAGCTCCTTGTCGATGCGCGGCTTGTAGTAGAACCCCTCAGTGTAGCCGGACGACACCAGCTTGATGAGATTGTGGTACCCGTCATTCGTCTCCGCGAGGAGCACGAGATGGTTCGCCGTCTCCCCCGGCGTGCCGCTCTTCGTCCGCCGATCGCCCGGCGCAACGTACACCTCGCACCCGAGGATCGGATTGATCCCGCGCTTGCGCGCCTGATCGTGGAACCCCACCGACGAGAACATGTTCCCATGCTCGGTGATGGCCATCGCCGGCATCTTCAGCTCCACGGCTTTATCGAGTAGTTCCTCGATGCGGCACGCGCCGTCCAGTAGCGAGTACTCCGAGTGCAGGTGGAGGTGGACGAACTCTGTCATTGGCGACTGCCAATTGGCGATTGCAGATTCAGGGATTGCCGATTGTGGATTGAAGATTCGGCGGATGGCCAGCGGCGCCGGGCGCCAATCGTCAATCGACATTTCGTCAATGGACGATCGTCAATCCTCAATTCGTTAATCATCAATCTGCAATCTGCAATCGCCAATGTGCCTACTCCCATTCAATCGTCGAAGGAGGCTTGGAACTAATGTCGTAGACCACCCGGTTAATCCCCTTCACTTCATTCACGATGCGCGACGAAATCGATCCCAGCAGATCGTGCGGGAGGCGCGCCCAGTCCGCCGTCATCCCGTCCCTGCTCTCGACCGCGCGGATCGCGACCGTGTACTCGTAGGTGCGCGCGTCCCCCATGACGCCCACGCTCTGCACCGGGAGCAGCACGGCAAACGACTGCCATACGCGGCGGTACCAGCCGGCTTTCTTCACTTCCTCGGCGACGATCGCGTCCGCCTTGCGCACGAGATCGAGGCGCGCGGCCGTGACCTCTCCGAGGATGCGCACCGCGAGTCCCGGCCCCGGGAACGGCTGGCGCCACACGAACTCGTCGTCCAGCCCCATTTCCTTGCCCACGGCACGGACTTCATCCTTGAACAGCTGCCGTAGCGGTTCCACGAGCTTGAAGCGCATCCCTTCGGGCAGGCCGCCGACGTTGTGATGGCTCTTGATCACGTGCGACGGTCCGATCACCGAGACGCTCTCGATCACGTCCGGATACAGCGTCCCCTGCGCGAGAAAGTCGAAGCCTCCCTGCGTCTGTGCGAGCCGTTTCGCTTCCGCCTCGAACACTTCGATGAACGCCGCGCCGATGATCTTCCGTTTCTTCTCGGGATCCGTCACGCCGCGCAGACGATCCATGAACAACTGCGTCGCATCCACGAATACGAGCGGGAGCTGCAAGCGCTCGAACCGCTGGCGGATCTGCGCGGCTTCGTCGAGCCGCATCACGCCGTTGTCCACGAAGATGCACGTCAGCCGATCGCCGATCGCCTTGTGAATCAACAGCGCTGCGACCGTCGAATCGACGCCGCCGCTCAGGCCGCAGACGACTCGCCCATCACCCACTTGCGCCTCGATCTTGCCGACCGTCTCCTGCACGAATGACGCCATCGTCCAATCGCCCGTGCAGCCGCAGATGTCGAATGCGAAGTTGCGCAGGATCTGCGTACCGTGATCGGTATGTGCGACCTCCGGATGAAACAGGAGCGCGTAGTACCGGCGTTCCTCGTCGGCCATTGCCGCAACCGGCGCGTTCGTGCTGGTCGCCGTCACGGTGAAGCCGGAGGGCGCGGATTTCACGAAGTCGCCGTGGCTTGCCCAGACTCGCAGCTCTGATCCGATCGACGAGAGCATCGGCGCTCCCTTTTCGATCTTGATCGTGGCGAGGCCGAATTCGCGATGCGGCGCCGGTGCGACGACGCCGCCAAGCGCGTCGGTCATCAACTGCATCCCGTAACAGATGCCCAGCACCGGCAGGCCAGCGTCGAAGACTGCGGTCTCGCAGCGCGGCGCCGAATCCTCCGACACGCTCCGCGGTCCGCCGGACAGAACGATGCCGACCGGCTTGCGCGCCTTGATCTCCGCCATCGGCGTGTTGAACGGAAGGATCTCGGAATACACCGACAGTTCTCGCAGCCGGCGCGCAATCAATTGCGTGAACTGCGATCCGAAATCGAGCACGACGATAGTTTGATGAGTCACGGGAGGACGAGACGCTATTATAAGGTGTGCCGAAGGCCGACACCACTACATCTTGTAGGGCATTTGCGCTCACAGCCGCGCTCGTGCTGTCTTTCGCGTCAGGCTCGCCCGCAGCCGATCGGTTTCCTGCCCCTCGCCTGCCTGTCAAGACACACTGGTCCGTCGATCTGCGCGCCGGCGTCGGTGGCGCCCCGGTCAGTGACGGCGACCGCGTGTATCTCGCGCTGCGCACCGCGCACATTGTTGCGCTCGCGCTGAGCGATGGTCACGAACTATGGCGCATCGAAAAGGACGTGAGCGCGCCGATGGCCGCGAGCGACGGGATGTTGTTCGTGTCCGCCGCCGACGCCATCGAAGCCCTGCGCGGGACCGACGGCAAAAGTATCTGGACCGCTCCACGAGTCAAGGCCGCGGCGCCGCTGGTTGCTGCAGCAGGCCTGCTGATCGCGGCGACCGAGAGCGAGGTCGTCACAATCAAGGCCGCCGACGGCCAGATCGTGTGGCGCCATGCCGCTGGCGGCGTGCGCCAGGCGCCCATCGTCGACGGCGAACGCGTCTTCGTCGGCGCGGACGATGGCCGCCTGCTGGCGATGAAACTCTCCACCGGCGAAGTCACCTGGGAAAAGTACGTCGAAGGTGGCGTGACCGCGCTCGCTGCGTATCGCGGCCTCGTCTACGCAGGTGCGGGCACCAAGCAGTTTTACTGCATGGACGCCAGGAACGGTGCGGTCAGGTGGCCGTACCGCATCGGCTCGATTCCTTCCGGCGCGATCGCCGTCGACGACGACCGCGTGTATTTCACCGCACTCGACAACGTCGTCCGCGCGCTGGATCGCGAGACGGGCAACCAGCAGTGGCAGACCGCGCTCAAGAGGCGTCCCGTCGCGGGAGTTCGGCTCGTCGGCCACGTGATCTTCGTGCAGGTCAGCGGCACGGAGCTGATGATGCTCCTCGATCGCACCGGCGCGCGAAGCGGCAACATTCCGCTGCCTGGAGAAACGACGCGTGATACGCCGCCGGATGTACGGGAAACCGCCGCGGGCGTGAACGTGGTCGTCGTGACGGGCGGATTATCGAATCAGTGGCAGTTGACACTGATTGGGCCGGCTGCGGAACCGGCGCTCGAACCCCTCGATCGGTGGACGCCGCTGCCCGGCGTGAGCTTCCTGACCGATCCGCTGACGGCGCCGATCGGCCGCGTGCTGCCGTGGCTCGTGCTGACGGATCCGATCGTGCACCCGTTTTCAGCGATGGAATGGCCGATCGTGCTGCGCGATCCGCCGCTCGAGCCGCTTACGACGCTCCCGGGGCTCCAGCTCCGGCCGTTGTCGCCCGTGCTGCCCGTTCGTCGCGGAGCGTAGCGGCAAGCCGCGCGACTCCCGCCTGGATGCGCTCCGGCGTGGGCGCGGAGAACGACAGCCGCAGCGTGTTCTGCCCGCTGCCATTGACATAGAAAGCGTCGCCGGTTACGTAGACCACACCGTGTTCGATGGCGCGCCCGATCATCTGCGTCGCGTCGATGCCAGGCGGGAGCGTGATCCACAGGAAGAATCCTCCCTTGGGCTTCGGCCAGGTGACGTCAGGTCCTACCTCGCGCTGCAGCGCCTCTTCCATGACGTCGCGCTTGTGCGCGTAGTGCCGGCGCAGCAGCGGCAGCTGCCGTTCGAGGACCCCGCGGCGGCACGCTTCGTAGATCATCCGCTGATCGAGCGATCCGGTCAGCAGATCTTCGGCCTGCTTCGCCATCTCGAAGCGTGAGGCCAGCGAGGCGGGCGCGGCGATCCACGCGACGCGGTATCCGGGCGCGAGCGTCTTCGAGAAGCTGCTCAAGTACACGACGCGTCCGCGCGTGTCATCCGCTTTGACCGGCCGAACGTCCGCCTCGGTGGCCGAGTCCTCGAAGTAGAGGTCGCGGTACGGATCGTCCTCGACGATCAGCACGTCGCGTCGTTCCGCCCATTCGAGGAGCCGCTGGCGCTTGTGGAGGCCAATCAGCAGCCCCGTAGGGTTTTGAAAATTGGGAACGACGTAAAGGAACTTCACCCGACGCCCTTCACGCCGCAGGCGGTCGTAAGTCGCGTCGAGGGCGACGAGATCGATGCCGTCCGCGTCCTGCGGCACGCCAACCATCGTCGCCTGCACGTTGCGAAAGGCGGTGATCGCGCCGACATACGTCGGCAGCTCCACCAGAATCACATCACCGGGATCGATGAGCACGCGGGCGACAAGATCGAGTCCCTGCTGCGAACCCGTCGTCACGAGCAGATCCTCCATCTTTGCGGCGACGCCGCGGCGCTGCATGATGCCGGTGATGGCGTCGAGCAGCGGACGGTAGCCGCGCGTCGGGCCGTACTGCAGGACGCTGCCGTCGCGGCTCGCGAGGAGCGCCGCGGCGATGCCGGCGAAGTCGTCCCACGGAAACGTGTCGGGCGCGGGATAGCCCGGCGCGAACGAGATGATGTCGCGGCCGCTCGCCAGGACCGCGCCCATTTTGCGGATCGCGGACTCCTGCATCAGCCGCCCCGCGTTCGACAAAAAACTATCGGTATTCGTCATGCAACTCGAATGTCGGAAGAAGAATGGTACCAGCGGTAATGCGACAAGTATGCGCCGAGCGCGGCCAGCGCGACGTACTCGAACACGATGCCGCGCACGAGCCACGCGGCAAGCTGCAACGGCAATACGGCCAGTCCGACCAGCGGTACGAACGCGATCAGGCCGAGTCCGGCCGTCGCCAGGATCGACGCCGCCGTCGCAATCACGACGGTGACGAGCACGACACCGAACACACCGGCGACTTCGCGAAGGTGCCCCCAGACGAACGCGAGCGCCATCACGACACCCTTGCGAACGCTGACGTCTTCGATCGCGACGACCATTTGTGTCATCAGGTAAAAGAAATTCAACAGCGTGATCCAGACGATGAGGACGCTCGACGCGGCCGCGGCCGTGACGGTCCATCCGAGCAGGACCGCGGAGTTGCCGACCAGCGCATAGCCGCCGAAGACGATGGCGACGTACACGGCCGCCGTGATGCCGTACATGAGCAGCAGACCGAACCCGATGCGCAGGTAGCGGCGCCACAGCCGCCGACAGCCGTCGAGGAAAGGATCGATGGCCACCACCGACGCGCGGCGCAGCGATTCGAGCCGCAGTGGCGGACGGTCGATCGGCCCCGCAACGCGTTCCGCTTCGGCGAGCAGGGCGACCGTGCCTCCCTTGACCACGAACGTCAGCATCGAGCCGCAGACGAGCACGAGCAGGCCGGATGCGATGAACGCCGTCAGCGCGACGGGGCTCGCCATCAGCGCTGAGAGGATCGAGGTCACGATGTCGCGAACGTCACCGCTCAGAAGATCGGTCAGGCTCGTATCGAGCAACAGCGCGACGAGGAAGGCGCCGCCGACGATCGGCACGGCGAGCAGGAGCTTGAGGACGGATTCAGTAACGAACTGGACGATCACGAGCGGCCAGTTGGCCGCGGCAATCAGCGCGCCGCGCTTCAAGGCGGCCTTCAGCCCCGGAGTGTGCGCCATCGACAAACATCTCACTATACATCGTGTATCCTGCCGATGAGGTGGTCTATCGCCGTGTCAGCGTCGCGCGCGTGTCGGTCGTGGGGTGCGCGGCGGCAGTTCTCGTTCTCCTGATCGGCGGCGCGCTGGAGCTCGCGCGGTTCGGGGCGAACGATGCCGCGGCGGCCGCGCGCGTCGAACAGGAGGTGCGCGCCGCATTCGCGAACATGACATCGGACGTCGAGCGCATGGCGCACGACGTGGCGCAGGACGAGCGCGTCAAGGAGGCAATGGCCTCCGGGCTCGAGACCGACGCCGGCGTCCGCACGCTGTTCGACGCCGCCGCGCGCGCGCGTTTCCGCAAGCCATCGGATCTCTCCGTCGTCGCGGTCACAATCTACAACTCGCATGGCGTCGCCCGCGGGTGGGCCGGTCGCGCGTCGGATCTTCCAGCCGAGCGCCCTCGACCCGCGCCGCTGTTCGTCGCCCCTTCCCCCCTTGGTCTGCGCCTCGTCTACCTGGAACGCATAACGGGGCGAGATCGCACAGTGCTCGGTTCCGTCGCGGTAGAGCACGTGCTCACGCCCGCACGCGCCGGTTCCATGCTCCTGACGACGAGTGACTACGTGATGCCGACGAGCCGTGCGCCGGTTTTGTTGCGGCTGAACGACGGAGGGCGGACGGGCAACGCGGCTGTCCCGACGTTCGTCGTCACGGCGGCGGACGGCACACCACTCGTGGATGCGTCGATCGCGCCGGGACAGCTGGCGGCCAGCCGCGCGCAGATGCGCCGCACGGCGGCCGCTGCGGCCATCGCGCTTCTCGCGCTCACAACCCTCCTCCTCGCTGGACCTTTGCTTGATGCGCGCGCGCGTGCGCGGACCGCGCGGCGGGAGCTCGGGCTGACCGCGATGATTCTCGTGGTTGTCCTGGCGGCGAGTGCGCTCCTCTGGTTCGCCTTCGCCATGGCGCCATGGAGCGCGGTGGCGGGATATAGGACCGCATTCCGGCTGCTCCTTGGCGGCGCTACTGCTGCCGGCCTTGCCGCCACGCTCGTGTCCGCCGCCGTGCGCCTGCGCGTGGCGCTTCGCCGGATCAGGCAATCGCCGGAGTCCCAATGGGGGCTGTTCATCGCGGCGCAGCTCGCGTGCGGTGTGGTCCTCGCCGCGTTATTCATCCTGTTCGAGCGTGTGCTGGGCCGAAGCGTCGATCCGGCGGCCGTCGATCTGCGTCATTTCTCGCTCCACCCGTGGAGCGCGGCCCGCCTCGCGACGCTGGCCGGCGTGCTGCTCGCGCACGCAGCGGTCCTCTGGGCCGGCGCTCTGGCCTGCGCGATCGCGATCGCGCGCTGGCGGCTGCCGCGAAGCTGGTCATCCCGTCACGCGGTAGCGGCGGTACTCTGGCTCATCCCGATCGTCCTGCTCGCGTCCGCGGGCGTCCGGCGCGGGTGGCCGATTCCGGTATCTGCCGTCGTGCTCGGCGCGGTCGCCTGCGCGGCCGCTGCGCTCATCGCGCCGCGCCTGGTGACGTGGTACCGCCGCGCGACGGTCGCATCGCGGATCCTCGCACTGTTCATGGGGTTCCTGCTGCCTGCGCTGCTCGTGTATCCGTCCGTGCACTTTTTTTCCGAGCGATCGATGCGCCATCTGGTGGAGACGCGCTACGCCGTCGAGGCGATGCGCCACCCGCAGACGCTGCAGGAACGGCTGCGCCAGGCGCTCGATGAGATCGACGCCGTACCCGGGCTGCCGGACCTCGTGGAGAATGCCGCGCGCGCATCCGCCGATGTGCCTCGGACCGACACCGCGTTCCGTCTCTGGAGCCAGACCGTCCTCGCACGCGAACGTCTCACGAGCAACCTGGAGATCTACAACGACAAAGGGGCGCTCGTCAGCCGCTTTGCACTCGGGTTCCCGGAATACACAGGCGGTGCGCAGGCAACGGAAACGCTCGGCAGCTGCCAATGGGAAATCGTCGGCGAAGCGCTGCCATTCGCCGGCGCGCAGGAACGCAACACGCTCCACGCGCAGCGAAGCGTCTGCGTCGACGCGCGTCCGATCGGCGCGATCGTCGTCCACGTCGTGTTCGATTACCGCACGCTGCCGTTCATCACGTCGCAGTCCGCCTATTTCGACGTGTTCAGCCCGGCGGGCACCGGCACTGCGCTCGAAGGCCCGCCGGCGGGTGACGTGGATTTCACCGTCTATGGCTGGGGCCTGACGACGATCTACTCCTCCGGACCCGACGCGTGGCCGCTGTACGACGAAACGTTCAAGCGGGTCTACGCGTCTCGCCAGCCGTTCTGGACGGTGCTGCGCAAGCGAAACGCCGCCTACAACGTGTACTTCGCGAACGATCGGCAATTCATCTACAGCCTCGGTTATGCCGTCGCGGGTGTGTTCGATCACCTGGTACGGCTCGCGGAGCTGACGACGCTGGCCGCGGCGGTGTACGCCGTGATTCTCGTTGCGAACGTCGGCTTTACGCGGATCGGGCGCGGTACGCCGCAGACGGGACGCGCCCTGCTCCGAGAGATCCGCGCCAGCTTCTATCGCAAGCTGTTCCTCGCGTTCGTCCTCGCGTCGATCGTGCCGGTCCTGACTCTCGCGCTCGTCATCCGCACCTATTTCGCGGGTCTCCTGCTGACCGGCATTCAGGACGAAGCGTCGCGCACGGCCGCCGTCGCCCAGCGCGTGATCGAGGAGTCCGACGCGCTGATGCGGCGCGGCGCCGAAGGCGTTGTTCCCTTCGGCGACGACGTGATGGTCTGGATCAGCCAGTTGATCAGCCAGGACGTCAACGTCTTCATCGAGGCTGAACTGTACGCAACCAGCGAGCGCGACCTGTTCGCGTCCGGCGTCCTTCCGACGCGCACCCCAGACGACGTGTATCGCGCCATCGTGCTCCTGCGGCAGCCCAACGTGGTCACCGAGGACCGCATCGGCGATGTCCCGTACATGCTCGCCGCCGCCCCCGTTCGCCTGGGCAGCTTGAGCGGCGTCCTCACCGTGCCACTCGCGTTTCGCCAGCACGAAGTCGAGAGTGAGATCGACGATCTCGACCGCGGAGTACATCTCGCGGCGCTCTTCTTCATCCTGCTCGGCGCCGCGATCGGGTTGTCGATGGCCGAAAGAATTGCGGATCCAATCCGGCAGCTGACGCGCGCGACAGGAAGAATCGCGCGAGGGGACTTCGATGCGCGGATCGCCGTCCGGTCCTCGGACGAGCTGCGGCGGCTGGTGGATGCCTTCAACGGCATGGCCGCCGAGTTGAAAGGGCAGCGCGATCAGCTGGAGCGCACGCATCGGCTGGAAGCGTGGGCCGAGATGGCGCGGCAGGTCGCGCACGAGATCAAGAATCCGCTCACGCCGATCCAGCTCTCGGCCGAGCACCTGCGCCGGGTGCACGCGGATCGCGGCGAGCCGATGGGTCCGGTACTCGAAGGCTGTGTGACGTCAATCCTTGGACAGGTGCGGTTGCTCCGCCAGATCGCGTCCGAGTTCTCCAGCTTCGCGTCTTCGCCGACCGCGCGTCGCGCACCCGCTGATCCCGTGCAAATCGTCCACGAGGTCGTCGAGCCGTATCGCGCGGGGCTTCAGGGGCGAATCGCCGTGATCAACGACGTGGCCGCGCCACTGCCGACGGTGTACGTGGATCGCACGCTGGTCACGCGCGCGCTCGCCAACATCGTCGAAAACGCGCTGCACGCGATGCCCGGCTCTGGATCGCTGCATCTCACATCACGCGTGGAAGGCGACTGGGTGCTGATTCGTGTGGAAGACAGCGGCATGGGCATGGACGCCGACGCACTGGCCCGCGTATTCGAACCTTATTTCTCCACCAAGACGACCGGCACAGGGCTTGGACTTCCGATCGCTCTCCGCAACATCGAGCTCAGCGGCGGCCATATCGACGTCGACAGTGAAAAGGGACGCGGAACGGCCGTGACGATCAAGCTGCCGGTGGCGCGGTAGGTTTTCGCCGGATTCTCGAGAACAGGAACACGACGACGGCCCACGTGATGTACGTGTAGGCCATCACGACGAGCGCGACGCGGGGGTGCGACGCGATGAGCGCGATGATGACGGCGCCCAGGAAGAGCGCGAGATACGAACGGCGCCAGCCGACCTCGATTGCCTTGATGCTGCGGAAGCGGATCGTGCTCACCATCAGCAAGCCGGGCACGAGGACCATCGGGAGCGCAAGGATCGCGACGCGGGGATCCTGCAGGCCCCACGGATACATGAACACCGTCGATGCGATCACGCCGCCGGCGGCCGGACTTGGCAGCCCCGCGAAGTAGCGCTTATCGGTCGTGCTTCCGGTCTGGATGTTGAAGCGCGCGAGCCGCATCGCGGCAGCGGTCACGTAAACGAACCCCGCGGCCCACCCGACACGACCGAGCGGCCAGAGCCCCCACGTGAACGCCAGGATTGCCGGCGCAAGGCCGAACGAGACGACATCGGCAAGCGAATCGAGTTCCACGCCAAAGGCGGATGATGAGTTGGTGAGACGCGCAAGGAAACCGTCCAGCGTGTCGAGCACCATCGCGATCCCGATGAGGACGGCCGCTGTATCGAAGTCGCCGCGTGTCGAGTACACGACGCACGCGTAGCCACAGAACAAGTTGCCGACCGTCATGAGCGACGGGACCAGAAACACACCCCGGCGGAAACGTTGCGGCCGGTCTTCCCGACGCCGCCGGAGCGGATAGATCACTGCTCGTCCTTACGCGCCGGATTCAGGCGCGCCAGGACGGTCTCGCCCGCCACGACGGTCTGGCCGACATGGACGAGCAGCTGCGCGCGTTTCGGGAGGAACACGTCCATGCGCGATCCAAACTTCATCAAGCCGATCCGCTCGCCGCGTGCGAGCGTCTGCCCTTCGCTGACGCGGCACACGATCCGCCGTGCGAGCATGCCGACAACCTGGCGAACGACGACGGTCTCCCCGTCGTGGTCGATCCAGATCTCGTTCAATTCGTTGGCGTTGGCATCCTCTTTATATGCGGGCAGGAACTTGCCCGGCCGGTAGTCGATGCGCGTGATGCGCCCCGAAACGGGTGAGCGATTCATGTGCACATCCATCGGCGAGAGGAAGATCGTGACCTGCTGCCAGTCGCCAGGCGGACTCCAGCGGCCGTCGGTCGGCCCCGCGATCATCACCCGCCCATCAGCGGGGGAAACGACGAGCCCCTCGGCGGCAGGAATCTGACGTTCCGGATCGCGGAAAAAGTAGCCGAAGAAGGCTCCCAGGGCTGCAAATCCCGCCGCCCAGCCGTAGCGGCGCGCGCCGGCAAGCGCAGCCGCTGGCACGAGCGCGCCGACGATGAAGGGTAACCCTGCTTTGTCTATTTTCATGCAGCTAATAAAAAAAGGCCGGCCTCACCATGGGACCGGCCTCGAATCTTGGCGTTCGTCAGCGGTTAATGCGACGCGTGCGTCGGCTCCGACCGCATATGACGCAGCATGTTTTCCATCTGATCCTTCAGCTGGAGCTTGCGCTTCTTCAGTCTCACTTCTTCGATCTGTTCGGGTTCTGAGAGGTACTGGCGGGTAGCGAGGTTGTGGATCCGTTCATCGAGGTCGTGGTGCTGAGTGGCGAGTTGGCGGAACTCGTCGTTGCTCTCCAGCAACTGCTGCTTCATTGCGTCGAAGTCTGTCGGCATTTCCGCCTCCTGGTTGGGAGCCTACCCGAGGACATTCATAACAAGCGCAAGGTAGCACAAGCCGGACGGCCCTTCAAGGTGAGGCGTCGATCTGTTCTTTCCACAAAATCAGCCCATCTTCGTCCGGTTTCGAGTAGTAGCGCGGACGTCGGGCCGCAACGCGGAACCCCAGCCGCTCGTACAGGCCGATTGCCGCGGTATTTGACTCCCGGACCTCGAGGGTCGCCTTTGTCGCCCCCGCCGAGACAGCGTCAGCCATTGTCTCGCGCATCAATACCGTCGCGAGGCCCCGCCGCCGTTCCGCCCGCGCCACCGCGAGCGTGTTGATGTGGAGCTCGTCAAAGAGGACCCAGCACAGACAGAAAGCCACCGCTCGCTCGTCGTCATCGCGCAGCAGGTACGCGCGCGTGACATCGGAATTTTGCAGCTCCCACACGAGCGATTCGCGCGACCACGGATTGGTGAAGGAATCGGTTTCGAGCGCCATGACGGCGTCGATGTCCGCTTCGGCCGGTTCCCGCGCCAGCCGCTCGACACGCACGTCAGGGCGTCGCTTTCGGCGCCGCCTTGCGGTCCCGCGCGAGCTCCGCATCCGGACGGCGCACGTACAACGGGACGACCGCGTGCGGCACAACCGCTCGTTGTGGCTCGGCCGCGGCGATGGACGCGATCTTTCCCGCGAGCGAAGGGACACTGGAAGGAATCACCGCGTGCTGACCCAGGCGGGCGCGGATGGACTCGGCGTATTTGATCGCGCCATCGCCCGCAAATTGGACCCGGCAGTGATCGTCGATGGCGCGCGCCCACATTCCGAGCGTCGCGTCGGGCGCCCGCGAGGACGGCGGCTGAACCATCGTGCGGGCGTCTGAGTCGTACAGGCAGCCGAAGACCTCGCCCCGGTGGGCATCGATCCAGACGGCGATGAGCTCCGACGTTCGAGATTCCACATTCGAGGTTCGTTGACAAACGGACGCCAGGGCGTCGAACGACGAAACCGGGACGACCAGCTTGTGTTGCGCGAGCGCGAGTCCCTGAATTGTCGCGATGCCGACACGCAGGCCCGTGAACGATCCCGGACCTGTCGCGACCGCGAAGCGATCCACGTCTCGCAGCGCGACGCCCGCCTCTTCAAGGATGGTCATCAGCTCGCGCGGCAGCCGCTCGCCGTGCGTTCGCGTACCGTCGCCCTCGCGTTCGACGAGCACGACGCCATCGCGCGCGACGGCAGCGCTTCCTGCAGCCGACGACGTATCGAGCGCCAGGATCACCATGTATTCGCAATGTTATACTCCGCCGTATCCCTCCGATGTCGTCCCCTCCCGTGTCCAGCGAACCAGCCGGCGCGACTCCCGCGATGCGGCAGTACTTCGACGCGAAGCGGCAATACCGCGACGCGATCGTGTTCTTCCGCATGGGGGACTTCTACGAAATGTTCTACGAGGACGCGCTGACAGCGGCGCGCGCGCTCGAGCTGACGCTGACGTCGCGATCGAAGGACTCGACCGGAGGCGCGATTCCGATGTGCGGCGTGCCCTTCCATGCCGCCGATGGCTATATCGCGCGACTGGTGCGTAAAGGCTTCCGCGTCGCGGTCGTCGAGCAGGTGGAAGATCCCAAGAAGGCGAAAGGGCTTGTACGTCGCGAAGTCGTCCGCGTCGTTTCCCCGGGCACGCTGACCGACGCCGGGTACCTGGAAGCGCGCGAGCCCGCTTTCCTGCTCTCCCTCGCGCCGATGCATCCGACGGCCGGATTTGGCGTGGCTCTGCTGGATCTCTCCACGGGCGAGTTCACGACGACGGAGTATTCGGGCGACGAGGGGCGGGCCGCACTGGCCGACGAGCTCGCCGTGCTTCGGCCGCGCGAAGTACTCGTGCCGATCGGCTTCGACGACGCGTCGCAGCTCGTGCAATCGGCGCGCATTGAGGCCCGCCTGACGCCGGGTGAACCGTGGACGTTCGAATACGAATCCGCGCGGCGGACGCTGCTCGACCAGTTCAACACGCAGACACTGCAGGGTTTCGGGATCGAGGATCATCCGGCGGCTGTGGCGGCGGCGGGCGCGCTCGTCCATTACCTGCGCGACACACAGAAAGCCGATCTCGCGCATGTCCGCGCGGTCGCGTTTCGAACCGGTTCAGACTGCCTGATCGTCGATCCGACGACGCTGCGCAATCTCGAGGTGCTCGAAGCGGCGGATGGCGGACGGACCGGTTCTCTCCTGCACGAGATGGATCGCACCATCACGCCCATGGGTGGGCGCCTGCTGCGCGCGTGGCTGCTCCGTCCGCTGGTGGCCCTCGAGCGCATCCAGGATCGTCTCGACGCCGTCGAGGATTTCGCGTTCCGAAACACGGCGCGGGTCAAGCTGCGCGATACGCTGAAGTCCATCCACGACGTGGAGCGGCTCGTGGCGCGGGCGGCACTTGGCACCGCGGGACCGCGCGATCTCGTCTCGCTCCGCCAATCGATCGCGGCGATTCCCCGCGTGCGCATGGTGCTGGAAGAGTTCCAGTCGCCGCTCGTCAGAAGCCTCATCGCGGAGCTCGACGATCTCATGGACATCCGTGACGCGCTCGACAGGACGCTCATCGACGAACCGCCGCTGGTGGCACGCGACGGTGGCGTCGTTCGCGACGGCGTGGATCCGGAGCTCGACGATCTGCGCGGGATCAGCCGCAGCGGCAAGCGGCGGATCGCCGAGATGGAAGAGGCAGAACGCGCCCGCACCGGCATCTCGTCGCTGAAGATCCGCTACAACCGCGTCTTCGGGTACTACATCGAGATCTCGAAGTCGAACCTCGGCAACGTGCCCGCGGACTATCATCGCAAGCAGACGATCGCCGGCGGCGAGCGCTTCATCACGCCGGCGCTGAAGGAGTACGAGGAGAAGGTGCTCGGGGCCGACGAGCGGATCGTCGAGCGCGAGGTTGAAATCTTCGAAGCGCTGCGAGGACGCGTCGCAGCGGAAGCGCCGCGGATTCAGGACACGGCGCGCGCGCTCGCATCGCTCGACGTGCTCGCGGCACTCGCGGAAACCGCCGCGGTCCAGAACTACACGAAGCCGCTGATGCACGCAGGTGACGACCTCATCGCCTCCGACGCGCGCCATCCCGTCGTCGAGCGCCACGTCCCGGATGCGTTCGTCCCGAACGACATCTTGCTCGATGCGGCCGATCAGCAGCTGATCATCCTCACGGGACCGAACATGGGCGGCAAGTCGACCTACCTCCGTCAGTGCGCACTGCTCTGCCTGATGGCGCAGACGGGGTCCTTCGTACCCGCACGCAGCGCGAAGCTGCCCGTCGTCGATCGCCTCTTCGCGCGCGTGGGCGCGTCGGACAACATCACGCGCGGGCAGTCCACGTTCATGGTCGAGATGCAGGAGACCGCGAACATCCTGCACTGCGCCACGTCGCGCAGTCTGGTCATCCTCGACGAGATCGGCCGCGGCACCGCCACGTTCGATGGCCTGAGTCTGGCGTGGGCGGTCGCCGAACACCTGGCGTCGAACCCGCGCGCGCGGCCGAAGACGATCTTTGCCACGCACTATCACGAGCTCACGGATCTGGCGGATGCGATTCCCGGCGTCGCGAACTTTCACGTCGTCGTCCGCGAGTGGAAGGACGACCTCGTGCTGTTGCGAAAGGTCGTGCCCGGCCGCGCCGACCGCAGCTACGGCATCCAGGTTGCCCGCCTCGCGGGTCTGCCCGCCGCCGTCGTGTCTCGCGCTCGCGAGATCCTGACCGGTCTCGAACGCGACGAGCTTTCACGGGGCGGGCGGCCATCGCTGAGCGGCGCGCCGCCCGATCGGCAACAACAGCTCGGCCTCTTCCAGGCCCCGTCGCCCGCCGATGATCCACTCCGCCGCCGCTTACGCGAGATCGACGTCAACCAGCTCACGCCACTTCAAGCGCTGACCCTCCTCGCCGAACTACGCCATCAGGCGGAGGAATGACCGGTCTGCGCGACTTCACGTTCCTCAAGAATGTCTCGCGCGATCGCACGCACTAGCGCGGTCCTCGCGCTGTTGCTCCTCGCCGGGTCGGCTGTTACGGCTTCGGAGCGTTACGATCCGCGGCTTCGTTTCCAAACGACGAGGACGGAGCACTTCGATATTCATGCGCACCAAGGAGAGGAGGCGCTCGCGCGGCGGCTCGCCGTCATCGCGGAGCGCGTGCGGCAGAAGTTCGAACCAGTCTTCGGCCGCCCGCGCGGCCGCGTGCAGGTGATCCTGGTTGATCAGACGGATCTCTCGAACGGATGGGCGACGCCGTTTCCCTACGATGCGATCGAGATCACCGCAGTGCCGCCACCATCGGAGTCGCTGATCGGCAATACGACCGACTGGCTCGAGCTCGTCTTCACGCACGAATACACGCACATCCTTCATCTCGATCGCACGCGCGGATTCATGCAGGGCATTCGACGCGTGTTTGGACGCGTGCCTCTCGCATTTCCCAACGCTCTTCTTCCCGGGTGGCAGGTCGAAGGCATTGCTGTGTACGAAGAAAGCCGGATGACCGGAGAAGGACGTGTGCCCGCGGGCGACTTCCGCGCGATCGTTGACGTGGCCGCGTCGCGCGGTCGTTTCGAGCCGATCGATCGCGCGGCCGGGGGCCTGACCGACTGGCCCGCGGGCAACGCGGCATACGCCTACGGCGCGTACTTCCATCAGTTCCTCGCCGATCGTTACGGTCCGGAACGGCTGTCGCGACTGGCGGACGCGACAGCCGGACGAGTGCCGCTCTTCGGGTCCGCCGCCTTCAAACGTGTGTTCGGAAAATCCGCGGAGGATCTCTGGAAGGACTTCAAGGAATCGCGTGAGAACTCCGCGCTGCCTGCGAGCGAGACGGACGCCCGCGCGATGCGGCTCACCCATCACGGGTTCGTGGTGACGGCGCCGCGGGTCGCACAGGACGGCGCGATTTATTACGGCGTGTCCAATCCACATGGCTTCCCCGCGCTCATGCGTCTGCCTCGGCAAGGATCGCCGTCACGCGTCGCGTGGCGCGCGCTTGGGACACGCACGTCCGTGCGCGGCGACTGGATCGTCTTCGATCAGCTGGAGCGCGCACGATCGGTCGCGGTGTTCTCGGATCTGTACGCCGTTCGAACGACGGGAGGCAGCGTCCATCAGCTCACGCGTCAGGCTCGCGCGGCGGATCCTGATCTTTCCCCGGACGGCCGCGCGATCGTCTGCACTGTTCAGGCGACCGGCAGACGAGCGCTCGCGCTGCTCGATTTCACGACGGCCGCGATCTCGCAGCCGCAGCTCCTCATCGACGACCCCGAGTCAGATTTCACGGGTCCGCGCTGGTCTCCTGATGGACGGCAGATCGTCGCGGAACGGCGGCGTCCTGGTATCTACGACCTCGTCCTGGTCGATCCTGCTACGCGCGAGGTCCGCACGCTCGTCTCGCGCCCGGATGCGCGGCTCATTACCCCCTCATGGACAACTGACGGAAAGACCATCCTCTTCGCAGCCGACGTCGGCGATCGCTCTTTCAATGTGTTCGCCATCGACGTCGCGAGCGGCGACGTGCGCCAGGTCACCGACACCGCCGGCGGCGCGCAGTTTCCCGAACTCTCCGTCGACGGAGTCCTGACGTACGTCGGCTACACACCCGACGGCTACGACCTGTTCTCCATTCCGACGGCGTCCAGTGCGTGGAAGACTGTGGACTTCATTGCCGCGAACGCGAACACGAACACGAGCGCCCGCGAACCTCAGAACGCCCAGGCCCCGCAAACCCATCCGTACAATCCCCTTCGAACCCTGCTCCCGAGTTTCTGGACGCCCATCGTCGCGACTGACGCGGGTGAAACTTTGATCGGCGCCGGGACCGCGATGACGGATGCGCTCGGACGCCATGCGTACCTCGTGGATGCCGCGTGGACGACGAATCGCGCGCGCCCTGACTGGAATGTGTCGTATGCGTACGATCGATGGCGCCCGACGCTGTTCGCGAGCTACTCGGACGACGCCGACCCCGTCCGCGGCGGCGAGATCCGCAGCCGCGAGCTGTTCGCCGGCGCGGTGGTGCGATTCCGGCACGTGCGATCCAGCCAGTCGGTGCTTGCCGGTTTCGATGCGCAGACGGACACGCTGACCTGCAGGGGGACGTGTCGTGCCCGGGCGGCACAGAACGATTTGCGCTCGCTGCGCGGCGGCTGGCTGCACGACAGCCGGCGGCAGTTCGGCTACTCGATCAGCGACGAAGAAGGATTTGCGCTCGAAGCCGCTGCAGAATCAAGTCGCACCGCTTTCGGATCGGATGTGAACGCGGGCGCTGCCATTTTCGATGTCCGCGCGTTCCGCCGCGTCCTTGGTCCGCACACGGTCCTCGCGGCCCGCGCCGCCATTGCCAGTGCCTGGGGCGACGTGAGTGCGCGCCGCGTATTTTCCGCCGCCGGACCAGGCCCGTCCTACCCTGTGTTCGACTTCGGCCGCGACGCCGTCGGCCTGCTGCGCGGCTTCGCGTCCGAGGACGTCGTCGGCACGCGTGCCGCCGTCCTCAACCTCGATCTGCGATTCCCAATCGCCCGGCCCCAGCGCGGCTCGGGATCGTGGCCGCTGTTCCTGCACTCGATCCATGGCGCGGCGTTCATCGACGCCGCTCACGCCTGGGACACGACCTTCCATGCCGCGGACATCAAATCCTCCATCGGCGTGGAACTATCCGCCGACATCGTCGCGGTGCACTACCTGCCGCTGACGATCGCCGCCGGTACCGCGTGGACGCGCGACCCCACCATCGACCGCCGCCGGGCTGCAGTGTTCGGCAGGATCGGATACGCCTTTTAGTTGGTCTGTGGCTGATATGGCAAAATGACTTCGGCATGAAGACGAAGTCACGTTTTCTTCGCGCGCCCGTCGAGCCGTTCAGCGTCCAGCCGGACGCCGCGGCGGACGATCTCCTCGCGCGCATGGAGAAGATTTCGTTCCAGGGTCGGAACCTGGCGACGGCGAGGCGCATCTGGGAGAAGATGCTCGGCGCCGACTGCACCATCTTCATCGGCATGGCTGGCGCGCTGAGCGCCGGCGGGTTGCGCTCGATCGTCGCGTACCTGATTGCCAACCGCTACGTCGACTGCCTCGTCTCCACCGGCGCGAACCTCTACCACGACCTGCACGAGACGCGTGGCCGGCACCATTATCTCGGGTCGCCGCATGAAGACGATGCGAAGCTGCAGAACGAGCATATCGATCGCGTCTACGACACCTACGCGAGCGAAGACGAGTTCTGCGAGAACGACGAGTGGATCGCGGCGTTCGTGCTCACGCTCGAGCGCCGTCCGTACACCTCGCGCGAGTTTCTCTTCAAGCTCGGTGAGTACCTCTGGAACGAGACCCGGCAGGACGGGATCCTGACCGCGGCTTATCGCGCAAACGTGCCGATCTTCTGCCCGGCGATCGCCGACTCGTCCATCGGCATGGGGCTGTCCCAGGCGCGACACCGCGATCCGTCGGCCGGCATGGTCGATGTCATCGGCGACATCGTCGAGTCCGCGAACATCGTCATCCGCCATCCGCGAACCGCGTCGGTCGTGCTCGGCGGAGGAACACCAAAGAACTTCATCAACCAAGCGAGCGTGCAGGCCGAGTTCTTCGACGACCGCGTCGGCGGCCACCGCTACGCGCTCCAGATCGTGACCGACGTTCCGCATTTCGGCGGCGCGTCGGGATCGAGCCTCGAGGAAGCGCGGAGCTGGGGGAAGCTGGCGACGGACGCCGAGCAGGTGACCGTCCACGCCGATGCGACGATCGCCCTGCCGCTGCTCGTCAGCGCGCTCGCCGCCAGCGCGCGCGAGACGCTCGCTGCCCGGAAGCCGATCACATTCGATCCGTCCGGCACCACGATGGCCATCAATGGCCGACCTTTTCCGCCCGCGCGCTTCGAGGCCCGCTAGTCATGAATGTCCCGTTCGAGTACGACCACGCCGAGGCCCTCGTGTTTGGCGGCGCGCTTCCCACGCGCGCCACGTTCGACGACTCGAGCGTCGTGATTCTTCCCTGTCCCGTGGATCGCACCACTTCGTACGTCAGTGGCACGCGCAATGGCCCGCACGAGATCCTGCAGGCGTCATCACATATGGAATTGTGGGACGAGGAATTGAAGGCGGACATTCACGGCGTGGGGATCTTTACGCTGCCGGAGATGGAACTGCCGTTTGGGGAGATGGCCCCGCTGGTCGACGAAATCGAACGGGTCGCGTACGAGATCGTCGGACGCGACAAGTTTCTCGTCACGCTCGGCGGGGAGCATTCGATTACGCCGCCGCTCGTGTCCGCCGCAGCGCGGAAGTATTCGGGTCTTTCGGTCCTGCAGATCGACGCGCACGCCGACATGCGCGATTCCTACATGGGGACGGTGCACAACCACGCCTGCGCGATGCGGCGATCGCTCGAATTCGCCAGCGTTACGCAAGTCGGCATCCGCAGCCTCTCGACCGAGGAAGCCGAGGCGCTGCCGAAGCTGAAAACCAAGGTGTTCTATGACGTCACCATGCGCGAGGATCCGAAATGGATCGACGCCGTGGTGGATTCGCTCGCGGAGAATGTGTACGTCACGATCGATGTCGATGGACTGGATCCGGCAATCATGCCGGCGACCGGTACGCCGGAGCCCGGCGGACTGTCCTGGCCCGAGATCACGCGCCTTCTGCGCGCAACCGCCGAACGCCGGCGCATCGTTGCCGCCGACATCGTGGAATTGAGCCCTATTCCCGGGATGGTCGCGCCGAACTTTCTGTGCGCGAAGCTCCTGTACAAGCTGCTGACGTATCGCTTCGCTTCTGATGCGAGAGCGAAGCGGCTGTAGCAAGCAGTTGCCAGTAACCAGTAACCAGTTTCCAGTTTCCAGTTGCCAGTTTCCAGTGACCAGTTTCCAGTAACCAGTCCAGTAACCAGTTTCCACCCCGATGCCGCGGAGTCTGGCAACTGGGAACTGGCAACTGGGAACTGGCTACTGGCAACTGGCAACTGGGAACTGGCAACTGGGAACTGGCTACTGGCAACTGGCAACTGGCAACTGGCAACTGGGAACTGGCAACTGGGAACTGGCTACTGGCTACTGGCAACGGTGCCCCCTATCCACAGGCCTGTATACCCGGTATACTGCGCGGCGTGGCGTTGCCAGACATCTTCGCCAAGGCGACGGAAGCCCTCCAGCAGGGGCACGGCCCGGAGGCCGGCGCCCTGCTCGTGCGTACGCTCAAACAGCCGGGGCTCTCCCGGGACGAACTGTTCCAGGTCCGCACGACGCTCGCGGAGGCGTGGTTCCAGCAGGACGACATCCGGCAGGCGGGAGACACACTCGGACAGCCGCCCGACGAACGCGAGCGGCTGCACCCGGCGCGGCTCTCTGAACTCTGGCGCCTGCACGGGAAGCTGGCGACGGCAAAGGGAGAGCCGTCGCGAGGGATTGCGCTTCTCAGCCGCGCGCTGAAACAGGCGGAGCGCGCGCACGACTCGCGCGCCATCGGGCTCGTCCACTACGAGCTCGGGTTGTGCTACCGGCAGGTCGGCGACACGGCCATCGTGCGCGAGCACATCGCGCAGGCGGCGTCCGCGCTCCACGCCGCGGGCGATCAGCGCAATCTCGCCCTCGTGCATTCGCTGAGCGGCGTCACGCTCGCGCAGGAAGGACGCCTCGACGAAGCAATGGCGGCGCTGCGCCAGGCGGAGCGGCTCGCGGTCATGGTCCGCGCGGGCGACGTGGTTGCGACAGTCTGCGGCAACCAGGCGAACGTCGCGATGATGCAGCACCGTCACGACCAGGCGCTTGCCCTCGCCGAGCGCAGCGTCGTGCTGCAGGAAGAAGCGGGCACACCACACGGGCTCGGCATCGCCCTCGCCTCGCTGGGACAGATCAGCGTCAGGCTCGGGAATCTCCGGCGCGCCGAGCAGGCGCTGAACCGCGCGCTCGACGTGCGCAGCCCGCTGCAGTTCATGCGCGAGACCACCGGCGCGGTGTTCGATACGCTCGCGCAGATCCACCTGGTGCGCGGCAACCACGAAGAAGCCAGCCGGTACCTGCAGCGATCGCGCGAGGCGTACGGCGACTCGAACAAGTGGTACCAGTGGTCCGTCCAGACGCTGGAAGCGCGGCTCGCGCTGCGCCGGGGCGATGCCTCGGGCGCGCTCACGATCGCGAAGCGGATCGCGGACTCGGAAGATGCGCCGTCGGCGTATGTGACGCAGGCGGAGTTGATCGCCGTCGAAGCGCTGCTCGTCTCGGGACGGCTCGACGAGGCGGAATCACGTCTCGGAGACGTCACCGGCTCACTCGCATCGGCGGGCATGAGCAGCGTCTGGGGAGAGTTCCTGCGGCTGCGCGGGCGCGTGCACGCGTTGAGCCGCCGTTCCACTGAGGCGTACCACGATCTCGGGCAGAGCGTCAGCGTGTTCGAACTGCTCGGGGAGAAGTACCAGGCGGGACTGAGTCACCTCGAGCTCGGGAAGCTCGCGGCCTCCGCCGGCGCGCGATCGCGCGCATCGCGCTATCTCACCGACGCGCTCGCGATCTTCGAATCGCTCGATGCGCAACCGGATCTCCAGGAAGCGCGCGCTGCGATGGCGTCGATGCCTGCAGCGGGCGGCGGCGCCTTCCTGGGATCTCACGCCGACGGTGACGCGGCGCTCGTGCGCCGCATCGTCGACGCGGCGGTCACGCCGGCGCTGCTCGCGAAAGAAGGCACGACCGCTCTCCTCGAGGCGTGCGACGCGCAGGCCGCGGTGATTTTCACGATTCCACGACCGGGGGACGTGATCGTCGTCGCCGCAGCCGGCTGTGATGCAAACACGGCTCGATCGCTGGCGCTCGCAGCCGCGCGCCCCGCATCCGGTCCGGCTGCATCGCTGATCGTTGTCGAAGGGGTCGGGCAGAACGGTGACGCACGACGGTGCGCCGCCGTCTCGTCGGTGCGCCCGTTCGCCTCGCCCGTCATCCAGCGGTTCCGCACGCTGTGCGCCGTTCTCAGGCAAGGCTTCGAGCTCTGCTCCGCGCGCGAACGGCCGGCGGACCCCGCCCCCGGCGCAGTCGAACGATCGCTGGAACCGCTGCTGCCCGGCTTCGTGTGCGCGAGCACTGCGATGCAGCGCGTCGCCGATCTGATTCAGCGCCTGCAGGGCAGCGATCTCACCGTCCTCATCACCGGCGAGAGTGGCACCGGCAAGGATCTGGTCGCGCGCGCGATCCACGCCGGTTCCCCGCGAGGATCGGCGCTGTTTCTGCCCTACAACTGCACCAGCGCCACGCGCGAGCTCGCGGACAGCCAGTTGTTCGGCCACAAGCGCGGCAGCTTCACCGGTGCGCTCGCCGATCAGCCGGGCGTCATCCGCAGCGCGGCCGGTGGCACGATCTTTCTCGACGAGATCGGCGACCTCCCAATCGACGTGCAGCCGAAATTCCTTCGCTTCCTCGAACAGGGGGAGATCCTGCCTGTCGGCGAAACACGCCCGATCCGCGTCGACGTGCGCGTCGTCGCGGCGACGAACACCGATCTCGAGCAACGCGTGACTGAGGGGCGGTTCCGTGAGGACCTGTTCTACCGCCTCAGCGTGATTCGCATCCATGTGCCGCCGCTCCGTGATCGCCGCGAAGAGATTCCACACCTGAGCACGTTTTTCCTGCGCGAAGCGAGCGAACGGCTTGGAAAGCCGGATGTGCGCCTGAGCGCGGATACGCTCGACCTGTTCGACTCATTCGGCTGGCCCGGCAACGTTCGCCAGTTGCGAAACGAAGTGCAGCGGGCGGTCGCGATGGCGGCGCCCGGCGGCCTGATCTCCCCCGACCTGCTCTCGTCCGTGTTCGCCGGCGCGAGCGACGCGCCGATCGCGCGGCGCGGCGCACGCAACGTCACGCTGTCCGCGGCCGTTGAACGCGTCGAGCGGGACATGATCGAAGGGGCGCTGCAGCGGACCACCGGCAATGTCTCGCAGACCGCACGCTCGCTTGGACTCACCCGGCGGGGCCTCTATCTCAAGATGGATCGGCTCGGAATCGAATACAAAGTATCCAGCCAATAACCCGTCTGACTACTAAGTAGCCAGTTTATCCGCTGTTAACTTGACGTAAATTCTCACGTAACTTGTTGCACATCAATGGGATACCGTTCGGAGCCGCCTGCGGCTCAACTGCGGCCTGCGCCTTGTAATAGGACGAGCCGGAATCAATCCCGGAGGAGCTCAATGGAACAGCGTCTTCGCCTCGTGCAGGGCGGCCAGCAGCCGCGAAGCGATAAACGGTCGTCGGAGCGTCGCAGCCTCACCGTCCCGGGCCAGATCGTCTGGAAGGATGCGCGGGGCAACACGAAACTGACCTCCGTCGTGACGCGTGATGTCAGCGATCACGGCGTCTCCGTCGACTGCCTGAATGGCGCCGCCATTCCGCTGTATCGCCTGGTGTATTTCCAGATCGATCGCGAGGCGCGGCACCGCGACGATCTGCCCGAGGCGCTCCGCAAGCCGAATGTCCTCTCCGCGATCTTCCGCGTCGGCCAGGACAATCGCGCTACCGGCGCACCCTCGGAATATGCCCTGCGCCTGCTCGTGGAGCCGGCGCGTTCATCCCAGGCCGCGAGCCGCACCGCATAAGCGGGGTTGCCATGCTCACAGTCATGCGCATCGACAGGTGGGATCCGCGGCGGGACGGCCCCGTGACCGAGGCCGCCGTTCGCCACAAAGTGCAGGCCTACGGATACGAGGTATCCACTTTTGCCTGGCCGGCCGGCACCGTCATGGCGCCGCAGGCTCAGGACAAGGAACGCGTGGACGCCGTCGTGAGCGGCATCGTCAAGTTTACCCTCGACGGGGAATCCGCGATTCTGACCGCGGGCGACATGGTCTACGTGCCCCGGGGCGCCGTCAGGCGTGTCGAAGTTGTCGGCTCCTCTCCTGCCCGCTGTCTCGACGCCATCTATCAGAACTAGTCCAGCCGCTCGTCCCAACGACCGCGCCTCCGGGCGCGGCCCAGCACCGGTTCGGGATGGGCGTCAAAATCGTTCAACGAGCTGCAGCTGCTCGATCCCGCGAAGCTTGCGTCAGTGGCAATCGACAAGGCCGCACGCTCGCAGAATCCGACCGCAATCGAGCCGGGCAAGTACACCGTCGTCCTCGAGCCCGCGGCGATGGCGGATTTGATCGTGAACCTGGTGTTCGCTGCCGATGCGCGGCGATCAGATGAAGGGCGCAGCTTCTTTTCGAAGAAAGGGGGCGGGACGCGCGTCGGCGAACAGGTCGTCGGCGAAAAAGTGCACTTGTATTCGGATCCGGCTCACCCGCTGGCGCCCGCGCTTCCCTTCGATGGCCAGGGGTTGCCCGTCAAGAGGATCGACTGGATCGAGAAGGGCGTCCTGAAGAACCTGTCGTACTCGCGCTACTGGGCGCAGAAACAGGGGAAGGAACCGACTCCTGGCCCCGGGGAACCTGATCATGGACGGCGGCACCGCGACGATGGACGATCTGATCAAGGGAGTCGAGCGCGGGGTCCTTGTCACACGGTTCTGGTACATCCGCTCGCTAGACCCACAGACGCTGCTGGTCACGGGCCTGACGCGCGACGGGTTGTTCCTGATTGAAAAGGGGAAGGTCACGCGTCCCGTGAAAAACATGCGATGGAACGAGAGCCCTGCCTTCGCGCTGAACAACCTGGATGCGATGTCGGCGCCGGAGCGCACCGTCAGCGGCGAAGGGGTCGGCGGCTCCGGCTTTTCCATCGTGTGTCCCGCGGCGCGGATCCGCGAGTTCACATTCACGAGCGGCTCTGACGCGGTGTAGGGGCGGTTCGCGAACCGCCCCTACGCCTTCTTGAGTTCCGCGATCTTCTCTTTGGCCTCGCTCGCGTAGAGCGACTGGGGGAATTCGTCCACCACGCGCGTGAAGACGCGGGTGGCCTCGTCTTTCTTGCCGGCCGCGATGGCGGCGCGTCCGAGCTGCATCAGCACGCCGTCGACCGGTAGTTGAGAGTTCGTGTCCGCCGAGAGCTCCTTGAAAGTGGCCATCGCCGCGTCCCCCTTGCCCTGCGCGAGCTGCGCCTCGCCGACACCGAGCTTCGCGGTATGGCGATAGATGCTGCTCGATCCCGCCTTCTGCACGACTTCCTGGTACCGCTGCTCCGCTTCGGTGAAGCGCCCGAGTTCGGCCAGCGAGGCGGCGAGGCGGAAACGCGCGGTCAAACCGGGCTCGCTGTCGGGATACGCGTCCGCGGCGGCCTGCAGGCGCGGGATCGCCGCTTCGAGCCGTTCGCGCTCCGATCGATACGTGCCTGGCGGCTGCACCGGCGGCGCGCTGCCCGGGGCGGGCGGCGGCGGCGTGTAGACCTGCGCCTCGGCGACGGCCAGAGCGCTGGCGAGAAGGCCCTGCGCCTTCGCATCGCGCGACGTGCGCCAGGCAAAGAATCCTCCAACGATCACCGTCACGGCAATGACTGCCACGACGATCATCGTGATCTCGTTCCGGCGCTGCTCCATCATTTCGCGCGTGCGCGCGATGGTGTGCGCGAACTCGTTCTCTTTCAGTCTGTGACGCTCGGTACGCTTCATTCTTAGGTCTTCCGTGTTCCTTGCTTGGGTATGTGCGCCCGGCAGGTCTCGAACCTGCGACCCCCGGTTTAGGAAACCGGTGCTCTATCCTGCTGAGCTACGGGCGCGTGGGAAAACAGACCATTTTACTGCATAGTTCCGCTGCTGAGTCTGATGGGCCGTGATCGCTTCGTGTGGGAAGTCCAGGTACGCCACGAGGTACTCGACGACGAGATGGAGCGCCTACGGGAAGTTCCCTACGCACTCTGGCAGGACGTGACCCGCATTCCTCTCAGCAAACTGGTCACGGCGCGGGGACAACAAGCCGTACAGAGTGTCGGTAACGGCGGAGCCCCTGCGGGACGGGTTGGGCGATATCTGTATTTCGCTCACGCTCGCGCGGGCCACGATGCTGCGGCGCGGCCTGCTGCGGCAGGACTTCATCATCAGTTGGAACAAACCAGGTCCACTAGCCTCTCAGTACTGCAGCACCGCGCGAACGTTCTCCCCCTGCAACTTGTCGCGTCCGTTCAGCGCGATCAGCTCGATCAGCACGACGACGCCGTGCACCTGGCCTCCGAGCTTCCGTACCAGATCGACGGTCGCGCGCGCCGTTCCCCCTGTCGCCAGCAGATCGTCCACGATGAGCACGCGCTGCCCCTTCTCGATGGCGTCGCTGTGCATCTCGAGACTGTCGGTGCCGTATTCGAGCTCGTAATTCACTCGCACGGTCGTGTGCGGCAGCTTGCCGACCTTGCGCACCGGCACGAAGCCCGCGCCGATGCGATCGGCGACCGCGGCGCCGAGAATGAATCCGCGGCTCTCGATCCCGACGACGAGCGAGATGCCGGCGCCGTGATATGGCTCCGACATGGCGTCGATCGCCAGCTTGAACCCTTCCGGGTCCCTGAGCAGCGTCGTGACGTCGTAGAACAGGATGCCGGCCTTGGGGAAGTCCGGCACGTGACGAATGCGAGTCTTGAGTAGCTCCATGCGAATTATCTGATTTCGAATCCGGTGACGCGCCCCTCAGGCGCCATGAGTTCCACGTCGATGCGCTCCACGCGGGCCGCTGGCGGGCCGCGCCGCACCGCTGCCTCGAGCCGATCGATCGACTCGCGATCCCCTTCGACGACGATTTCGACGCTGCCGTCGGCGAGGTTGCGGACCCACCCGTGCAGTCCCTCGCGCGCGGCCGCGTCGTGCGCGAACCAGCGGAACCCGACGCCCTGCACGCGTCCCGCGATCACGTACCGCCGCGCTTCCTTCATGCGAAACGACGATCTTAGTGAGGTTCGACCGTCCTGTCGACGGTTATCTCGATCGTGCCGACCGGCTCGTCGTGCGCGACGAACAGCGCGTCCGCATCGACACTGAGTTCGAGCAGATCGACGGGGCGGTACGGCCGCTCCTGCAGCGACAGCGTCAACTGCGATATCTCCTGGTAGCTCGCGAGCACGACGTCGGCGATCGCTTCGAGCGTCGCGCGAATCGTGGGCCCCTTGTGCCACGCGAACGATTCGACGATGGCCTGCCGCACGCCGGCACGGTACGGCGCGAACGCGATCTCCCCCGTCGTATAGGACCACCGTGCTGCGAGCGTCGCGACGAACAGACGCTGCAATCCGTCGGCGTCCGGTTCATCGGCCGTCCGGCCGCGAAAGGTCGGCACGAATCCGCCAGTGCGGAGAAGCACGAGGTTTTCGAGGCCGGCAGCGACGGACGTCCGCGTGCCGTTGCTGCTCACACTCGCGGTGCGCCGTTCGCCCCCGGCAGGTGTGAACGCCTGCCCCTGCGCCTTTCCGCCGGCATCGAGCCGTACCCAGGGCTGCTCGACGATCTCCACGCGCGCGAGGCCGATGCGCTTGTGCCGTTCGAGGATCTGCGCGCAGATTGCCAGGCCGAGCGACTCAATCGCCGCGGCGGCGTATCCCTGCTCGCGCACCACGCGATGCACGAGGTTCTTGAGCGCTTCCCCCGGCACCATCGTGTCGAATGGTCCCTCGAACTTCAGGCTGATCGTGAGGTCCTTGGGATCGTGGCGGTCGCCGCGCTGCAGTACCCGCAGCATGCGCAGGCGCGACTCGCCGTAACTGCTACTTAACAACGACCGGCTCGATCTTCTTCTTCTTGAGTTGCTGGTTGAACGTGACGAGGTCGTCTTTCACGATCCCGTCGAGCCGCATCAGCTGCTTGTCCAGTTGCGCCGAGAGATCTTTGAACACCTCGTACGACTGATCCGTCGGCTTGTAGTCTCCCACCTCGACGATCCCCTTGAGCGCCGCCAGCTTGTTATTCAACTTGATCGGGAAGTTGAGGGGGTCCTGGCTGCTCCGGTTCCGATACTGGTAGATCTCTCCTTCGACGTCGGTCAGACGGCCTGTCAGCCCCTCTGCGGCGGTCTTGATCTTCGTATCGTTCGCCTTGGTCGAGCGGTCTGCCACCTGTTCCTTGATCGAGCGCGCGCGGAGTACCGCCTCGTTCGCGGTCGTCACTTTCGCATTGATCTGGCTGGCGAGCGTGAACTGCTCGATCAGATCGGCATCCGTCGCGCTGATCTTCGGGTTGCGCACGATCGTGAACGGCTGCGTCTTCGTCTGACCCGCTGCCGTCAGCCGGACCTGGTATTGTCCCGGCGGTGCCGCCGGACCACGCACGCTGCCGGCCCACATGATCAGCCCCGGAAAATCCTTGGCGTCCGAATATCGTGTGTCCCAGACGAATCGATTGAGTCCCTGCTTCACGGCCACGCGGGGCGGCGGCGGCCGGAAGAAGTCCTCCGGCGATGGCGGCGCAGGGTTCGCTGCGGGCGTCGCGGCTTCGGCCGTCCCGGTGAACGTCCTGATCACCTTGTCCTGCGCGTCCAGGATCTCGATCGTCAGCTTGTCGGCGGCCTGCTTCAGGTAGTAGTCGATCGCCACACCGCGCGAGTACGAGCGCATCACGTCGCCCGGCTTGAACAGCACGACGGCTTCGTCGGTCGTGTTGCGCGCGATCTGACGCAGCACGTTGATGTTGTCCATCACGTAAAACGAACGTCCGTGCGTGCCGATCACGAGGTCGTCGTTTTTCACGATGATGCCGTGCACCGGGGTGACCGGCAGGTCCAGGCCGAACGGCTGCCACACGCCGCCGTCGTCGAACGACACGTAGATGCCGGTTTCCGTGCCGAGGAACAGCAGTCCCTTGTGCTTCGGGTCTTCCTCGATCACTCTCGCGAAATCGTCCGGACGGACGCCCGCGACGATCTTCGTCCACGTCTTTCCGTAGTCGTGCGTGCGATACACGTACGGCGCGCGATCGGAGCGCTGATATCGGTTCGCCGCGAGGTACGCGGTCGCCGCGTCGTGCGGCGAGGCCTCGATCAGGCTGATGCGCGCGAACTCTGGCAGATCGGGCGGCATGATCTTCGTCCATTTCTTCCCGCCGTCCTGCGTCACGTGCACGAGGCCGTCATCCGATCCCGCCCAGATGACATTACCGTCCACGGGGGACGGCGCCAGCGCGAACACGACGGCGTAGGTTTCGACGCCGGTCTGATCCAGCGTGATCGGCCCGCCCGAGTCCCCCATCGTGGAGGGATCGTGTCGCGAGAGATCCTGACTGATGCGCTGCCAGCTCTGGCCTTCGTTGGTGGATTTCCACACGTGCTGCGACGTCACGTACAGCGTCTTCGGGTCGGTAGGTGCGATGACGATCGGGTAGGTCCACTGGAACCGCTCCGTCATGTCGCCGGAGTTGTGGCCCATCGGATTGTCGGGCCAGACGTTGATCGCGCGCTGCTCGCCGGTACGGCGGTTGGTCCGCGTCAGCAGCCCGCCATAACTCCCGGCGTAGAACACGTCGGCGTCACGTGGATCGGGAGCGATGTAGCCGCTTTCCCCGCCTCCGACGTCGTACAAGTCCTCGCCGTTGCCATTGCTCGGCACGCAGGCCGTCGAGTTGTCCTGCTGCGCGCCGCAGACGTGGTAGGGGATGTGGTTCGTCGTGAAGACGTTGTAGAACTGCGCGGTCGGATAGCGCTGGCCGGACCAGGTCTCGCCGCTGTTGATCGTGACGTTCGCGCCGCCGTCGTTCGAATTGATCATCCGCTTCGGATCGTTCGGCGCGATCCACAGATCGTGATTGTCCCCATGCGGCGCCGGAACATTCTTCAGCGTCTTGCCGGCGTCCACTGAGCGATAGACGCTGGTATTGAGAACGTAAAACGTGTCCTTTGCCGCAGGATCGGCGTAGATGCGCGAGTAATAGAAGGCCCGCTGGCGGATCCGCCGATCGTCGTTCACCAATTTCCAGCTCGCGCCCGCATCGTCCGACATGAAAATGCCGCCGTCCTTTGCTTCGACGATCGCGTAGACACGGTTGCTGTCGCCGCCCGACACCGAGACGCCGACTTTGCCCCACACGGGCTTCGGCAGCCCCGCGTTCCTGGACAGCTCCGTCCAGGTCGTGCCGCCATCGGTGCTCTTGAACAGACCGCTGCCCGGACCCCCGCTGGATAGCGAGTAAGGCGTGCGGAAAACCTCCCACAGCGACGCATACAGAACGTCAGGGTTCTTCGGGTCCATCACGAGATCGACGGCCCCGGTTTTGTCGTTGCGAAACAGAACCCTGTCCCACGTCTTGCCGCCATCCTTCGTGCGGAATACGCCGCGTTCAGGATTTGGCCCGTAAGGATTGCCGAGCGCCGCGACAAAGACGACGTCCGGGTTCGTGGGATGAATGCGGATGCGCGAGATCGCCTGCGTCTTGTCGAGCCCGACGTGCGTCCACGTCTTGCCTGCATCAGTCGTCTTGTACACGCCATCACCCTGGATGACGTTTCCGCGCAGTTCCGTCTCCCCCATCCCAACGTAGACGATGTCGGGATTTGAGGGGGCGATCTGGATCGCGCCGACCGAAGACGTCTTGATCTGCTTGTCGCTCACGGGACGCCACGTGAGTCCCCCATCCGTGCTTTTCCACACGCCGCCGCCGGTGGCGCCGAAGTAATACTCGCTGGGTCTTGCCGAGCTGCCCGCGACGGCCTGGGAGCGTCCGCCGCGGTTCGGACCGATCGATCGCCATCGCAACCCCGCGAAAAGCGATGTATCCATCTGCGCCTGGGGCGCAGCGATCACCAGGCTGAACAACACAGTGGTCAGAATCGCGGGTCGTAACCTCTTCATTCGCTCATCCTAAACCATCAGTACGTAGGCGGCGACTCACAAAGGGACGGCAGCAGGGTAACTGCGGAGCCAGAACGCCTGTTTCCAATGGGCACGCGCCGTGCTGTATCTCGGGCGAGGAGGGAAGCGATGCTGTTTACGATTGCGGTGATCTTGCTGGTTTTGTGGCTGCTCGGTCTCGTGAGCGGGTACACGCTCGGCAACTTCATCTACGTTCTGCTCGTGATCGCGATCGTGCTGTTCATCGTCGGTCTGGTCAGCGGCCGGCGAACGGTCTAGCACGCCAGAACCGGCCAAGCTGTTGGCTACTGGCCAACGGCTTGGCTGAGAGTCTGGAGCAATTGGGCCGGAAATCTTCAATTTTCGGCCTGTTTTTGCACGAGCCGCGCGGCACGGCGGTTGCTCTACCCTTTCCGGGAGATGACCGCATACATGCCGAGAGCGCACAGTTCTATTGGATCCATGTCCGGGGCGCACGCCGGATCGGACTTGCACGCCGACGCGCTGCACGGGCGCGCGCTGACGTGCGCGCATTGCACGTACGGGCTCGAATGCGTTGAGCAGAACCGCCGCTCGGGCACATGGGTGGGATCGTTCATTTGCCCCAACTGCCGCAGCGAGTACTTCTACGCGTACCGCTGGGGCCGACTGTTGAAAAAGACGTAAAAGCTCTTCCCCACCGTAGCGTTTCGCAGGGTGGCTTGCCCACCGGAGCCTTGGCGGAAGGTGGCTCGCCCACCGTAGTCTTGACGGAAGGTGGCTCGCCCACCGTAGCCTTCGGCGGAGGTGGCTCGCCCACCGTAACCTTCGGCGGAGGTGGGGGGATGCGGGAAGTAGACAGCAGGCGCCAGTCGTGTTTGCGGTCCGGTCACCTCCGGGCCAGGACCGCAGGCCTCAGCTCGCAGCGCTGGTCTGGCGAGGTGAAATCTCCTGCTGTCTACTCCCCGCATTCCCTCCCGCGTGTTACCCTCACGCCACAATGAAAGGAGCCGGCATGGCCCGATGGCTGCGGCTGTTAGCGGCGACGAGTGTTGCCTGCCTGGTGGGTACGATGGTGTTCGCGGACGAATTGAAAGTCGGGGACAAGGCGCCGGACTTCAACCTGGTGGGCTCTGACGGCAAGCCCTACTCGCTCGCCGATCTGAAGGGCAAGACGGTCGTGCTCGCGTGGTTCCCCAAGGCTTTTACCGGCGGTTGAACCGCCGAATGCAATTCGCTCCGTGAGAGCGGGGAACTGATTCGCAAGTTCGACGTGGCGTATTTCATGGTCAGCGTCGACACGCCGGAAGACAACAAGGCGTTTGCGGAAAAAGAGCACGCAGACTTCCCGATCCTGAGCGACCCGACGAAACAGGTCGCCAACGCATACGGCGTGATTGCGGGGCCGAGCGCGGCACAGCCCAATCCACCGCAATTTGCAAAGCGCTGGACCTTTTACATCGGTCCGGACGGCAAGATCCTCTACATCGAGAAGACCCCGGGCACGCAGAACGCCGGCCAGAACGTGGTGGCGAAGCTGCAGGAACTCGGAGTCAAGGAAAAGAAGTAGGCCGCTGGAAGTCCACCTGGTTGACGGAACGTACGAACTGTTCCGTCATTTCTACGCGCTCCCGTCCGCCCGTGACAAGGACGGACGGGAGGTCGCCGCGGTCCGCGGCGTTGTCGCCTCCATCCTCGGCATGATCAACGGCGGCGCGACCCACGTTGGTGTCGCCACCGATCACGTCATCGAATCGTTCCGCAATCAGCTCTGGGCCGGCTATAAAACCGGCGACGGCATCGAACCCGATCTGCTCTCGCAGTTTCCGCTCCTCGAGGAAGCGCTCGTTGCCCTCGGTGTCGCGGTCTGGCCGATGGTCGAATTCGAGGCCGACGATGCGCTCGCGGCGGCGGCGGAAGCGGCATCGAACGACACGCGCGTGGAACGAGTGGTCGTCTGCACACCCGACAAGGATCTCGCGCAGAGCGTCCGCGGAACGCGGGTCGTGCAGTTGAATCGGAGAACGCGCGTGACACTTGATGAAGCCGCGATAATGGCGAAGTTCGGAGTGCCGCCGGCTTCGATTCCTGACTACCTGGCGCTGGTCGGTGATGCCGCGGATGGTTATCCGGGACTCGAGGGCTGGGGCGCGAAGTCGGCCGCCGCGGTGCTCGCCCGCTTCAGCCGTCTCGAACAGATTCCAGAGGACTGGCGCGAGTGGCGCGCGAACGTCTCGAGTCCAGCGGGACTCTGCCGCGTGTTCCAGCGCGATCGCGACAACGCATTCCTGTTCCGCACGCTCGCCACGCTGCGGAACGACATCCCGCTTTTCGAGGACGTCGAGGAATTGCGATGGCACGGACCGACGCCCGCGTTCGCGCCGATCGCGGCGCGTTTCGACACGGCGCGCGCTTAATCAGATTGATCCGCGCTCCACTCGCGGAGTTTCCGATCGAGCGGGGCCCCCAGCGCGAGAATCATGAGCGCGAGGATGACGGCGGTCAGGGCGGCGCGCCACAGACCGAAGCCCGTTGCGACGCCGATCGCGGACACGACCCAGATCGATGCCGCGGTGCTCAACCCGTGCACACTCTTCTTGTCCTGGCGACGCAGGATGACGCCGCCGCCGATGAAGCCGATGCCGGCGACGATTCCCTGCACGATCCGGCTCGCGGCGTTGAAGTCGATGAAGCCGATCGCCGAGCTCATCGTAAGCGCGATGATCCCGAATAGCGCCGCACCAAGCGCGACGAGCGCGTGGGTCCGCAGGCCGGCTGGTTTGAGCCGCATCTCGCGGTCCACACCGACCGCGGCGCCGAGCGCGGTCGCGAGGATGAGGCGCAGCACGAGTGTGAGCGTGGTGTGCGGGACGGTAATGACGTCCACGATGAGCCGCAGTGTACTCGATGGCCAGCCGGGGTAGAATCCCCGCCATGCGCTGCTGTCTCGCGAGCTTCCTTGTTCTCACGCTTCTCGCGGCCGCGACTCCGGGGCGGGCGCAGAAGATCGGAACGGTCACATTCCCGAATTCCGGTGCCGCCGCGGCGCAGAAATCATTCCTCCAGGGAATCGCCCTTCTCCACAGCTACGAGTATTCCGACGCGCGAGACGCGTTTCGGGAAGCGAGACGAATCGATCCAGGATTCGCACTCGCAGCATGGGCGGAGGGGATGACGTTCAGTCACTTCGACTGGGGAAGCGAAGATCTCCCCGGAGCGCAGGCGGCGCTTGCGCGCCTGGCACCGACGCCCGAGCAGCGTCTCGCGAAGGCGGGCACGCCGCGCGAGCGCGCGTTTGGTACCGCGATCGAAATGTTCCTCGCGGGAGACGGCAGCCCGATCGATCGCGCGCGTACTTTCGCAGCCGCGATGGAGGCGTACGCCGTGGCGGATCCGTCGGACGTCGAAGCGGCGGCGTTTGCGGCGCGCGGTGCGCTGTACGTCCTCCGCTACGCGCCCGCTGCCGAACAGGCGCAGAGCGCCGAACGCGCGATCGCGCTGGCGGAACGCGTGGTCGCGATGCGCCCCGAACATCCCGGGGGCATCCACTATCTCATTCACGCAACCGATTCCCCGCGGTTTGCGGCCAAGGGACTTCCCGCGGCGCGGCTCTACGACAAGATCGCGCCGGATGCGGAACACGCCCTGCACATGCCGTCGCACATCTTTCTGCAGCTCGGGATGTGGGAAGACGTGGCGGCGTCAAATGAACGCTCGTGGGCGGCCTCTCGCACCTGGCTGAAGCGTGGCAACCGCAGCGTCGCGGAGCTTAGCTGGCACAGCCTGGCGTGGCTGCAGTACGCCTATCTGCAACAGGGACGTTACGGCGAGGCGAAGGGGTTGATCGATACGGCGCACGGACTCCTTGATGCTGTCCCGGCGAGTACTCTCGGCAACGCGATCGACGTTCGCTATACGATTGACGCATTGACGTTTCAGTATGCCGCGGAAACCGGCCGGTGGGACCGTTCCTTGTTCTCAGCGGATAACCTCCCCGCCCTTATTCGCGACGCCGCGGCGAAGCCATCGATTCGTGAACAAGGCATGGCAAACGGGGCCGCGTACCATGCGGCGCTTGCATCAGCGCTGTCCGGAGTGGATCCTGCCGTCATTCGCGATGCCGCCGTCGCCATGCGCGGCGTTGTCACCGGCTTGAAGTCCCAGGACACTCGACGCACCTTACTGAACGCCCTGGCGACACAGATCGAAGCGCTGGCAGCTACGGCGAGCAAGGATGACGCGCGCGCGATCGCGATCCTGGCGCGCCTGGAATCCGAGACGCGCGATTCCGGTCTCCTGCCGCTCGGCGTGCCCATCGCTGTTCCCACCTCGGAGCTCCTTGGCGGCCTGCTTCTGAAGACGGGACGCTTCGAGGAAGCGGCGGCCGTGTACCAGCGCGCGCTGACCATGCGTGCCAATCGATCCGCCGCGCTGCTCGGACTGGCGCGGGCCAGGATGGGTGCAGGCGATCGCCGGTCGGCGGCGGATGCGTATCGCCGGCTGCTCGAAAACTGGAAACGCGCTGATCCCGATCTCCCCGCACTTGCGGAGGCACGCGCCGCAATCGTCTCCGCTGGAAAGTGAGCGCCACGATGTCTGCACCGTTATCTGATCTTTCCCGCCGCTCGTTCCTCGCGATGGCAGGCGCACTCCCCTTCGCCGCATCTGCTGCGCTGAGAGGCGCAGCTGCCAAAGCGCCCGTGGGACTCGAGCTTTATTCCGTCCGCGGCGAGCTCGCGAAAGATCTGCTCGGTACTGTCGCCGCGGTCGGCAAGATGGGGTACGAGGTCGTCGAGTTCTACGCGCCGTATCTCGAATGGACGCCCGAGCGGGCCCGCGAAGTCCGGAAGGTTCTGGACGACTCCGGCCTGAAGTGTCACTCGACGCACAACAACGGTCCCTCGTTTACGCCCGACGGGCTGAAGAAGGCGATCGAGCTGAATCAGATCATCGGCAGCACGTACATCATCATGGCCAGCGCGCCGAGCGTGACGTCGCTGGACGGATGGAAGGGCGTTGCCGACCAGCTGACGGCCGTTGCCGCCCAGCTGAAGCCGATGGGCATGGCGACCGGGTACCACAATCACCTCGTCGAATGGAAACCGCTCGACGGCAAGCGGCCGATGGACGTGCTCGCGGCCAACACGCCGAAAGACGTCGTGATGCAGTTCGATGTCGGCACGTGCCTCGAATCCGGTGAGGATCCATTCGCATGGGTGGCCGCGAATCCCGGCCGCATCAAGAGCGTGCACTGCAAGGACTGGACGCAGGCGCAGGGTTTCAATGTGGCGTTCGGCGAAGGGTACGGCCGCTGGAAGGAACTGCTGGACGCGATCGACGGGACCGGCGGCGTCGAGTACTACCTGATCGAACAGGAAACGGGCCAGACCAACGGCGGCGAGATGCCGATGGTCCAGCGCTGCCTGGAGAACTGGAAGAAGCTCCGCGCCTGACGCAGGCCTACTTGGCCTGCCGCGGATTGCACTGATCGGGACCGGAATCCTTCGCGTCCCAGACGCAGCTGTCACCCGATTTCTTGAAACGGCCCGTCGCAGGGCGGCACTGATCGTCACCTTCGTCCCCGGCCACCCACCTGCACGTCTTCCCGGATTTCTTGAAGCGCCCCTTCGTCTGCGGCGTGCACTGGTTCGGGCCGGAATCCTCTGCGTTCCACACGCAGTTCGAGCCTTCCTTCTTGTAGCGCCCCTTCTTCTGCGCCGCGCTGACGCCGGTCAGGCCCGCGACTGCAAGTACAAGCGCCACCGCGATCCCGCGCATGGTCCATCGATTCGTCGTTTTCATCCGCGAATCATACTCCCGCGTGGCGCGCAAGGCGCAACTCGAGGTGCCGCCGCACGTCCGGCCATTCCGCCGCGAGAATGCTGTACATCACGGTGTCACGCACTGTTCCGTCACGCCGCGCGGCGTGATGGCGGATGACGCCGTCCTTCTTCGCGCCGATGCCTTCGATCGCGCGCTGCGACCGGAAGTTGAAATTGTCCGTCCGGAGCCCCACCACTTTGCAGCCAAGCGCGTCGAATGCGTGCGCGAGCAGCAGCAGCTTGCACGTCGTGTTGACGTGCGAGCGCTGGCGGCTGTGCGCGTACCACGTGTAGCCGATCTCCACGCGATCGATGGCCGCGACGATGTCGTGGTAGCGCGTGGCGCCGACGATCTCACCGGTCGCGAGCTCCCTGACGATCCACGGCAGCATGTGCCCGTCCCGCTGTCCCTGCAGCGCCGACTGGATGTACTTCTCCATGCCGTCGCGCGAGGGAATCGCCGTGAACCACAGCTCCCACAGGCGTCCGTCGGCCGACGCGGCGACCAGCGCATCGTGATGTGACTCGGCGAGCGGCTGCAGGCGGATGCCGCGGCCTTCGAGGACGACTGGAGCGACGCGAAGCATCCGCGTACGGTAGCGCATTTGACGCGCGCGCGCATATGTGTTACTAAAGTCGCAGAGGTGTTATAAAAGTCGCATGTCCAGCGGCACCCCGCACCTGTTGACGAAGCGCGAGCGACAGATCATGGACGCGTTGTACCGACTCGGCCGTGCCACCGCCGCTGAGATCATGGAGGCGATGCCGGGCGCGCCGGGTTACTCCACGGTCCGGACGCAGCTTCGCGTCCTCGAGAACAAGGGGCACGTGAGGCATGAAGAGATCGGGCTTCGTTACGTTTACTCCCCCACCGTGCCGCGCCACTCTGCGCGGCGGTCGGCGTTGAAGCACCTGGTCGATACCTTCTTCGACGGATCCAGCGCCAAAGCGGTCGCCGCGCTCCTCGGTGGCGAAGCTGCACGTGTGTCCGATGAAGATCTGGAGCGCATCGGGGAGCTCGTGAAGAGCGCCCGAACGGAGTCACGATGAACCTCGCCGCCGATCTGGCGCTCCGATCATCCGTGGTCCTGGCCGCGGGATTGCTGCTTGCCGTGCTCTTCCGGCGGCGGTCCGCTGCGCTGCGACACAGCGTGCTGGCCGCAGGCATCTTCGGATCCCTTGTGGTGATGCCCTTGCGCATTGCCGGACCTGCGATGCCGCTGCCCGTGCCGTCCGCAGCGTCGTTTTCCGCGCCTGCGCACGGCGCCCAGGCTGTTCGCGTCGACGCGACGAACGCCGTCGATGCTTTTCCCGGCAATCCTGCGAAGCGCTGGATGTCCCCCTGGATGGTCTGGTTCGTGGGCTTCGGCTGGACCGGAGGCCTGCTCGTCGCAGGCGTCGTTCGCTATCGGCGCGTCGCCCGGCGCGCTGAACGTGCGGCGGATGGTCGATGGACGGAGATCGCGCGGGAAATCGCGGCCAGCCGGCGCATCACGCAGCGCTTCGAGCTGTTGCAGACGGACACGGCCGACGTGCTCGCGACGACCGGCGTCGTTCGGCATCGCATCCTGCTCCCGGTACATGCGCGCGATTGGCCGGAGGCGCGACTGCGCGCGGTGCTTAGCCACGAGCTCGCGCACATCCAGCGCTGTGACTGGCTGATCCAAATCACGACCGAGATCATTCGTACGCTGCTCTGGTTCAATCCGCTCGTCTGGATCGCCTGCACGCGCCTGCGTCGCGAAGCCGAGCAGGCGTGCGACGACATCGTCCTCGCGGAGGGTGTCTCCGCTCGCGACTACGCGGAGCATCTGCTCGCGCTTGCCCGGCTCTGTCGCCGTCCCGGTTCGCGGTGGGCGCCGGCGGTCCCGATGGCTCACCCGTCGACACTTGAAAGGAGAATCACCGCCATGCTGAATCCTCGCCTCGATCGAACGGCCGTGTCGCGCCGGGTGTTTGCGACCTTCGCGGCGCTGCTCGCCGTCGTCACCATGACCGTCGCCGCAGTTCGCGGCGCTCAGGGTCCGGCCACGCTCTCTGGTTCCGTGTACGACACGACTGGCGCGGTACTGCCGGGAGTCGAACTCACTCTCGAGGGAACCAACGAGGCGAAATGGACGGCGACCTCGAATGCCGCGGGGCGCTTCGACTTTCCCGGCGTTGCCGCCGGCCGTTACGTGCTGTCCGTCTCTCTGCGAGGATTCCGCGCCCTGCGACAGGAATTTGAGCTGCGAAACGCGCGTGACTGGGATCGGGCAATCACGCTGCAGATCGGAGACGTGATGGAAACCATCACCGTGAGCGAGAGTCGGGTTCCGCCGGCTCCGTCGCCGTCACAACCGCAGTTCGGAACTCCGATTCGCGTCGGCGGGAATATCCGCGTGCCGGTGAAAATCCGCGACGTCCGTCCAGCGTATCCGGCGACTATGCGCGCAGCGGGACGCGAAGGCGTCGTCCCCATCGAGGCGATTATCGGGAAGGACGGCACCGTCAGCTCAGTGCGTGTCCTGAGCGCGGAGATCCATCCCGACTTCGCGATTGCCGCCGTCGACGCTGTGCGGCAATGGCGCTTCCGGCCGACGTTACTCAACGGCGTGCCGGTCGAGGTCGTGATGACCGTTTCGGTTGCTTTCAATCTGTCGGACTAGTATTATGCAACCTGGAGGTTGCATAATATGACCACGACAATTACGGACCGCATCGAGAAAACCGTCGTCGTGGGGGCGCCGCGCTCCCGCGTCTGGCGCGCGATCGCGGATTCCGAACAGTTCGGAAAGTGGTTTCGCGTGAAGCTGACGAGCCCGTTCGTCGAGGGGGCGAAGGTTCGCGGGCAGATCACTCACCCGGGATACGAACACGTCACGATGGAAGTGCTCGTCGAACGCATCGAGCCCGAGCGGTACTTTTCCTACCGCTGGCATCCATACGCGATCGAGCCGGGCGTCGACTATTCCCACGAGCCCCCGACGCTCGTCGAGTTCACGCTCGAAGATGCACCGGGTGGGACGCGGCTGACGATCGTTGAATCGGGATTCGATCGCATTCCCGCCGGACGACGCCGCGACGAAGCGTTCCGCATGAACGACAGCGGATGGGCGGGGCAGATCAAGAACATCGAACGCCATGTCTCGCAGCCGTAATGCGGCTGCCGCCAAGGTCGCGGACGCGGTGCCGGTCTTTGCCGCACTCGGCGATCCGACACGGCTGCGTCTCGTTGGACGGCTGTCGGATGACGGCCCGTTGTCGATTGCACAGCTGAGCGAAGACGCCGGTGTCACTCGCCAGGCGGTCACCAAGCACCTGCAGGCGCTCGCGAACGCGGGACTCGTCCGCGACACCTGGCGTGGCCGTGAGCGCATCTGGGAGCTCGAGCCGCGGCGTCTCGCGCGGGCTCGCCACTACCTCGACCAGATCTCCGCGCAGTGGGACTCGGCGATCGGCCGTCTGCAGTCGTTCATTGAGGACGAGGCCTGAGCCGAATCCGATAAGACGAGATCAAAGCTTCGCGACGAGCCAGGCGGTGCAGATCCATCCGTGCTCTCGGCGCCGGCACACTTTGGTGTTCCAAAAGTATCCGACGATCTCGCCGCCGGGCTCTCGGAGGGTCACGCGGCAGGTCACCACGGCGGTATCGCCCCACGTCCGGATCGTTTCTTCATCGATGATCCGCGTGCGGCGGCTCGCGTCTTTCTCCAACTGCTCGAGCATCTGCTCTCTGTCTTGAACCGCCCACGTGCTGCGCGCGATCTTGAACATCGCGTCCAGCCAGGGCGCCATCTCGGATCTCGACGCATGGTCTTCAGCTGCAAACGTGTCACGGTTCAGCTTCCGCAGATCGTCTTCATCGCGGTCCATCTGAGTCCTCCCTGCCGCAGAGTAGAACGTTCTCACGACAATGTGTTGTATAAGACTCCAGTTGTCGGCGCATGCCTCGTCATCTGCTGATTGCCACTCGTGCCGGCTGCGGACTCTGGTCGATGTTCTTCCAGGTGGTGGGACTGATCAGATATGCGGAGCGTCACGGGCTCGAGCCGGTCGTCTATTTCAACGACGCAACGTGTTGGTGGACCCACGACGGCTATAACGGAAGCCGGAATGCCTGGGAGTACTTCTTCGAACCGGTCGGCGCCATCTCCGCTGCAGATCTCTTCGGAACCAGAGATCGCCGTCGACTGGAACACGCGTCGGTCGCAGAGCTCCAGTCCGCCTTCCCGCACGATCTGGTGATGTCCGACTATATCCTCGACTGTGTCGGGCACTACGATCACACCGAACCGCAGCGGCAGGAGTACGCCGCGATTGTCGAGCGGCGGATCAGAGTCAGGGGTGCGGTGCTGGCGAAACTGGATCGAGCGACGATCGAGACGCTCTCCTGCGGCGCTACCGCCGTCCACTACCGCGGAACGGATAAGTACCGCGAGTCCCCGCGCCAGTCTGTGCACGAGTACTACGCCGCGCTGCAGCAGCGCGTCGATCCATCGCACAAGTTCTTCGTCGCGACGGACGACATGCCGTTCCTCCGTTGGATCACGGGAACCTACGGCGATCGCGCGCTCTGCACGAATGCCGTCAGGTCTCACGACGGAACCGCGCTGCATATGGGCGCGCACCGCGGTCCCCGGCAGGCGGAAGAGTGCCTGCTGGACGTGCTGCTGATGGCGGGTTGCCAGCATCTGGTCCATGGCAACTCGTCGGTGACGAACGGCGTGCTCGTGTTCAATCGGACGATGAGCCATGAGGCGCTTCATCTGCCGCGCGAGAGTGAGGTGGGACAGCGATGAGTCAACTCGGACAGGACGCCCTCGTCGATCAGTACTTGCGGGGAAAGCGCCACGGCGTGTTCGTGGACATCGGGGCCTACGACGGGGTCACGTTCTCGAACACGCTCATGCTCGAACGGGAGAGGGGCTGGACGGGCATCTGCATCGAGCCGCTGCCGGACGTATTTCCCATTCTCCAGAAATCGCGACGCTGCATCTGCGTGCAGGCCTGCATGGGTAACCGCGAGGAAGCGGCCGTCGAGTTCCTGGCGGTCCAGAGCCAGGCGACACCGACCCGGATGCTGAGCGGTGTTGTATCGGAGTACGACCCGAGGCATCTCGCGCGCGTGGACATCGAGCTGCATGCGTATGGAGGGACCAAGAACGTGATTCGGGTGCCGATGCGGCACCTGCACAGCGTGCTGCACGAGCACGGCGTGGAGCGCGTGGACTATCTTTCGATTGATACCGAAGGATCCGAGCTGCTGATCCTTCGTTCGACGGTCCTGTCGGCGATCGGACATCCCTGCATTACCGTCGAAAACAACTACGACGATCCGGCGATTCACGAGGAGCTGGTCGCACAGGGCTACATGCTGCACACGGCCATCCACTGGGAACGTTTTTACGTGCCGGCGACGGCGCCCTCATAAGCGCGCTCACCGGGCGAGCGACGCCGCAGCCGCGGCATACGCGTCCAGCCGCGCGGACGTGAAGCCGTTGGGCGCTGTCGACTGTTTCCATCCGGTGGGATCGAGAAACGATCCCGTGTCGAAGCGCCAGGCGTTCCTCGAGTGGCGCATGTAGACGAACGAGCCCTGGTTCTCCAGCTTCAGCAGCCGGTGGCCGTTCGTCGTGGCCTGACGGAGGAACGCCGCGTCCTCGGCGAGATCGACCTCCGGATATCGGATGCCGCCAGTCCAGATTGCGCGACGGAACGCGAGCGTGCCGCCATGCACGTCGCCGACGAACATCGAGCGATGCAGCCGTGGATCGACCGTCCAGAAGCGCCGATCCGACACCTGCAGGACGAATCGGTTCTCGAGTCCCGTGATGTCAGCCTGCCCGGCGAGAATGGGCGCGGCCTGGCGCTCCAGCCGATCCTCGCCATACCAGTCGTCGTCATCCCAATGCGCGATCAATTCACCGCGCGCCTCGGCGCATGCGCGGTTTCTCTTGGCGCCGATCGGAAGGCGCGAGGGAATGCGGAAGTACCGTACAGACGGACACTCACGTACGAGATCCGCGATTGGATCCGTTCCGTCATCGATGACGATCAGCTCGCGGTTTGGATAGGTCTGGTCGCGGAAGCATGACAGCGCGAGCCCGATGAACGCCCGGCGGTTGTAGGTGGGCATGATGCAGGAGACGAGCGGTTGGAGGGGCACCGCCGCCGCAGGCGCCCCGGCCGAGATGATTCGCTGCACGATTTCCACCGGGACGGGCGACCAATAGGCGCCAGCCGTGTCCTTGGGGCTTACGTTCGATCCGTGTACGGCTGCGATGCAGAGCGTCGCGTCTCGCAGGTCGGCGACGCGGTCCGCCGCCGCCCACACGAACTGCGCGTCCTCGCCAACCTGCACATCCGCGAACGGCCGCCGCCGCCACGTCTCGCGCCTGTACGCGAGCGTCGTCCCCGCGACCCAGGGCAGGCCGCCGCCGGTATAGCGATACAGGAACGCACGATCGCGCCCGCGGTCGTAGAAGTACACCTCGCTGCTGCCGCAGACGTCGACACTGCGGTCGACGAGCGCGCGCACCTGCCGCGACACGCGCGAAGACGGGTACCAGTCGTCATCGTCCCAATGCACGATGAATTCGCCGCGCGCGCGTTCGCACGCAACATTGCGTTTGGCACCGACCGAAAGGCGTCGTGGCGCACGTGTGTAGATCACCCGCGGATCGTTGGGGACGATGTCGCTGACCGGATCTGTGCCGTCGTCCACGATAATCAGTTCCAGATTCGGGTAGTCCTGCCCGAGGAAGCACGCTATCGCGCCTGGCACGAAGCTGCGCCGGTTGAAGGTCGGCATGATGCAGGTGACGAGCGGAGTGCGCGGCCCTGCCGTGGCCGGCAGGAACGGCGATGGGCCGTTGCGGATAGCGATCAGGGAAGGGGGCGCGAAGTTCGCGCACGCATCGCCGCGACAATGCGTTCGATAGTCCGCCTTCTCATGGCGCAGCCGCGCGCCACAGAACTTATCCTGGTAACGCTGGCGCGACGCCTCGAACCGCTGCGCCTCCGCGATGCGGCGCCGCGCGGGCACAACCGTTCGATGGACATACGCGGCGCATACCCAGACACCGCGGAACCCTGCACGCGAGGCACGGACATTGAAGTCCATTTCCCAGCACGGGCCCAGCCCGTAGTCTTCATCCGCCGGGCCGACCGCGCGGATCACGTCACGCCGTACGGCGTAACAGAAATCCGCGAGGCTATGGAGCGGTTCCAGCGTCCGCACGTCGCCGGCGAAGCGGTCCAACGCGTCCTTCGAGGTCCGGGCGACGTCGGCCGTGCTGTGCCCCGCGTCGGAAAAGGCTCCTTGTTCGTTCCAGCAGATGTTCGTACTGGGACCGGCCAGCCCGTTTGCCGGGTGTTCGAGGGCATAAAGGATGCGCTCGAGCCATTGAGGACCGACGAGGCACCCGCTCTCGAGGAGAATGACGACGTCGGCGTCGTCGACCGCGGCAAGACGATTGAACGCGGCTGCCGCTCCCCGCGGCTTCTCGCTGGATGATTGTGGAAGGTCCACCCGCGCGAGCGCCGCTCGCGTCGCGTCGTCGGCGCCGTCGGGCAGCAGCAGCACCGCGACCGACGAGGGCGTGTGCTCGCGAACGCTTGCGAGCGTCGCCAGCAGCCGGCCCGGATCTTCGTAGACGTGGATTCCGAGCAGAACGCGCTGCACAATTCACCTCTTTGCAAAGGACGTGTTCTCGAGCAGGACGTGCTCGGGCCATAACTCGAGGACGCGAAACTCCGGCAGACAGGCCAGCAGCTCGCGAAGGGTCGCCTGCCCTTCGTACATTTCGTCGTTCGAATACTCGCTAAACAGGTAGCGCGTGCGTCGAAGCGCCTCGACGCCGCCGCGGGCGAGGTCACCTTCGGCGCCCTGGACGTTGGCCCAGATGAAGTCCACTGCCGTGAGTCCGGCTTCGCGCGCGAAGGTATCGAGCGTGACGGTCTGCACTTCAATCGCGGCGCCGAAGCTGACGGGATACCGTCGGAGGTGGTGTTTCGGACGCTTCAGCGACGACGAATGCGTCCAGGGCTGTCCCCACCCGCGATCGCTCAGGATGAATTGCGCGCGGCCGTCCGCGCTGCTGACGGCTGCGCGATGGAGGGTCACGTTCGACAGCGCCCCGGGATCGTTGCGCGGATCCGGTTCGAATGCATGGAGGGTGACGCCGGGAATCCGCGCCAGCCACTGCGTGTCGGTTCCGCAATGCGCGCCGAATTCAAGGAACGTCTTCGGCGTGGAGTCACGAAACGTGCTCCCCACCCACTCACGTATAGCTCGCGGGACGGACGGGATCGAGCGCTGCAGGTGATCGAAACTCGCGCGCACGCGGCTGGCCATCGCGAGACACGCGTCGCGACTGTCGTCGGACCCGAGCGTGTGCGTGACGCGCGCGAACTCACGTGCGCAGGTATGCCACGCGTCCCACGACCATGACCGCGGATGTGCCTTGTGGAATGCGGTGGGAAACTCGACGCGCGTCATGGGTCGCCCGGAAGACGCGAACACGTGGGGCAGCCAGTAGTCCCAGAATGGCTGCCCCATGCTCAGAAACGACGGTGGAAAGAGGTGCGCGTCGTCCCCCGCAAACAGGAACGCGTCAAATCCGAACGGTTCGCGTACGGCGCGATCGCGATCGCCGTCCCAGTTGTAGCGCACGAACGAACACAGTCCGCCCGACGATAACCACCGAATGCGCTGCAGTTCCCATGCGGCCAGGCGAAGCTCTATGTCGGAATTGACGATCAGTACCGGTTCGTCGCACGTCGCCGCCCACTGGAGCAGCGTTTCGATCCGGATGCAGTGCCGGCCGAATCGTTCGTGTGTCGTGCATTCGACCGGAATCAACTCGACGTCATAGACCGGCTCCAGCGTTGCGATCTCGGACGGATGGTTGAAGGACCGCACGTCGAGGCCCGCCGCTCTCCACGAAGCGACGGCGGTACGCTGCGCTTCAAGCTGGTGGGCGGCGGGAGAAAGAGAGGTCAGCGCGTGCATCGGCGCTCCAGGTGGTCGGAAACCAGCATCACTTGAGTGGGCGCGACGAATCGATCGGCGCGTTCACCGATCAGAGACCAGATTTCGAAGGCAGGACGATGCGATGTTTCAACGAGCGGCAATGGTTCCGGCTCGGCAACGTCGCCAAGCCAGGACGTGACGGAAAAGTAGCCATGCCAGTCAGTGCCTGCCAGGATGTAGAGGCGTCCGGCCGAGAGGAATTCCACCTCCACGGGAGACACAGCGCAGGACACCACTTGTGTGAACTGTCGTTCCGTGAGCGGCGGAGGGATTGCGGTGAACGGGCGGAGATCGTTGTTATGCGACGACACGCCAAGTTCCAGCCGTTCGACGGTGTAGCCCATCGTTTCGTGAAAGGTCACCGCGGCGCACGGTGCTTCGAGCGTGCGGGGTCGTCCCTCGACCGTCCTTTGGGCAAGCGGCGCTGCGTCCAGGGTAATGGGCGGCACACCGCGCACCGGTCCATAGAGGCGCTGCTCGGTCGTGTACCTCCGGATGCCGGTGAGGTGCAGGTGGTAGGCGCGAATCGATCGACTCGGATTCGAGACGACGAGTCCGGCCTCGCCAGCTTCCCACGCCAGCCGGTTGTCACACCCGAGCACGCCGAGATGGAAGCTGCACGCGAACTGGCGGATCGGCGCCTCGAAGATCCACGCGTCCTGGCTGCTCTCGTAGTCGAACAGTGCCCATGAGCCATCGCCGTGAATGTCGCAGCGGGAGAGGCACAGCAGGCTACCCGCGATGTCGTATTCGTCCAGCCGTGACAGCGTGTGATCGAAAAAGATGTCGGCGTTCGCGACGATTACGCGCCGCCCGGCGAGCTCGCGATTGGCGTACGCGAAGAGGTCCTGGTACGTCTGCCGCCGGCCGATGGGAATCGGTCGCACCTTCGGCGACGCGAGCTGCGGGAATTCAGTCGTCACCGCTTCCCGCGCGATGTCCCCCTCCAGGAACACGTGGATCTCCGCGATCGCGCGGTTCGCCGCGTTGCGCGCGATGCACTCGAGGAATTCCCGCATGCGCTCGGCGCTCGGATCGCGATAGAGACCGACGAGGAGGATCATGCCGATTTTCTGATGTTGAACAACAGCAGAAAGAGGTTCGTCTTCTTGCCGGGCGCGCGATACAGGCACTCGGCGTCCAGCACCTGTGCGGCGATCGCCGTAATGGTCCACGCCTCGTCTTCCGGGCACGGATCGAACGAGCCCATTACATGTTCGATCTCGTGCTGCTCGCCGAATTGCTGCACGCGCACCATGCTGGACTTTGCCTTGTCGGGAATCGACTCGTTATCCCACGACCACAACCACGTTGTCGGCGACGGGGACCAGCTCCCGGCCGTCTGAATATCGCTGCGAATCTTCTCCACACCTTTATCGTCGAGAAATCTGATCGTCGCCATGGGCAGATCGATTTCGTACCGGCTGTAAGTCCCCAGCCCGAATTTCTGTTTTGCCGCTTCGATCTTCTCGTTGGCGCGCTTGCGCGCTTCGGCGGCCAGTGCGGCGTACTCTGCGGGGTTCATGATGTCTCCTCTGCGACGCGTCCGCTAATCCAGTTTGAACCAACTCTTGATCGTTGCCACTGACGTGCTGAGGCCGTGCGTGGCGCGCAGCGAGATCAGCAAATCCTGCAACTCTCGCGCCGCGCCCGTGTCTCGACGCGGCGCCTTGCCCCGGGGCGTCGCAACCTGCACCTTGGCGATGACTGTTTCCGGCGCCAACGTCTTGAGCTCCGCTCGGAACATGGCGCCCAACTGCGAATTCATCCGCTGCTCGATCATCGCCAGGTTGGCTGGATCGTCCGTGCCAGACATCTGCAGCTCCTGCTGGTGATCGGCCTGCAGCTTCGACATGAGCGCCCGCGGCTTGGTCCGGTCTTTTGCGACCGGGATGCTGTCGATGAAAGCATGGATCTGGTCGCGGAACCTGCCTTGTTCTCCTGTGCGCCGCGGCTTGGTGGATGCCTGTTTCCCGGTCATGGCGTCGATCGGCAGCGTTTCGGCAGCGCCGGCGGTCTTCTGCTCGGCGGCGCGCTTGATGGCATTGGCCTTCGACTTGAACTCGTCGAGGGGCCAATGGGCCTCATATCCGATTTTGATGTCGGCCTCCGCCTTCTTCTTGCCAACCTTTGCTCTCGTCCGAACGATCTCGACGGGATTGATCTCCGCGCGGATCGCCCAATACTCGCCCTGCTCCACCGGCTCGAGCGACGTCAGCCGGTAGCGAAGCCGGATCGCCGCCAACAGCGGCTTGAGCACCAGCGCGCCGACAAGCTTGCCCGAGAACCTGGCGATGGCCGCGAGGGCCGCAGTAGACGCATCGTGCACACGCTTCTTCTTCTCCTCCGGCGAGTCCTCCTTGCCGGTGAGCTTCCCGAACAGCTTTTTGATCTTATCGACGATGACCTTGAGGGCCTTGTCGATGGCCTGGTCGACCTTCGACTGCACCTTCATGATGAAGTCGCGGATCTTCTGGCTGATGCCGCCGAGGCCGATCAGCCGGGCGAGGAAGCCGATGACGATCGGGATCGTGCGGGCCAGTGCGGACTCGATCCACTTGATCGCGCCGCCGATCGCGCCCGTGGCGATCGCGTGGACGGAATTGACGACCGCCTCGACGAAGGCCATGATCTGCTGCGCCTTCTCGACGACAAACATCACGATGTTGTAGATCGCGATGATCGCCTGGATGATCGCCCCCGCCGGATTGAACATCGAGACGATCTTCGCGATCGCCTGCTTGATCACCGTTTCGATCAGCCAGCTCTGAATCGCGTCGATGACCATCCCCTTCAGATTGGAGAGATCTCCCT
>WNGB01000838.1_pt1 | contig 84177 bp, 63 predicted proteins | sample 5400681 | NCBI WGS metagenome assembly WNGB01 (sample SAMN13153367, study PRJNA577476) | soil metagenome | isolation source: 115 cm soil or saprolite under grassland replicate 2 | place: USA:California | collected 2016-06-15 | reverse complement strand
CGCCGGTGAGCGTGCAGTCGATGTGCATCACCAAGACTGCCGACATCAACGCCACCCTCCAGCAGATTGCCGAGCTGGCCGCATCGGGTTGCGACATCGTGCGGGTCGCGGTACCGGACACCGACGATGCGGCCGCCCTCCCGGCGATCGCCACCAAGTCCACGATCCCGGTCGTCGCGGACATCCACTTCCAGTGGAAATACGCGATGGCCGCGATCGAGGCGGGCTGTGCCGGGGTGCGCATCAACCCCGGGAACATCAAGAAGCATGACAAGGTCAAGCTGATCGCCCAGGAGGCGGCGGCCCGGGGCATCCCGATCCGGGTCGGCGTCAACGCCGGGTCGCTCCAGAAGGAGATCCTCGCCAAGCACGGCGGCCCCACCCCCGAGGCGCTGGTCGAGTCCGCCCTGTTCGAGGTGGCCATCCTCGAGTCCGTGGGCTTCGGCGACGTGAAGATCTCGGTGAAGCACCAGAACCCGGTGATGATGATCCGGGCCTACCGGCTGCTGGCCGAGCGGTGTGACTACCCGCTCCACCTCGGCGTCACCGAGGCCGGTACGCCCAAGGACGGCATCATCAAGTCCACCGTCGGCATCGGCACCCTGCTCGCCGAGGGCATCGGCGACACCATCCGCGTGTCGCTGACCGCCCACCCGGTGGAGGAGGTCAAGGTCGGCAATGCGATCCTCGGCGCGCTCGGACTGCGGCCCAAGAAGCTGGACCTGGTCGCCTGCCCCTCCTGCGGCCGCGCGGAGGTCGACGTGTTCAGCCTGGCCAACGCCGTCGAGGAGCGCATGGGCGAGATCGACGCGCCGCTGCGGGTCGCGGTGATGGGCTGCATCGTCAACGGGCCCGGCGAGGCGCGGGAGGCCGATATCGGCGTGGCGTCGGGCAAGGGCAAGGGCCAGATCTTCCGCGGCGGCCAGGTGATCCGGACCGTGCCGGAGTCGGAGATCGTGGACTCCCTGATGCAGGAGGCCAAGCTGCTGGCCGAGGAGTACAAGGCCTCCGGGGCCGCCAGTGGGAAGCCGGAGGTGATCCGACGCTGAGGATGCGCCTGGCGCGGTCGGGGGGCGGGGCACGCGGGTCGTCCGGCCTGGAGGTCCGCCTGCTCGGTCGCTCCGACGAGGAGGCGGCGCTGGCCTTCCTCGACCGGCAGCCGGCCAGGGACGTCTTCATCGCCAGCAGGGTGCTGAACGACGGCGTGCTCAGGGCGCCCGGCTGGAGCCCGCTGTGGGGTGCCTTCTCAGGGTCCGGCGAGCTGGTCGGGGCCATCCACGTGGGCCCCAACGTGGTGCCGGCGGTTGACGACATCGCCATCTGCGAGGAGCTTGCGCCGACCGCCGCGGGCTCGGCGGCCACGCGCATGCTGATGGGCGAGCGCCTCTCGGTGATGCGGCTCTGGGAGCTGATCGGGCCGACCTACGGCGCCGCCAGGGAGATCCGCGACCGCCAGTACGTCTACTCGGTCGATCCCGGGAGCCTCGCCGCACCCGTGGGGGATCGCCGCGGCGTGGGGCGGCTGGCGACACCAAGCGACGAGGAGCGCGTGCTGCACCTGTCCGCCGCCATGTACACCGAGGAGATGGGGGAGAACCCGCTGGCCCGCGATCCCTCCGGTTACCGGCGGCGGGTCCAGATCCTCACGGCCCGCCGCTGGACCTACGTCTACGAGGTCGGCGGCGAGCTGCTGTTCAAGATGGACATCGGCTGCGCCAGCAACCGCGGCGCCCAGATCCAGGGCGTCTACGTCCCGCCGGAGGCGCGCGGTCAGGGCATGGGCACGGCTGCCATGGGCGCGTGCTGCGCCCTGGCGTTCCAGCGCCACCCCTCGCTCTCCCTGTATGTGAACGACTTCAACGCTCCGGCGGTCGCGCTGTACGAGCGTCTCGGGTTCCGGCGCGAGCCCTACGACTTCCAGACGGTCATCCTTCCATAGCGGGAGCGGACCGCCGCGGGCGGTTATCCACAATTTCTCGGGCGGGCCCCTCGCCCGCCGCGTGCGGCTGTAGGTTCGAGCGGTCGAGACGCATCTGTCCTCCAACCCCCTCGGCCCCGCGTCATGATCCCCATCCCAAACGCCGGCATCGAGCGGTTCCGGCTGCACCGGCGGCCGCGCAGCCGGCCGGCGCCCGTGCCGGCCGGCGAGATCGCCATCGCGCTGCCGCCCCTGGTCAACCAGGCCACCAGCCATGGGTGGCCGCTGCTGCTACCGCTGCTCAGCGGCGCTGGCTCGCTGCCGTTGCTGCTGGGGTCGCCCAGCTCGGGCCGCCGCTGGCTGCTGCTGGGGACGGCCGCCTCGCTGCTGCTCTCCACCGGCGCGGGACTGGGCCTGCGCCTGCTGGCGGTGCGCTCGGCCGAGCGCACCCGCCGTCGGGACCGCGCCCGCTACCTCGCCCACCTTCGCGACATCGTCGCCGCGGTCGCGCGGGTCGCGGCGCTCCAGCGAAGCGCCGCCGAGCACCTGCATCCCGACCTGGCGGCTCTGCCGACGCTGGTCGACGCCGCCGACCGGGTGTGGGAGCGGTCGCCCGCCGACGAGGACTTCCTCGAGGTGCGGCTCGGCCGCGGCCCGGTCGGGCTGGCCGTGCCCGTTCGTCTCGACCTGGCCCGCGATCCCATGGCGGATCACGATCCCGAGCTGCTCGCCGAGGCACGGGACGTGGCACGCGGGTGCTCGCGGCTGGACGGCCTGCCGGTGGCCGTGCCCTTGCGCCGACTCGGGGTCCTGACCGTCCGTGGGCAGCCGGATGCCGCTCGCTCCCTGGTCCGCTCCGTCCTGCTGCAATCCGCCGCGTTCCACGCGCCACGCGATCTGCGGATCCTGGCGGTGTTCCCCCCCGACGCCGCGCCGGCGTGGGACTGGCTCAAGTGGCTGCCCCATGTGCGCGGGGAGGTGGCCGACCGACCGCCAGGAGGCGTGGCCGCGGCCGCAGCGGCCGGATCGCTCGAGGTGCCCGAGTGCCTGCTCGCGGCCACGCCCCGCCGCGCGGCCGAGCTGCTGGAGCGCCAGGTCGGCCCTCGCCTCGCCAGTCCGCCGGCCCGCGCGCCGGGCGCCAGCCCGGCGCCGTCGGCGGCCCGCCCGTTGGGCGCCGGCGTGGCGCCGGCCGCGGCCCCTGCGCCGGCTGGCGGGGCCGCTCCGGGCGGCGACGCCTCGCACCTGCTGGTGGTGGTCGACGGCTACGCGCCGCACGCGCCGGTGGGCCGCCTGCCGGTGCTGGACGAACTGCTCCGGACGGCGGCGGCGCTGGAGGCGACGGTCGTGTGTCTCGCCGGCCGCGCCGCCGACGAGCCCTCCGCGACCCGGCTCAGGGTCGAGCTGGACGACCACGGCGGCGCCGTCATGACCGACGTCGCGGTGGGTGGGCGGGGGATCGCGGGCCTCCTTCCAGACCAGGCTGACCTGGCGATCTCCGAGGCGGTGGCTCGACGCCTGGCGCCCCTGTGGCTGGACGGTCCCGCATGCCGGGCCGCCGAGGATGCCCGCCCGCGACCTCGACGCCTGCTCGACGTGCTCGGCGTCCCGGACCCCGAGGCGATCGATCCCGCGCAAGGCTGGCGCCCGCGGCCCGAATCCGACCTGCTCCGCGTGCCCGTCGGCCAGCCCGTGAGCGTTCGCGGCGGCGCCGCCTCCAGGCTGCCGGTGATCCTCGACCTCAAGGAGGCCGCTGACGGTGGCATGGGCCCACACGGCCTGCTCGTCGGCGCGACCGGGTCCGGAAAGAGCGAGCTGCTACGCACGATCGTCGTCGGTCTGGCGCTCACCCATCCACCCGAGCTGCTCTCGTTCGTGCTGGTGGACTTCAAGGGCGGCGCGGCGTTCGCCGGCCTGGCGGAGCTCCCGCACACCGCCGGGCTGATCACCAACCTCCGGTCCGAGCCCACGATGGTCGATCGCGCGCGAACCGCGCTCCGCGGTGAGCAGGAGCGCCGGCAACGCCTGCTCCGCGACGCCGGCGACCTCGACACCATCGCGCGGTACCAGCGGCTGCGATCCGCGGGCCGGCGCCTGGAGCCGTTGCCGCGCCTGTTGGTGGTGGTGGACGAGTTCGGCGAGCTGCTGGCTTCCCACCCCGAGTTCCTCGACCTGTTCACCGCCATCGGGCGTACCGGCCGTAGTCTCGGGGTGCATCTGCTGCTGGCCTCGCAGCGCCTGGACGAGGGCCGGCTGCGCGGGCTCGACAGCCACCTGCGCTACCGGATCTGCCTCCGCACCTACAGCCCCGGGGAGTCCGCGGCCGTCCTTGGGACGCCCGAGGCGTACCACCTGCCGCCATCGCCCGGTAACGGCCTGCTCAAGGTCGACAGCGATCCCTCCCAGCGTTTCAAGGGCCTCCTCGTGTCGACGTCCGTCGTCGAACCGCACGCCGGGCGCACCTCTCGAACCAGGGAACCGGCCGTCGTCCTGCCTTTCGACCCCATCGCGCAGCCAGCGCGCCATCCATCGGTGAAGGCCGCGCCCCTGTGGCCCGCCACCCCCGCCGGCCTCGGCGGCCCCGCCGGCCCAGCCACGCCGGGGACGGGTGGGACCGTCTGCGCTTGCACCGCGCCGGATGCTTCGCGACCGACCGACCTGGACACGGCGGTCCGCGCGATGGCGCCGCTCGCCCGCGCCGGGCGCCGCGCCCATCGCATCTGGCTGCCGCCGCTCGCCCCGGCCATCACGCTCGACACGGTCACGTCCCCTACCACCGGGTCACCAGCCGAGCCAGGCGATCCCGGGTGGCTGCGGGTCCCGATCGGGACCGTCGACAAGCCGTTCGACCAGTCCCAGGAGCCGCTGGTGCTGGACTTCACGGGGCGGCACGGTCACCTGGCGATCGCCGGAGCGCCCAGGAGCGGTAAGAGCACCCTGCTGGCCACGCTCGTCGCCGCCTTCGGACTCACCCACCGGCCTGACAGAGCGCAGTTCTACTGCATCGACCTCGGCGGTGGGCTGCTGCACGAGCTGGCCTGCCTGCCCAACGTCGGCGCCGTCCTGGGCGCCCGCGAGCCCGCGGAGATCCGCCGGCTCGTACGAGAGCTGCACACGCTGGTGACGGCGCGCGAGCAGGCGTTCCGCGGCCACCGAATCGTGTCGATGGCCGGCTGGCACGCGCGCCGGGACGCGGATCCCGGGCTCGATCAGGACGGCTACGGCGAGGTGTTCCTGATCGTCGACAACTGGTCGAGGCTCCGTCAGGAGCTGGCGGACCTCGAACCCGCGGTCGAGGGGCTGGCCGGGGCGGGGTTGCACTACGGTGTGCATCTGGTGGTGGCCGCCAACCGCTGGGCTGACATCCGCCTCTCGCTCCGGGACAACATCGGTGGCCGCCTGGAGCTGCGCCTGAACGATCCGATCGAGTCGGAGGTCGGCAGAGCCGCCGCCGCCCGCCTGCCGGAGCTGCCCGGTCGTGGCCTCACCCCCGACGGCCACCAGTTCCAGGTTGCCCAGCCGGTCCTGGGAAGCCGCAAGGCTGACCTGGATCACGCCAGCGACGCGGCGAGAGCCATCGCCGGGGGCGAGATCGCGCGCCGCGCGGTGCGGAGCCCGACGGGCGCGGTGGCACCGCCGCTCCGCCCGCTGCCGGCCCTGGTGTCGCTGGAGGACCTGCCACCACCAACGCAAGCGCCCACCTCCGGAGACGGATGGCTCCCCGGGATACCGTTCGCGCTGCACGACCACCGGCTCGAGGCGGTCCGGCTGGAGCTGGCCTCCGCGCCACACTTCCTGGTGCTGGGCGATTCGGAATGCGGGAAGACCGCCACGTTGCGGTGCCTCGCCCGCGGGCTGACCGCTCGCCATGGTCCCGAGGAGATCCGCCTGGTCGTCGTGGACTACCGGCGCACCCTGGTCGACCTGGCGGACGCTTCCCATTGCGACACCTACGCGCCCGCGCCGCCCATCGCCGCCGAGGCTGCCGCTGGCCTGCGCTCCGTCCTCGACCGCCGCCTGCCGACCAGCGCCGGGCCCGGACCAGAGCTCTGGCACTGGAGGGGACCGCGCTACGTCCTGGTGGTCGACGACTACGATCTGGTCGCAACCGGCCAGAACCCGCTCGCGCCGCTGCTCGACCTGGTGGGCCAGGGCCGGGACGTCGGCCTGCACGTGCTGCTCGCCCGTCCGGTCAGCGGCACCGGCCGAAGCTCGTTCGAGCCCTTCTACCAGCGGGTTCGGGAGACGGGTAGCCCTGGTCTGATCATGTCCGGCGACCCCCGCGAGGGCCCTCTCCTCGGCGGCCAGGCGGCCACACCCCAGCCCCCCGGCCGGGGCTACCTGGTCGCCCGGCACGGCCGAAGCGGCCTCGTCCAGGTCGCCTGGGCACCACCCGGCCGGGCCGCCGGACCGGACACAAGGCCGCCAGGGCCCTCCCCCGCGCCCCGTCCGGCCACGCGACCGACGCCGCCCGTCCCGGGCGGCGTGGAAGGTCCGGCCGGGCCGGGGCCGCCGTGAGATGGGAACAGTGCTGGTCACGGTGGCGTATGGGACCCGGCGGCGAGACCTGGCCGTGCGGGCGGACCTGCCCATCGCCGAACTGCTCGGGCCGCTCGCCCAAGCGCTCGTCGGTGCCGTCCACCAGGACGAGGCCGCCGCCCACCCGGGCGGCAGTCAGCCTGGCGGGCCCGACGGCGGAGGACCTGGCGCGCCGGGGGAGGGGCCTGCGATGAAGAGCCTTGCGCTGGCGCCGTTGTGCGGGAGATCGTTGCCGGCGGAGCGGTCGCTGGGGGCCTGTGGGGTCGGGCACGGGGCGGTGCTCGTGCTGATCGACGGGAGCGCGGTCGCGACGCCGGCGCGGAGCGCCCGGACGCGGCCGCCTCTGTTGGGGTGAGTCGTCGATCAGCAGGTGACGCGGAGGCAAACCCGCAGGCCAGGGCCATCAATCGGGTTGCTGCGACCGATCGCTGGTGCTATCGTGCACCATGTTGACGTGTGGCACCCTACTGGATGGGTGATGCGACTCAAGAAGTGGGCATTTGCCCACTTCTGCTTTGTCCGGGGTCTCACCGCACGACAACCAGATGGACGGGTGCCGCTACCGAGAGGGCGACCAGCAACGTAGACGCGTGAGGGAGGTCAGCGATCGTGATGACGCTTCCTCCGCGTGCCCAGGAGCTGGCAGAGCGGGTCGCCCGGGCCCACGGGGTCGAGGTGCTCGAGCTCGCCTTGCGCCGTCAGGGCCGCTCGCAGGTCCTCAGGGTGGTGCTGGATTCTGACGACGGAGTCGACGCCGACGTCGTGGAGCGGGTGACCAAGGAGCTCTCGCTCGAGCTCGACGAGGCCGATCCGCTGCCGGGCAGCTACATCCTCGAGGTGACCACCCCTGGGCTCGACCGTCCGCTGCGAACGGGACGGGATTTCCGCCGCCAGCGCGGCCACGAGGTGGAGATCCTCCGCGAGGCCGCGGGCGAGCGGCCGCGGACGCAGCTTCGGGGCACCGTGGTGGCCGCGGACGACCAGCTGGTGACGCTCGAGGTGAGCGGCAGCCAGGTCCGGGTGCCGCTGTCCGACGTGGTGCGAGGAAGGGTGGTGTTGCCGTGGTGACAGCCAGTCGCTCGAACCACCCCACTTCCCGCATCCCTGACGAGAGGACGGCGACGTGAACATCCCGATCGAGGAGCTGCGCTTCCTCGAGCGAGAGAAGGGCATCTCGCTCGAGACCGTGATCACGGCGCTGGAGAGCGCGCTGGGCGCGGCATACAAGCGACGGCCGAACGCCCCGGACGACGCGCGGGTCGTGGTCGATCGCGACAGCGGCGAGGTCACCGTGTACGCCCAGGAGCTGGACGAGAACGAGCAGGTCCTCCGCGAGTGGGAGGACACGCCCTCCGACTTCGGCCGGATCGCCGCGGTGACGGCCAAGCAGGTGATCGTGCAGCGGCTCCGCGAGGCCGAGCGCGACGTGACCTTCGGCGAGTACGAAGGTCGCAAGGGCGACATCGTGACCGGGATCGTGCAGCAGCGCGACCCGCGCCACGTCACGGTCGACCTCGGCAAGGTCGAGGCCGAGCTGCCCCACGCCGAGCAGGTGCCGAGCGAGCACTACCAGCACAACGACCGCATCAAGGTCTACGTGACCGAGGTGTCCCGCTCGCCGCGAGGCCTGCGCGTGATCGTTTCACGGACGCACCCGGACCTGATCCGGCGGCTGTTCGAGCTGGAGGTGCCCGAGATCGCCGAAGGCATCGTGGAGATCACCAACGTGGCCCGTGAGCCCGGGCACCGCACAAAGATCGCCGTGCGTTCCAGCGACCCGGGCGTCGACCCCAAGGGCGCCTGCGTCGGCCCGCGCGGCATGCGGGTCCGCTCGGTGGTCAACGAGCTGCGAGGCGAGAAGATCGACATCGTCCTGTACTCGGAGGACCCGGCCCAGTTCGTGGCGGAGGCGCTCTCGCCCGCGAAGGTGAAGAGCGTGCAGATCGACGAGGCCGAGCGCACGGCCCACGTGATCGTGCCCGATTACCAGCTGTCGCTGGCCATCGGCAAGGAGGGCCAGAACGCCCGCCTGGCCGCGCGGCTGACCGGCTGGCGGATCGACATCTCGAGCGAGACCCAGGAGGCCGAGCGGCGCTCCGACCGGGTCTACGAGCCAGCCAGCCCCGCCGGACGGGCCGGCAGGGGGGGCATGCAGAACAGCGGTCCCGGTGGGGGCGCCACCGGTCCGAGACGATGATGAGGAGGGAGGGAATGCCACAGGCACGTTCGCGCGTTGTACCGACGCGCACTTGTGTAGCCTGCCGTAGCTCGGCGGCCAAGGGCGCTCTCCACCGAATCGTCCGCTCGCCGGATGGCGCGGTCCGATACGATCCCTCCGGTACGGCACCGGGCCGCGGTGCCTACGTGTGTGGAAAGCCGAATTGCCTGGAGTTGGCGAGGAAGCGGCGCGCCTTGCAGCGAGCGCTTCGCACGGCCGACGCCACTGGAGTGGAGCGCGCCATTGCGGCCTTGCGGGCGAAACTGGGTGGCGGAAGCCTGGTGGGAGCTTCCGGCTCGAGTGAACATGAGGAAGTGAGGACTGGTTGAGCAACCCGCGCGTCTACGAACTCGCCAAAGAACTCGGGGTCCCGTCCAAGGACCTCCTGTCGAGGCTGACCTCCATGGGCGTGGAGGCGAAGAGTCATGCCTCGACCGTGTCGCCAGACGTCGCGGACAAGCTGCGATCAGCGCTCCGCGGTGGCGGCACACGTCAGCGGTCTGGTGCTGGCGCCGGTGGAGCCGCCCGCGCCGGCGGTTCGGCCGATGGTGCCGGCCGCCCCTCCGATGCCGGCGCCGGCCAGAGCGGCCAGCCGGGGCAGACCCGCGCCAGCCGGCCGGGGCTCGAGGGTCCCGGCCAGCCGGGGCAGGCCCGGCCCGGCCAGCCCGGGCAGGCGCGACCGGCTAGCCGGCAGCCAGCACAGGCACGTCCTGGCCAGCCGCGTCCGGACCAGCCTGGGCAGCCGCGTCCCGGTCAGCAGCGCCCCGGCCAGCCCGGCCAGCCGCGGCCCGGGCAGCCTGGCCAGCCGCGGCCCGGGCAGCCTGGCCAGATGCGACCCGGTCAGCCGCGCCCGGGCCAGCCCGGGCAGATGCGCCCGGGCCAGCCGCGTCCCGGTCAGCCGGGAGCGCCGGGGCAGGGTCGTCAGCTCCCGCCCGGAGTGCGGCCGTTGCCGCCCGGCCTGCGGCCAGGCCAGCAGCGGCCCGGTCAGCCGGGTCAGGCTCGCCAGCTGCCGCCTGGGGTGCGTCCCCTGCCGCCGGGCATCCGGCCAGGCCAGCAGCGGCCCGGTCAGCCGGGTCAGCCGGGTCAGCCGGGTCAGCCGGGTCAGCCGGGAGCGCCGGGGCAGGGTCGTCAGCTCCCGCCCGGAGTGCGGCCGTTGCCGCCGGGCGCTCGGCCGGCCGGTCCCGGTGGGCGTCCCATGCCGCCCGGTGGCCGACCGCTGCCACCCGGCGCGCGGCCCGGTGCCGGCGGTGGCCGTCCGCTCCCGCCCGGTGCCGGCGGTGGCCGTCCGGGCATGGGTCCCCGTCCCGGTCAGGGGGCCGGCCAGGGCCGTCCCGCCGGTGGCGCCCGTCCCGGCGGTCCCGGTGGCCGTCCGGGTGGCGGCTTTGGCGGCGGTCGCCCCGGTGGCGGCGCTGGCGGCGGTCGTCCCGGTGGCGGCGCTGGCGGCCCTGGTGGTCGTCCTGGCGGCCCCGGCGGCCGTCCAGCCGGCCTCGGCGGCGGTGGCCGCCCTGGGCTCGGCGGGGGCCGAGGTGGCCCTCCCGGTGGTGGTCGTGGCGGTCCCGGTGGCGGGCGTGGCGGTCCTGGCGGTGGCGGTGGCCGGGGGTTCACCGGCTTCCGCGGTCCGCGCCCCAAGCGGCGCAGGGGCGGTGCCCGGCGGCGCGAGGAATTCGAGGCGATGAACGCCCCGAGCATCAACTCGCGGCCTGACATCTCGGTCGACGGGGTCATCCGCGTGCCCCGCGGTGTGACCGTGCAGGACTTCGCCGACCGTCTCGGCCGTCCCGCGTCCGACCTCATCCGCATCCTCATGCAGATGGGCGAGATGCTGACGGCGACGCAGTCGATGTCGGACGACGCGGTCCAGCTCCTCGGCGAGGAGATCGGCGCCCGCATCGAGATCGTCGACCCCTCCGAGGCCGACCAGCTCGTGGCGATCGAGGGGTGGGAGGACAACCAGCCCGACCGTGACGAGGACCTGCGGCCGCGGCCGCCGGTGGTGACCGTGATGGGTCACGTCGACCACGGCAAGACCAGGCTGCTGGACGCCATCCGCCGCACCAACGTGGTGGCGACCGAGGCTGGGGGCATCACCCAGCACATCGGCGCCTACCAGGTGCGAGCCGGTGCCGACGGCCGGGTGGTGACCTTCATCGACACACCGGGCCACGAGGCGTTCACCGCAATGCGTGCGCGTGGCGCCGCGATCACCGACGTGGTCGTGCTGGTGGTCGCCGCCGACGACGGCGTCATGCCGCAGACCATCGAGGCGATCAACCACGCCAAGGCGGCCGGTGTGCCGATCGTGGTGGCGGTCAACAAGATCGACAAGCCGGAGGCCAACCCGATCAGGGTGCGCCAGCAGCTCACCGAGTACGACCTGGTGGCCGAGGAGTACGGCGGCAAGACCCAGTTCGTGGACGTCTCGGCAAAGAGCGAGCTGGGCCTCGACGACCTGGTCGAGACCATCCTGCTGGTGGCCGACGTGGAGCTGAACCTGCGCGCCAACCCGAACCGGCGCGCGCAGGGCTCCATCATCGAGTCGCACCTCGACAAGGGGCGCGGACCGGTGGCGACGATCCTGGTCCGCCGGGGCACCCTGCACGTCGGCGACGCGATCGTGGCCGGCAAGGCCTTCGGCCGCGTCCGCAACATGTACGACGAGAACGGCAAGGAGCTCACGACGGCGCTGCCGGCGCAGCCGGTCCAGGTGCTCGGCCTGTCGGCCGTGCCGATCGCCGGTGACGAGGTCCGCGCGGTCACCGACGAGCGGGTCGCCCGCTCGATCGCGCAGACGCGCGAGGCGCGCCAGCGTCAGGCGGAGATCGCCTCGACCAGGCCGGCCCGCCTGGAGGACCTCTTCGCCCGGATCCAGGAGGGCCAGCTCCAGGAGCTGCCCCTGGTGGTCAAGGCCGACATGATGGGCTCGGTCGAGGCGATCGACGACGCCCTGAGCAAGCTGGACGTCCCGGAGGTCCGCCTGCGCGTGCTGCACAAGGGCGCCAGCGCCATCAACGAGGGCGACGTGAGCCTGGCCGCAACCGCCGGCGCGATCGTCGTCGGCTTCTCGGTGCGACCCTCGCCGGCAGCTCGCGAGCTGGCCAACCGCGAGGGTGTGGACATCCGTCTGTACTCGGTCATCTACCAGCTCGTCGAGGACATCGACAAGGCGCTGAAGGGCATGCTGGCGCCGGAGTTCGAGGAGCGGCAGCTCGGCACCGCCGAGGTGCGGCAGACCTTCCGGGTGCCCCGCGTCGGGATGGTGGCTGGCTCCTACGTCACCTCCGGCGAGATACACCGTGGGTCCAAGGCCAGACTGGTGCGCGACGGCGTGGTCGTGTACGAGGGGCGCGTCGACTCCCTGCGCCGCTTCAAGGAGGACGTGCGCACCGTCGCGACCGGCTTCGAGTGCGGCATCGGTCTGGAGCGCTTCCAGGACATCAAGGAAGGTGACCAGATCGAGACCTACGAGATGGTAGAGATCCCGCGTTGACGTCCCGCGGCCGGCGCGGTCCGGCGGCTCGCTGAGCCGCGACGGTCCCGCTGGCCGCGAGCGACACCGCGGTGCGCCGGACCTCACGCCGAGCCCGGCCAGATGCCGTATGCCGTCCGAATACCCCGACCCCGTCTGGCAGCCATGTTCGTCGCCCTGCTCCGACTCGACCTCCGCCTTCCCGACGCCACCTCGCTGAAGGACAAGCGCTCGGTGGTCAAGGGACTGGTGGCCGACCTGCGCAAGCTCAACTGCTCCGTCGCCGAGGTCGACCACCAGGACCTGCGGCAACGCGCGACCCTTGCGGTGGCGGCCGTGTCGGGAGAAGGCTTCCACGCTCGCAAGGTGCTGGTCACCGCGGAGCGCGAGGTCGAGCGCAATCCGGGCGTCGAGCTGCTGTCGAGTGAGGTCTCCATCTTCGGGCCGGAGGACGCGTAGCCATGGCCAACCCGAGCTATCCCCGTTCGCTACGGCTGGCCAAGACGGTCAGGCGGCTGGTCACCGAATGGCTCGAGGACGAGCAGATCAAGGAGCGCCAGCCTGGGCTGGTGACGGTCACCGACGTCAAGGTCACCCCTGACCTGCACCGGGCCACCGTGTTCTACACCGTGCTCGGAGCTGACGACGATCGCGCCTCGGCCGAGGCGCGGCTTGCGGAATCGGCTCCGCAGGCGCGCGCCTACGTGGCGCACCACGTCCGGCTCCGTCACGCCCCGACGCTAGAATTCGTCTCTGATGATCTCCCTGCCCGCGGGGCCCGGATCGACCAGCTACTGGACGAGATCGGCTCGCGGGAGCACGGCGCCTCCGAGGCCACGGGGAGCTCCGCCCCCATCGACAAGGAGGATCCGGGCCCATGAGCATCGCCCAGCGGGACTGGCAGGCAGCGACCACCGCGATCGACCACGCGAAGCAGGCGGTGATCTCCTGCCATCTGCATCCAGACGGAGACGCGCTGGGCTCGGCGCTGGCGCTGCACGGCGCCCTGGTCAAGGCGGGGCGCGCGGCGGTGGTGAGCTTCTCCGAGCCGTTCGAGGTGGCCCCGCAGTACCGGTTCCTGCCCGGCGTCGAGCGCCTCACCGCCCCCGGCGAGGTCCCCGCCGCACCAGAGGTCTTCGTGTGCTTCGACACCGGCTCGCTGGACCGTCTCGGTAGCCTGGCGGGCGCCTTCAAGCGAGCGGAGCGCACCGTGGTGATCGACCACCACGCTTCCAACACACGCTTCGGTGACGTCAACCTGATCGACCCGGGCGCGCCGGCGAGCGCGGTGCTCTGCCGCGAGCTGCTGCGCCGTCTCGACCTGCCGCTCGACCAGGAGATCGCCACCAACCTCTACACGGCACTGGTGACCGACACCGGCCGCTTCCAGTACCAGTCGACCGTCCCGGAGACACACCTGCTGGCGGCGGAGCTGCTGGCCGCGGGGGTCAGGCAGTACGAGGTGGCCAAGGCGGTGTTCGAGACCAACGACATCCGCTACCTGCGACTGCTCTCCCGACTGCTCGGGCGCATCACCCAGGTGTCCGAGGCGTCCCTGGTGTGGACGGCGGTGACACGGGAGGACCTGAAGGCCTACGGGATCGGTATGGACGCCACCGAGGGGCTCATCGACCTGGTCCGCACCGACGGCGCCAGCGACGTCGCCGCTGTCCTCAAGGAACAGCCGCAGGGCGGCTTCAAGGTATCGCTGCGGTCCAAGGGCGCCACCAACGTCGCCGATATTGCCAGCCGCTTCGGTGGTGGAGGCCATGCGCTGGCCGCCGGCTTCACCTCCGAGCGCGACTCGGCCGCCACCGTCGACGCGATCGCCGAGGCCCTGGCCGCCCAGCGCGCCGCCGCGGGTGACGGGCGCCGGCCCGCCGCCGGTGACGGGCGCCGGCCCGCCGCGGGGTCGCGGCCCGAGCCAACCCGGGTGGCCCCGAGCGCGGCTGCCTCCAGAGCCTCCGGAAGGTGAGCGAACCGGGCATGGATGGCGTGCTCGTCTGCGACAAGCCGCCCGGGGTGACCTCGCACGACGTGGTCGCCAAGGTCCGGCGGCTGGCGCACCAGCGGCGCGTGGGGCACGGCGGCACGCTCGACCCGCCCGCCACCGGCGTGCTGGTGGTGGCCCTCGGCCGGGCCACCAGGCTGCTACCGTTCCTGCCGATGGAGCCCAAGCGGTACCTGGCCGGGATCACCTTCGGCGCCGAGACCGACACGCTCGACGCGACCGGCGTCCCCACCGCCACCGCGCCGGTCGACGGCATCGACGAGGCGGCGGTCGCGCGAGCCCTGGAGCGGTTCGTCGGCCCGCAAGAGCAGGTCCCGCCGATGGTCTCCGCGGTCAAGCTGGACGGCGAGCGGCTCTACGTCAAGGCCCGCCGCGGCGAGACCGTCGAGCGCGCCGCGCGCCCGGTCACCATCCACGCCCTGGAGCTTCGCGGCTTCCAGTCCGGGCCGCCTCCGCTGGCGACGGTGGCGGTGACCTGTTCGGGCGGCACCTACGTGCGCGTCCTGGCCGCCGACCTCGGCCGGGCGCTCGGCAGCGCAGCGCATCTGGCGAGCCTGCGCCGCACCGCCGTCGGCGCCTTCGGCGAGCGGGAGGCCCGGACGCTGGCCGAGCTGGAGGGGCTGCCGAATCTCGAACCCGCGCTGATCGACCCGGCCGCGGCGATGCGGTCGGTGTCGGTCCGCACGCTGAGCGAAGGCGAGGCAGCGGCGCTCGCCAGCGGGCAGACCCTCGGGCCGACCGGTGTCGGGGACCCGGTCGCCGCGGTCGGCCCGGACGGCCGGCTCGTCGCGGTCATCCAGGACGGCGCAGGCCGTGCCCGCCCAAAGGTTGTGCTCGGGTGAGCTCTCCGGTTCGCACCTTCCTCGGACTCGGCCAGGTGCCGGCCGACCTCGGCCCGACCGCCGTCACCATCGGGGTGTTCGACGGCGTCCACCGCGGTCACCAGGCGTTGCTTGCGCGTGTGGCCGAGGAAGCCGCCGCCAGGGGCCTGGTGCCTGGCGCGATCACCTTCGACCGCCATCCGACGGCGGTCGTGCGGCCCGAGAGCAGCCGCCCCAGGCTCCTGTCGACCCTGAGCCAGCGGGTCGCCCTGCTGCGCGAGCACGGCATGGAGTTCGTCCTGGTGCTGCCGTTCACCCTGAAGCTGTCCCGCATGGCCGCCGAGGAGTTCGCGGTCAAGGTCCTGCTGGAGGCGGTCTCGGCGCGGGTCATCGTGGTCGGCTCCAACTTCCGCTTCGGCCACCGCGCCGCCGGTGACGCGCGGCTCATCGCCGAGCTGGCGCGACCTCGGGGGGTGGACGTGGTCGCCGTCCCGCTGGACGGCGACCACGGCGACGCGGTCTCCTCGACCCGCGTCCGCACGGCCCTGGCCGAAGGCGACGTGGAGACCACGGCACGGCTGCTCGGCCGGCCGTACGCGGTCGAGGGCCTCGTCGTGCGCGGTGCCGAGCGCGGCCGCCTGCTCGGGATGCCCACCGCCAACCTCCGGGTGCCCGCCCGGCTGGCGCTGCCCGGCAAGGGCGTGTACGCGGGGCACCTCCAGGTCGCAGGGGAACCCCGCCCACTGCCGGCCGTCTCCAATGTCGGTGTCAGCCCGCAATTCGGCGGCAACGAGCTGCGCGTCGAGACCCACGTGCTGGAGTTCGGCGGCGATCTGTACGGCAAACGGGTGCGGGTCACGTTCGAGCACCGGCTGCGCGACGAGACGGTCTTCCCGGACGTCGAAGCCCTGGTCAACCAGATGCGCGACGACGTCGCGCTGGCCAGGCGGCTCCTTGAACCATGAAATCGCGACAGAATTCAGGACAGTGCTAACCTTGCACGGGTGGCCGGCCCCTGCGGGCCGGCGACAGCTCGGGATGCGGGACAACGCGGCTGGTGCCGTCGTGTGCCCCCGAGCACGACTCCGCGGAATGGAAGGGAAAGAGGCAGCGGATGCTGGTCAAGGACGAGAAGACCAAGATCATCACGGAGTACGCGACCAAGCAGGGTGACACCGGGTCGCCCGAGGTGCAGGTGGCGATCCTGACACACCGGATCAACGGGTTGACCGAGCACCTGAAGGTCCACAAGCACGACCACCACTCGCGTCGCGGCCTGCTTCAGATGGTCGGCCGTCGCCGGCGGCTGCTCCGCTACCTCCAGAGCACGGACGTCGCCCGCTACCGGGCGCTGATCGAGCGGCTCGGACTGCGCCGCTGAACTGGCCAGGTCCGGGAACGTGCGGCGGGCAGCGGGTCGCCTGGGCGGCACCGTGTCCCGCCGGCGAAGGGTGGTGATGCCGCTGGCGTCGTGACCGGCACGTCCGCAGAGCGGTCGGCCAAGCCCGCTCGTGTCAGTTGTCAGTGGTGAGCCCTGGAACGCCATGCTGTCCAGGCCTTTCGACTGAGAACTGGCACGCGGTGGCCATCCGGTCGCCGATGCCGCTCCGCTCCGCCGCCGTGTCCGGCCTCACGCCACGCGCGCCGGCGGGCAGGCTCCCTGCCTGCCGCCGGTGTCGAGGGTGGCGTTCCGATACCCGCCACCAGCGGGTGCCGGCATCCGCGCGCCGACGACAGGCGCGTGATATGGCAAAGGAGAAAGAAGGCTTCATGGCAGTTCATCGTATTCAAGGCGCCGTCGGTGGTCGGGAGACGTTCTTCGAGACCGGCAAGCTGGCCAACCAGGCTGGTGGCGCCGTCATCGCCGGCCTGGGCGAGACCCAGGTCCTGGTCACCGCGACGGCGGGCAGGAACCCGAAGGAGCAACTCGATTTCTTCCCGCTCACCGTCGACGTCGAGGAGCGGATGTACGCCGCCGGGAAGATCCCCGGCGGGTTCTTCCGCCGTGAGGGCCGGCCGTCCGAGACCGCGATCCTCACCGCCAGGCTGGTCGACCGGCCGCTGCGGCCGTCGTTCCCCAAGGGCCTGCGCAACGAGATCCATATCGTCGCCACCATCCTGTCGGCCGACATGGAGAACAATCCCGACGTGCTGGCCATCAACGGCGCATCCATGGCCGTGCTGCTTGCGGGCATCCCGTTCTCTGGCCCGGTCGGCGCCGTCCGGCTCGGCCGGCGCGGGAGCGACTGGGTGGTCAACCCCACCTTCGCCGAAACCGAGGAATGCAGCTTCGACATGGTCGTGGCCGGCCGCCAGAACGAGAGCGGCGGGGTCGACATCCTCATGGTCGAGGCCGAGGCGACCAGCAACGCCATCGCCCTGATGGAGGACGGCGCGCCCAAGCCCACCGAGGAGGCCATCGGCCTGGCGCTCGAGATCGCCAAGTCGCACATCGCCACCGCCTGCGAGCTGCAGCGCGAGCTGCTGCGCCAGGCGGAGGTCCATCCCAGGGACTTCCCGCTGTTCAGCGAGTATGGCGAGGACGTGGCCGAGGCGGTGCGCCGCGTCGCCGAGGAGGCGACCCGCGAGGCGATCACCATCGCCGACAAGGCCGAGCGCGAGGCCCGGCTCGACGAGATCAGGGCCGACGCCCTTCAGAAGGTGACCGAGCAGCTCGGCGAGGCCCTCACCGGCCGCGAGCGCGAGGTGTCGGCGGCGTTCCGGTCGCTGACCAAGGAGCTGGTGCGCCAGCGCATCGTCAAGGAGGGCAAGCGCATCGACGGCCGCGGTCCCCGAGACATCCGGCCGCTCTCCGCCGAGGTCGGCATCCTGCCCCGCGCCCACGGCTCCGGCCTGTTCCAGCGCGGCGAGACGCAGGTGCTGAACATCACCACCCTCGGCATGGTCCGTATGGAGCAGATGATCGACACGCTGGACCCGGAGGACCGCAAGCGCTACATGCACCACTACAACTTCCCGCCGTTCTCCACCGGTGAGACCGGGTTCATGCGCGGCCCCAAGCGCCGCGAGATCGGCCACGGGGCGCTCGCGGAGCGGGCGCTGCTGCCGGTGATCCCATCGCGCGAGGAGTTCCCGTACGCGCTCCGCCTGGTCAGCGAGGTGCTCTCGTCCAACGGCTCGACCTCGATGGCGTCGGTCTGTGCGTCAACGCTGTCGCTGATGGACGCCGGCGTGCCGATCAAGGCACCGGTCGGCGGCATCGCGATGGGCCTGGTCTCCGAGGGCGGCGAGTACGTCACGCTCACCGACATCCTCGGGGCCGAGGACGCCTACGGCGACATGGACTTCAAGGTCGCCGGCACGCGCGAGTTCGTCACCGCGCTCCAGCTCGACACCAAGCTCACCGGCATCCCGAGCGAGGTGCTCATCAACGCGCTCACCCAGGCGCGCGACGCCCGCATGGTGGTCCTCGACGTGATCCAGGCGGCGATCGAGCAGCCGCGCGAGCAGGTCTCCATGCTCGCCCCGCGGGTCCACATCGAGCAGATCCCGGTCGCCAAGATCGGCGAGCTCATCGGGCCCAAGGGCAAGCGCATCAACGAGATCCAGGCGGCCTCGGGCGCCGACATCTCGATCGAGGACGACGGCCGGGTGTTCATCGGCGCCACCAACGGCGACCAGCTCGAGATCGCGCTCAACATGATCCGCGAGCAGATGAACCCGGTGATGCCCCAGGTCGGCGAGCGCTACCTCGGCACGGTGGTCAAGACCACCACCTTCGGCGCCTTCATCTCGCTGACGCCGGGCAAGGACGGCCTGCTGCACATCTCCAAGCTTGGCAAGAAGGGCCAGCGGGTGCGTGCGGTCGAGGACGTGGTCAACGTCGGCGACAAGCTGCTCGTCGAGGTCACCGAGGTCGACCGCCAGGGTCGCATCTCCCTGAAGCTGGCCGAGGAGGACCAGGCCGAGTCGGCTCCGGCCACCCCCTCCGGCGGCGGTGACGCCGGTAGCGGCGAGGGGAGCCGCTGAGCTCATGGAAACGGGCACGTTCGAACGGACCGAGCTGCCCAGTGGCCTGCGGATCCTGACCGAGCGCATGCCGACCGTGCGCTCGGTCGCGCTGGGGATCTGGGCCGGCGTGGGGTCTCGTGACGAGACCCCACGCCTGGCCGGCGCCTCCCACTACCTGGAGCACCTGCTGTTCAAGGGCACCAAGCGCCGTTCGGCGCGGGACATCGCCGAGCAGATGGACGCGGTCGGCGGCGAGACCAACGCCTTCACCGCCAAGGAGTACACCTGCTTCTACGCGCGCACGCTCGACCGTGACCTGCCGCTGGCGGTCGATGTGCTCGTCGACATGCTGCGGTTCTCCAAGATGGCCAAGGCCGACGTGGACGCCGAGCGCACGGTCATCCTCGAAGAGATCGGCATGCACAACGACGCGCCGGACGACATCGTGCACGACCTGTTCGCCGAGGTCCTGCTGGGCGGCCACCCGCTCGGCAGGCCGGTGCTGGGCACGGTCGAGTCGATCACCGGCATGAGCCGCGACGCGATCGCCAGGTACTGGCGGCGTCACTACGTGCCCGGCAACCTGGTGGTCGCGGCCGCGGGCAACCGCTCGCACGACGAGGTCGTCGAGCTGATCACCAGCGCGTTCGAGGGCGCCGAGGGCGGCCCGCCCCAGCCGGTCCCCCCCAGGCGCGAGCCGCGCATCTACGGCGGCGTGCAGGTGCGGCGCAAGCCGACCGAGCAGGCGCACCTGGTGCTGGGCACCAGGGGCCTGTCGCGCTCGGACCCTCGCCGCTTCGCGCTCGGCGTGCTCAACATCGCCTTCGGCGGCGGGATGAGCTCGCGGCTCTTCCAGGAGGTGCGCGAGCAGCGCGGCCTGGTGTACTCGATCTACTCCTACGCGACCCAGTACTCCGAGACCGGGTCGTTCTCGATCTACGCCGGCACCGCGCCCAAGCGCGTCCACGAGGTGCTGTCGATCGTCCGGGACGAGCTGGACCGCGTGATCGCCGACGGCGTCACCGAGGAGGAGCTGGAGCGGGGCAAGGGGCACCTCAAGGGCTCGCTGGTGCTGGGGCTTGAGGACACCTCCGGACGGATGAGCAGGCTCGGCAAGTCCGAGCTGACCAGCGGCGAGATCCTCTCGATCGACGAGATCGTCCGCCGCGTGGACGAGGTCAGCGACACCGACGTCCAAGCGGTGGCCAAGGAGGTCCTCGGTGGCGGGCCGCGCGCGCTCGCACTGATCGGCCCGTTCGACGAGGAAGGCTTCGACCGGTACATCGCATGAGCTCCCCGAGGCTGTCGATCTGCGTGTTCTGTGCATCCGCCTCGGGCCTGCCCGAGGTGTACCTCGACGCCGCCAGGCGGCTCGGGACCGAGATGGGGCGGCATGGCCACCGCCTGGTCTACGGCGGCGGCAACGTCGGGCTGATGCGCGAGGTCGCCCACTCGGTGCACACCGCCGGCGGCGAGGTGTTCGGCGCGATTCCCCGCTCGCTGGTGGAGCGCGAGCTGGCCTATGGGCCAGCCGACGAGCTCGTGGTCACCGAGACCCTGCGGGAGCGCAAGGCCGAGATGGACGCCCGTGCCGACGCCTTCGTGGCGCTCCCGGGCGGCTTCGGGACCATGGAGGAGCTGCTCGAGGTCCTCACATTGCGGCAGCTCCGCCTGCACGACCGGTCGATCGTGCTGGTGAACGCGGGAGATTTCTGGGACCCGTTCCTGGCGATGGTCCGAGCGATGATCTCGCAGGGGTTCGCGCCGGAGGGCGAGGGGTTCCTGTTCGAGGTCGCCAAGACACCCGAGGACGCCGTCGCCCTGGTCGAGACCGGCGACCGCGGCGTCCGCACCCAACGCCGCGGCGCCCCGCCCACCGATGCCCTCGCCGAAGACTGGACCGCCGAGCCCGCCTGACCGCCGGGCATGAGAAGAGCCCACCCGGGCGGGGTGGGCTCTGGTGCGAGGATGCCTACTCGGCGACCGGACGAACGTTGGCGGCCTGGGGGCCCTTGGGGCCCTGCGTGACCTCGAACTCGACGGTCTGGCCCTCTTCAAGGGTTCGGTATCCGCTGGTCTGGATCGCGCTGAAGTGCACGAAGACGTCCTCGCCCTCGGGCGGCCGGATGAATCCGTAGCCCTTCTCAGCGTTGAACCACTTGACGGTTCCAACGGTCATGAAGCTTGTCCCTCCCTCCTTCAACTCGGAGGAGTCGTACAACGCCAGGGCAACCGCTGCCGCTGACGGCAAGGGACAAGCTCGACTGCGGGTTGCGAAGCCAAACGTGAACCTCCTGCGCAGCGGAGAGTAGCACAACGGCTCCTGACCATCCCGCACCGATTTCCATCGACTCCTCTCGCGGACCTACCGCGAGGAGTCGTCCTCGCCGAACTCGATGGCGATGCTGCGGTCCGGCACGATCGCGTGGTAGCGGCCGAACTCGTGCAGCCCCACCGCCTCGGCGACCTTGGCGGAAGCGAAGTTGTCGGGCGCGTGGTTGTAGAGCACCGCGCGGCCCTCGGAGAGCACCGAGCGGGCGGCCGCGGACACGACCGAGCGCGCCAGGCCCCGGCCTCGCGCACGCTCCGAGGTGCCGACGGAGATCTCCCGGATGCGGTCGTCGTAGCGCTTGAGCACGGCGGTCGACAGCACCTTCCCGTCGGGGTCGAGCACGACCCAGGCCTCGCCGGTGAAATGGCCGATGACCCAGTCCGGAAGGCGCGGGTCGGTGGCGTCCAGCACCGTCACCTCAGCCTCGGGGGGCGGGATGGCGACCCCGGTGCGGGCGACGCCGGAGAACAGGTGCCCGCGGAGCTCCACGGCGGCCTCCTCCAGCGCCGGCAGCAGGGAGGCGCGGTCGGTGAGGTGCTGGAGGAGCATCCGCGCGTGCTCCGGCGCGACCGCCAGCACCGCGCCGCCCTGCCGGGTGAACGCCCGCACCGGCAGGCTGGGGTGCTGCACCTCCGCGACCGCGACCTCACCAGGGACCAGCCGGTCCATCGGTAGCCCGTAGCGCTCGGCGAGCACCGCCAGCACCACGGCTTCGTTGTCAACGGGCGCGAGCATGGGGCAAGGGTAGCCTGCCGACACCGCCGCGTGCCCGTCCCGGGACCAGTGGCACGCACAGGGCCGCCAGCACCGCTCCCGCCAGGTAGGGGACGGGCACGCCCAGGCGCTGGAAGGCGAAGCCGCCGGCGAGCGGGCCGACCACCCTTGCCAGTCCACCGGCCGCCTGCTGCAGCCCGAGCGCGCCTCCGCGCAGCTCGGCCCGGACAACCCCGACCACCGATGACGACAGGGTCGGGGTCACCAGGCCCTGGCCCGCGCACAGGGCCAGCAGTGCCGGGACGAGCACGACCCACGAGCGAGTCACCGCGAGCAGGGCGAGTCCGACGCCGTCGAGCACCAGGCCGAGCCGCAGTGCACCCCGCTCGCCGAGCCGGCGAACGGCCGGGGCGACCAGCCCGGCGTTGGCCAGCACCACCGCCAGGCCGATGCCGGCGAAGACCGCTCCGGTGGAGGCCAGCCGCAGGCCGAGACGGCGCTCTCCGAACAGCGAGAAGGTGGCCTCGAAGGCGCTGAACGCCACCAGCGAGGTGAAGGCCACCAGCAGCAGTCTCGCCAGCGCGGGCCGCCGCCACGGCGGCCTCGGGTCGTCCCCGGCGCCGACGTCCGGGTCCCGCTCGGCCGGGTGGGCGGCCGCCACGCCGCCGCCGCTGGCCTCCCCGGCCGGGTGGGCGGCCACCAGGGCCGCGCGAGGGCCGGGCCGCGTTACGTGGTGCGTCTCGGGCAGGCGGACGACCGCCACGACCGCGTTGCAGGCCGCAAGGCCGGCGGCCACCAGGAACGGGGCCCTGGGGCCGCCGAGCGCCGCCAGGGCGCCGAGCGCCGGCCCGGCCACGAAGCCGAGCCCGAACGCGGCGCCGATCAAGCCAAGCAGGCGTGGCCGCTCCCGCGGCTCGGCCACGTCGGCGACCGCAGCCTGCGCAACGGCCACGCTCGCTCCCGACACCCCGTCGATCGCGCGCCCGACGAACAGCACCACCAGGCTCGATGCCAGCCCGGTCAGCAGGCTGCCGGCCGCCGTGCCCAGCAGCGCCAGCACCAGCACCGGCTTGCGGCCCACCCGGTCCGAGAGCCGGCCCCACACAGGCGCACAGACGAGCTGGAAGGCGGAGTAGGTGGCCACCAGCGCCCCGATCGTGCTCGGCCTGGCGCCGAAGCGCTCGGCCCACAGCGGCAGGATCGGCAGGACGATCCCGAAGCCGATCAGGTCGAGCAGCACGCATCCCCACAAAGCCCCGAACCCCGGGGGAAACCGGCCGTGTCTGGTGCCCATGTCCCCGTTCCTCGATATTCCGCCAGCTTGCTCGGTGCAGGATGCCGGATGTGAACGCTGCGAACCTACGCTTGAATGCCAGTACCGAAACCCTATCTCATATGCCGACAAATTGTCGGCATAGCTTGTGTAACCCGGACGCCATCCGGAACGCTCTCGTTACGGGAGCGGGAATCCAGGGCAAGAAGTTCCCAGAGCCGGGCGGGTTGCTCAACCTGACAAATGAGCGGGAGGATCACGGTATCCTGACACGCCGTCTGGGGTGGCGAGCAGGGAGGCGAGGACGCCATGCGGGTCGGAGTGCTGGGAGCGACCGGACGGATGGGCCGGTCCAGCTGCCGCGCCGTCCTGGATGCCGGCGATCTGGAGCTGGTGGCGGCCGTCGCTCGCGCCGGCGGGACCGAGCTGCGCGAGCTGGTGGCCGAGGCGCCCGCCGGCATGCGGGTCCGCGGAGCGCCCGAGGACCTGCTCGAGGCCAAGGCGGAGGTGGTCATCGACTTCTCCGCCCCGGAGGCCACACTGGCCGCCGCCAGGCTGCTGCTGCCGGCCGGGGTGCACCTCGTCTCGGGCACGACCGGGCTGCCGGCGGCCTCCATGGAGGAACTGGCCTCGCTGGCGGGCGGCCAGCGCGCCGGCAACATGGTGTCGGCGCCCAATTTCGCGCTCGGCGCCGTGCTCGCGCAGCACTTCGCCACCATCGCCGCCCGCTACTACCAGGCCGCCGAGGTGATCGAGCTGCACCACGCGGGCAAGGCCGACGCCCCGTCCGGCACGGCGCTGCGCACCGCCAAGGCGATCGCCCACGCCTGGAGGCGGCCCGACTCCGCGGTGCCGCCGGGCCGCGAGCTGGTGACCGGCGCCAGGGGCGGCGACGTGGAGGGGGTGCGGGTCCATTCCGTCCGCCTGCCGGGCCTGGTCGCCCACCAGGAGGTCATCTTCGGCGGCGAGGGGGAGCTGCTCACCCTGCGCCACGATTCGCTCGACCGCTCCAGCTTCATGCCGGGCGTGGTGCTGTGCGTCCGCGCCGTTCCCAACCGTCCCGGCCTCACCGTGGGCCTCGAGCCGCTGCTCGGGCTGGAGTGACCATGTCGTCGAGGCAACCAGCGTACTGGGTCGAGTCGTTCGACGAGGACGAGCGCGAGCGGTTGGCCGCCTACTTCACCAACACCGACCGGCCGGTCTTCGCGTTACGCAATCTTCCAGAGGTGGTCAAGGGCGCCCTGTTCGCGCGCTACTCGCGCAGCCCCAAGAGCCTGCGCAGGCTGTTCCTGGACGAGTTCCACGACCAGGTGGCAGGGGACCTGCCGGCGACCGTGCCGTCGGTTGGCGAGGCGCGGGCCACCAGGCTCTACCGGCGGGTGCTCGACGAGTACGGCGACGACTCCGTGGCCCAGCTGGCCGGCGCCCACGTCGCCTGCGAGCAGGTGTCGAACCTGCTGACCAAGCTGCTGGAGTGGGGGCGGCTGGCTTCCTACATGGAGCAGTCGACCCGCTACCAGTCCTACACCGACCGTCCCGGCGGCCGCTGGCGATACCACCTCGACCCGGCCGTCGACGAGGATTCGCGGCTCGGGGCCGAGTACCGCCGGGTGCTCGACGGGGTCTTCGCCACCTATGCCGAGCTGGTGCCCGCCATGGTCGACCACCTCGGCAGGACCCTGCCGCCGGAGCCGGGCGCCGCCGAGGCGGCCTGGCGGCGGGCGCTCAAGGCCAGGGCGCTGGACGCGCTGCGGGGCATGCTGCCGGCCGCGACCACCGCCAACCTCGGCATCTTCGCCTCAGGCCAGGCCTACGAAGCCCTGCTGCTGCGGCTGCGCGCCAACCCGCTGCCGGAGGCCCGGAGCTACGCCGACCTTCTGCTCCACGAACTACGTCAGGTGATCCCGAGCTTTCTGGAGCGCGTGGACCTCCCCGACCGGGGCGGCGCCTGGACCCGCTACCTGGCCGAGACCGCCGAGGAGACCGCCAAGGTGGCGGACGCGCTGCTCGGCGAGAGGGACGCGAGCGAGGAGGGCCCGTCGGTGCGGCTGGTCGAGTTCGACCCTTCCGGCGAGGACAAGGTGCTCACCGCGATCGCCTACCCGCTGCTTCGGGTGGGGGAGGCGGAGGTGGCCGAACGGGTGGCGCGGCTGGACGCCCAGGAGCGCGCCCGGCTGCTGTCCGCCTACGTGGGCGTGCGGACCAACCGCCGGCACCGCCCAGGGCGGGCCTTCGAGCGCGCGGTCTACACCTTCGACGTGGTCGCCGACTACGGCGCGTTCCGGGATCTGCAGCGGCACCGCATGTGCACGATCGTGTGGCAGCCCCTCACGCCGGACCTCGGCTACGAGGTGCCCGCGGACGTGACCGCCGCCGGGCTCGGCGACCGCTATGGCCAGAGCCTGGAGCGGCTCGCGGGGCTCTATCGGGCACTGGAGCCACGCTTCCCGGCGCAGGCGCCGTACGCGGTGAGCATGGCGCACCGGGTACGATTCGCGATCACACTCAACGCCCGGGAGATGATGCACATCGCGGAGCTGCGCTCCTCGCCGCAGGGCCATCCGACCTACCGCTCGGTGGCCCAGCGGATGCACACGCTGGTCGCCGAGCGGGCCGGGCACCACGGTCTGGCGGAGGCCATGCGCTTCGTGGTCCACGACGACGTCGATCTCGGGCGCCTCGCCGCGGAGCAGCGGTGGGAGGCGCGCCGGAGCGGGGTGTTGCCGGCCTGATCCGCATCCAGCGCCCCACTCATGCCATCCGCCGCGACACGGGGGGGACGGTTGGGCTGTTCTTCGTCGGTCTGGTGTTGCTGCTGCTGTTCACGGGAGCGGCGGCGGGCGTGATGGCCACCAGGACCCAGACGCCGACGCCGACCACCATCGACCCGACCGCCGCCCGCGCGCGAGCCGAGATCACCTCGCGCTTCTTCAAGATCATGTCGATCCGCGAGCGGGCGCTGAGCAGGCGCGACCCGCGCCTGCTCAACCAGATCTACACGCCCGACTCGCCGCAGCTGGACAGGGACCGCACCGAGATCCAGACGCTGCGCGACAAGCGCGAACGGTGGAAGGGCCTCCAGCTACCGGTGCAGGTCCTGAAGGCGACCGAGACCAGCAGCAGGCGCTGGACCGTGGTGGCCCTGCTCGGCCGCTCCGACGCGCGCCTGGAGCTGGAGTCGGGCGAGCTGATCCGCGACGTCGAGGGCAACCGCCAAGTCTACTGGTGCACGCTCATCAAGGACCCGGCCAAGGGCTGGCTCCTCTACAAGTTCGTCCCGCCCTGATTCAGGGCCGTGCCTGCGAACAACGCCAAGCCAAACTGCGCGTTCACGATCGCATCCACCAGCAGCAACGCGACGGCAATCCCCACCGCCACCGCCCGGCCACCACGAGCACCCCTGGCAGCATCGGCGTCGGCCTGGCGCCCGAGGCCGGCACCAGCCGGCGCAATCCCAAGGTCAAGATCGTTCCGGGGTGCGGTGACCCCGGCGCGGTGGGGAGGTCTCAGGTCTCCGGGGTGTCGGCGAGGCGGTACAGATGGGTTGCGGTGCCGCCCAGGATCCGGACGCTGATCTCGTCCGCGGCGGGCTGGTCGAGGTCGCTCCGGGCGACCTCGTCTCCGAGGACGGTTGCCAGGGCCCGGCGCCAGACAGTCGCCCCCCACCAGTGCATCTCCGGGAAGGAATGACCGTCGGAGGCGGCGAGCAGCTTGCCGGCGGGGCAGAGCCCCAGCGCCTCGCGCACCAGGTCGGCGGCGATCGGCTCGGCGAGCGGGATCGCCAGCGACAGGTCGAGGTACACCTGCGGGTAGGCGGCCGCCATGGCGGCGGCGGCGCCCACGAACGGGTAGCAGTGCAGCAGGACGATCGGACACGCCTCGGTGCGCGCATCATGCAGCAGCGGCCACAGCAGCGTGGGATCGGCGCCCGGCAGGCGGATGTCCTCGTCGCCGAAGCCGGTGTGGAACTGCAGCGGCACCGACCACAGGGCGGCGATCTCGGCGGCCCGGCGCGCAAGCATCGGGCCCAGCGCCGGGTCGTCGAACCGGCGGGACTGCGCCGGGAGGTCGAGCCGCTCGAACGCGCCGCGCAGCTCGCCCACGCTCGTTGACCGCATGCGGAGGCCCGCCCGGTAGGCCAGCACCGACTTGAGCGCCACCGCGCCGCCCTCGATCGCCTCCACGATCCGCTCCTCGAAGGCGTCGACCAGCCCGTCGAGGGTGTCCGTCGGCGGTCCGCCTCTGGCGAGCACCTCCTCGGCCACCGACTCGATCCGCACCACCTCGCGTACCGGCCGCGAGGCAGCGCGCTCGAGGTCGGCGAGCGCCACCGTGCCCGCCCCGCCGTAGCCGGTGTCGACCAGCAGCGCCGCGACGTCGGCGTCGTCCAGCAGCCTCCGCAGGTACGCATCCGGGTTGGCTTTGGTGAGCCGATCGCGAGCGGCCACCACCTCGCGCTCCCCGCTGGACTCCGCCCCGATCAGCTCGCCGAGCGCCCGAAGGAAGTGACGGTAGCCCAGTAGGTCCGGCACGTCGCGGGCGAGCACACGCTCGCTGGTGGAATCCGTGAAGCAGCGGCGCCACGGCGGCCATGGCGGCACATCCGCCTGGGCCCAGCTCGCGACCAGGCTGTGGCAGTGGTGGTCGACGAACGCCGCTGCTGGCATCACCCTTCGCGTCCTCTCGGCGACGCGCTAGCCGCCCGGTCCGGCCGCGGGGACCGCGCCGGTCCGGGCGGCCGATGTCGCCGTTCGCCTCCCCAGCAGGTACAGCAGGGCACCGACCACCATCGAGGCCACGGCGATCCCGCCAACCCACCAGAACCAGGTGCCGTAGGAGATCTTGGCGCCGAGCACCGACAGGGTGCCCGCGTCGTTGGTGATGAGTGGTGTCCATGAGCCGCTGAGCGTCGACACGATCCCGATCAGCGACGCCAGCGCACCGATCACCGAGCACACCCAGAACACCGCCGGGTGGGCCAGCCGACGGGTCTGGAACTGCGCGGCGTAGCGCCGCAGGATGATCAGCACGTCGATGAACAGAACCACCATCGAGAAGCACCAGATCACCGTCACCGCCGCCTGGAGCACGTCGTAGACCCTGGTCTGCACGTCCACCGCGCTGCCGCCGCCGGAGGTCGCCGGCAGGATCACAAAGGCGAGCAGGGTGAACAGGACGGCCACGATCGACTGGGTGAGGACGCCGATGTCGGGCACCTTGTTGGCGTTGACGTGGCTCATCACCCTGGGCAGGCGCCGGTCCAGGCCGGAGACGAAGATCAGCCGCGCGAACGAGTAGTTGTAGACCACGGTGATGAACAGGAAGAAGCCCGCCAGGATGAGCGCGACCAGGTTGCCCCAGAAGGTCCCCAGCGACAGCTTGACCGCCTCGGCCACCGCGGTCACCTGCGCCGACCGCCCGTCCGTCGCGGGCACGGTCACCATCACCGACCAGGTGGCGATCAGGTAGGCCGCCATCACTGTGATCGAGCCCCAGAACAGGTACCTGGTGATCGAGCGGGTGTTGCGGATCTCCACGCCCATGTTGAGCGGCACCTCGACCCCGAGCAGGGCGAGGATCACCAGCCCGAAGAACGTCCAGTTGGTGAAGTTGAGCCCGGTCGGCTTGGAGGGCGCCCATGCCGACAGCGCCGCGGGGTCGACCTCCGCCTGGCGGCCGCGGGCCAGGTGCACGATGCCGGCGATCAGCATCAGCGCGATCGCGACGCCGTAGAGCACGAACACCGTGTTGACGATGTTCTGCGTCACGCGGAAGCGCAGGATCGCCAGGACCGCCGACAGCAGGATGAAGGCGATGATCAGCACGCCCTGCACCTGGATGCTCCAGGAGCCGACCGTGCCGGGGAAGACGTAGCCGAGGTAGGCGAGCGTGATTGTGCCCGTGGCCACCATCACCAGGACGCCCGGCCACCAGGCGCAGAACCCGGCGAAGAAGCCCCAGAACGCTCCGAAGGCCTTGTGCGTCCACAGATAGATCGAGCCCTCGCCCGGGAACATCACTCCGAGCTGCCCGGTCACGATCGCGCTCGGGATCAGGAAGGCGAGGAAGCCCAGTATCCACCAACCGAAGGCGGTCGGTCCGGCGCTCTGGATGACCGCGGCGTTGGTGATGAACAGGACGATGGCGGCGAAGATCGCCACCATGTCGAACGAGTTGAGAACCTTTGGGAGGATCCCTCCGGCGACCCGCTCGGACAGCAGCTCACCGCTTTCGGCAGGCTCTACGACTGCCATGGTCGTTCCTCCTCCAGCTCGGGCCGGGTTGCAGAGGGGGCGGGGGTCGAGATCGCTGAACCTGCCGGAATCGTAGCCGCCAAGCGCGACAGCGACCAGCACTTTGTGAAGTGATGGGGGCATCGCCCCCACCTGCCCGGATGCCCCCGCTTTGGTGGCGCCGCGGCGGCCTCGCCGGTTGTCAGCCTATCGACGCGGAGGTGGAGCGGCTGCTGGGAACGGGCGCGACCTGGTCACCGCTGCAGCCACCGCAGCCCGTGCCGAGGCTTCGAGCCCCGCTCCACCAGGCGCAGCGACCAGGCGTGCATAGCCTCCAGGTCCGGCACCTCCGCCGGCCTGACCTCCAGCCGCCCGCTGGCTTCCTGGAGCGCCTGGAGCAGGTCGGCGGCGGCGGCGACCACCAGGCCCAGTTCCGCCGCGTCCAGGGCGGCCTCAGCCTTGATCTCCCCGACGGCGTGCTCCAGCAACACCCTGCCGTTGAACAGGCGATCGCCTACTCCCACCGCCGCCCACCTCGCGGCCGGCCGCCGCCGCGGTGTTCCCGCCGCCACCGACCCCGGCACGCCGCCGACCGGGCGAGCGCCGCCAGCACCGTGCCCAGGTCACCCACGGTCGACTCCCTTGGCCGCCGCCGCCGCGAGCGCCTGGATCCCGCGCGCGGTCAGCGCCAGGGCGGTCTGCCCGCGCGGCCACAGCAACGCCTCGTCCAGGAGGCTCCGGACCGCCGCGGCGTCCAGCTTGTGCCGAGGCCACATCCCGCCGGCCTTGCCGATCTCGATCAGTACCGACAGCTCAGCGTCCGACAGGGCAGGCGGGCCCTGATCGCCGACGTGCAGCGGGCCGGCCGCGTTGTCGCTCATCTTTCGCACCCCCGTCCACGGTCCCGAGCGTCGTTGCGCGCACGGTCTGTGTGGGCGCGCGGCAAGGGCGAGGCGCGTCGTGGCGCTGGACTCGGGCGTTTCGGTAGTCGTCGTGCCTCCCGAGCTTGCTGTCCGGTAAGCCTGTTCCGCCCATACTGCCCAGCGCGACGACAACACCCGACATCTTCGGACAACTTCTATCGGCACTGATGGGGAAGGTTGCCCCGGAGTGTCCGCCGGGTAGACGATGCTCGCTATGGGAATTGGGAACGAGCCGTTGCGCCGCGCGATGCTCCGCGCCGGCCACGACGCCGCTTCCCTCGCGGAGGCCGCCCAGGTCAGCCCCAAGAGCATCGAACGCTGGCTGGCGGGCACCAGCGTTCCCTATCCGAAGACCCGCTACCGGGTCGCCGTGCTGCTCGGCGAGGACGAGAGCTACCTGTGGCCCGAGGTGACCGACCGGACCGCGCTCGCCCGCGCCGAGCTGGTCAACATCTGGCCGCGTCGCGGCGACGTGCCAGCCCACCTGTGGGACGAGCTGCTGCGCCGCGCCGGCCGCTCGGTGGACCTGCTGGCCTTCGCGGGCCTGTTCCTCACCGAGGAGCACCCGCAGTGGCTCCCGATGCTGCGCGCCAAGGCCGAGGACGGCGTGCGGGTGCGGCTGCTGCTCGGGGACCCAGAGGGCCGCCAGCTCGCCGCCCGCGACGAGGAGCAGGCGATCGGCGGCGCGGTCGCCGGCCGGGTCGGCGCGGTCCTGGCCGCCTACCGGCCTCTGGTGGACGCCGCCGCGATCCGCCTGCACGACACGCCGCTCTACAACTCCCTCTACCGGTTCGATGATGAGCTCCTGGTCAACGTCCACGTGTACGGGCTGCTGGCCGCGCACACGCCCACGCTGCACCTGCGGCGGGTGGACGGCGCGTACTTCCACACCTACGTGGAGAGCTTCGAGCGCGTGTGGTCCTCCGCCCGGCCGCTGGCGCCCGAGCCAGAGCCGGAGGTGGCGGTCTCGTGAGCCCCCACAGGCGCCGGGTGGACTACTGGCGGGATCCTGACGCGCCGAAGCCGACCAGCCGCAAGCCGTCCGCCTCCGTGCTCGTGCGCGACGACGCCGGCCGCGTGCTGCTGTTGCAGCGGCCCGACTCGGGGCTGTGGACGATCCCGACCGGTGCCGTGAAGAAGGGCGAGAGCGTGCCGGAGGCGGCCGTGCGGGAGTGCCTGGAGGAGACGGGCGTGGAGGTGAAGGTCACCGGCATCGTCGGCGTGTTCTCCACCCCGGATCACCTGATCGCCTACCTGGAGGGCGACAAGGTCAAGGAGGTCCGCCAGCCCGTCAACATCTGCCTGCGGGCGCGCCCGGTGGGCGGCGAGCTCCGGCGCACCGACGAGGCGGCCGAGGTGGCATGGGTGGAGCCGACCGACCTGGACGGCCTCCAGATCCACCCGGCGATCCGGCTGCGCCTCGAGCACGGCCTCTCGTCCAGCGAGCCGTACCTCGTGTAGCCCGCTCGAAGGTCAGAACTTCGTGAAGTGGTGGAAGCACTCGAAGGCCGCGTCATGCTGCGCGAACACCTCGACCTCCGCGCGCTTGACCGCCAGGTAGGCCGTGCGCCGCAGCGGGCCGAGCGCGTCCATCAGCAGGTCGTCCCGCTCCAGCGCGTCGAGTGCGGCTCCCAGCGAGTCGGGCAGACGCCGGATCCCGCGTCGCCGGCGCGTCGAGGTGCTGAGGCTCGACGGGTCGACGTTGGTGGGTGCGCCGGGGTCGAGCTTGTTTCGGATCCCGTCCAGCCCAGCGTGGATGTAGCCGCCGAGGGCGAGGTAGGGGTTGCCGGTCGAGTCGGAGGGCTTGAGCTCCAGGTTGGCGGAGGCCTCGTCCAGCCCCCACATCCTGGAGGGGATGCGCACCGCCGCCTCGCGGTTGTCCATGCCGTAGCAGGTGTAGGCGCTGCTCCACGACTGCGGGACCAGGCGCCGGTAGCTGTTCACGCTGCCGCAGGTGAGGGCGACCAGCCCAGGGAGGTGCGCGAGCAGCCCGCCGATGAAGTGGTAGGCGATCTCCGACAGGCCGTTGCGGTCGCCCGGGCCGTAGAACATGTTGCGCGGGCCCGGCGCGCCGGCGCCGCCTTCCGGGTCGAGCTCCCACAGGGAGGTATGCAGGTGGGTGCCGTTGCCCGCCTGGTCGGCGATCGGCTTGGGCGCCAGGCTCGCCCACAGCCCGTGGCGCCATGCCACCCCTCGGGCGGTTTCCCGGTACCGCACGTGGTTGTCGGCGGCGCGGAGCGCGGGCGCGTGCCGGACCGAGAGCTCCTGCTGGCCGTGGCCCAGCTCGGGGTAGTACTGCTCCACCACCATCCCCTGCGCCTCCAGCGCGCGGACCAGCTCGACCGCGTACTCGTGGGCGGCGGCGAACCCCGTCGTCGAGAAGCACAGGCTCTGGTCGACAGGGACCAGCCGGTCGAGCCCGGCCGGATCGTCGGGCGGTGCCGGCTCGCGGCGTCCCAGCGTGAACTCGGGCTCGAACGCGGCGACCAGGGCGTAGCCCTCGGCGGCGAGCGCCGCGATGGCGTCCTTCAGGAAGCTGCGCGGGCAGGCCTCCCACGGCTGGCCGTCCAGCTTCATCATGTCCGCCACCATCGCGCCGGCGCCCGGAGCGTACGGCAGCGCCACGAACGAGTCCGGGTCGGGCAGCAGGCGGATCTCGCCCACCGGCCCCATCCCCTCGACCGGCTGCAGCCCGTCCAGCATGGTCATGGCCTGCATCGCCAGCGTCAGCCCGATCCCCGTGGCCAGGCGCTCGGCCAGGCGCGGGCGCGAGGTCGCCTTCCCCCGCACGACACCGCCGTGATCCACGTACAGAAAGCGGATCAGGTCGAGCCCTTCCGCCTCGGCGCGCTCGACCACGCGGGCGGCGGCGGGTTCCAGGCCCTCGACCATCCCCGCGGTCTGCTCCCGCCCCTTCTTCTTCGCCATCGGCCACGCCCTTTCGCCGGTGCTCCCACAGCCGGTCGAGCACGCCTTGCCGCTGCACGGATGCAGTGTGGCCGATGCCGGACCTCCCTGGCGAGCGGGCATCGGGCGGCTTTGACCGTGCGAGACGCCCTGCCCCGGCGCGGGTGCCGTCGACGGCGCGAACGCCGGGCTACGCGATGCTCCGACCCGCGCGATCAGGCGGGGTGGTCGTGGCCGTCGTGGTGGTGCGGGTGTCCATGGTCGTCGGGACCCTCACGGGGCCCCTCGGCCGGCTGTCAACAACCAGGCTGGCCGAAGTTCCCACAGCACTGGGATCGGGAGCGCACCTTCTTCAAGCTGTTCGTCAGCGTGAGCCGGACCCTGGTGGGGAACGGCGCGTCGTAGCTGGTGAAGTTGGCGAAGAAGGCGTTTCCACCTGACCGTGCCATCGCGATCGTGACCCTCTCAGCTCGGGGACCCAACAGAGTCTAGTCCGTCGGTCCGGCTTCGCGGGTCCGCACGGCGGCGTCGCTCAACCTGTAACGCACACCGCCCATCTGCGGGTTCGGCGCATGGTCATCCGACGATCCTGGCAGATGCGGCCTTGCTTTAGGAAGTTTGCGGCCAATAATCCCAGGTAGACATTGGATGTCTGTTGCCCTACGGTAAGGCCCTGCCAAACGTGCGCGCGGGAGTCGGAGCGAGCGTGAGAGGGGGACAGCATGACCAACCGTCGATTCCACGGGTGGGCCGCGTCCATCGCCGTGCTGGCGCTGTTGGTCGCCGCTTGCAGCAGCGGCAGTTCGCAATCCACGAAGAAGACTGGCGCGAAGGCGCACGAGGGCGTCTCGGTCAACGTCCTGACCTTCACCGGCCCGCAGATCGCCGAGCCGCTCCAGCGGCGCGCGCCCGAGTTCCAGCGGCTCACCGGCGCCAAGATCAAGGTGGTGACCGTCCCCTTCAGCGACCTGTACGACAAGATCCTCACCGACATGGCGACGAAGACCAACAGCTACGATGCCTTCGTCTTCGATCCGCAGTGGATGGGCGATTTCGTCCCGCCCGGCTTCCTGGAGGACATCGGCGGTCGCGTCCAGGGTTCCCAGAGCCTGAAGTGGAACGACATCGCCCCGTTCTTCCGGGACTTCAGCGCCTCCTACCAGGGTCACACCTACACGATCCCGGTGGACGGCGACTTCCAGATGGTCTACTACCGTAGCGATCTGCTGAAGAAGGACGGGCTGCAGCCGCCGGCGACCTGGGACGACTACCTCTCGATCGCCCAGCGGTACAACGGCAGAGACCTGAACGCCGACGGCAAGCCGGACTACGGCTCCTGCATCGCAAAGAAGCGGTCCGCCCAGTCCTACTGGATGTTCTGGGCGATAGCCGGCTCCTTCCTGCAGACACAGGGCACCGGCCAGGGCTCGTTCTTCGACATCGGGACCATGAAGCTGAACCTCGACGTCGGCGACACGCGCGGGCTGTTCACCTCGGGCCGCTGCGCCCTCTCGATGGACTGGGGCGACATCGGGACCCTTGCCATCGACCCGAAGACCTCGACCGTGCAGGACAAGGTCGGGTCGGTGATCCTCCCCGGATCCCGGCGGGTGCTCGACCGGGCGACCGGCCAGCTCGTCGACTGCAGCGCCACGACGTGCCCGCATGCGGTCGACGGGGTCAACCACGCCCCCTTCGCAGCGTTCGGTGGCTGGTCGGGCGCCATCAACGCGGCGGCCAAGAAGGATGTGAAGGACGCCGCCTTCGATTTCCTGGCGTACATGAGCGCGCCGGCGGAGTCGAACATCGACGTGACGCTCGGCAAGACCGGCTTCAACCCGTACCGGGTCTCGCAGTTCGACAACGTCGACCTGTGGGTGAAGGCCGGGATGAGCGAGGGCGCCGCAAAGAACTACCTCGGCGCCATCCGCGACAGCCTCCAGAGCCCCAACATGATCCTTGATCTGCGGGTCCCCAAGTCCGCCGACTACGAAGGCGTGGCGCTCGACACCGGGCTCGCGCAGTTCCTGGCCGGAGAGCTCAACGTCGACCAGACCATGCAGCAGATCGAGGCGGCCTGGGAGAAGCTCACGAACGATCAGGGACGGGACAAGCAGAAGCAGGCGTATGCCGCGAGCCTGAACGTCCAGCGGTAGCCGCGTGGACGTTGATCGGCTGCCTCGAGGCCGCCCCGCCACCACGCGGGGCGACCTCGGGGCACGAACGACCGGACCCCGGGTCGCGCTTGGTCCCAAGTTCGGGGTCCGGACCGCATTCATCTGGCCGGCGCTGCTGGTGATCCTGTTCGTGTCGATCTTCCCGCTGTTCGCGTCCCTCTACATCAGCCTGTCCCGCCTCGAGCTCGCGCGGGGCGGGTTCGCGTTCCATTTCATCGGGCTGGCGAATTTCCGTGAGCTGCTCTTCGGCGGCGAACGGAGCCATTTCCTCGGGGTGGGGCGTGCCCTGACGCCGCTGGGATGGCTGGTCCTGGTCGTCGGCGTCGCCCTGCTCTGCTGGGGGCTCGTCAGAGCCTGGCGAGGAGGCGTGTCGGTCGTGGGATTGGCCTTTCGCTTCCTGGGGGCGCTTGTCGGAACGGCCGCGATATGGCTGGTGACCCATACGCTCCTGGCCGAGGGCGGGCGCCCGGGCACCGTCGTCGTGACGCTGGTCTACGTTGCCGTTGGCATCGCCGCGCAGTTCCTGCTCGGGCTCGGGCTCGCGCACCTGCTGACCCAGGGGCTTCCCGGGCAGCGCTTCTTCCGGGTCGTGTTCCTGCTGCCGATGATGATCACGCCGGTGGGCGTCGCCTACATGTTCCGCATGCTGACCGACACCAGCAAAGGTCCCTTGGAGCCGGTGTGGGCGGCCGTCGGGCTCACCAACTTCTCCTGGGTGAACAGCCCATGGGGCGCCAGGGTCGCCGTGATGATCGGCGACATCTGGCAGTGGACCCCGTTCATGTTCATCGTGCTGCTGGCCGCGCTGGAGAGCCAGGACCTCGAGACGGTCGAGGCGGCGATGGTGGACGGCGCCAACCGCTGGCAGACCTTCCGCCATGTCACCCTGCCGGCGATCCTGCCGGTGTGCACGACAGTCATCCTCATCCGGCTCATCGAGGCCTTCAAGATCATCGATCTCCCCAACGTGCTGACCAACGGCGGCCCTGGAACGGCGACCGAGTCGCTGAGCCTCCATGCATACGTCCGCTGGCGGACGCTCGACCTCGGCCAGTCGGCGGCGGTCGCCTATTCCCTCTTGTTCATCGTGACCGTTGCGGCGGTGGCCTACGTCGGCCTCCTGCGGCGGCGATTCGCGGAGGAATGAGCCGATGAGCAGCGAAGTAGCGCAACGGGCGAGGAGGCGGCCGGTCCGACACCCGCTCCGGCGCCGCTCGGTCAGGGACCTGTCGCCGCTCGGCAAGCTGGTCGCGTACCTGGTCCTCGGGTCCTGGGCCCTGGTGGTCCTGTTCCCCCTGTACTGGCTCGCGATCACCTCGTTCAAGCTGCCGATACAGGTCAACAAGGGACCCGTCTACCTGCCCTTCGTGGACTTCCACCCATCCTTGGACGCCTGGCACTACATCTTCGTGGACCTCAGGGACGACACGCTGCGGCCGTACGTCAACTCGGTCGTCGTCGCCGTGGGCAGCTCGGCGCTGGCGATGCTGTTCGGGGCCGCTGCCGCGTACGCCCTCATTCGCTTCCCGTACCGGCCGCGCATCGGCGTGATCGCGCTGTTCGCCGGCTGCCTGGTCCTGGCCGCCGTCGCCGTCGGGTTCGGCGTGTCGCCGCTGCTGGCCATCGTCGTGGCCGCCGGCTGCTTCGGCGTGCTCGTGAGCGCCGTCGGCCACCGCTTCAAGCGGACCCTGTCGAACCGCGACATCGCCTTCTGGATGATCTCCCAGCGGATCCTGCCACCGGTCGCGGTGGTCATCCCGATCTACGTCCTGTTCCAGCACCTCAGCCTGCTCGACACGCGGACCGCGCTGGTCATCACGTACGCGGCGACGAACCTGCCGATCGTCGTCTGGCTGATGCGCGACTATTTCAACCGGCTGCCCTGGGAGCTGGAGGAGGCCGCGTTCGTCGACGGGGCCTCGACCTTCCGCGTATTCCGTTCGATCACCTTGCCGCTGTCGGCGCCCGGCCTGGTCGCGACCTTCCTGATCGTCTTCGTCTTCGCCTGGAACGAGTACCTGCTTGCGCTGTTCCTGTCGAGCGCGAACGCCCAGACGATGCCGCTCACCGTGGCTGCCCAGAACGCGACCCGCGGTCCGCAGTGGTGGTACATGTCCGTGCTGATCCAGATCATGATCCTTCCAGTCATCGCACTGGCGATCGGGCTCGAGCGGGTCATCTCGCGCGGCCTGCTCGTCGGGGCGGTCAAGGGGTGAGTGGTGCGCGCTGAGCTGACCGCCATGCCCGAGGTCGTCATCACCGGCTTCGAAACCGTCGACGTGCGCTTCCCGACCTCGCTGCGGCTCGACGGCTCGGACGCGATGAACCCGGCGCCCGACTACTCGGCCGCCTACTTGATCCTCCGAACCGGCGACCCGGACCTCGAAGGGCACGGGTTCTGCTTCACCATCGGCCGGGGCACCGAGATCTGCGTGCAGGCGATCCGCGCGCTGGCGCCGGTGGTGGTCGGCGAGAAGGCCGAGGCCCTGTTCGCCGACACGGGTGGCCTGTGGCGCCGGCTGGTCGGCGACAGCCAGCTGCGCTGGCTCGGTCCGGAGAAGGGCGTCATCCACATGGCCACCGCCGCCGTCGTCAACGCCGTGTGGGACCTGTATGCCAAGACGCGCGGCAAGCCCCTGTGGAAGTTGCTCGCCGACCTGGACCCGGAGGAGATCGTCGCGCTGGTGGATTTCCGCTACCTGACCGACGCGCTCACCCCCGACGAGGCGCTCGAGTTGCTGCGTGCGCGCGCGGCCAGCAGAGCCGAGCGCGAGGCGCACCTGGCCGCCGGCGGCTACCCCGCCTACGACACCTCGCCAGGGTGGCTCGGCTACGACGATGACAGGCTCCGGCGCGGCTGCCAGGAGGCCGTCGACGCCGGCTTCAACCATGTCAAGGTGAAGGTCGGCGCCAGCATCGAGGACGACCTACGGCGACTGCGGATCGCCCGCGAGGTCCTCGGTTCGGACCGCGGACTGCTGCTCGACGCCAACCAGGTGTGGAGCGTGCCCGACGCGATCGCCTGGATTCGGAAGCTGGCCCCGTTCGAGCCGTGGTGGATCGAGGAGCCGACCAGCCCCGACGACATCCTCGGCCACGCCGCCATCGCGCGCTCGGTCGCGCCGATCCGGGTCGTGACCGGCGAGCACGCCCACAACCGCGTGATGTTCAAGCAGCTCCTGCAGGCTGGCGCGGTCGCCGCCTGCCAGGTGGACGCCTGCCGCCTCGCCGGGGTCAACGAGGTGGTGGCGGTGCTGCTGCTTGCGGCGAAGTTCGGGGTGCCGGTCTGCCCGCACGCGGGCGGTGTCGGCCTCTGCGAGCTGGTCGTGCACCTGTCGGCGTTCGACTACGTGGCGGTGAGCGGCTCGCTCGAGGAGCGCATGATCGAGTACATCGACCATCTCCACGAGCACTTCGTCGAGCCCGCACGGGTCGTCAGCGGCCACTACCTGCTGCCACGCTCTCCCGGCTACGCGTCCATGACCCGGCAGTCGCTCGACGAGCACCGCTTCCCGGACGGTGCCGTCTGGTCGGGTCGCTGACCCGCCAGCGGAGTGCCACCGGCCGGAGCAGCCAGGCAAGGCCTCCGCTCCTGGCCTGAGCCGTGTGTCCAGGGCGACCCGCATCATGGGAGACCGAGAACCTCCTACAGGAATTCGAACAGCTCCCGGACCTCGAAGTCGTCGACCCGGTCGGTCCAGTCCGCCGCGGTGTAGTCCAGCGCCTGCTCGGTGGTCTTACCGACCTCGTGGCGCTTGACCGCCAGGAACACGCGGACCAGCTCCTCGCCGAGCAGCTCCCGCAGGGCGCCGTCCTTCTCCAGCGCGTCCAGGGCCGCCTCCAGGCGGGTTGGGATCGGTGTCGGGCCCTCCATGCCGTAGGCGAGCCCGTCGATGGGGGGTGGCGGCTCGACGTGGTTGCGGATGCCGTCCAGCCCGGCCGCGATCGCGGCCGCGCCGACCAGGTAGGGGTTGGAGGCCCCGCAGGGCACGCGGTTCTCCAGGTGCAGCCCGGCGCCGGCCAGGCCCTTCACCCGGATCGCGACGGTGCGGTTCTCCAGACCCCAGGTCGCGTTGGTCGGCGCGAACGACCACAGCCTGAAGCGCTTGCCGCAGTTGACGGTGGGGGCGAAGAAGGCGGTCAGGGCTGGCAGGTGCGCGAGCTGCCCACCGATCCACCAGCGCGCGACCTCGGTGAGCCGGCCCGGTGTGGAGTCGTCCTCGGCGAAGGCGTTGCGGCCGCTGGAGATCTCGATCAGGCTCTCGTGGAGGTGACAGCCGCAGGCGCTCTGGTCGGCATAGGGCTTGGTCATGAACGAGGCCATGTAGCCGTGGCGGTGGGCGATCTCCTTGATGCCGTTCTTGAAGGTGAACGCCTGGTCCGCGGCTGCCAGCCCGATCGCCGGAGCGAAGTTGATCTCCATCTGGCCGGGCCCGTACTCGGCGTTGGCGGTGATGACGTCCACGCCCACCTGTGGCATCGATCGCAGGACCTCGGTCACGAAGGCTTCGTCGAAGCTGTTGCGCAGGGTCGCGAAAATCTGGATGCCGGTGAAGGGCGGCTGCCGGTCCTCCAAGCGCGCCAGGTAGAACTCGTACTCGTAGCCCGCCAGGTGCTGGTATCCCTCGCCGGCGAGGGCCTCGCACAGGCGGGCCATCGCCAGCCGCGGTGAGGCGGGCGCTGGAGTGCCGTCGAAGAAGTGGGGGATGCAGAGCAGCCGCGCGGTGGAGTCGGCCCACGGCAGCACCGCGAAGGTGTCCGGGTCCGGGAACAGCTTGGAATCGGGAAAGCCGCGGTCCTCGAGGTAGCCCGTGCCGGGCGCGACCCCCGCCTGCGCGTCGAAGCCGAGCTGGCCCAGCAAGAAGTTCAGGCCGTCCCGGGCGAACGATTCGACGTGCCTGGCGGGGATCGTCTTCGAGCGCGAGATGCCGTGCAGATCCGTCTGCTCGAAGCGCACGAACTCAACGTGATCCTCGGCGATCCTCGACAGGACCTGCTCGAGATCCATCGACCTTGTCCTCCGGGGCTCCGGTGTGCGGGGAGGGCTCACCGCGGCTGCTTGGCTGGGAGCAGGGCGGGAAGCACGTCACGGACCGACAGCACCCCGAGCAGTTGGCCGCCGTCGTAGACGACCAGATGACGGATCCGCCGTCGCGCCATCTCGCCCGCCGCCTCGATCAGGTCCCAATCCGGGCCGACCGTCACCACGTCCGGGGTCATCAGCTCCTGCACCGTCACCTTCTCGGGTTCGGTCCCGGCAGCGACCGCCTTCAGGACGTCGCGCTCGGTGAGGATCCCCGCGAGGTGCTCGGCGTCCTGCACCACCGCCGAGCCGACCCGATGGGTGGCCATGAGCCGCGCCGCCTCGCGCAGCGTCTGCATCGGGCCCACCGTGACCACCGCGCTGCTCGCCACCTCCCGGACCTTCATGGCACATCCCTCCCTCGGGTAGCGGGCCGCCAGCTCAGGCGCCTACCTTAAAGCTCCGCCAGAGCTCGGTCGAGTAGCTGCTGCTGCTGGCGTTGATGGATCGACGGGCTGCCGGTCGCGGGGGCGGCGGCCTCGTCACGACTGACCACCTCGAGGCGCGCACCCAGCACGCGCTCGAAGCGGGCCGCCAGATATGCCCAAGCGCCCATGTTCTCGGGCTCCTCCTGGACCCACACCAGACGCTCGGTGTTGGGGTAGGCGTCGAGCTGCTGGCGGATGCGCTCGGACGGGAACGGGTAGAGCTGCTCCACCCGCACCAGCGCCACGTCGTCCAGTCCGGCGTCCGTACGCCGCTTGGCGAGGTCGTAGAACACCTTGCCGCTGGCCAGCAGCACCCGCCGGACCTTCTCGGGATCCGGCTGTGTCGGGTCGGGGAGCACCTCGTGGAAGCGGCCAGCTGTCAGCTCCTCGACGGTCGAGCGTGTCGCCGGGAGCCGCAGCAGCGACTTGGGCGTCAGCACCACCAACGGCTTGCGGGTCGCACGGAGCGCCTGCCGCCGCAGGAGGTGGAAATACTGGGAAGCGGTCGACGGCCAGGCGACCTGGTGGTTGTCCTCGGCCGCAAGCTGCAGGAAGCGCTCGACCCGCGCGCTGGAGTGGTCCGCTCCCTGTCCCTCGAAGCTGTGGGGGAGCAGTAGCACCAGCCCGGAGCGCTGCCCCCACTTCTCCTCGGCGGCAACGATGAACTGGTCGACGATGACCTGCCCGCCGTTGATGAAGTCGCCGTACTGCGCCTCCCACAGCACCAGTGCCTCAGGGTTGGCCACCGAGTAGCCGTACTCGAACCCGAGCGCCGCGAACTCGCTCAGCAGGCTGTCGTAGACGAAGAAGCGTCCCTGGTTGGGCCCGAGGTTGGCCAGCGGCGTGTACAGCTCCCCGCTCTGCTGGTCCACCAGCACGGAGTGGCGCTGGCTGAAGGTGCCACGCCGGGTGTCCTGGCCGGTGAGCCGGACGAGGCGACCCTCATCCAGCAGCGACCCGAGCGCCAGCGCCTCGCCCAGCGACCAGTCGATCGCGTTGCGGTCGAAGGCCTGGCGGCGGTCCTGGAGCCATCTGGTCAGCTTGGGATGGACGGCGAAGCCGTCGGGGACGGTGGTGAGCCGGTCGACGATGTGCTCCAGCCGCCCACGCTCGGCCGCCGTCGGCACCTCGGGGTCGGACGCCATCGGCGCGGGCCGCTCCAGCTCGATCGCTGGCGTCTCGCCGTCCTCCCGGAAGTCGTCGAAGGCCTGTTGCAGGCGCTGCCGGAACCCCTCCAGCGATCGCTCGGCGTCTTCGAGAGAGAAGTCCCCGCGGTTGACCAGCGCTTCGGTGTAGAGCTTGCGGACGCTCGGACGCGACTTGATCCTGGCGTACATCAGCGGCTGAGTGAATGACGGCTCGTCGCCCTCGTTGTGCCCGAAGCGCCGGTAGCACCACATGTCGATGACGACGTCCTTCTTGAACGCCTGGCGGTAGTCGAAGGCGAGGCGGGCGATCCGCAGGCATGCCTCGGGGTCGTCACCGTTCACGTGCAGGATCGGTGCCTGGATCATCTTGGCCACGTCGCTGGCGTAGGTCGACGAGCGGCCGTAGTCCGGGCTGGTGGTGAAGCCGAGCTGGTTGTTGACGATCACGTGCACGGTCCCACCGGTTCGGTACCCGTGGAGCTGCGAGAGGTTCAGCGTCTCGGCCACGACACCCTGCCCGGCGAAGGCGGCGTCGCCGTGGATCAGCACCGGCAGTACCGGCGCCTCCTCGCCGCGGTCGAGCAGGTCCTGCTTGGCGCGGACGAGGCCTTCGACCACGGGATTGACGGCTTCGAGGTGGCTTGGGTTGGAGGCCACTTCCACGTGGATCTGGTTGCCAGAGCGCGCGGTGTGCTTGCCACTGGCCCCGAGGTGGTACTTCACGTCGCCCGAGCCCTGCGACAGGGCGGGGTCCAGATGCCCCTCGAACTCGTGGAAGATCTCGCTGTAGCTCTTGCCCACGGTGTTGGCGAGCACGTTGAGCCGCCCACGGTGCGCCATGCCGATGACCACGCTGTCCATGCCGGCGTCGGCCGCCCTGTCCAGGACCCCGTCCAGCATGGGGATCAGGCTCTCCGCCCCCTCGAGGCTGAACCGCTTCTGTCCCACGTACTTGTTGTGCAGGAAGCGCTCGAACACCTCGGCTTCAATCAGCTTGGACAGGATCTCGAGCCGGTCGTCCTCGGGAAGCGCCGCCGGAGGCACCTCGACGCGCTCCTGGATCCACGCCTTCTCGTCCGGCTGCGAGATGTGCATGTACTCGATGCCGGCGGTGCGGCAGTAGGCGTCGCGCAGGATGCGCAGGATCTCTCGCAGCGGGAGCTCGCGCTGCTCGGACACGCCACCGCTGAGGAACGACCGGTCGAGGTCCCAGATGGTGAGGCCGTACCCCGCCGGGTCCAGCTCGGCATGCATCGTCGGCGGCTTGGTCTCGAGCGGGTCGAGGTTGGCGATGAGGTGGCCCCGCACCCGATACATGTTGATCAGCTGGTATATCCGGGCCTGCTTCTCGGCCAGCTCCAGGGAGTCCGGGGCGGCCCGCCGGTCAGCGTGCCACGCGACCGCCACGTACGGCACGCCGACACTGCGGAACAGCTCGTCGTAGAAGCCGTCGTCGCCGAGCAGCAGCGCCTGCACCTTGGCCAGGAACTCACCGCTCTCCGCGCCCTGGATCACGCGATGGTCGTAGGTCGAGGTCAAGGTCACCGTCCTGCCCACCGCGAGGTCGGCGAGGGTCGCCGGGTCGGCTCCCCGGTACTCGGCCGGGTAGTCGATCGCGCCGACGCCGATGATCGCCGCCTGGCCGGCCAGCAGCCTGGGGACCGACATCACCGTGCCCACCGTGCCGGGATTGGTGATCGTGACGGTGGTGTCGGCGAAGTCCTCGACGGTGAGCCTGTTGGCCCTGACCTTGCCGATGAGCTGCTCGTAGGCCCTCACGAAGCCTGAGAACTCGAGCGTCTCGGCCGCCTTGATGTTCGGCACCAACAGCGTCCGGCTGCCGTCGGGACGCCTGGTGTCGACCGCCAGGCCGAGATTGACGTGCTCTGGGCGCCGCACGTGGGGCCTCGAATCCCGTTCGACATAGATCGAGTTCATCGCCGGCATGGCCTGGATCGCCTTGACGACTGCGTAGCCGATGATGTGGGTGAAGCTCACCTTGCCGCCACGTCGGCGGCGCAGGTGGCTGTTGATCACCTCGCGGTTCAGCTCCAGCAGCCGCGCCGGTATCACACGGAACGAGGTCGCGGTCGGAACCTGGAGGCTCGCCTCCATGGCCTGCACGATCCTCGCCGCCGCGCCCCGGAGCGGCTCCCCGCCGTCGGCCCGGGCCGCGCCGTCGCCTGGCGTGCCCTTTCCGTCGGTGGTGGCCGGGGCCGCGGCCGGCTGCTCGGCAGGCGCCTTGACCGGCCTGTCAGCCGGTCGCTCAGCGGGCCGGTCCGGCGCCGCTGCCTCGGCCGGCGGTGCGGCCGCGCGCCCGGCCGGCCGCTCGGCCGCTGGCTCCACGGTCCCGGCCTCGCGAGCCTGGGCCCGCGGTGCCTGCTCGGGCGATGGCTCCTGGGGCTCCTCGGGCTCGTGCTCGGCGAAGAAATCGCGCCAGGCCTCGCTCACCGAGGAGGGGTCGTCCAGGTACTGCCGGTAGACATCGTCGATCAGCCCCACGTTGGGACCGAACTCCGGCCGATCGAACCATCCCATGTCGCTGCCACACCCCTCGGTCAAGCGCTCGAACGCCCTCCACCGGTCGTGCATATCCCGACCTACCAGCACGAATGGCGTCCCACGACCAGTGTGCCACCTTGCTCCAACCTGTCCGAGAGGGTTCGCCGAATCTGTGGACAACCAAATCGCGCACGGCCATCCTCGAGGGATCGCCCATGCTCGAGTCATCGGTCGTGGTTGCGTTCCCGCAAACCTCCCCGGGCAATCTGCCCAGCTACCTCGAGCAACGGCCGTGGACCGCCACGCGCCCGGCGCCTCCTGGCCCTCTGGGGATACACGAAGAATCGTCGCAGCTGGAAGGGTGTGGACAACCGTCAGCAGCTGTCAGGGGCGCGGTCTAGGATGGTCGACATGGCAGGTTCATCAGACTCTCAGGCGGCCGAGCTGGCGCTCGGACGGTTCTCCATGCTCACGCGAGCCTGGTTCGAGAACGCCTTCGCGGCCCCGACCCCGGCCCAGGTCGGCGCGTGGGAGGCGATCGCAGGGGGTGGCAATGCGCTGGTGGTGGCGCCGACCGGCTCCGGCAAGACGCTTGCGGCATTCCTCCAGGCTATCGACCAGCTCGCCGCCGCCGCGCCGGTCGACCCCAAACGACGGCTACGCGTCCTCTATGTCTCCCCACTGAAGGCGCTGGCCGCCGACGTCGAGCGGAACCTGCGGGCGCCGTTGGCCGGCCTGCGTGCGGTCGCCGCCCGGCTCGAACAGCCGCTGCCGCAGCTGACGGTGGACATGCGGACCGGGGACACGCCCGCTGAGGCGCGCCGCCGCTTCCCGGCCAAGCCGCCCGACATCCTCATCACCACCCCGGAGTCGCTCTTTCTGCTGCTCACCTCGCAGGCGCGGGAGGCGCTGCGCCAGGTCGAGACGGTCATCGTCGATGAAGTGCACTCCGTGGTCGGCACCAAGCGCGGCACGCACCTCGCCCTCAGCCTCGAGCGGCTCGACGAGCTACTTCCCCGACCGGCGCAGCGGATCGGCCTGTCGGCCACGGTCCGCCCTCTCGACGAGGTCGCCCGCTTCCTCGGCGGCGTCCAACCGGTGACGGTGGTCGCTCCGCCCAGCCAGAAGTCGTTCGATCTCAAGGTGGTCGTCCCTGTCGAGGACATGGCCGCCATCGGCGAGCTCCCGGCTGCGCCGTCACCGGCGGCGCCGTCGCCCTCGGCGCCCCCGGCGCCTGACGCGCCGCCTCCACCGTTCGCCCAGGTGGACGGGCCGGACGGACTCGGCGCTCTCGGTGGCATGGACTCAGCCGACGACCCTGAGCGGCGCAGCATCTGGCCGCACATCGACGAGCGGTTGCTGGAGCTGATAAGGGCGCACCACTCCACGATCGTGTTCACCAACTCGCGCCGTCTGGCAGAGCGGCTCTGCGCGAAGCTGAACGAGCTGGCCGGAGAGAACATCGCCCGCGCGCACCACGGATCGGTCAGTCGTGAGCAGCGTTTCCAGATCGAGGAGGACCTCAAGGCCGGCAGGCTGCGCGCCGTGGTCGCCACCAGCTCGCTCGAATTGGGCATCGACATGGGCGCTGTCGAGCTGGTGGTCCAGGTGGAGGCGCCCAGCTCGGTGGCGCAGGGCCTCCAGCGCATCGGCCGGGCCGGCCACCAGGTGGGGGCGGTCAGCCGCGGTGTCGTCTTCCCGAAGTTCCGCGGCGACCTGGTGGAGGCCGCCGTGGTGGTCGAGCGGATGCGCGCCGGTGCGATCGAGGCGATGCACTACCCGCGGAACCCGCTCGACGTCCTCGCCCAGCAGATCGTCGCCATGGTCGCGATGGACGAGTGGACCGTGGAACGGCTGGAGTCGCTGGTGCGCCGCGCCGCGCCCTTCGCCGACCTGCCCCGCAGCGCGCTCGAGAGCGTGCTCGACATGCTGTCGGGGCGCTATCCCTCCGACGAGTTCGCCGAGCTTCGCCCGAGGCTCAACTGGGACCGGGTCGAGGGCCGCCTGGCCGGGCGGCCCGGGACGCAGCGGCTGGCGGTTACCTCCGGGGGCACCATTCCCGATCGCGGCCTGTTCGGCGTGTACCTGGTCGGCGAGCGTGAGACGCGTGTCGGCGAGCTGGACGAGGAGATGGTCTACGAGTCACGGGTCGGCGAGGTGTTCACCCTCGGTGCGTCGAGCTGGCGCATCGAGAGCATCACCCACGATCGGGTGCTGGTCAGCCCGGCTCCCGGTCAGCCCGGCAAGCTGCCCTTCTGGCACGGCGACGCGCTCGGTCGCCCCATCGAGCTGGGGCGTGCGCTCGGCGCCTTCATTCGCGAGCTGGTGGCGCTGGGACCCGAGGCACGCATGCGGCGCCTGGCCGACGCCGGGCTGGACACCAACGCCGCCACCAATCTGACCCAGTACCTCGGCGAGCAGCTCGACGCCACCGGCGCCCTACCGGACGACCGCACCATCGTCGTCGAGCGGTTCCGGGACGAGCTGGGGGACTGGCGGTTGTGCCTCCATTCCCCGTTCGGTGCCCAGGTCCACGCCCCGTGGGCACAGGCGATCGAGGCAAGGGTGCGCGAGCGCCTCGGCCTCGACGTGCAGACCATGTACACCGACGACGGCATCGTGGTGCGGCTGCCCGAGGCCGACGAGGCGCCCCCGTCGGATACCGTGCTGTTCGACCCCGAAGAGGTGGAGGACCTGGTCGTCGGTCAGGTGAGCGGCTCGGCCCTGTTCGCGAGCAGGTTCCGTGAGTGCGCGGCCCGCGCCCTGCTGCTGCCGAGGCGCCGGCCCGGTCAGCGCACCCCGCTGTGGCAGCAGCGCCAGCGTAGCGCGGGCCTGCTGCAGGTGGCCTCCCGCTTCGGCTCCTTTCCGATCGTGCTCGAGACGGTGCGCGAATGCCTTCAAGACGTCTTCGACGTGCCCGGGCTTGCCGAGCTGATGGCCTCCATCGCCCGCCGAGAGGTCCGGGTCGTCGAGGTCGACACACCCTTCCCGTCACCGTTCGCCAGCTCGCTGCAGTTCGGCTACGTGGCCGCCTTCATGTACGAGGGCGACGCGCCGCTGGCCGAGCGGCGTGCGCAGGCTCTGTCGCTTGACCGTTCCATCCTCGCCGAGCTGCTGGGCAGGGAGGAGCTCCGCGACCTGATCGATCCGGCGGCTCTCGCCGACCTCGAGCTGGAGCTGCAGCTGCTGACCGCCGATCGCAGGATCCCGGACGCGGACGCCCTACACGATGCGCTGCGCCTGCTGGGGGACCTGTCAGTCGACGAGGCGGCCGCAAGGGCGACCGACCCGGCGGCGGTCGGTGTCTGGCTGGCCGAGCTGGAGGCATCCCGGCGCGCCCTGCGGCTGCGCATCGCCGGGCGGGACCGCTGGGCCGCCATCGAGGACGCCGCTCGGTTCCGGGACGCCCTCGGGACGGCCATGCCACCTGGCGTGCCCAAGGCCTTCCTGGAACCGGTCGATGATCCTGTGGGCGATCTCGTCGGCCGCTGGGCGCGGACGCACGGACCGTTCCTGGCGGACGAGCCCGCTCGCCGGCTGGGTCTGGGGGTGGCGGTGGTGGCCGACACGCTCGCCCGGTTGGAGGTCGCCGGACGAGTCGCCGAAGGGGAGTTCCGCCCAGGTGGGTCCGGGCGGGAATGGCTCGACGCCGAGGTGCTGCGACGGCTGCGGCGCCGCTCGCTCGCCGCGCTGCGCAAGGAGGTCGAGCCGGTCGCCCAGGACGCGCTGGCCCGCTTCCTGTCGGCCTGGCAGGGGGTGGGGGTGGCTGGCCCGCGCCGCGCCGACCTCGACGCGCTCTACCAGGTGATCGAGCAGCTCCAGGGCGCCGCCGTACCGGCATCCGCATTGGAGCGGCAGGTCCTGCCCGCTCGCCTGCCCGAGTACAGCCCCGGTCTGCTCGACCAGCTCTGCGCGGCGGGCGAAGTGGTCTGGGTCGGGGCCGGACCGCTCGGATCCGACGACGGCTGGGTGAGCCTGTACCTGGCGGACCAGGCACCGCTGCTGCTGCCCGAGCCGCTCCCGGTCGAGCTGTCACCGCTGGCGATCGCCGTCCGCGATGCGCTCGCCGGCCAGGGCGCCATGTTCTTCCGGCAGCTCTCCGACACGGTTGGCGCGACCAATGACACCGAGCTGCTGCTGGCGGTCTGGGAGCTGGTGTGGGCGGGACTTGTCACCAACGACACCATGGCGCCACTTCGCGGCCTGCTGGCCGGTGGAGTCCGTGCCGCTGGTCGCACGGCGCGTAGCCGGCGCACCGGAAGGCCGCGGCGGCCGGCGCTGCCGAGCCGGCTGGGTCCACCGGCTGGGGCGGGGCGTTGGAGTCTGGCCCCCGAGCGCTCGGCGGACAACACCCGCCGGTTGCATGCCGCGGCGGAGCAGTTGCTCGAACGTCATGGGGTCGTCACCCGTGGAGCGGTCATCGCCGAGCGGGTATCCGGTGGCTTCGCCGGCGTCTATCCGGTGCTGAAGGCAATGGAAGAGGCCGGGCGGTGCCGCCGCGGCTACTTCGTGGACGCGCTCGGCGGCGCGCAGTTCGCGGTGCCCGGAGCCGTGGACCGGATGCGATCGCTGGCCGACCGGGGGTCGGGGCGCGAACGCGGTGAGCCCCAGACTGTGGTGCTGGCCGCCGCCGATCCCGCCAACCCCTACGGCGCGGCGCTCTCGTGGCCGGAGCGGTCGGCGACCGGGGTGGATGGCCAGCCGGCGGCGGAGCGCCCCGGTCACCGTCCGGGCCGCAAGGCCGGCGCGGTCGTCATCCTCGTGGACGGCGAGCTGAGCCTGTACGTCGAGCGCGGCGGCCGGACATTGCTCACCTTCAAAGACGACCCGGACCGGCTTCGCCGGGCGGCCGATGCGCTCGCCCTGGCCGTCCGGGACGGCGCGCTCGGACGGCTCGCCGTCGAGCGGGCCGACGGGGGCGAGGTCTACTCGAGCCCGATGGCCCGGGCGCTGACCGAGGCCGGCTTCCGGCCTACCGCACGCGGGCTGCGGCTGGCCGGCGGGCCGGGCGCTGGCCGGTGGGGCGCGTGAGCGCCGTGGTGGATGGCATGGCGCCGGCGGGGCTTGCGCTGGCGGGGAGGTGATGCGTTGCCGGAGGGAGACACGGTCCATCTGACCGCCGCCAGGCTGCATCGCGCTCTGGCTGGGCAGACGCTGGTCTCTACTGACTTCCGTGTGCCACGGTTCGCAACCGCCGACCTGGCCGGGCAGCGCGTGCGCGAGGTGATCGCTCGCGGCAAGCACCTCCTGCTGCGCACGGACGCCGGTGTGACGCTGCACAGCCACCTCAAGATGGAAGGCGCCTGGCAGCTGTACCGGCCGGGGCAGCGCTGGAGAGGTCCGGTGTTCCAGGTCCGGGCCGTGCTGGTCACCGAGCCCTGGATCGCGGTGGGATTCCGGCTCGGCATCTGCGAGCTGATCGTCACGGATCGGGAGCAGGAGGTCGTCGGGCACCTCGGGCCCGACGTGCTCGGGCCCGACTGGAATCTGGAGGAGGCCGCCCGACGGCTGCGGGCGGACCCGGAGCGGCCGATCGGTGCGGTTCTGCTCGACCAGCGGGCGATCGCCGGGCCGGGCAACGTGTGGAAGAGCGAGATCTGTTTCCTGCGCGGCGTCAGCCCGTGGACGCCTGTCGGCGAGGTCGACGACCTCGAGGGGATGCTCGACATGCTGAAGCGGATGATGGAGGTGAACCGGCCGATCGGGCACCAGGTGACGACCGGGGACACCCGTCGTGGCCGCACGCACTGGGTCGCCGAGCGTGGTGGCGAGCCGTGCCGGCGTTGCGCCACGCCGATCCGGCGGGCGCCCCAGGCCACCAACGGGGCGGAGCGGGTGACCTTCTGGTGCCCAACGTGTCAGCCAGGCCCCGCCCCAGGACCGGTCGCCCAGTCCGGCCCGGCCGCCGGCCGTCAAGCCGCGGCCTGGCCGTCGGCCGACGCGGTGCGGATGGTCCGGCGGGCCAGGTGATCAGATCAGGTCCGCGCGCCGGGTGATCCGATCAGGTCCGGTTGAAGGAGCGTAGGGGCATGCGCGGGCCGAACCGCGGGGCCCAGTGGCCGGACCTGGCAAGCAGGCGTACGACTCGGCCGCGCTGGCCCGCGTAGGGCGCCAGGAGCTCGAGCATGCGCTCGTCGGTGCCGCGTGGCTCACCGGTGAGCGCCCAGCTCACCATGTGCGGCAGGTGGTAGTCCCCGACGGGAACCGCGTCGGCGTCCCCGAGTGCGACGAGCGCGACCTCCGCCGAAGTCCACGGACCGACACCGGGCAGCGCCTGGAGCTGGCGGTGCGCGTCCGCCGGTGCCATCTCGACCGTCCGCTCGACCCTGCGAGCGTCGGCGGCCGCCCCCCGGATGACGTTGGCGCGGCGCATCTCGACCCCGAAGCGGTGGAACTGCCAGTACGCCTTCGCGGCCAGCGCTTCGGGGTCGAGCGGCAGCACCAGCGGCCGCGGCTTGCCAGGACCCGGTACCGGCGGGCCGGGTGCACGGGTGCCCCAGGCCAGCAGCATGCCGCGGTAGGAGCGGCATGCCTCCATCCCGGCCACCTTCTGCTCCAGGACCGAGGGCACGAGCGCCTCGAAGACCGCCTGCGATCGGCTGATGCGCAGTCCTGGCATGGCACGGTGCAGCCGCCCGATCAGCCCGTCGGGAGCGAAACCATCCGTCCCGTCCCTGGCGCCGAGCAGCTCCGGGGCGCTGGCCAGGCACCACTCGGCGCCCGGACCCCAGGCGAGGACCTCGATCTCGCCGGCGCGAGCCGCGTAGCGGGCGGTTGCCGGACCGTCCGGCGTCCGGGTGGCGCGCCACCACACCGCGGGCCGCTCCGCCCGCATGGAGGGGTCGCCGGTGCCGCGTCGCAAGGGCCACAGGGTGAGGCCCAGGTCCACCTGGAGCCTTGGGCGCAGCACGGTCTGGAGGTGGCGGTCGGTGGAACGCATGGAGGCGATCCTAGCCGTCCGTAGCGACAAGGCCGAGCATTCGGCAATTTGCCCTGTGGAAATCGGCGGGTGGAGTGGATGCTCCGGGTAGAATTCGCGAGGCCCCCGCAGTGCAAGGCGGGTGGTGGGTGCGGCGATGCCCTGCACCGCCGTGCGGTTCGTTCGAGCGTTGGGAGGATCAACATGCCTGGACGCTTCGGTCGCGTGCTCACCGCGATGGCGACGCCGTTCACCGCCGACGGCGCCCTCGACCTCGGGGGTGCGCAGCGCCTGGCGCGGTACCTGCTGGACCACGGCACCGACACGCTGGTGGTCGCTGGCACCACAGGCGAGTCGCCCACGCTGACCCATAACGAGAAGGGCCGCCTGTGGGCCGCCGTGGTCGAGGCGGCGGGGGACTCCCGCCGGGTGATGGCTGGCACCTCGACCTATTCGACCGCCGAGTCGATCGAGCTGACCCAGCTCGCGGAGAAGTCCGGCGCCGGCTCGCTGCTGCTGGTCACCCCCTACTACAACAAGCCGCCGCAGGAGGGCCTGTTCCTCCACTTCAGCTCCATCGCCGGGAGCACGGGGCTGCCCTGCCTGCTCTACAACATTCCCGGGCGGACCAGCTGCAAGATCGAGATCCCGACGATGCTCCGGCTCGCCGAGATCGACAACGTCGTGGGCGTGAAGGACGCGGTCGGCGACATGGCCGATGCCAGCCGCGTGTACCGGGACACCGGTGGAGCGTTCGAGCAGTACTCGGGTGACGACAAGAACCTCCTGCCGCTGCTGGCGGTCGGTGGGGTCGGCGTGGTCAGCGTCGCGTCCCACCTGGTCGGCCCGGCACTCCAAGAGCTGGTGCAGGCGTTCGAGCGCGGCGACACCCGTATGGCGCTGGAGCTGCACACAAGGCACCTGGAGCTGTTCGAGGGCCTGTTCGCCACCTCCAGCCCGATCCTCCTGAAGGCAGGGTTGAACCTGCTGGGGCTGCCGGCGGGCCCACTGCGCCCACCGCTGCTCGACGCCACGCCGCCACAGGTCGAGTTCATGCGCGGCCTGCTGGCTGGCGTCGGCCTGCACCCTGGCGAGGGTGCGGGTGGCTGATCGGGCGGTTGACGCCGCCGGCGAGCCGGCCAGGATCGCCTTCCTGGGGGGCCTGGGCGAGATCGGGCGCAACTGCGCCGTGGTCGAGTTCGCCGGCTCCCGATTGCTGATCGACTGCGGGCTGGCGTTCCCCGATGCGGACCAGCCAGGCGTCGACATCATCCTGCCCGACTTCGCCTACCTCAACGAGGAGCCCGAGCGCGTGATCGGCGTGGTCCTCACCCATGCCCACGAGGACCACATGGGCGCCCTGCCCTACTTTTTGCGGGACTTCGACGTGCCGGTCTATGGGACGCGGCTCTCGCTGGGCATGCTGTCCGCCAAGCTGGAGGAGTACAACCTCAAGCCCTCCCTGGTCGAGGTGCGCCCGGGGGAGCGCACCACGCTGGGTCCCTTCGACCTCGAATTCTTCGCGGTCTCCCACTCGATCCCCGACGGGATGGCCGTGGCCCTGCGCATGCCGGCGGGGACCATCGTGCACACCGGCGACTTCAAGGTGGACCTCACCCCGATCGACTCCCGGCCCACCGATCTCGGCGGGCTCGCGCGATTGGCCGGTGAGGGGATCGACCTGCTCCTCTCGGACTCGACCAACGCCGACCAGGCTGGCTACATCCCGTCGGAGATCGAGGTCGGGCGCGCCCTCGGCGAGATCTTCGCGGCGGCCGAGCGCCGCATCGTGGTGGCGTGCTTCGCCAGTCACGTGCACCGGATGCAGCAGATCCTCGACAACGCCTGCCAGGCCGGCCGCAAGGTGGCGCTGGTGGGGCGCAGCATGCTCCGCAACGTCCGGGTGGCCAGCGACCTCGGCTACCTGCGGGTGCCCGTCGATCTCCTGATCCCGATCGAGGATCTCGGCTCGCTGCCCCCGGAGCGGACGCTGGTGCTGTGCACCGGCTCCCAGGGCGAGCCATTCTCCGCGCTGACGCTCATGGCCGGACGGGAGCACAAGTGGGTGCGCATCGAGCCGGGGGACGCGGTGGTGCTGTCCTCCTCGCTGATCCCGGGCAACGAGGCCGCTGTGTATCGCACCATGAACGACCTCGCCAGGCAGGGCGCCGAGGTGTTCCACCGTGGCAACGCCAAGGTGCACGTGTCCGGGCATGCCGCGCAGGGGGAGCTGACGCTGCTGCTGGCCACGCTGCGGCCCCGCCATTTCGTGCCGGTCCACGGCGAGTACCGCCATCTCGCCCAGCACGCCCGCCTGGCCGAGCAGACCGGCATCCCGCGCGACCACGTCTTCGTCTGTGAGGACGGCGACGTGCTCGAGATGGACCGCGGCCGGGTCCGGCGAGCTGGCGAGGTCCGCTCGGGCATGGTGTTCGTCGACGGTCTGGGCGTCGGCGACGTCGGCGACGCGGTGCTTCGCGACCGGCGGCGCCTTGGAGGCGAGGGCTTCGTGCACGTGCTTGCGACGATCGAGGCGCAGACCGGCAAGGTCCTCGCCGGCCCGGACATCGTCACCCGGGGGTTCGTCTACGAGCCGGAGTCGGCGGACCTCATCGAGGAGGCCCGAGCGCAGGTGCTGGCCAGCCTGGATCGCGCCGCGGCTGAGGGGGTGAGCGACCCGACCATCCTGAAGCAGCGGATGCGCGAGGTCGCCTCGGCCCTGTTCCGCGAGCGTACCCAGCGGCGACCGGTGATCATCCCGACGGTGATGGAGGTGTAGGGATGGCCAAGACGCGGACCCGACCCTCCGGCCGGCGGCCGCCGGCCAAGAAGCGACGCACGGCCACCGCCTCGCGGTCACCGCGCTCCAGCCAGACAGCCAAGGCGCTATCGCCGCACAAGGGCGACATCCAGGGCGTTGCGCTGCTGCTCATCGCCACGCTGCTGGCGCTGGGGGTCTGGTTCCACAACGGGGGCAATGTCGGCGTGTTCCTCGAGCTGTTCCTGCGCGGCCTGTTCGGCTACGGCGCCTATGCCGTGCCGGTGCTGGTCGCCGGCCTGGGCATCGTTATGTTCCGGCGCTCGGTGGCGCCGGCGGGGGACCCGATCGCCGCCAGGGTCACGATCGGGCTGCTGGCGGTGCTGCTGGGTGGGCTTGGCCTCATCCACCTGTCGAGAGGCAACCCGCCGGTCTCGGCCAGGACGGCGGTGCTCCAGAACTCCGGCGGCTGGGTCGGCGCGGCCGTCGCCCACCCGACCGCTCGGCTCCTGTCGGTCTGGGGTGGCCGGGCCGCCTTCGTCTGCCTGCTCTCCCTCGGCCTGCTGATCAGCACACACACCTCCGTCGCCGCGGTCGGCCGGAAGCTGGCCCGGGCCCTGCGGCTGCTGCGAAGCGCCGTCACACCCCCGCCGCAGACCACCCCGGAGGAGCGGCGGGCCGCCGAGTCGGCGGGCAAGGACCCGGGCCGGCGAGCGGCACTGCCGCCGCCACCTGCGCGCAAGCCGGGCAGGTCCGGTACGACCGACTCGGCGGGCGTCCTCGAGGATCTCGGTGGGGACGTCGACGACGCCTCGACGATGCGGCGTTCGCGGCGGCGCGGCGTGGCCGCCGACACCCCCGAGGGTGAGACCGTCGAGGTCTCACTGCCGTCCAAGGCGCCGGCCCCGCCGTCCCCGTCGACGCCGCCCAACGCGGGCGAGGCGGTCCAGCTCGCCATGACGCTGAAGGCCGAGGCCGGCGGGGCGTACACGCTGCCGCCGGACTCGCTGCTGCGGCGCAGCAACGCCCGTCCGGTGGACGCGCGCCGCCTCGACGAGACCGCACGGGTGCTACAGAACACGCTCGAGCAGTTCGAGGTCGACGCGCGTGTGGCCCGCTACACCCGCGGTCCGACGGTCACCCGCTACGAGGTCGAGCTCGGCCCCGCCACCAAGGTCGCCAGGGTGGTCGGGCTCTCCCACGACATCGCCTACGCGGTGGCCTCTCCCGACGTGCGCATCATCGCGCCGATCCCGGGCAAGTCGGCGATCGGCGTGGAGATTCCCAACCGTGACCGCGAGCTGGTCACCCTCGGCGACATCCTCGGCCCGCTCGGCACCAAGGACGACCTGCCCCCGCTCACCGTCGCGCTCGGCAAGGACATCGGTGGCGAGCCGGTGCTGGCCAACCTCACCGACATGCCGCACGTGCTGATCGCGGGCGCGACCGGGGCCGGAAAGTCGGTCTGCCTGAACGTGCTCGTCACCAGCCTGCTGATGCGCAACGCGCCGGAGCAGGTGCGGCTCATCCTGATCGACCCGAAGCGCGTCGAGCTGACCAATTACGAGGGCGTCCCGCACCTGATCACCCCGGTCGTCACCCATCCCAAGCGTGCGAGCGAGGCGCTGGCATGGGCCGTCCGAGAGATGGAGCTGCGCCTGGAGACACTCGCACTGGCCGGCGTGCGCAACATCGCCGCGTACAACAAGGCGGCCAAGGAAGGCAAGCTGCCGAAGCTGCCTGCGGCCAGCCTCGACGACGATGGTCGGCCCGACGGCGAGCGGGACCGGTCGACCCTGCCGTACATCGTGGTCGTGATCGACGAGCTCTCCGACCTCATGATGGTGGCGCCCAGGGACGTGGAGGACGCCATCTGCCGGATCGCGCAGATGGCCAGGGCGGTCGGCATCCACCTGGTGGTGGCGACCCAGCGCCCGTCGGTGGACGTGGTCACGGGCCTCATCAAGGCCAACATCCCGAGCCGCATCGCGTTCATGGTCGCCAGCGCACAGGATTCCAGGGTCATCCTCGACTCCGGCGGAGCGGACAAGCTGGTCGGCCATGGCGACATGCTCTACCTCCCCGGCGGGACCTCCAAGGCGCGACGCATCCAGGGCGCGTTCATCACCGAGAAGGAATGCGAGGCGGTGGTCGCCTACTGCAAGGCGCAACAGCAGGCCGCCTACCGGCCCGGAGTGGTGGTCGAGGGGCGCGCCGCCAGCGACGAAGCCGACTCTGACGACGACGAGCTGCTGAGCCAGGCGATGGAGATCATCGTGCGATCCGGGCTCGGGTCCACCTCGATGCTCCAGTCCAAGCTCAAGGTCGGCTTCTCGCGAGCTCGCCGGATCATGGACCAGCTCGAGGACAAGGGCGTGGTCGGGCCGTCGGAGGGCTCCAAGCCAAGGGACGTCCTGATGACCGTCGAGGAGTTGAAGGACCTGCACGGCCGCGAATCGACGTATGGCGAGATCGTTGGAGAATAAAGGGAAACAAAGTCCCCGAGGTCGTTGAACCTGGCCTCTGAGCTGACTACAATCCGCCCTCTCAAGGTGTCGCAAGGCGACCGTTCAGGTCACTTGCCGGCTCTCAGCGGCGCTCACAGCCGCCCTACTGAAGGGGTGTGCCGGCCTGAGCAACATCGGCGAGGAGCTCCGCTCGGCAAGAGAAGCGCAGGGGCGCACCATCCAGGAAGCCTCTGCCGCGACTCGAATCAGGCCGAGCTATCTCGAGGCGCTCGAAGCCGAGCGCTTCGTTGAGCTGGGCGGCAATGTCTATGCCAAGGGCTTCATCCGCTCGTACGCCAGCTATCTCGGGCTCGATCCGGGACCGCTCCTGGACGCCTACCGATCCCAGCAGCAACCCGAGACGCCCGTGTTCGAGCGCGTGCCACGAGCCCTCACCGGGGGGCTCGGCGTCGAGCGCCGTCGGCGTGGTCGCTCGAGCTGGCTGCTGGTCGGGATCGTGTGCGTGTCGATCGTGCTGGTGGCCTCGCTGTGGTCGCTGCTCAAGCCACCGCGGACCACCCAGACCTCGCTGAGCGCGACGCCGCCGGCCACCGCGCCCACCACCACGCTGGTCGAGCCGACCACCACGACCAAGCCGAAGCCCCAAGGGGTCACCCTGGTGCTCCATTACGTTGGTGCGTCATGGACGAGGGTGGCCGCTGACGGCAAGGTCTCGTTCCGGGGAATCGGCACGGCCTCCGATCGCCGCACGTTCAAGGCCAAGCGCGTGATCGAGCTGACGCTGGGGGCTCCGGGGCAGGTCCAGGTGGAGGTGAATGGCCAGTCGATCGTGCCGCAGAACAACGGTCAGATCTGGCACCGCTCGTTCACGGTCAGCTCCGTCAGCTAGGGCGCCGTCCCGTCCTCGTCCTCCGGTCGCGGCCCACCGTCCTGCCAGTCGAAGGCCTGCCGATTCTCGGGGGCCGTGGCAGCGGGGGGCACCGTGCCAGCCGGCCCGCGGCGCGAGCACGGAGAGGAGCCGGCCCTCGGCAGCGGCCGGCACGATGAGCACGCCCGCGATGCTGACCTCTGACGCCGGTTCGCGCGCTCGTGTTGGGACTTGCTGGGATATGTGTACCATCCCATACCGTAGGGGGCATTTGCGCCATGGCAGCATACCAGGCGGAGCCCAGGTGCAGTCCGACGCCGGGCTCGGAGGAGGTAGTCTCCTGTATCTCCCCACTGAGGCAGGGGAGTCCTGCCGATCACATCCCGGGTCAGATGACCAGCCCGGCCAGATTTGGCAGGACCACGGTGAGCCTCCGACAGTCGTGTTCGTAGGAGATGGTGATGCCCGACTCTGCCCGGCCGCCGACGGTGGCCATCGTCACGCTCGGCTGCGGGCGGAACGAGGTCGACTCAGCGAACATCGCTGGGATGTTGAGCGTGTCCGGCTTCGAGATGGTCGACGACCCCGAAGCGGCTGACGCGATCGTGGTCAATACCTGTGCGTTCATCACTTCCGCAAAGCAGGAGTCCATCGAGACCATCCTGGGGGCGCTCGAGCTGAAGGCGTCCTCCTCCGGTCGGCGGCTCCCTGGTGGCCTATCCGCCGAGGCGGCCGAGCGGGAATCGGTCGACACGATCCTCGCCAGCGCCGACCTCGAGGAGCAGGGCAGGGCGAGCGCCGTGTTCGTGACCGGCTGCCTGGCCCAGCGCTATACCCGTGAGCTTCGCGAGGAGCTGCCAGAGGCCGATGCCGTCGTGCCGTTCGCCGACTATGGTCACCTGCCCGAACTGCTGCGCTCCCGGCTCCCGAACGGCGCGGCCGCCGTGCCCGAGATGGGCGGCGCTCCCGCCGTGCTCGAGCGGGGCAGTGCCGCGGTCGCGCCGGAGGTGGGTAGCGCGGCGGCCGTGCCAGGCAGCGCGCCGCTCGCGCTCGTGCCGGTGGGGCGCCGCGCGCTTCCGCTCGTGTTCCCCGTGCCTGCCGGGGAACGGTTCCCGGCACGGCCGCTGCCCGGCGGGCCCGTGGCGCTGGTCAAGCTGGCAGAGGGATGCGACCGGGACTGCTCGTTCTGCGCCATCCCCTCGTTCCGCGGGCGCTTCCGGTCCCGGCGCCCCACCGAGGTGGTAGACGAGGTGGCCTGGCTCGCCGACCATGGCGTCTCCGAGATCGGCCTGGTCGCCGAGAACTCCACCAGCTACGGCAAGGACCTCGGCGGCCGTGAGGCGCTCATCCGCCTGCTCCGCGACCTCGCCGGCATCGAGAGCCTGCGCCGGGTCCGCCTCAACTATCTCCAGCCAGATGAGATCACCCCGGGCCTGCTCGAGGAGATGGCCACCAACCCGGTGGTCTGCTCCTACTTCGACCTCTCGCTCCAGCACGTGAGCGAGGAAGTGCTGCGCCGCATGCGCCGCGGTGGCTCCAGCGCCGCCTTTCTCCAGCTGATCGAGCGGATACGGTCCCTGGACCCCGACGCGGCCTTCCGCTCCAACTTCATCCTCGGCTTCCCCGGTGAGCGCCAGGCGGACGTGCGCGAGCTCGAGGAGTTCCTCGAAGCCGCGCGGCTCGACTGGGTCGCCTTCTTCCCGTATTCGGCGGAGGACGGGACCGCCGCGCTCGACCTCGGTCGGCGCGTGGCCGCTCCCACGGCGCGCGCCCGCGTGGAGCGGATCCAGGAGCTGCAGGAAAGGGTGCTGGCCGAGGTGCAGGCCTCCTGGATCGGCCGCCGGCTCGACGTGCTGGTCGAGCGCGTCGAGGACGGCGGCGCCGCTGAGGGGCGCAGCTTCCGCGAGGGCATCGACTCGGACGGGATCGTGCGGATCGAGCAGGCCGCGGCCAGGCCGGGCGACTACCTTGAGGTCGAGGTCATCGCCGCCGAGGGACCTGAGCTGCTGGCTCGGCGGATCGCTGTCTGACGAGGAACGGAAAGGCAGGAGAGCGTGCGCTGCGAGATCATCGGGGTTGGCACCGAGCTGCTGCTCGGCCAGATCGTCAACACCAACGCCGCGTGGACCGGCCAGCGGCTTGCCGACGTGGGTTGGGACTGCCTTCGGCAGACCGTGGTGGGCGACAACGAGGAGCGGATCGCCGTCGCCATCCGCGAGGCGCTCGGTCGGGCCGACGCTGTGATCCTCACCGGTGGCCTCGGGCCCACGCAGGACGACGTCACCCGCGAGGCCATCGCAGCGGTCGCCGGGGTGCGCCTGGTCCGCAGACCAGAGATCGAGCAGTGGCTGCGGAACCGCTTTTCCAGGCTGGGCAGTGCCCGGATAGCCGAGATGAACCTCAAACAGGCCGACGTGCCCGAGGGCGGTCGCGTCATCGACAACCCCGTCGGTAGTGCCCCCGGGCTGATGATCGAGGTCGACGGCAAGCCGGTTTACGCCGTGCCGGGCGTCCCGCGCGAGATGGAGGCGATGCTGGAGCAGGTGGTCCTGCCAGACCTCGCCGCCCGAGCGGGCGAGGGACGGGCGATCGTGTCGCGGACCCTACGGACCGCCGGGATCGGCGAGTCGCTGCTGGCCGAGCGCCTGACGCCGCTGTGGGATTCGTTCGCGGATGGCGGCGTCACCATGGCGTACCTCGCCAGCGCCGGTGAGGTCCGGATCCGCCTCACGGCCGTCGGCGGCACCCGTGAGCAAGCGCTCGACGCGATCGCCCCACTGGAGGCCGCCATCCGGGACGAGCTTGGCGACCTCGTCTATGGCCTGGACGACGAGACCCTCGAGGCGAGAGTCGGCCGGTTGCTGGCGGGCGCCAAGCGAACACTCGGCTGTGCCGAGTCGCTGACGGGCGGGCTCGTCGGTGGGCGGGTCACGACCGTGGCCGGCTCCAGCGACTACTTCCTGGGCGGGGTGATCGCCTATGCGACCGAGGCCAAGGTCGCCGTGCTCGGCGTCGATCGCGACCTGCTGACGGAGCTCGGCCCGGTCAGCGAGGCGGTCGCTGGGGCCATGGCGGAGGGCGTGCGGCGCCTGCTGGGCGCGTCGGTGGGGTTGGCTACCACGGGAGTGGCGGGGCCGACCGAGCAGGCCGGACAGCCGGTGGGCACGCTGTGCCTGGGCGTCGCCGACGCCCATGGCACGGTCACCCGGAAGCTGCGGGCTCCCGGGGATCGTGCCCAGATCCGGGCATGGGCCACGACCACCGCCCTCGACCTCCTCCGCCGCCGTCTGGAGGGCAAGGCATGACACCATCGGGCCCTCGCCCGGACGAACCGGATGCGGTTGGCGACGCTGTGCTGGCCGATCCGGATCTGCTCACTGGCCGGCTCTTCTTCGCGCTGCCGCTGCCGAGTCCTACCAAGACACCGATTGAGGCGCTGCTGCCGGAGATCTCGCGCACCTTGCCGGACGCCCGCATTGCGGCGGCCTCCAGCTGGCATCTCACCCTGGCGTTTCTCGGGCAGGTCCGCCCGGAGTCGGCAGCCGACGTCGTCAAGGTCGGCGAGACGGCGGTCGCCGGGTTGTCACCGGCCCGGCTGCGCCTGGAGGGCGCCGGGGGCTTCCCCGACGCCCGCCGAGCCAGGGTGCTCTGGGCTGGCATCGCCGGCGACGTCGACGTGCTCGAACGCCTGGCGGCCACGCTGGCCGCCGAATGCCGCCGCGCCGGCCTGCGGTTCGAGGAGCGCGAACTGCATCCGCACCTGACCCTGGCTCGGTTCCAGCGGCCGGCTCCGCTGCCGGAGTCGATTGTCGAGAGGATCGCCGAGGCAGCGGCGGCCAGCCCGCCCTGGCGGGCCCGGGAGCTGTGCTGCTACCGGAGTACCCTCACGCGGAGCGGAGCCCGTTACCAGGTCGTGCGGACCTTCCCGCTGGCGGGCTGACCGGTTGTGACGGCTCAGTCCCGCGTGCCCGGCGGCGTCGAGGCCGCCATAGCGGCTGAGCGCTCGTCCGGCGCCTCTGCCTCCAGGTAGGCCCTGGCCTGGAGGGTGAACAGGTCCGCGTACAGGCCTCCCAGCGCTATCAGGTCGTCGTGGCTCCCGCCCTCGACGACCCGACCCTGGTCGAGCACGTAGATGCGGTCGGCCGAGCGCACGCTCGAGAAGCGGTGGGAGATCAGCAGCACCGTGCGCTCGTCCAGCAATGCCCGGATGCGCTCGAACAGGTCGTGCTCCGCCCTGGGGTCCAGCGCGGCCGTGGGCTCGTCGAGGATGACGAAGGGCGCGTCACGGAAGAACGCGCGCGCAAGAGCCATGCGCTGCCACTGGCCGATCGACAGGTCGGTGCCCCCCATGAACTCGGGACCGAGCATGGTGTCGTAGCCCGCGCACAGCTCCGAGATGAACCCGTCGGCGTCGGAATGGTAGGCGGCGCGGCGGATGGCCGGCAGGTCGCCGATGGCCTCGTACCGGCCGAGCCCGATGTTGTCGCGAGCTGGCAGGTGATAGCGGAGGAAGTCCTGGAAGATCAAGGCGACCGAGCGCCGCAGTTCCTCGGGGTCCACGGCGTTGATGTCCACTCCGTCCCAGAGGATGCGACCCGTGGTCGGTGTGTAGAGGCCACCCAGCAGTTTGGCGAGCGTCGTCTTGCCGGAGCCGTTCTCGCCGACGAGCGCCACGACCTCGCCCCGGCGAATCTCCAGCGACACCTCGCGTAGCGCCGGCTCCGCGCCGCTGGGGTAGGTGAAGCTCACGCCCTCCACCTTCACCCGCTCGAACCCTCCAGGCGCCGGGGCTGTCGGGCGCGCAGCCTCCGCCTGCGGTAGCAGGTCCAGGAACGCCACGTAGTCGTCCATGTAGAGGGCGGCCTCCGACAGCGAGCCTGAGGCGTAGCCGGCCTGGGCCAGGCGTGAGCCGGCCAGCGCGACTCCGGCGACGGCCACCCCCGCCTGGGCGAGTGCCACCCGGCCGCTGAGTGTCAGCCAGGCCACCAGCAGCAGGGTCGCGCCCAGCACCAGGCCGGTCGCGAGGTTGGCCGCCAGCGAATACCAGAGCTGACGGTTCGCGATCCGTCGCAGCTCGTGCAGCCGCTCGTCGTAGAGCCGCTGGTAGCGAGCGCGCAGGTAGCTGGCGAGCCCGAACCCGCGCACCTCCTTGGCCGCGTCACGATCGCCGAGGAGACTCGCGACGTACATGCGCTCGCGGTCGCGCGGTGTCATTCGCCAGAAGAATCGGAAGAAGGCCTCGCTTCGCCTCGATGCCACAAGCCACGCAGGCAGGAAGACCAGGACCAGCAGCGGGATCAGGATTGGCTGGAGCGCGATCAGGGCGATTACGACGCCCGCCACCCCACCGTCGCGCCCGCCAATCCCGACAGGCCGAAGACCAGGTTCATCGGCTGGTGCGAGGATCTGCTGACGCGCTGGAGCCGGTTGTGGAAGTCCGGCGACTCGAACGCCTCCAACCCGACCGCCGCGGCAACGTCCAGCGCGCGCTCCTCGATGTGGCGGCTGACCAGCTCACCCAGGAGCTGCTGCCGCTCGCGCTGCACGGCGGAGGCGAAGGACAGCAGCGCGGCGATCAGCGCCACGGCGACCGCCCAGGGCAGCACCTCCGCCAGTGAGCCGCCGTCGCGAGAGGCGCCGAGCGGTGCCTGCAGCGCCCGCTGCCCGAGCAGGAGCTGGACAGTCAGGCCCAGCCCGCCCACCGCCTGCATTCCCGTGGAGAGGAGGAAGTCACGCCGGGCCGCCTCCCACACGATGCGCACCGCCCGGCGCGCCAGCCGCGGCAGCCTGCGGACGTTGACCTTGGCCTCGGGATCGGGCTGCAGGTCATAGATGGTCGCGGACCGCCCGTCGCCGTCCGCTGCCACAACGTCCCCCATGGACCACCACCACGCAACCGCGAGCAAACCGCTCACTGAACATCCTTCGAGCAATTCCCGTATTGTCGCCCATCGATGTGACGACGTCGCCGCGTTTTCCACACTCTGGGAACAGGGACGGCTCGCGGCCGAGCCCGCGCCCGGGCGCATGGCACTCGACCCGGATGGCTCGCGGCGCCCGCCAGGACCGCCGTCGCCGGTCGCGACTCCTGCTTGCACCGGCGGGGATAATCGCCTGATGCGAGACCACGAGACAGCCGGCGACGGCGCTCCTGGCTGGGACGCGATCGACGAGGCGATCGCCCCGCTGGTCGAGGGGGTCCCACCCGTTCACTGGGGGGTCAGTACGATGATCCCGGACCAGGACGGTCTCTGGGGCGTGAGCGCCTACCCGAGGCCGGGCCACTGGTTCTACGTGACCTACGGCCTGTCGGAGCTGTTCACGAAGATCAGCCGTGACGCCGCGGTGAGTGGCTGGGGCGAGGAGCTGACGATGCGGGTCCGGCGGGAGCCTTCCAGCGAGGCGCCCGGCTGGCCGGCGCGCCTCCTGGCTCGTCTCGGCGAGCTGGTCTTCGAGCGGGCGAGGCCATTCCGGCCGGGCGGGCGCATCGAGCTGGGCGACGGCGGCGACGAGATGCCGCCGGCGGTGTGCTGGACTCCGGACCCGGAGCTGGGCGAGATCACCACCCCGAACGGCAACCTCGCGTTCGTCGCCACGGTCGGCGTCGGCCGCGACCTGCTGGCCCGGCTGCGGGCGCAGGGTACCGAGGCGGGGCTCGCGGACATCCGCACGGTCAACCCGCTGCTGGTGACAGGCGCCGCCGGCTTGATCTGGTAGGCCTTCCGGTCAGCTGTGGCCTCCGCGCGCCCGGCCGGCCGCCCGCCAGGCGTCCGGCCGAGCGAGTTGTCCACAGATTTCCCAAGCATGTTGTCCCGAACACACGTTCGTAGTACGTTGCTTCCGCCACACCGGCGGGACCCCTCCCCGGCTCGCCGCCGCACCTGAGACAGACACCGAAGATCCCAGCAGAAAGAGTCGATGAGCATCCGATGACGAAGAAGCCGGTGGCGAAAGGAACTGTCATGGCCACGACCTATACTGCCCGGAACGGCAGCGTCCGGGGAGGGACCGTGGAACGCGAGAAGGCGCTGGAAGTCGCCCTGCTCCAGATCGAGAAGCAGTTCGGCAAGGGCGCCGTGATGCGCATGGGGGAGGGGACGACCGGACCCATCGAGGCGATCCCGACCGGAAGCCTCGCCCTCGACCTTGCGCTCGGTATCGGTGGCGTCCCGCGTGGCCGTGTTGTCGAGATCTTCGGTCCCGAGTCGAGCGGGAAGACCTCTGTCTCGCTCCACATCATCGCCGAGGCGCAGCGTATGGGCGGCATCGCCGCATTCATCGACGCCGAGCACGCCCTCGACGTCGCCTACGCCCGCAATCTCGGGGTCAACACCGATGAGCTGCTGATCTCCCAGCCGGACACCGGTGAGCAGGCGCTCGAGATCGCGGACATGTTGATCCGCTCGGGTGCGATCGACGTGGTCGTGATCGACTCGGTCGCCGCTCTGGTGCCACGGGCTGAGATCGAAGGCGAGATGGGCGACTCCCACGTCGGCCTCCAGGCTCGCCTGATGAGTCAGGCCCTCCGCAAGCTGGCCGGCACGATCTCCAAGTCCAAGACCACCGCGATCTTCGTCAACCAGCTTCGCGAGAAGGTGGGGGTCCTGTTCGGAAGCCCCGAGACAACCTCTGGTGGCCGGGCGCTCAAGTTCTACTCCTCGGTCCGGCTGGACATCCGGCGGATCGAGTCGCTGAAGGACGGCACAGAGATCGTGGGCAACAGGACCCGGGTGAAGGTCGTCAAGAACAAGTGCGCGCCCCCCTTCAAGCAGGCGGAATTCGACATCATCTACGGCCAGGGCATCTCCAAGGAGGGCAGCCTCCTCGACGTCGGGGTGGACGTCGGCCTGGTCAAGAAGTCCGGTGCCTGGTTCACCTACGAAGGCGACCAGCTCGGGCAGGGCCGCGAGAACGCCCGCAATTTCCTGCGAGACAACCCGGAGCTGGCGCGCGAGATCGAGGAGAAGGTCAAGGCACAGCTCGGGGTCGGGGTGCCCAGCGACGGCCCCGGAGAGGCAGGCGGCATCCCAGGAGACCTCGACGACGAATGATCGGGCGGAGATCTACCGGCTCACGTCCGGTGCGGCGAGCCGATAGCGGCGACTTGGAGAACAGCAAGGCTGTGTCCGAGGATGCGGCCCATGCCGCCGCCCTCCGGCTGCTCGAGTCACGGGCGCGGACGAGGTTGGAGCTCGAGCAGCGGTTGAGGCGGCGAGGGTTCGAGGCCGGTGCCATCGAGCGAGTGCTCGACCGGCTCGGCGCGGTCGGGTTGGTCGATGACGAAGCGTTCGCCAGAGACCTGGCATCCAGCCGGGTCGAACAGGGTGTGGATGCACCCAGGATCGTCGTCGAGCTGAAGGACCGAGGGGTCGATCCCGACCTGGCCGCTCGGATCGCGGGGGAGTCGGCGCCACCGACTGATCGAGCGGACCGGTGCCGGGAACTCGCTGGAGCGCGACTCGCGAAGCTCCGCGGGCTACGACCGGAGGTGCAGTACCGGAGGCTCGCCGCGTACCTCACCAGGCGAGGGTATCCAGGGGATATCGTCGAAAACGTCGTCAGCGAGCTTGTCCACTCGAATGTCTACGAGGAAAGTGGGGGGGAAACGGAATACGGCCAGGTCTGACCATGGGAGAGCTTGACCTGCCGTTCCTTGACCGGGCAACTATCACGGCCTACGCTGAGACTGCCCGGTCTTGCCGAGCCTAACTCTAGATTACGTAACCTTGGTGCCTCGATCGTCCAGCGGACAACCTACTTCAGGAGGCAGGGGACTGCCCTCTTGGTCACCCGTTCCTCACCTGTAGCCGTCTACATGGACGCGGCCTTCGGGTCGTAATCGAGAGACGCCTCGCAGCGCCGGGCGGCCGCTCGGCGCTGCTGCCGCTCCAGGGGGCCTATGGTCGGCGGTCCATGCCCTGCGGCCTTGAACCGGCTGGACGTTCCGGCCGGGTGGAGCGCAAAGGAGGCCGTTGTGCTGGCCGGCATCATCTTGGGAATCCTTGTTGGAATCATCGTGGGCTTCGCCGTCGGCGCGATATACCAGCGGAAACAGGCCGCCGGCGTGCTCGGCTCGGCGCAGGAGCAGGCGCGAGCGGTCCTGGAGGACGCACGTCGGCAGGCGGAGACTGCGCAGCGAGAGGCAGCCGTGGAGGCGCGAGACGCGGCGCTTCAGAGCCGCCAGGCCGCCGAGGCAGCGTCGATAAGACTTCGATCTCAAGCTGAGGATGAGGCGCGAAGCAGGCTTCTCGAGGTACAGCGCAGGGAGGAACGCCTGCTCGTTCGGGAGGAAGCGATCGAGGGCAAGCTGATCACGCTGGACAGGCGCGAGACCGGCCTGGAGGAGCGTGAGGTGGCTGCCGATGCCACGCGTCGCGAGCTCGACCAGTCGATGGACGAGCAGCGGCGCCGGCTGGAGCAGATCGCCACGATGACCGCGGTCGAGGCCAAAGGCATCCTGATGAAGCAGGTCGAGGAGGAGGCCAAGCGCGACGCGATGGGCCTGGTCCGCGACCTGGAGCAGCAGGCACGCGAGGAGGCCGAGCGGCGGGCGCGCAAGATCGTCACGCTCGCGATCCAGCGGGTGGCGTCGGAACAGACTTCCGAGTCGACCGTGGCCGTCCTGCCGTTGCCGTCCGATGACATGAAGGGCCGTATCATCGGGCGAGAAGGCCGCAACATCCGTGCCTTCGAGGCAGTAACCGGCGTCAACCTGATCATCGACGACACGCCCGAGGCGGTGCTCCTGTCCTGCTTCGACCCCGTCCGTCGCGAGGTCGGTCGGCTCACGCTGGAGAAGCTCGTCTCCGATGGTCGGATCCACCCGGCGCGCATCGAAGAGACCTACGATCGGGCCAAGATCGAGATCGAGAGTGAGGTGCGCCGCGCCGGCGAGGACGCCTGCATCGAGGTGGGCATCACCGACCTGCATCCCGAGCTGGTCCGCGTGCTCGGTCGCCTGAAGTACCGCACCTCGTACGGCCAGAACGTGCTGCGCCACCTGATCGAGACAGCGCACCTCGCCGGGATCATGGCGTCGGAGCTGGGCATCGAGGTGCAGCTCGCCAAGCGCTGCGGCTTCCTGCACGACATCGGCAAGGCGCTGACCCACGAGGTCGAAGGCTCGCACGCGATCATCGGGGCTGAACTGGCCCGCCGGCTCAAGGAGTCGCCGGAGGTCGTGCACGCGATCGAAGCCCATCACGGCGAGGTCGAACAGCGCACGGTGGAGGCGGTGCTGTGCCAGGCGGCGGACGCGATCTCGGGCGGGCGCCCGGGGGCTCGGCGGGAGACGCTGGAGTCCTACGTCAAGCGGCTCGAGCGCCTGGAGGAGATCGCGGTCAGCTATCCCGGGGTCGACAAGGTGTTCGCGATGCAGGCTGGTCGCGAGGTCCGCATCATGGTGAAGCCGGACGACGTCGACGACGTCGCGGCACAGGTGCTGGCGCGCGACGTGGCCAAGCGGGTTGAGCAGGAGCTGCAGTACCCGGGACAGATCAAGATCACCGTGGTCCGCGAGCTCCGCAGCGTGGAGTACGCGAAGTAAGGACGACCGTCCTCGGGCCCGGCGCCCGCCGGGCCCGAGGACGGCGCGGATCCCCGGGTCGGCCGCCACGACCGAGGGCCCGGTCGGCCGGCACGACTGAGGGCCCGGCCCGACCGGGTGCGCGGGTGGAAGCCGGATGGCGCAGGGCCGCCTGTGGGGCGGGCAGGGCGTTACCATGACAGGCTGATGAGCGAGCGGTATTTCATCCGCACCTTCGGGTGCCAGATGAACGAGCACGACTCCGAGCGGATCGCGGGCCTGCTGGAGGCGCAGGGCATGCTGCCCGCGAACGGGCCGGACGACGCCGACCTGGTCGTGCTCAACACCTGTGCCGTCCGCGAGAACGCCGACAACAAGCTCTACGGCACGCTTGGCCACCTCGCCGCCACCAAAGCCCGCCGCGGGCTCACGATCGCGGTCGGGGGCTGTCTCGCCCAGAAGGACCAGGGCAAGGTCCTGGAACGGGCGCCATGGGTGGACGTGGTGTTCGGAACCCACAACGTCGGCAGCCTGCCGGCGCTGCTGCGACGCGCCAAGCAGCGGGGCCAGGCGCAGTCGGAGTTCTTCGACGAGATGCAGGCGTTCCCGTCGGCCCTGCCCGCTCGGCGCGAGGCGGACTGGTCCGCCTGGGTCGCCATCAGCGTCGGCTGCAACAACACCTGCACCTTCTGCATCGTGCCCAAGCTGCGGGGCAAGGAGCGCAGCCGCCGGGTGGGCGACGTGATCGCCGAGGTCCAGGCGCTCGTCTCCAGCGGAGTTGTCGAGGTCACGCTGCTCGGCCAGAACGTCAACTCCTACGGAACGGACCTTCCCGGCCATCGCCAGCTGTTCGGCGACCTGCTGCGGGGGCTGGACGGCGTGGAAGGGCTCGAGCGGCTGCGATTCACCAGCCCCAATCCCAAGGACTTCCGCGACGACGTGGTCGACGCCATGGCGAGCTGCCGGCCGCTGTGCGAGCACGTCCACTTCCCGCTCCAGTCGGGCTCGGACCGCGTGCTGCGGCTCATGCGCCGCGGCTACCGGCGACGCCGCTACCTCGAGATTCTGGCCAAGCTGCGGGCCGCCGTCCCGGGAGTGGCCTTCTCGACCGACATCATCGTTGGCTTCCCGGGCGAGACCGAGGAGGACTTCGCTCAGACGCTGGAGGTGGTCGAGGAGGCGCGGTTCGATTCGGCCTTCACCTTCCAGTACTCCCCGCGACCGGGCACCGATGCGGCCGGCATGCCGGACCAGGTCCCGGCCGAGGTGGTCGGCGAGCGCTTCCAGCGCCTGGTCGCCCTACAGGAGCGCATCGCGCTCGAGCGCAATCGCACGCTGGTCGGCGCGGAGGTCGAGCTGCTGGTGGAACGGTCCAGCTCGAAGACGGACGCGACCCGGATGTCCGGCCGCACCCGCACCAGCAAGCTCTGTCATTTCCCCGCGCCCGCGCCGGAGTCGCTGGCCGACCGCTTCCCCGCGCCCGCGCCGGAGTCGCTGGGCGACCGCCGGACCGACCAGCCGCGTGGGTCTGGTGCGGCGGTGGTCATCGCCCCCGGCGACCTCGTCACCGTGCGGATCGAGCGCGCCGCTCCGCACCACCTCCTGGCTGGGCCGGTGCTGGCCCACCGCCCTCGGGGCCTGCCGGCCTCGTCCTGCGCGCTCGCCCCGCCACCGCGCCCGCTGCCAGCCGGAGCGGTGCCGCTGCCGCTGGTTGGCTGATGGCCATCACGGCCGCGGCGCTGGTCCCGCACCCGCCGCTGCTCGTTCCCGAGCTGGGCCGCGGTGCGTCGCCCGAACTGGACCAGCTCCGCTCGGCTTGCCGGCGCGCCGTGACCGCGATCCTGGACGAGCTGGACGCGCTGCTCGTCGTCGGGCCCGCACCCTCGTGGGGCGAGGTGCAGCCCGGCGCCATCGGGTCCTTCGCCCCCTACGGCGCCGCGGTCACCACCCGCCTTCCCACCCGCCCGGCCGCGGAGGGGGAGGCCACCCCAGCGGCGGCCGCTCCGGCAGGCGCCGGTTCGAAACGACCCGATTCCCGCACGGTCGGCTCGCCGGCGCCCGGGTCCACAGCGGTCGCTCCAGGCGGTTGGCTGGATCGCCGCCACCTGCCGCCCGGCCGGCTCCGGGAGCTGCCGCTCTCCCTGGCGGTGGCGGCGTGGCTGCTCGGTCTCGAGGGAGAGGCGCGCCAGCTTCCGCGGGTGGCGGCGTTCGGCGTGGAGGCTTCGGCGGGGGTCGAGCAGGCGGTGGCGGCCGGCCGCGCCCTGGCGCGCGCGGTAGTGGCCGGGTCGCGGGTGGGCCTGCTGGTCATGGGCGATCTGTCGGCTCGCCGGAGCCCGAGAGCGCCCGGGGCATTCCATCCCGCCGCCGAGAGATTCGACCGCCGGATCGTTGACGCCATCGGGAAGGCGGAGATCGGCCGGCTGGTCGACGCCGACCCCGGGCTCGCCGCCGAGCTCCGGGTCGGCGGGATGGCGGTGCTGTGGCTCCTGGCCGGCGCGCTCGAGGACGCTGGCGAACTGCGAGGCGAGGTGCTCTACGAGGCCGCGCCCTTCGGGGTCGGCTACCTGGTGGCGGTCGTCGAGTCCCGGTGAACGCCGAGCGCCCCGGCCCGGTGCTCGCCCTGGTCGGTCCGACCGCGGCGGGCAAGACCGCGTTGGCGCTCCAGCTGGCGCCGGCCCTCGGCGCCGAGATCATCAGCGCGGACGCCATGCTCGTCTATCGCGGCCTGGACATCGGCACGGCAAAGCCGACCCCGGAGGAGCGCGCCCGCGTGCCGCATCACCTGGTGGACGTGGTCGATCCCGGCGAGGAGTTCTCGGTGGCCCGGTTCCAGCCCATGGCGCGAGCGGCCATCGCCGACGTGCTGGCGCGCGGTCGCACTCCGCTGCTGGTCGGCGGCTCAGGGCTGTACTTCCACGCGGTGGTGGACGAGTTCGTCTTCCCGCCGACCGAGGAGGCCGTACGCCGCCGGCTGGAGGCCGAGGCCGAGGTGGTGGGCCTGCCCATCCTCTACCAACGGCTCGTCGACAAGGACCCGGAGGCGGCTGCCCGCGTCCAGCCGGCCAACCTGCGCCGGATCGTGCGCGCCCTCGAGGTCATGGAGCTGACCGGTCGCCGTTTCTCGTCGTTCAGGGGCGCGATGGATGCACCGGTCTCGCGGTACCGGCTGCTGGCGCTCGGGCTCGATCCTGGCCAGGAGCTGCTGCGGGAGCGGGTCGCCGAGCGGGTCGCCGCCATGGCCGAGGCCGGCCTCGTGGGTGAGGTGCGCCGGCTCGCCGGTCGCCCGCTCTCGCGCACGGCCCGCCAGGCGCTCGGCTACAAGGAGTTGCTGGACGCGCTCCAGGCCGGCACGCCACTGGACGCGGCGCTCGACGAGGTGGTCGCGCGCACCCGCAACTACGCGCGCCGCCAGCTCGCCTGGTTCCGCAGGGACCCGCGGGTGCGATGGGGTACCCTTCCTCCCGGGCCCGACCTGGCAGCATGGGCGATGCGAGCGTTCACCGAGCAGGCTCGACACGAGGGGTAGTCGTGGAGTTCGTCAAGGCGCATGGGACCGGCAACGACTTCGTGGTCATCGACGATCTCGAGGACCGCATGGAGCTCGATCCCGAGTTCGTGCGCCGGGTCTGCGACCGGCATTTCGGCATCGGCGCCGACGGGGTGATCCGGATCGCTCCGGGCTCGGCGGCTCCGTTCTTCATGGACTACCGCAATGCCGACGGATCGGTGGCCGAGATGTGCGGGAACGGCGTCCGGGTGGTGGGCAAGTACCTCGCTGACCGTGAACACGTGGGAAGCGCCTTCGACCTCGAGACGCGTGCCGGGGTGAAACGACTCGAGCTGACTTTCGACCGCAACGGCATGGTCGACCTGGTGTCGGTCGACATGGGAGCGCCGAGCTTCGATCGCGCCGACCTGCCGATGACGGGCCAGGGCGAGGCGCTCAAGGAGCCGCTGGAGGCGGGAGGGCAGGTCTTCGAGGCCACCTGCCTGTCGATGGGCAACCCGCACGTGATCGTGTTCGTCGACGACGTGGACACCGCGCCGGTGACCAGCGCCGGCCCACTGCTGGAGCGGCACCCCGCCTTCCCGACGTTCACCAACGTGGAGTTCGTGCAGGTCGTGGGCCCGCAGCGGCTGCGGCAGCGCACCTGGGAGCGCGGCGTCGGCGAGACGCTCGCCTGTGGCACCGGCGCTTGCGCGGTGGCCGTCGCCAGCCAGACCCGCGGGTTCACCGGCCAGCGCGTCACGATCGAGCTGCTGGGCGGACCCTTGGAGCTGGAGTGGGCGAGGGGGGGGCCGGTGCGCATGACCGGCCCCGCTCGCGAGGTTGCCCACGGGACCTTGGCGCCTGACTTCCTCGCCGCCATCGGCGACCCGATTTCCTCACGCAAGGAGTGATCGCTCGACATGCAGACGGCGCGTCGGATCGCAGCGCTTCCTCCCTACCTGTTCGCCGAGATCGACAGGCGCGTCGCGGCCGCCAAGGCCGCCGGCGTGGACGTCATCTCGTTCGGGGTCGGCGACCCGGACCTGCCAACCCCCGGCTTCATCGTCGAGGAGTTGGCTCGCGCCGCTCGTGACCCCTCGACCCACCAGTACCCGAGCTACTTCGGCCTCCCCGAGCTGCGCGAGGCCATCGCCGACTTCTACGAGCAGCGCTTCGGGTTGCGGCTGGATCCGGCCACGCAGGTCCTCCCGCTGATCGGCTCCAAGGAGGGCATCGCCCACCTGCCGTGGGCATTCGTCGACCCCGGTGACCCGGTGCTCGTACCTGAGCCCGCCTACCCCGTCTACGAGGTCGGCACGATCCTGGCCGGCGGCGAGCCGGTGCACATCCCGATGTCGGCGGAGGAGGGCTGGTACCCGAACTTCGCCAAGGTCGACGGCGCCATCGCCGACCGGGCCAAGGTCCTCTGGCTCAACTACCCGTCGAATCCGACGTCGGCCGTGGCCACGCTCGAGCAGTTCGAGCGGGCGGTCGGGTTCTCCACCGGCCATGACCTGCTGCTGGCTCATGACAACGCCTACTCGGAGATCACCTACGACGGCTTCGTGGCCCCGTCGATCCTCCAGGTTCCAGGTGCGCTCGACGTCGCCATCGAGTTCGGCTCGCTCTCCAAGATCTTCAACATGACCGGCTGGCGGATCGGCTGGGCGGTCGGCAGCGAGGTGGCGGTCGACGCCCTCGGTCGGGTGAAGACCAACATCGACTCTGGAGTCTTCAACGCCGTGCAGCGCTCGGCCGTCACGGCGCTGCGCAGCGGGATGCCGCACCTGCCGGAGCTGGTCGCCACCTACCAGCGTCGGCGGGACCGGATCATGGAGGTCTTCTGGGACGCCGGCTGGAAGGTCGAGGCTCCAAGGGGCGCTCTCTACATCTGGCTGCCGACGCCACCAGGGGAGTCCAGCGTGGCGTTCACGGCCCGGCTGCTCGAGGAGGCCGGGGTCGTGGTGGCTCCCGGGAGTGGTTATGGGCCGAGCGGCGAAGGGTTCATCCGCCTCTCGCTCACCATCCCCGACGCCCGCCTCGAGGAGGGTTGCGAGCGCGTGCGCAAGGCGCTCGTCGGGGGGTAGCGCCGGTCGTCAGCCCCGAGCGTCCGCCCGGCCGGCACCGGAGGACGGTTCAGTCCGGACGACCTCCAGCATCGTCCGGTAGGTCTCGGTGACCACGCCATCGGGGAACCGCGCGCGCAGCGCGGCGCGCTCTGCCTCGAGGAACGCCGCCGCGCCCCTGGGGCCGAGCGCCGCGACATAGGACTTCGAGTTGAGGTTGGTCAGATGCGCCTGCAACGGCACCAGCCTCGCCCAGCGAAACTCGGCGGCCCGCATCGGGAGCCCCCCGTATGGCAAGGCGGACGGGTCGTGCACCCGGGCGTTCGGGTAACGGGCTCTGGCCTGGTGGTAGGTCGGGCACGCGGCGACCAGCCGCTCCTGCTGCGCTGCTGCCCATGGCTCCTGGCGGTCGGTGAGGTTCCACCAGGCCGCGAAGGTCCCTCCGGGGCGCAGGACCCGGCGGAACTCCGGCACGGCGCGGTCCGGGTCGATCCAGTGCCAGGCCTGCGCGTAGGTCACGAAGTCGACGCTGCGGTCGCGCAGCGGCAGCGCGTTGCCGTCACCACGGACCACCCGCACGCCCGGCGAGGAGGCGGCCAGCTCGGCGAGCATGCCCAGCGAGGGCTCGATGGCGATCACCCGAGCGCCCCGGTCGCGGAGCTGCCGAGCCGCGATCCCCGTGCCCGCGCCCACGTCCGCGACCAGCGCCCCGTCCAACCTCCGCCCGGCCAGCTCCGCCAGCCTGTCGTACAGCTGCTCCGGATACGGCGGCCGCCCCTCCGCGTACGCGCCGGCCACCGCACCGAACACCGCCGTCACCGCCATCCCGGTCCCTTCACCGTCCCGCCAACCCGTGTCCACCCTGCCGCGCCTGTCCGCTCCGCCGGTTCGGTCACGCTCGGGCGTTTTCCTGTCCCCGATTCGGGGCTGATCCAAGCCTACCCATCGTGCCGGCCACGGTTTGCGACTGCGCCAGGGGTCAGTCGTGCCGGCCGGGGGAGCGGTCCGCCGCGGTGGCTGAGAATTCCCGCGACGAATCGGCCGCGGCTCGCTACCGTGGAGCGCATGGCTGACATCACAGAGCGGACCAGTCCGACCGGGACCCACCGGGACGACTCCGAGATCAAGATCGTCGAGCTGCGGAAGCTGAGGCTCGAACGAGTCATCCTTGTGGGCGTTGCGGTTGGCGGATCGATCGAGGTCACCGAGCGCTCGCTCGAGGAGCTCCGCCGCCTGACCGAGACCGCGGGCGCCGAGGTCGTCGACACGACCATGCAGCGCCGTGCCCGCCCGGACGCCGGCACCTTCGTGGGGAAGGGCAAGGTGCTCGAGGTCGCCGAGATGGTGAAGGCGCAGGGCGCGGACACCGTGATCATGGACGACGAGCTGTCCCCGGGGCAGCTGCGCCGTCTTGAGGAGCTGGTCGACGCCAAGGTCATCGATCGGACCGCCCTGATCCTCGACATCTTCGCCCAGCACGCGACCAGCCGAGAGGGCAAGGCCCAGGTCGAGCTCGCCCAGCTCAACTACCTGCTGCCACGGCTGCGCGGCTGGGGCGAGAGCCTGAACCGCATGGGCGGCGGCATCGGCACCCGCAGGGGGCCGGGCGAGACCAAGATGGAGGTCGACCGCCGCCGCATCCGCCGCCGTATCACCAGGCTGCGCCGCGATCTCGAGGAGATGGCCAAGACCCGTGATGTGAAGCGTCGCGGCCGTGAGCAGGCCGGCCTGCCCGGCGTGGCCCTCGCCGGCTACACCAACGCGGGCAAGTCGACCCTCCTCAACCGCCTCTCCGGTGCCGGCGTGCTGGTGGAGGACAAGCTGTTCTCGACCCTGGACCCCACTACCAGGCGGCTGGACCTTCCAGCCGGACGCTCGGTCACCCTGACCGACACCGTCGGCTTCATCGCCAAACTGCCCCATGACCTGGTCGAAGCGTTCAAGTCCACGCTCGAGGAGGTCGCGCTCGCCGACCTCGTCGTGCACCTGGTCGACGCCGCCCAGCCAGAGCCCGTGGCGCAGGTCGAGGCGGTGCGGAAGGTGCTCACCGAGGTGGGCGCGGGCGGCGTGCCCGAACTGCTGGTGCTCAACAAGGCCGACCTGGTGGACGATCTGTCCCGCGCTCGACTCATGCGTCAGTTCCCCGGTGCCCCGTTGGTGTCCGCCGCGACCGGCGAGGGGATCGACGACCTGCTCGTGGAGGTCGCCGCCCGTCTGCCCCACCCGGATGTCTACCTGACCGTGGTGCTGCCGTTCCAGCGCGGAGACCTTCTGGACCGGGCCTACCGGGAGGGCGAGGTGCTCCAGGTCGAGCATCAGGCCGAGGGCACCCGGCTCGTGGTCCGCGCCCCCGGCGCACTGGCCCACGCGCTCGACCCGTTCGTGCAGCCGAGCGCTGCTGCCCGCGCCACCGCCGGCACCGCGGGAGCGCCTGGGTCCGTGCCGACCTGAGCGGCTGCGGGTGGTTACAGACGGCGTAGCACGGCGACCACCTTCCCGAGGACGGACGCCGCGTCGCCGTCGATCGGGTCGTAGGCCGGGTTGGCCGGCATCAGGCGGACATGCCCGTTCTTCATCGACCAGGTCTTGACCGTCGCCTCATCCTCCAGGTTCGGCACCAGGGCGGCGACGATGTCCCCGTTCTCCGCGGTCGGCTGGCGCCGGACGACCACGTAGTCGTCCGCGAAGATGCCCGCCTCGATCATCGAGTGGCCTCGGACGCGGAGGACGAACAGCTCACCCTGGCCGACCAGGTCGCGCGGCAGCGGCAGCATCTCCTCGATCTGGTCGTCCGGGAGCACGCCGGTACCGGCGGCAATGGGACCGCTGAGCAGCGGCGCATACGCGGGCAGCGGCCGCGGCACCACGGGAGCCGGCCCCTCGACATAGACCTCGATCGCCCGCGGCTTCGTCGGGTCGCGACGGATGAAGCCCTTTTTCTCCAAGGTCTGAAGCTGTGAGTGCACGCTAGAGGTCGAGGTGAGGCCGACCTCGTCGCAGATCTCACGAATCGAGGGCGGATAGCCGCGCTCGTTGACCGCGTCGCGGATGAATTCGAGGATGCGGCGCTGCCTGGTGGTCAGCTCCTCGCCCATCACCGTGTACCCCCTGAACACTCGTCCGGACTCGCCTGACCGGCGACCGCTTCCTCCAGCTTGGTCGGACTTTAACAGTGTGAGAAAGAGAAAGCAAACACTTGTTCGATCTTGTGGATGTGGATTGACATCGAACATATGTTTGCCCCACCATGGTCTCGAGTCGAACGCATGTTCATCATCGGATCGGGGCCGGCAAGGACTTCTGGTCCTCGGCTTCGAGGTGATGGAAGGAGGGGTCGACGGTTGTTGCGTCCCCGCACGCTCGCCAGCCTGCTCCTGGCTGCATCGATCCTACTGGTGGCACCGAGCCTGATCAGTGGGCGTGGTCCATGGCGGGGCGAGACACGCGTGGCCTATGCCGAGCGGGCGAGGATCAGCTACACGGTCAAGCCTGGCGACACGCTATGGAGCATCGCGCGGCGGGTCGCCCCCGGCCAGGACCCTCGACCAGTGGTCGAAGACTTGATCGCCGAGAACCACCTTCAAGGGGACCTCCAGGCTGGACAGGCCATCGACCTGCCAGCTCCGATCCGCTGACCCGTCTGCCTCCTCGCGTCGGGCTACGGATCCGGACCCGACGATCGGGCGACGGTGCGGGCCGCCGCCGAGGCGGCGGCTCCGGACATTCCTATCGCCCGGGCTGCCGGAGTCGGCGAGGCTGGAGTCCCGCTCTCTCGGGCGGCCGGGCGACGGAGGGGAGGGGCGAATGGAGCCGCGTCAGGAACGTGTCGCGCGGGACCGGGGCTTGGGTGGTGTCGTCTTCCGCAGGGATTCGAAGGCGTCGAGCTCCCGTTCGAAGTCACCCGGATCCTGGAAGTCCTTGTAGACGCTGGCGAAGCGCATGTAGGCGACGGCGTCCAGGTCACGCAGCGCGTTGAGGACCTCGATGCCGATCTCCTGGCTCTCGACCTCGCGCTGCCCGCGAGCCCTGAGCGACTCCTCGATGTCACGCGCGATGCGTAGGATGTGGCTCGGCTCGATGGGCCGGTTCTTCGAGGCCTTCTCCAGCCCGGACATGAGCTTGGCGAGATCGAACTGCTCCTTGGAGGCATCACGTTTGAGGACCAGCAGGGGCGCTTCCTCCAGGCGTTCGAAGGTCGTGAAGCGCCGGCCGCATGCGGCACAGGCGCGGCGGCGGCGGATGGTCGTCCCGTCCTGGGACTCCCGCGAGTCGACGACCCGATCGTCGTCGATCGAACCACAGAAGGGGCAACGCACGGCTTCCTCCCCGCCCGGCCCTGCATCGGGCCACTACAACATATAGTGGTACAATAGCCAATCGGCAGCCAGTTATCCACAACATCTTGTGTCAGGGGCTTGACCTCGGCCTCGGTTCGTTGCTAAATCACAGCGCTGTAAGTTCCATCGGTCGTCCCGCCGGCATGAGCGGAGCTATCTCCGAGACTCGGTGCCACCTTCACTGGGGGACGTGAGTTTGGCCCTGTGGGGGGCCGCTGGGAGGTCATCATCGTGGCGAAGACCAGGGATGCTCTGTCCGTTCAACAGGGGCAGACGCGCAAGGGTCTACAGGTCCGCCGCCTGTTCACGACCGATGACGCGCATCCGTACGACGAGCTGACCTGGGAGCGGCGCGACGCCGTCATCACCAACTGGCGCGATGGCTCGATCGCCTTCGAGCAGCGCGACCTCGAGTTCCCGGCCACCTGGTCGCAGAACGCCACCAACATCGTCGCGCAGAAGTACTTCCGGGGACCGCTCGGGACGCCGCAGCGCGAGCACTCCGTCCGGCAGATGGTCGACCGGGTGGCGGGCACCATCACCAGCTGGGGGGTCAAGGACGGGTACTTCGCCGGCCAGGCCGATGCCGAGGCGTTCCGTTGCGAGCTGGCCCACCTCCTGGTCAACCAGCGTGCCGCCTTCAACTCGCCGGTCTGGTTCAACGTCGGCGTCGAGCCGCACCCCCAGTGCTCAGCGTGTTTCATCCTGTCGGTCGAGGACACGATGCCCTCCATCCTCAACTGGTATGTGGAGGAGGGGCTGATCTTCAAGGGCGGCTCGGGAGCGGGAATCAACCTGTCGACCATCCGTTCCTCAAAGGAGCCGCTCGGCAACGGCGGGGAAGCGTCGGGCCCGGTCTCGTTCATGCGCGGTGCCGACGCCTCGGCGGGGACCATCAAGAGCGGGGGCAAGACCCGCAGGGCCGCCAAGATGGTCGTCGTGAACGTCGATCATCCGGACATCCGCGACTTCATCTGGTGCAAGGCTCGTGAGGAGCACAAGGCCCGCGTGCTCAGGGACTCCGGCTTCGACATGGATCTCGACGGTCGCGACTCGATCAGCATCCAGTACCAGAACGCCAACAACTCCGTCAGGGTGACCGACGAGTTCATGCGGGCCTACGAGAGCGACGGCGAGTTCGACCTCAAGGCCGTCCTCGACGGGCACACGGTCGAGCGCACCAGCGCCCGCGGGCTCATGCGCGAGATCGCCCAGGCCGCCTGGGAATGCGCCGACCCTGGCATGCAGTACGACACCATCATCAACGACTGGCACACCACGCCGGAGTCGGGCAGGATCAACGCCTCCAACCCGTGCTTCACGGGTGAGATGCTCGTCCATACGGACAAGGGGCTCATCCGATTCGACGAGCTTGCCAGCCGAGCGGTGACCGGTGAGACCTTCGGGATCTTCACGCACGATGCCACCAGTCCCGATGCTCCTGCCGAGACCGTCACCCTCAGCCGGCACGACGCGGTGATGGTGACCGGGATCAATCCGATCGTCCGCCTGACCTTCTCGAATGGCTCGCAGATCCGGTGTACGCCCAACCACCGTTTCTGGACCGCAAATCGGGGATGGGTTGCCGCCCGGGACCTGGAATCAAGCGACGAGGTCCGGCTCCTCGACCAGGCGACGCCGGCGACCTCGGCCGACCGTCGGCTACCGGTTCCCACCGACGTCGCCGCGTACGCGGGCGAGGGCGCTCACCTGGCGCCCATGATCCTGCCGGAGAAGTGGGATCCGGAGTTCGCCCACCTGCTCGGGTGGCTCGTCGGTGACGGCTCGTTCAGTGGCAACGCGATCTCGGCGATCTACGGCTCCCCCGAGGACCGCGAGGCCGTCCTTCCGCAGCACCGGGGGCTGTTCAGCAGGCTGAACGGCGGTCGTGAACCCAAGATCAGCATTCAAGAGAACGGAACCGCGCAGCTTCGTCTGTCGCGCCGGGCGCTGGCGTCGTTCTTCGACGCGCTGGGTCTCAAGCTGGTCAAGGCAGCCGAGAGGGATGTGCCGTGGTCGGTCCTTCAGGCTCCGACCGACATCGTCAGCGCCTTTCTGCGTGGTCTGTTCGACGCTGACGGCACAGTCGTCAACCAGAGCGCCAAGGCGACCCGCTATGTTGGGCTTGGGAGCCGTTCTGTCGACCTGCTTCGCTCTGTGCAGACGCTGTTGTCATCGCTGGGTATCGCCAGCCGCATCTATGCGAACGCCAAGAGCGGTCCGAGTGGATTCACCGACACGGGTCACGACGGGGTGCAGCGTGCAGATGAGTCGGCGGTCGGCTATGACCTGAGGATCGTCGGCGAGGGCATTGACCGGTTCGCCGCGCTGATTGGTTTCCAGCTTCCGAGCAAGGCCGCGCGCCTGCAGGAAGTCGCGCCAGCCGCCAAGTACCGCAAGGCCCGCATCTCCAGGCTCGTACGCAGGGACGACGACGGTTTTGCGCTCACCTACAACTTGAGCGAGCCAAAGAACCATTCCTATATCGTCCAGGGCGCAATCGTCTCGAATTGTAGTGAATACATGCACCTCGACAATTCAGCTTGCAATTTGGCGAGCCTGAATTTGTTGAAGTTCCTGGGCGCGGATGGCGTGTTCGATGTCGAGGCATTCAAGCACGCGGTCGAGGTGGTGTTCCTCGCGCAGGAGATCATCGTCGGCAACTCGTCGTACCCGACTGAGAAGATCACCAAGAACGCCAACGACTACCGGCAGCTCGGTCTCGGTTACGCCAACCTCGGCGCGCTGCTCATGGCGCAGGGCCAGCCCTACGACTCCGACGGCGGTCGGGCGTGGGCGGCTGCGATCACGGCGCTCATGACCGGCCACGCCTACCGGACGAGCGCCCGGGTCGCCCAGGTCCTCGGCCCGTTCGCCGGCTACGCCAAGAACCGGACGCCGATGTTGCGAGTCATGGGCAAGCACCGCAAGGCAGTGGACGACATCGACGCGAGCCTGGTGCAGCCCAGCCTGCTCGACGCCGCCAGGAAGGCCTGGGACGAGACGCTCCAGTTTGGCGCGGAGCACGGGTTCCGCAACGCGCAGGCTTCCGTGCTCGCACCGACCGGCACGATCGGCCTGCTGATGGACTGCGACACCACCGGGATCGAGCCGGACCTCGCCCTGGTCAAGACGAAGAAGCTGGTCGGTGGCGGGTCCATGTCGATCGTCAACCAGACCGTGCCGCGGGCGCTGCGTCGCCTCGGCTACGCCGAGGAGCACGTCCAGGCGATCCTCGAGTACATCGCCGAGTACAACTCGGTGAAGGGCGCGCCGGCACTGCGTGAGGAGCACTACCCGGTCTTCGACTGCGCGATGGGCGACTCGCCCATCCAGTACATGGGCCACATTCGAATGATGGCCGCGGTTCAGCCATTCATCTCTGGCGCGATCTCCAAGACCGTCAATATGCCCGAGTCGGTGTCGGTCGAGGAGGTCGAGAAGGCGTACCACGAGGGCTGGAAGCTGGGCCTGAAGGCACTGGCGATCTATCGGGACAACTGCAAGGTCGGGCAGCCGCTGTCGGCAACCAAGTCGAGCAAGGACACGGCCTCGGTGGACACCAAGGGTGACCACAGGGTCGTCGCCGACACAGGGGCGGTCCTCGAGGTTGACAACGCTCCGATCCGCCGCCGGCTGCCGCGGACTCGGCCCTCCAAGACGACCTCCTTCCGCGTCGGCGACATCGAGGGCTACCTGACCGCCGGCTCGTACCCCGATGACGGTCTCGGTGAGATCTTCGTCAAGGTGTCCAAGCAGGGCTCGACACTGTCGGGCGTGATGGATGCCTTTGCGATCGCGGTCAGCATGGGTCTGCAGTACGGCGTGCCGCTCGAGGTCTACGTGGCCAAGTTCTCCAACATGATCTTCGAGCCCAACGGCATCACCGACGACCCCGACATCCGTATCACCCAGAGCCTGGTGGACTACATCGCCCGCCGGCTGGCCATCGACTACCTGGACGTCGAGAGCCGGCAGGCGCTCGGCGTCAAGACGACGGCCGAGCGGATCGAAGAGGTGAGCGGCTACGGCCCGTCGGCCGCGGCATCGCAGCCCGGTCCGGGGTCGACCGGCGCAGCGACGCCGACGGATGCCAGCGCGACCGCAGGCGCCGAAGGTCAGACCGCCGAGGGGGAGCCCCCCGCACGGCCCGGCGAAGGCAGGTCCAGCGCGGAGGTCGAGGACACGCCGACCGTCGCACCAGCCTCGCCGCGCGGCGAGCTTGCGTTCACGCCGGGGATGGCCGCGGTCGACGCGCCCTTCTGCTCGACCTGCGGTGTCCGTATGCGCCCGGCCGGCTCCTGTTTCGTCTGCGAGTCCTGCGGCACCACGAGTGGATGCAGCTGACTCCAGGCGGAATTGCATCCGATGCAACAATTCATCGGTCGGGTGCAACGTGAAGAGCCGGGTGACGAGGGGTGCTGGTGGCGCGGCGAGCGCGTGCAAGGCGTACTGAGCTGCGTGCATAGCGCCGCCATCGCGACCAGCGCTCAGGCTGATGGCCATGTTCGGGCCTGCCCTGGCGGCCTTCTACGCTGACGCATCGCGGCTGTAGGCCGGCGATCCTCCGCTGGCCTCCACGACGCACCTCGTGGGACATCTCATGCGGGAACTCGAGTCGGCGCTGCGCCAGATCCTGCGGCCGATGATCCCAGCGGCGCAAGCGGCCAGGCTGTTCGCCAGACGCAACGGGGAAGGTCACCACGCGAGGGAGATCGACGCGATCGCACTGCGCTGGGCTTTCCTCCCGACGATGAGGCGCGCTCGCTGTGGCAGTCACTCCGGCTTCACCGTGTTGGCCAGGTTCGCAGCTGGCGCCTCGCCCGGTCGACGACGACTTCCGCGCCCGGCGGGACAGGGTCCAGATCCTGCTGCTGCGGCTGGGCCGCCAGTCTTATTTGAGTTTTTCATAAGTTGGGTTGGTCGGGGTCGTCAATGGTGAGGGCGGTATGGGCCAGAAACGACCAGACCAACTGCTGGTCGTCGCAGACCCGATGCACGCCACGCTCGGCGACATCAGCGACCTGGACCACGGTGTCGCCGGCGAAGTTGGCCAGCTCCACGCCCTTGAGGTTGGCCCACAGGTACTCCACCGGGTTGAGTTCGGGCGCGTAGGCGGGCAGCCGCTCGACCGTGAGCCAGGCACTCTGGGTGTCGAGCCAGTCGCGCATGGCATGGCTCCAGTGCGCCCCCAGCCCATCCCACAGCAACACCACCTGCTGGCCGGCGTAGAAGGCGCCCAGCTGGGTGAGCACCTCGATCAGCGAGACCGTGTCGTAGCTGTCTTTGTGCACGTGGAAGCACAACCGCGGGCCGCGCTGGTGGTCGCTGGCGTGGTAGCCAAGCGCCGCGGCCATGGAGGCGCGCTTCCAGTTGCAGCGATGCCGCAGGATCGGCGTGACTCCCCGGGGTGACCAGGTCCGGCGGGTCACCGGCAGCAGCGAGATGCCCGACTCGTCGAAAAAGACTAGCCAGGCGCGTTGTTCCGCGGCCCCTTTTTGATCCGCGGCCACTCGTGGGCCACCCAGCGGGCGATCGCCTGCTCGTCACGCTCCCTGGCTTTGCGTTCGGGCCGCTGCAGGCTCCAGTCCAGCCGCTGGGTCAGCAGCCGCCACGCCGAGGGGCGCGACAGCCGCACCCCGGTGGTGCGCCAGATGACCTGCACCACCCGGTCCAAGGTCCACAGGTCGGTGTCGAACCCGGCTGCCTGGGCCCCCGCCCCCAGTGCCTGCTTGACCGCGGTGGCCTGCGCCGCCGACAGCTTGGGCGGCCGGCCGCCTGCCCGGCGGCGGCGCAGCGCCTGCACCCCGCCCTTGCTCCACTGGGCCCGCCAGCGTCGGGCGGCTTCGTAGCTGACCCCGACCAGCTCGGCGACCTCGGCGGGCCTGCGGCCCTGGGCGAACAGCTCGGCGGCGCGCAGCCGGCGGGCCTCGCAGACGTCGGGGCGGGTCAGTGGCTTGGGCTTGGTCGCGGCGGCGCGAGGCATCAGCTACCTCCGGCGGCGGGCGAGGGCAACGATCCCTCGGAAGCGATACCTCAATCCTCCCACACCAGACCCGCTCTTACCATCCAACTTATGAAAAA
>WNGB01000231.1_pt1 | contig 84190 bp, 59 predicted proteins | sample 5400681 | NCBI WGS metagenome assembly WNGB01 (sample SAMN13153367, study PRJNA577476) | soil metagenome | isolation source: 115 cm soil or saprolite under grassland replicate 2 | place: USA:California | collected 2016-06-15 | reverse complement strand
TTGCTGGAGCGGGGGCTTACCAATGAGGCACGACTGAACGCGCAGTGTGGAAAGTTCCAGTGCGCACCAAATGCTACGGCATGCTGCCAGAGGCGAGTACTCTACAACCAACCTGACCTTGTTAATCAGGACTCGTCATGGAACCACACCACCAGTATCCGACTAGTAGGACGTGTTGATGTGTCCTCGTCCTTTCCATCAAGTGACCATATGCGGAGACGTGGCTCGAATGCCATCCATCGAGGTAAGAAAACATCCTGGCGATATTTAACAACATCGTCACGTTCGTGGCCATCGACATACTGACCAGAAGGCTCTAGGGTCCATCGGTAGCCTAGCCTGTATAACCAGTTTCTAGCTGTGCGTTCGGTGATTCCCTTTTTCATTCTGTATCGCTTGCGGACTTCATTGCGGGCCATGTAGCGTGAAATATCTGCCGCACAGATGTACTTTCCAATACCCAGCAGGTGAGCAAGGATTTCTTGCTTCAAATCCTCGTCGTCAATCCGTGATTTGTTCCAGGTGCCGTATACATTAAATGGAAGGTTTTTCTCCTCCTCAATGTATGCAGATGTCCATTCCCGAAGTCGGCGCGCAAACCAGGGTCCTTTCTCAAATGCCATGGCCATTTCTAGAGATGCTGCCATCCATTTGTTATACGACCTTGACTCGGGGTTGATATAGGTCCATAAAAATTGCTTCATTCCTTCAAGTCGGCCCCGAAGAAGCAAATCAAGCTTTGGATCTTTGTATCCTTTGCCCGTGTTTCTCGGCGGATGAAGTATGAGCTTGATCCTTCCATATGCAATTTTAGCCTGTACAACTGTTGGACACTCCCAAAGTTTCTTCTTGGTATCATCCTGAGCACCTCCGTCGCCTTCTCTGTCGCTCTGATCCCTGTCTTCATTTTCTGATAGATCTCTGTCGTCCTCGGCCTCCTTTTCGCCCACTTCAATATCCTCCATCTCGACAAGATCCTCCGAGTCAATGTCAGTGTCAGGTATGTATTGCTGTGGAAGGTCATCCTTGCTGGGCACTGAAATTCTTTTGGTGCAATTGTCTGGTTTTTTTCCACCAGTGAGTTTGTTCTTGACTTGTGAAATATTGGGCCTGAAGTACTGGATACTGAAGAAGCTCTTGATTTTGTAGATCCTTGATCACTTGGACAGGCCTGCCCATCCAGAAAAAAGGTGTGAGTCCGTTGGGAACCCTTCATGAATCATGATACATACATTTTCCTTGTCTGACTCTGTATCCTTCACCACCTTCCTCTTCTTTACTCCCCAATTTCCTAGGTTTGAAACTTGTAATCGCTTTCTCTTTGATTTTGGGCCAGGCATTTAGTGATTTTTAGCCGCAGGCGAGTGAAAGTATACCTAGATCACGTGTCCGCAAGTTTCTTCCTTCGCAAAACACCTTTAATTGAGATAGAAATTACTGTAGCTGAGATATGGAATTTTTGTAACCACCAAAAATTCAGAAACCAAATTTAAAAGTAATTGGTGGTTCCAGAATTACATTAAATGATTCTCAAACATTTCTATCTCAATTTCTATTGTTTTGTCACTCTTAGCTAATTAGCAAAGCAAGATGCAGCAATTTTTTGTGTGTGCTTATTTTATTTTTGTACTAAAACCTCTCAATAAAATTAAACCCCCCAAAGTATTAAAATAAATGCATTAATGTTGCTTGCTTTTTCGCTTGCTTTGGTAGCGAAGCAAGCCAGCAAGTAATTATGATAATGATATTAACTAGTAGCGCAATAATTATAATATTGTTATTTTAATAAAAAAACACCTACATACCTTTAGGTAGGTATACTAGAGAAGGGTGGGGTTATTAAATAAATAAATTAAGTTATAAAATCGATATATTCTAATTTGTTTTTCATTAAATCAAGATCTAATTATTGCTTTGCAGCTTTGCAATAGGGTAACTTATTTAATTAGCAAAGGAAAACCTAGAAAATATTTTTATATATTAAGATCTTTGATAACCTTTTTAACCATTTGGAAAATATTATCATCTAGGCTAGAAGAATTAAAGTAAGATTTTGCAATTTTACCATCAAACCAACTCAATAAATAAGGAACATGAATATTATTAACTAGGATAGTTTCTAGATCCATAGTAATTACTTTGCGATTTTGTTTAACAATTTTAGGTAATCTCTTTTTATTTATAGCCTTAGTTTTTTTAACTACAGTATATAAATACAGATCACCATTTTCATAATATAAAATGGATTTACCAATTTTTCTAACAAATCTATTACCATCAATAACTTCATCAGTCCAAGTAAATAATATTTTATCATCTTTAATATATTTAATAGTATTAATAGTTTTATCTTTATTTTGTTCTAAGATGATAGTAGTATTATTTGAGCAACTTATAAAATAAATATTATCTAATTTAGTTAATATTTTACCATATTGTTCAGGAATAATAGCAATAGGTAATTTATTATTATAATAAGTATAATATTTACTTGTAATTTTATCATTATAAATATTTGAATCTTGGTTAATTATACCATCTCTAATACCGAAACTAAAAATAATTGAAGAAATTGGAATATCTTTATAAACTTCAAAAGATAAATTAATAATATTCTTTAAATATTTAATTAGCATATTTTTACTTGCTTCTGTATTATTTAATTTCTGTAAATCACCTATTGTAGAATAACTACCATTTGTATATTTAACTCTTATTAATAATAAAATATGATGTTTTACATCTAATTTAGACATAACCTCATTCCAGAAAATATTAATATAATTATCTATAAACAGATTAGCAATAATTTCAGTAGAATCTAATATATATTCTTTATTGGTCCAAAATAATTTTTTATTTTTCATATTACATATATTTATGTATTACTTATAATTATTTGTTCTAATGTTACACTTGATTAATATTAAATTAGCTTAGAAGTAAGGAAGGGGTTTATTTATAATAAAGAAAATTTTATTAGAAAACATTAAAAATTCATTAGAAAACATTAAAAATTCATTATAATAGAGTATAAAGGAATTGAACCTTAAATTAATAGATCGCATAGCCTATTTAATTATACCAAATATACCCTATTATAATTATATCTTGCTTAGCTAGAAATCATATGAATATATAGTGTATCAATATTATCCAAATCATCTAGTTTATAGTTACCTCCTTCTAAATAATCAAATAAAATCTGATGATAGAAGTCATCAATAGTAGATAGCCTATCTAATTGTATATTAGTACTAATTGTTAAAGGATTACCTTCTACAGTATAAGCATATATTTCAATTACGCGGCTATTTAAAGAATCAGCAATTTCTGATCTATTCAAAAATTCTATTAATATAGCTTCAAATAAATCAGATCCATTTAATTTATTAGTATTTTTAATACTAATATACAATCTTTCATTATTAAATAATTCTCTAATTGATTTATGATCTTTAAATTCTATTATTGGCTTGCTAGCGAAGCTAGATAGCTTTAATTTAGCTACTAAAATTTTGTTTTTAAGTGTGCGTATAATATTAAATAAAGATTGTATAATATAACTTTTATATATAAATATATAAATTTTATAGATAAATTGTGTAATACTAATATAATATTCGTTTATTAATAAAATTAAGAAACTTAATATGATTATGCAAATAGTTAAATCCAAAATGAATCTTATTAGTTCAAATATGTTCATTTTATGTTTTATTTTAAATCTTATAATTATTTGTTCTAATGTTATAATTAATAATTTCTTATTTGTATGCTTAATAAGCAAGTAAGCTATTAATTTATTAATTATAAAATAGTCATCTAAGTAAAATAGAATGAAGATTTACTATAAAAATTTTAATATATGTTTAATAATCAAGTATAACAAAAGAACAGGGAATAATTTGGCGTTATTATAGAAACCTAACGACCTACCTAAAAAGGTGTAAGCTAATCCGATTTGAACGGATAACTATCTATAATTTAAAATACTTATTAAATTACAAGTTTTAAAACTTTGATGGGTCCTTGCTAGCTCCGCAAGAAGAAAGCTACCATAGATATATTATACCAGTTTAATTATAGCTTATTAGGGGGAAAATTATAAAAATTCTAATTTAATTCAATATATATTTTATTACTCTTTTAAGAAATTTTTATAATATTTTTTTTAAAATTTATTTACTTTTTACTCTTTTTTAGGTAATGATACAGGTTGATCTTCTGATAATCTAACTGGGGATACAGAATTTTCTCTAGATATTGGTAATGGAGTGTTTTCTGGTAATGGAGTGGCTTCTGGTAATGTAACTACTTTATTAGTTACAGATTCCATTTCTGGAAATCCTTCATTAGTTTTAGGTATTGGAGGATACTCAGTTAAATTTGAAACTTTAGGTGTAGCGAAGTAATCTGGATTTAAAAATTTAGGTTCTATATTTGGAGCTCTAGGTGTTAAATCTATATTGGAAACTTTAGGTGTTAAATCTATATTTGATATATCTTTATTTATTGAAAAAGAAGCACTAGTAGAAGTACTAGAGTTAAATCTTTCTAATTCTTTTTCTAGGTGAGTATTTAAGTCTAATAATATTTCATAATTTTTATTATCATTATTAGTATAAAATATTCTAGGTATTTTTCGATAATTTTCTATTATGAAATTATTTCTATCAATAGTTTTTTTAATATTATCTAATAAGTAAGGAGGAACACTATTTGTATTTCTAAATTTATTATTTAAAAATAATTCATTGGAAGCTTCTATTGTATTATTTAAAGTATCATTAATTTCATTAGATGTTTCTTCCATAAATTTAGTTACTGATACATCTGCTCTACCTTTACCTTTATAATCCATTACGTTTGATGTATTTGCTATTCCATTATTATCTGGATCTTCACCACCTCTTCCTATATTAAAGAAATTAGTTATATAATTATATGTAATATTATAACAATTAGTTATATAATCATATGTTATAGTATAATATTCTGGATGATAATAATAAATTAAACCTAAACCAATTACAGAAACTGATATAATTAATATAGATTTTGTATTCCAATTATTTATAAATTCTTCCTCTTCGATTGGTGCATTATCGATATTTTGTCCATAATCATAATGAATTTCTTCTATATTATCATTATTTAAATTATCAATTATATCTGAAGCAACTGTATTATATGTTATATTTTCAATTATATTATTTAAATAGAATTTAACGTTACCTTTTATTAAATAATATATATAATAAGCACTATCTGTAAAGAAAAATGGTAAGATACCAAATATTATAGATATTAATTGAGTTAATGGAGGAATATTTATACTAGAAAAATCTATATCAGAAAAAGAAATAATTATAAATATAGAAAACAATAAATTTGCTAAAGCTAATCCTTGTATTATTAATCTAACAATTGTAAAAGTTTTAAATTTCTTAATTAAAGAAATTCCTAAGAATAAACTTTTTAAAAAGATACCAATTTTTACATGTTTACCTGTAAATATTTTTAATATCTTTCTCAAATTTTTTATGGACCAACTAATAATCATGGCTAATATTTTAATCATTTTGTTTTGTTTTATTGGAGGGATTAAGGAACTCCTCCTATTTAAGATTATATCTAATTTAATATCTTATTATTTTTTTTTTTTTTTAAATTTTGATTTTAGTTTGGGTAATTTTAAAAACCAAACGGGTAGCAATCCCAAAATTCATATAGCTAATTTATTACTCTAATATAATTATCAATTAAAGTATCGTATTATTTAGTTCCCCCTCAAACTTAATTATAATTTATTAATATTCTTAAATATTTCTTCTTAAAAATAATTTTCTAGATTAGTTGCAAAGCTATAAAAACTAACTAGTTATTTCGTTACATTAATACTATTAGTAGTAAATTTAAGTTGACATTTAAGTCTCCCTCCCTCAACTTTTTATAAAAGTCTACTCCATAATTCATTATTAGATTTAATAAATTAATTAATTAGATGAATTAATATAATAATATAATTTATAATTAAAAATAATTTAATAGTTGCTAAGGCACTACCTGTTAGTAGATCCTATTCCACAAAAAATAAATTATGGGATAATATAGAATTCCCACTTAAAGATAATTTATTTAATAAAGAAATTTGAAATATTTTTATTTCAAAATTTTATAATTCAATTGTTAATAATATCAATGAAGATCAACATATCATTTTTATTTTAAAAATGGTTTTAATTAATAATGATATTAAATCTGTAACTAAACTTTTAAAATTAAATAAAGAAGGTAAAACTTCTATTATAAATTATTTATTAAATGCTATTGAATTAACTAGTGATAATTATAATAGTTCTCCAATTAAATCTCTAATAATAAGTTATGGTATTAGAAAAGGAAAAGTAAATAATTTACTTACAGATCCATTGGCGGAAGAAAATAATACCTCTTTTCATATTTACTACAACCATAAATTACCTATTGTAAAAAATATTGAAGAATATGGAAATATTATAGAAAAAATAGAAGATAGAATAATAATCTCTCTATTTAATAGAAAAGGTGAATTATTAAGTATCCAAAATGTTGATAATCAAAATAATGTGAAATATTTTAAAAATGGGAAACTTATGTATGAGTGGACTGATCATCTAAGAGAAGATGGTTCAATTATTAGAGAAATTGGTAAAACTACTATTTTATGGAAGGATGGTAATATAATCTGGACTAAAATGCTAAAAGTTACTAGACCAATCTCTAAAAAGAAAACCTCTTCTTACTTCAATAATTTATTTATTACTATGGATATTGAGACAAGATCACAAGTAGTTAATAACAATAATTCTATATTAATCCCTTATTTAATATGTTGGTATGATGGAAAAAGGGATATTAAACATAGTTATTTAATAGAAAATGGTAATATAAAAAATACGATTTCTAGTATTATGAGAGATATTTGTGTTAGAAAATATAAAAATTATAAAATATATATGCACAATTTTAGTAAATTTGATGCTTTATTTTTAATTAAATATTTAGTTGAAATAGGTAATTGTAAACCACTAATCCATAAAGATAAAATTATATCTTTTAGATTTGCACCTTTATGGAAGAAAGACTTTGGTTATGTTACCTTCCTAGATTCTTATTTATTATTACCAAGTAGTTTAAAAAACTTAAGTAAAAGTTTTAATATAGCTGATCCTAAAACTATATTTCCAGTTAATTTTAATGATGTTACCTATAAAGGAAATGTTCCAGATTTTAATTTATTTAGTGGAGTTAATATTGATGAGTATAATACTTATAAAAATAATTATATAAATAAAATTTGGGACTTTAAAGAAGAAGCTATAAAATACTGTGAATTGGATTGTATCTCATTACACCAAATATTAACTCAGTTTAATTATTTAATTTTTAACAAATTTAAATTAAATATAGTTAATTTTCCTACTTTGCCTAGTTTAGCTTTTGCTATATTTAGAAGTAAATATCTTAAAATATTTAGTATTTATCAATTAACCTTTAAAATAGATAAAGATATAAGACAAGGATATACTGGTGGAAGTACAGATATGTTTATCCCTAATAATCCAATTGGAACAAAAGTTTATGGTTATGATGTAAATAGTTTATATGCATCTGTAATGAAAAATAATCCTTATCCTGTTGGTAATCCAACTTATTTTGAAGGTAATATTTTAGTTGAAGATAATAGACCATTTGGATTCTTCTTTTGTAAAATTACTGCTCCTGATAATTTAAAATATCCTATTTTACAAATTCATCATAATAATAGAACTGTATCTCCATTAGGTACATGAGAAGGTATGTATTTTTCTGAAGAATTATATAATGCAGAAAAATTGGGTTATAAATTTGAAGTATTATGGGGATATACTTTTGATTCTGATTATATTTTTGAAAAATATATAAATGATTTATATAATATTAGATTAAATTACCCTAAAACAGATCCTATGAATTTAATAGCTAAATTATTGCTAAATTCTTTATATGGTAGATTTGGTATGGATGATAACTTTACATTTATAGAAATAATAAATAAAAAAGATTATATTAATTTTGAAAAACAAGATGGAGCTATAGAATCAATTATTGATATAATTGAAATTGGTAATAATTATATGATTCCAGTTAAAAGTCCTATAACTAAATTAAAAACTGATATAGATAATGCTTCAGAAACTCATAATGTTAATATAGCAATAGCAAGTGCAGTTTCAGCCTATGCTAGAATCCATATGAGTCCATTTAAAAATAATAATACTTTAGGTAATTTATATTATTCTGATACAGATTCTGCTTATTTTGATAAGCCTTTACCTGATTCAATGATAGATCCTAAGAGATTAGGTGCTCTTAAATTAGAAGGTGTATATTCTAAAGGTATATTTTTAGCACCTAAAGTTTATTGCTTATTAGACAATAATAATAATAATATAGAAATTAAAATTAAAGGTGTTAATAAAAAAGCTATAATAGATAATAATATTAATATTAATTTATTTGAAAGTTTATTACATAAAGATTACTCTTTTGAAATTAAACAAACTAAATGGTTTAAAAGTTTAACTAATAGTAATATTACAGTTAAAGATCAGATTTATAGTTTAAAAGTTACAGTTGCTTTGCAACAAAAGAGAATTAATCTATGATTATAATAATAAATTAATAAATACAAAACCTTTTATTTTACCTATTAATGATATATCAAATTTTAATTTATATTCTTCTTCCCCACCCCCCTTTTATTTGATAGTTTGTATTACAATTTAGATGGAAAACTAATAATATTATAATATTTATAAATAAATTATTTGTATCCAATTGTTTATTCCAGAATTTAATCCTTTTAGATATAGAATAGATAATTATATCTTTATTTTAGAATGAGCTCTGTATTATTCCTAAAAAAAACGATACAAAAAATGTAAAAAATGAAAAATTTATTTACAACAAATATTATTACCATTCTAAAAAGAATTAATGAAATATTTAAATATATATTTGCTTTACCTAGTAAGTTAGATATTAAAATAATATTTATTAATTTATATCAATACTTAAAATTAATGTTACCTTATCTATATCAATATTTAAAATTAATATTAAAAGTATTTAATTATTGGAAAATACTAGCTCATATAGTAGCTTTTTTAAATTTAATATTCACTATAATAATTATTATATCTTATACAGAAATTAACTGGGGTAATTTAGGAGTGTTAACAACATTATTTACAATATTAATAAAATTAACACCTATATTTATTGTAGATTTTATTGGTGATATTTATTTAATTATTACTTCTGTATTTAATAGTACTATAAGGAATATAATTATTAAAATATTGGATATTGATAAGATTCAAACTAATATTGAAAAATCACCTATTGATAATAATATTAATATAGAAAAATCATCTATTGATAATAATGTTAATATAGAAAAAGATGAAATGGTTATCAATAAAGATAACAATAAATCTTATTTAAATTATTATATTATAGGTGGTGTTTTATTGATAATTACTTTGGGTTGTATATATTATATAGGATGGGATGATCTAATGGATTATTTTAAAAAAGTAAAAAATATGATGGGATTGATCCTGGGACACCAAACTTAGGTCCTAATATGGAAGCTTTAAAAGGTGATTTAGTAAAGAGAGCAGAAACTTTGAAAAATCATGATTATTTAATTAACCCATTAAATAATGGATTAAAATTACAACACACTTCTTTAGAAAGTATTACTAAATGTATGGATGGTGTAATGGAAAACTATGATAAATTAATTAAAATACAAGAAACATTTATGGATGAAGCAAAATCTAAATTTTTACATGATGATACAAAATTTAGATTTTGTATTAACAAGTAATACTAAAATGGATATTTCTATTAATAATATAAATACAGAAATAGTAAAAATAAAATAAACTTTAAATACTGTAAAGGATACTTCTATTAATGTAAATACATAAATAAAAGGAAATTTAGATGCTATTAATAATATAAATACAGAAATAATAGAAATACAAACAAAAATAATGGATAAATTTAATCAATCTCAAGAAATTGATGTTAAAAATAAAGGATTAATAGAAAAAATTTTAGATATTATAAAAAATAAATTTACTAATGTTGATGATTCTATTAATAATATAAATGAAAAAATAGCAGAAATAAAATCTAAAAGTGCTAGTTTATCTAAAATAGAAAATATAGAAATAGAAAATATGGATGTTTCACCTATTGATTCTATTAATAAAGGTTCTAGTTTAAGCTCTGTAGATCCTAGTCAAATACATTATATTAAACCTAGCTTTAACTCTAGTCAAATACCTTTACCTGATTCTCCAGAATCATCTATTAATTATATAAATCCAGGATTTAATATTAGTCAAATACCTTTACCTGATTCTCCTATTGAATCTAAACAAAAGTTGAATCAATTAAAGATAAGCCCTCCCCTATTTATCCCCAAAAAGCCTTTGATCCTAAAATTTTAGAATCACCAATATCTGATATAAGTACAGAAGATTATAAATTTGATCCTGAAAAATTACAATTAAAATTAGAAATAGCTAAAAATAATATTGAAACAGAAAATCTATTGAATGAAATGATTGAAATGACTATTAATAATATTAAAGAATTACAAGAAAAAGATGATTTAGTAGAAGAAATTATTAAAAATAATGAAGATATTAATGAATATTTATCTGATCATTTAGATTGGTTCAATAAATCTAAGGATAAATTTGATAAATTTAATGAAGATACTGCTAATGAATTAGCAAAAGATTCTAATAGAAATAAAAAAGGTTATGATATTTAATACCCCCTACAAATATTAGAAGAAAGCAATAAAAGAGTATTTATTTAAAAAATATAATAGGTTATAGTTAAATAGTATAACATCTCAAACACCAGGGAGAGTTGATAGTGCAAGTCTATCTAACCTAAAAGAGGATAAATTTATATCCTAAAATAAATACTTTTGTCTTATTAGCCTCTTTATCCGTTTGAAGAGGATTATGTGCACATTTTAGCACAATACCGATATGTTTAATCTATAGATATAAAGGGCCTTCAAAGTAAATTATAAGACTATTTATTTTAAATAAATATTAATGAATATGGTGTAAAGATATTTATTATAGTAAGTCCTGGTGATGGTTATATAATTTACTTACTTCGTAAGAAGATTATAGATAACCTGGTGGATTTATTTTTGTTTATAATTTTACTATGAATTAATTTACGAATATTTAAACAATATTTTAAAAGTAGGAAAGAGTATATATAAATATTTATAAGAATAGGTATAAATAATAAACATTTTTAATTATTATTAATTAAGTATAGATCCAAATCTTATTTATTACTAGTTGTAATATTTAATCTTTTTTTTCTAACCATTCTTTTAAGCAAACAGCAGATTTATATTTTTATATTAATTAGCATCTTTCTAACATTAATAAAATTGGTAATGTTTTAGATATCTTATGATAATATATCTTAATTTATCAATAATTAGCTTATAAAATATTTAATAAATTAGAATGCTAGAAGCTTGCTTATACAAATAAAATAATGTAAGTACATTAATATAAATAATAAATAGTAAAAATACTTAATTTTATATTATAAAAAAAGGTATCCATTCATTTATCTATTAAAATTAATTTAAAAATTTTAATTTGATCTTTATATTTTTATAGCTATAATTGTAATTATTCTTTTTTTTTGCTTTGCTAGGATTAGCTTCTTGTTACTTACTTCGTAAGTAAGCAAGCAAGTCCTTCAATATTTAAATTAAGGACTAATTGCTAGCTTACTTCGTAAATAAGCAATTCGCAGCTAGTAATTTATGATGATCTTAATTATTACCAAAATTAATTTTACTACAAAGCCTGAATAGTTTAATAGGTAAAACGGCTTACTTGTAATAAGTAAATAGCGGTTCAATTCCGTTTTGGGGCAAAAAAAAATAAGGGGTTTATATCTCTAGTAGATTTTGTTTGTTTGAAAAAAAAAAGAAATTGCTGTCCTGCAGCAGCAAATGCTGCTTGCTATTAGCTAAGCAAGAATGCTATAGCAGGATACTAAAAGCAAGGAGAAACTATTTTGCAATATTAATTTATATAGAGTATATATAATTTATTTTATATTATTTATTTATATCAAATACTAGGGTAAAAATAATTATGTTATATTAATATCCTTTTTTTTAATTTATTTATTTTTGTTGAGTTGTAGTTTAATTTGGAAAAACACCATTTTTTGGTAGTGGATTATATCAGTTCAACTCTGGTCAACTCAGAACTCAGCCAGGAAGGTTTAATTTTATTTTTGTTGTTTTTTTTAGCTACTGAAATAAGTATAATTCTTAAAAAAAAAAGATTATTTCTTATTGCTTCGCATTAGGGGAAATCTGATAATGGTTAATCGGTTATATTTGCAATATAATAATGATAGTTCGAATCTATCTTTCTCCAATTAACCCCTTTAAATTTATATCAAACCTTTATATTTGTTTGTTACTTACTTACTTACTGACTTATTAAGTCAGTAAAATAAAGATTTATTACAAAATAACTGCTTGCTTCGCAATTCGCAGCAGCAATTTAATTATTGCTTGCTAACTTGCTTCATTTTGGAGCGCATTCGCCATTCGCGCTACTATAAAAAAAGTATAGGTTTAATTAACTAATTTTTTTTCACTTATTGGCTTGCTTGCAGCATCCGCAGCTAGAACAATAAATTAGAAATACTATAAAGTATGGAACAATCTTTATATTTATATCTTAATCCTTTTTTTTAATTATAGAACTGCTGCTAGCTTGCAGAGTTAGTCCTAGTAAGTCCTAGCTTTGCTAGGACTAACTAGGACTTACTAATATAAATATTTTAATATATTTTATATAGAGAGAGTATTCTAATTGGTTAAGGAGCTTACTTTGGGAGTAAGAAGTTGCATGTTCGAGTCATGTCTCTCTCGTTTTATATTATAAACCTTTAACTTTTTAATTAGGGTAATAAGCTGTATTATTTTAAGCAAGATTACCTAATTTTAATTTAAAATTAGTTTATAGGAAGATATTTTTTTGTAAATTTTATATATATTTGCAAAGCAATTAAAAAAAAAGTAAACAATTTAATTTTCTGTAATTTAAAAGAAGAAAATTGTTTTCTTTTTATTAACTAGCTAGTCTCCTAGCAAGTCCTTGCTTCGCTAGTACAAGGAAAACTGCAGCTTGCTTGAAACAAAGAAGCTCATAATTGAAAGAATACTGCTCATTTCTTATAAAAAAAAAGAATACAGCAATCTTTTAAGCAAGCTTGCTCAAGCATTCGCTGCATTCGCTAGAAAAATAAGATTACTTCTATATTAAGATAAAATTCTTTATTTATATTTAGTTTTAAAATTTGTAAAAAATTAAGATCTTAATTTTTTTTTTGGTCTTATGGCTGAATGGTTTAAGCGAGGTACTGTTAATACTTTTTACAGAGGTTCGAACCCTCTTAAGGCCTATTTTATTTTAATTAGTAGCTTTCTTCTTCAAAGCTTCGCAAAGAGCAGCTTTGAAACGCTATTAATACTTATTCTATTTGTTATATTTAATTTGCATCAATTAAATTGTATTTTTTTTAGGTTATTGGAATAAATATTTAAACGATCTATTCTTTTTTAATTTAATTATTTAAAACACTTTTTATTATGTAAATATAATAAATTTATTTAGATAACAATATTTAATTTGGTTTTTTATCTATGTTTTAATTCCTAATTTTTACGATCCCCTTGCTTTTCCTCTTTTCATAAACTAATAATTATAAACCAGTACTGACCTAGTGTTATGGCAGATAGAGTTCCTTCGGTTACTTCGTTAGAAAATAAAACAGGTTTACCTTTGTATTTTCAATTATTTATTTACTTAAAATTTAGTTTACTTTTTCTGCAAATTTATATATTTATTTTGTCTAGCCTTTTCTGCTTCTAGCGAAGCTAGCTTACTTCTAAGCTAGCATTTGTTTGTAAATTTATTAGCTATTTGCTCTTTTCTGTATATATTTGATAATTAATCAAAATAAGGGTTTCAATTGCTAGTTTCGTTTCTAAATTTCTTTTCTTAAAAAAAAGTATAATTTACTAGATTCACTATTCAAACAAGTCCTCTGCAGCTGCATTCGCAGCTGCTCTTTTATTCTTATTTAATAAAAAATAAAAATAAAAATAAGAACTGCAGCATTCTTTTGCTGAAAATATATAAGGTATCTAATAAATAAAACTAAATTAGAAAAGTATAATTAAAATATTTATATTTATATAAATATTTATGAAAAAAATAAACTAAAATAAGTTTATTTTTATATTCAAGTATAAGTAAGTAAATTAGTAAATAGTTATTAATGAATTGAATTAATTCTACTAATGCTAAGGAAATTGGTACTCTTTATTTAATTTTTTCAGTTTTTGCTGGAATGATTGGTACTGCTTTTTCTGTTTTAATTAGGTTAGAATTATCTTCTCCGGGAGTACAAGTATTACAAGGAGATCATCAATTGTTCAATGTTATAATTTCGGCTCATGCTTTTATTATGATTTTTTTCATGGTAATGCCTGGATTAGTAGGTGGATTTGGTAATATAAAAAACTCTTTTTTGTCTATCTTATTAGCTGCTCCGCAGCAAGTGACAGGACTAATCATAATGATTAGGGCACAATTAAATTTACTTAAAAAACTAATATTTTTTAAGATTAAATTCTTATTGGTTAATAAAAGAAAGCTTCATATTAATACTACTCAACAAATGAGTGATACAATTATTAAAATATCTAATAAAGAAATAGGGTCTTATTTAGCAGGATTAATAGAAGGTGATGGAACAATTGCTGTTGATAGCTCTGCGAAGGCGATGCACCTTAATTTTGATAAGGATTGCAGCTCGCTTCTTGCTGCTGCAAAACAGCAGCAGCAAGAAGCAACAGCTAGTAAAAAATCTAAATATTCACCTAAAATTATTATTGTTTTTAAAAAGGCTGATCTACCTCTAGCTAATTATTTACGAGATTTAACTAACAGTGGTTTTGTATTAGTTAAACCAGAAAGAGGTTATGTTTTATGGCAAATTCAAGATATAGTTGGTATTTTTACAATTATTTCTATTATTAATGGTTACATGAGAACTCCTAAAATAGAAAGTATTCATAGAGCTATCGATTGGTTAAATAATTATATAGAGAAAAATAAAAAAGTATTATTACCAAGTACTATATCGATCTTATCTAAAATAAGTATGCTTGCTCCGCTAGAAAAGAAACCTTTAGATATATCACCCATTGAGAATAATGGATGGTTCTCTGGTTTTAGTGATGCTGATGGAAATTTTTCTATTAATATTCATAAAAGATCTAATAAAAATTCTATAAGAGTTCAATTATTTTATCGATTAGAAATTAATCAGAATTATCACAAAACAGATCCAGAAGGAAAAAAAGTAAGTTTTTTCCCTATTATATCTAAAATAGGTTCATTCTTAGATGTAACTGTTTATAGTAGAACTAGAACAATTAACGATAAATTATTTTATAGTTTTACAGTTATTAGTCATAATAAGAAAAGCCATTCTAAAATTTGTGAATACTTTAATAAATTCCCACTTCTTTCTTCTAAATTTTTAGATTATAAAGATTGAGCTTATATTTTAGAATTACAAAATTCAAATAAAAATACTATTTCTTATCTAGATAAAGCTATTAAAATCAGAAACGATTTTAATAGTACACGAACAACTTATATATGGGATCATTTATATGAAAATTAATTTTTATTAAAAAAGAGTAAATTGCCGTGGTTTACTGTAAAGTTTATCTTATTACGCTACTAAATGCGGGAAGTTTCTAAAGTAATCTTATAGAATTAGCTGAAAATTTGATCCATTTTATTATAAAAACAAACGTACAGCAGTCTTAAATAGTAAGGTTAATATTGCTAAATTATCTTTAGCATAAATGAATAATCCGCAGGAAACCAAAATAATTTTATAATTAAGATACCCTCCTATCTTAGCTATTTTGTTCTAGCTGCAGCCACAGCTACAAAATAATTAATAAGCAATTAAGAAGGGTAGCTGCTAGCTTCTTGCTAATTTCTAAGCAGCAACTAAATGCAAAATTACCTTAACTTTTATATTGAATTTATTTTAGGTTGAATATATTACAATTAGGGAAATTTAAATTGATGTTAATAATCTTTTTTTTAATTATTGTAGGATCCTCAGAGACTATACGTAGCGCCCCAGTTAAAAATGGGTGAAGATATAGTCCAATTCATATTTGAAAGAATATGATAAAATGAATTATTTCTTACCTATCCATTGCGGTAGTCCTGATATGGCATTTCCAAGATTGAACAATATCTCTTTTTGGTTATTACCACCTTCATTATTATTACTATTATTAAGTTCTTTAGTTGAAAATGGAGCAGGTACAGGATGGACTGTAAAAGGTAAGCAGTCTTATTACATTACTGTAATAATAAATAAACTCTACTTGATGCAAGAAACTCCTCTAATCGGAGGTAACTACCTATTCTATATTTTAAATGGAATGGTAAAAATGTTACTAACATGGGGACAATTTGCCTGGGTAAGTTTTATTACCCATCAGAGACTTAACGTAGAGCATCCTTCTAAAATTAATTTAACTGGCTTAACAAAATCTAGTCTAACTAATAATATAACAAAGCAAATATTGCAAAGCCATCAAAATAAAGAAATATTCTATCAATGGTTAGTAGGATTTACTGATGGAGATGGAACATTTTCTATAGCATATCAAAATGGAAAATGGTCTTTAACATTTAAATTATCTCAACATGAATATAACCTAAGATTATTAAATTTTATTAAAGGCCGATTAGGTATAGGTAATATTAATAAAGAAATTAAAACTAAGATGGTGAATTATAGAATTAGAGATAGGAAAAAATTAGCAGAGGTTATATTTCCTATATTCAATAAATATCCATTATTAACTTCTAAATATTTTAATTATTTAAAATTTAAGGAGGCTTATATAATTTTAGAAGATACTACTTTAACTAAAACACAAAAAGATGAATTAATATTTAATTTGGTTAAAACTTTACCTTCTGAAGACTATATTTCTCCAGCTTGGGGTATAATTAACAACAAAGTATCTAATACTAATGATGCTAACAAAGTAATGTCCAAAGCATGGTTAATAGGATTTACTGAAGCAGAAGGAAGTTTTTATCTTGTTAATAAATCTAAAGATAGGATAGTTCATGGTTTTGAAATAACACAAAAATTAGATTTAATAGTTTTATCTGCTATAGGATATATTTTAGGTATTAAAACTACTTCTAAAAAAACATATTTTACAGTTGTTACTACAAACTCTAGAAGTATTGAAAATATTATAAAATATTACAATAATACTATGAAAGGAATGAAATCCTTTGAATTTAGAGTTTGGGTTAGATGTTATCTAAAACACAAAGGTGATTTTATTAAACTTAACGCAATTAGAAATAAAATTAGAAGTAAAAAACTAGGTACAAATATACTAAGTTATAACGCGGAATCTAAAGGATAAAACATTCCAGGTAAATTTTCAATATGTATCTGATTGTAACTTGCTGGCTTAGAAATTAGCCAGCAAGTTACTTCATTCGCAGCTGCTGCGAAGCATATAAAAAATCTATAATTAATAGAGAAAACAATATTTATAAATAAAATACACATAAAGATTAGATTTTAATAATATTATAGTTAATTATACCAATAAATTTGATATTAATTCAAAGATTATGTTAATAATTCATGCTGATTTTGATATAATAGATCTGTTTGTAATTACCCCCTGTTATATTGGGCTAGGCAAGCATAGGTTAGTGAATAGAAGGATGAAAATATAGTCCGATCTTTAGTTAAAGCTAAAGCGAGTAATGATAGTGAATCTAATATAAGATTCATGAGATTACCAACAATTTTTGTTACCCACCTTTAGCTGGAGTTCAATCACACTCTGGTGGTTCTGTAGATTTAGCAATCTTCAGTTTACATCTAGCTGGAGTATCTTCATTATTAGGTGCTATAAATTTTATTAGTACTACTTTAAACATGAGAACTAATGGTATGTCTTTACATAATTAAGAGCGGGATGCTCATTTGTGTATAAGAGCCAAACTCCGGGCAAGCCCTAAAGCTCTAATAACTAAGCTTTTTAGGGAAACCTTAAGAGTGGCCTCATTAATGCCTGAGGGTATAGTAACATCATTAGAGATGATAGAAAATTATTATTAAATTTGTTCCTTGAAATGGGTAATCGCGGATCTAAATCAGTATTATTATTGAATAATACTGTAAAAGAGCAACGAGTAGACGGCTCTTCATTCTATATATTAATATATTAGATTGTAAGGTGTACTCTAATCGCCGGGAAATCCGGTTCTAAGGTAAAACTTTCTAGGTAAATTTATAATCTTATTTTTCTAGAAAAGTAATCCTTTGAGTCTATAAGGTTTATATTAAAAATTTTAAATTACTATCTTATAGGTGAATAAATTGAAATATACTACCAATGCAAATAAAATTAATCCTCATTTTGTAACAGGTTTTTGTGATGCTGAATCTTGTTTTTCTTTAAATATTATTAAGAACCCTTTTTATAATCTAGGATGAAAATTAAATTTAGTTTTTAGTATACATTTACATAGTAAAGATATAGATATTTTATATCTTATTCAGAAATTTTTTGGTGTAGGTAATGTAACTTTACACGGGAATTCAGCTATGTTTCAAATTACTAAATTAGGAGATTTAGTTTTTATTCTGGACCATTTTAAATTATATCCATTTAAAACACAAAAATATGCAGATTTTTTATTATTTAAAAAAGCTTTTGATATCATAAATGATAAAAAGCATCTTACTATAGAAGGTTTACATGAACTTATTAGTATTAGAGCCTCTTTAAATAAAGGTTTAACTGATAGATTAAAATTGGCTTTCCCAAATATTAAACCAGTAGTTAGACCAGAAAGAGCTATGCCTAATTTATCTTTACTACCTAATGACTCAAATATTAACCATTGGATGGCAGGTTTTGTATCAGGAGAGGGTTGTTTTTTTATTCATACAAGTAAATCTAAAACACACAAATTAGGTATTAGCGTAGCTTTAAACTTTTTTGTAGTTCAAAATATTAGAGATTCTTATTTATTAGCAAGTTTTGCACAAATTTTTGGTTGTGGTTCTTTTAATATTGTTGAAAAATCAGGAATAGTTAGTTTTTCTGTAAGAAATTTATCAGGTATAACTGATAAAATTATACCTTTTTTTGAAGAATATAATATACAAGGAGTTAAAGCTAAAGATTTTAATGATTTTAAAGAGGCATCTATTTTAATGAAATCTAAACTACATCTAACAAAAGAAGGGTTAGATAAAATACTCTTAATTAAATCAAGAATGAATTTTAATAGAGGGTAGTATATAATTACTATGTCAAAAGAATTATATTTGAATTTTCTATGCTAGATTAGAAAAAATAAAAATATTTAATTGTTTAGACGTTATGGGATTTTTAATAGCTTTAGATTAAAGTTTCCACATATTATACTAATTGTATAATAGAAGTGGCTGAAATTACCTTTATTTGTATGGGCTATTTTTGTAACAGCAATATTATTATTATTAGCTTTACCTGTTTTAGCTGGTGCAATTACCATGTTATTAACGGATAGAAATTTCAACACTAGCTTTTATGACCCTGCTGGTGGTGGAGATCCAATTTTATATCAACATTTATTCTTGACAAACTCTACTCTATTTTCTTCATTACCTGTTCTTACTATAGGTAAGCCAAATATTAGTATTATTAATGAAATCAACCCTGCTGCAGCATTCTTCAAGCTAGGTTCCCAAACCGCACCTAAGCAGGAATTGCAATACAAAGAAAATTCTAATAATTTGCAATCTCAATTTAACTTTGATATGTTTAATATGGAATATTCTAAAATTTATAATAATAAATTACCTTCATTGGAATTTTTAACATGATTAATAGGTTTTGTTGAAGGAGATGGATCTTTTATTGTAAATTTTAGAAATGATTTACAATTTGTTATAACCCAATCAACTGAAGATATTCAAATACTTTATTACATACAAAAAGAATTAGGTTTCGGTAATGTAATAAAACAAGGAAAAAGAACTTCTAGATATATAGTACAAGATATTAAAAATATTAAATTGATAATACATATTTTTAATGGTAATATTGTTTTACCTTCTAGAAAAATAATATTTATAAAATTTATGGGTTTTTATAATAAAAAATGCAGTAAAAATACAGCTTATTCGAATGCTTCGCCTGCTTTGCAGCAGAAGAATGCTGCAGCTAATATTGATATTTTAGATTTTAATATTTTACCAAGCTTAAATAATTATTGGTTAAGTGGGTTTACAGATGCTGAAGGTTGTTTTACTGCTTCCTTTTTAAGTAATTCACAAGCCTTTAGGCTAAGATTTATATTATCCCAAAAAGGAGATAAAAATCTTCCTATATTAAGTCAATTTATATTATTATTTAATGCAGGAGTCATAGAAGCTCATTCTATAAAACAAAATTATTCTTATGTGCTAAGTGGTACAAAAAATTGTTATAATATATATTCTTATTTTGATAAGTTTTCTTTAAAAACTAAAAAATATACTAGTTATGTATTATGAAAAGAAATACATAATAGTATTGCTAATAAAGAGCATTTAGTTGTTGAATTAAGAGATACACTTATTGATAAAGCAAAAAAAGTAAATTCTATTAGAAGAAAAAGTAAGTAAATAATAACGGGAATAGAGGAGTCGGTTTAGTGTGAGCTATGAAATTATTAAGGCAAATGTTGATAATAGCTTTGCTGTCCTAACTTGTTATAAGTTATTAGTTGCAAAGCTACTATTAAAATTTTTATATTTAAAAAAAAGGACCTGAAATAATGAACATTTAATCTTTTATTTAGATTATGTACCGATATCCTAGTCCTTCAGTATATAATACTGAAGCAATTTCCGACGGGAAAATTGGAACATAATTATATGTGTTTTGGCGATGCTAGTGAAAACGGTCAACACTTTAAGTTAGACCGTCGGTTGTATTTTAATATGATCGCTACAGACTGGGTCACTAGTGGGTGTTAATTAAAAATATGATTAATTAATGCTTGATGTACAGTCGGTTTTTTGATGATAATTTAATCATTGAAATAATGGGTTTTTTGGTCACCCAGAAGTTAAATTTATAGGCTTCGTAACGTTGCTATTTGCTGGGACGACTTCACTAACTAGTTTTAAATACTCCATCTTAATTGACAAAGTTAAAAAGTTAAAACAAAGAAGTTTATCAGCAGGTAACCTTTTTTCAAGTTCAAGCAAAGGTAAAACCTCAGAGATTTTACGCAACGAAATTGTATCTAAGACAGAGAAGATTAAAGCTATTTCTGTTCATAATTCTAAACATTTAAGACAGCTAAGTGATAATCAATTTGGACATTACTTAGCTGGTTTAATTGATGGTGATGGTCATTTTAGTTCAAAACAACAACTTATTATTGTATTTAGTTCCTCTGAACTATCTCTAGCCTATTATATTAAAGAAAGACTAGGATATGGTAATGTTAGAAGAGTTAAAGATAAAAATGCTTATTTATTAATTATTTCTAATAAAGATGGACTAATTAAAATTCTTAATCTAATTAATAGTAAATCAAGAACTTTAAATAAATATAATCAAGTTATTAATAATATATTAAACCATTCTTTATATAATAAAGAAAATATAGTATTTAAATTGAATTTAAATAATAATTTTAATAATCATTGGATAGCTGGTTTTTCTGATGCTGATGCTAGTTTTCAAATCAAAGTTGTTAATAAAATTAATAGATCTAAACCTGAAATTAGATTAAATTTTCAAATTGATCAAAAAAATAATGATATTTTATTATTGATTAAAGAATTTTTCGGAGGAAACATTGGTTATAGAAAAAGTCAAGATACTTATTATTACGGTTCTACTGGTTTTGGCTCAGCTAGAAAAGTAATAAATTACTTTGATGAGTACCATTTACAATCAAATAAATATATAAATTATTTAAAATGGAGAAAAGCTTATATATTAATACAAGATAAAACCCATTTATTTGATCAAGGTATAAAACAAATTATTGAATTAAAAAATACAATGAATAGTTTTAGTAAAGATACAATTTAAGATAAAATCCTAACAAAGACGTAAGTTTTTGAGTATTAAATTTTAATAGATTATTTATAATTATTAAACCCTCTCTCTAAATTAGGCTAGGGCACACATATTCTAAATAACTATTATTTTAATCAAAATATTTGTTATATTTTAATTATTCCAGGATTTGGAATAGTTAGTCATATAGTTTCAACTTTCTCAGGTAAACCAATATTTGGTTATATTGGAATGGTTTATGCTATGTTTTCTATAGGTATTCTAGGGTTCTTAGTATGGAGCCACCATATGTTTTCTGTAGGTATGGATGTGGATACTAGAGCTTATTTTACAGCTGCTACAATGGTTATTGCAGTACCCACTGGAATAAAAATTTTTTCTTGGTTAGCTACATTATACGGTGGGAGTTTAAGATATAGTACTCCTTTATTATTTGTATTAGGATTCTTAGCTTTATTCACAATAGGTGGGTTAACTGGTGTTGTATTATCTAATGCTTCATTAGATATAGCATTCCACGATACAATAAGACAAGAAACAATTTATATGACAGCTACTACATTGTCTATAATGAAAAATATTGAAAGAAATAAAGCATGTGAAGATGAATATATAAAAATGTTTTGGGTAGGTTTAATGGATGGAGATGGTAGTATTCAAGTGAATCATTCCAGAAAAAAATGGATGCAGTATAGACTTGTTATTAAATTGTTAAATACTACATTTAACTACAAAATGTTAATAAAAATTGCAAAAGTAATAGGCGGAAATGTTAAATTTGTTGAAAAAAGAAGAAATGTTATTTGGGTAGTAGATGATAAACAAAAAATACAAGAAATCATTAAAATTTTTGATAGCTATCCTCCTTTAACTTCAAAGAAAATATGTCAACTTGCATTTTTAAAGATTTGTCTATTTCATAATTCTGTAGATTTATACTTGAAAAATAGAAATTTTAAGTATATTGATCAACAATTAATTATTAACTCTGATCCTTTCGGATTGGAAAAATCTTCCTTTGCTTTACCATTATATTTTAAAGAATGGCTTTCAGGATTCATAGAAGCCGAAGGTTGCTTTTCAATCAGAAAATCTAATAATCATTCTTTCTCTATAGGGCAAAATGATGATCTTTATTTAATAAAGGGGATAAAAGAATTTTTAGGAGCAACTAATAAAATAAGAAATCCTTATAAAAATTTTTATTCTCTAGAAATTTATAAAAAAGAATCATTATTTTATATTAGAAATCACTTTAAATTTTATCCTTTGCTAGGAGAAAAAGCAGAGTCATTTAAAAATTTTAATATTGCTTGTTTTCAACAGTAAGTGTCGTGTGGTCTTGCCACCATGAAAAAGTTCATACCCTTTTTCGGTAATATTACTTTTTATATTTTTTAAGTAGCTGCATTCTAGCTCAAGCATTCGCTTGAGCAAGATTCGCAGCTTACTTCTTAGAAGCTAATAAGCAAGCAAGTATATATTGCTAACGGTGAAATCTCATATATTTACTAAAAGCAGGTAAATTAATACTAGTATGAGATAATACCGTGGAAACCAAAATTAGTTATTTTTGTTTTTTATTTTTAACTAATTAGTAGGATCCGTAGAGACTAAACGTGGCAATCGAAATTTTATTAAGTTGAATGAGTAGATAAGTTATAGTCCGATCCTCTGCGTGAGTGGAGCTGTATGAAAAATTTAGGTAAAATAGAGCTAAATTTATGACTTATTATGTAGTAGCTCATTTTCATTATGTTTCATCTATGGGTGCTGTATTTGCATTATTTGCTGGTTTCTATTATTGGACTCCTAAAATAGTTGGTAGAAATATTAACGATTTTTATGGTAAAATCCACTTCTGGACATTATTCGTAGGGGTTAATTTAACTTTCTTCCCTCAACACTTCTTAGGAATGGCCGGTATAATTTTATTATTCTTTATTAATGTAGAATCTAATGGTTCGTTTTTTTGCATTCATATCCTATCCTTATTACCTATAAAACCTTTTGGTCCTCATATTTTACCTTGGAAGCCGATTTTAAATAAACCTGTTCGTATATATAAGCCAAATTTAGATCGAAACTTAATAGGTATAGAAAATAGAAATCGTACAATAATTTATCAATGAATAAATTTAATTAATGGTAAAATATATATAGGTAGTGCCTGAAATGGTTCTCGAAGATTATTATCTTATTGATCACCTAGTGTTTTAAAAAGAAATTTACCTATTTATAATAATTTATCTTATTATACACATAACAATTTTATGTTACTAATTTTAGAGGATTTAGGTAAAACAAGTTCTGTTACAAAAGATTATATGTTATCACGAGAACAGTACTATTTGGACTTTATTTTTAAAAATTATCCTACAATGATTATGAATAATTGTTCTACAGCTGGTACAACTTTAGGCTTTAAACATAAACCAGAGTTTATAATTAATCGGTTAGGTTCAAAGAACCCTATGGCAGGAAAACAATTTCCACCTGAATTTTTACATATGCAAACACGAAATAAAGCAGGTATAAATAATCCTAATTATGGTGTAAAAAAATCTACAACAACACTGGCTAAAATAATTAAGCTTGTTTATATGTATAATTCTGAAGATATGAGTTATATTGGATCTTTTCCTACTGTTGTATGTTCTAAAACCTTTAAAATAGGAAAAGACACTTTATCTAAATATATTAAATCAGGTTTACCTTTCAAGGGTAAAATTTATTCAAGAACTAAATTACATTAATAATAATAACAATAATGCCTCTTTAAGTCCCTTAAAGGCTTATTAGACAATCGGGTGAATTGAAAAAACAACCATTAATTTGGTCAATTTGCAGCGAAAATTTACTCGGTATTTAGAGATTGACACTCAGAGTAATTTACGTTCAACGACTAACAGGTGAGTAATACCAACAATAAACCTGTACTGTTATTAATAACAGTAGCGCCCGGTCAGTTTGTATCGAGATCCCTTTTTAATTTAACTCCAAAGCAACTGAATGAAATAGTCTGAACTTAATCGTAAGATTAAGAGTTTAGGTTGCTTCGCCAACCTATGATTAACACAATTGATGCCTAGAAGAATACCAGATTACCCTGATGCTTTTAGTGGATGGAATCAAATATCTAGTTTAGGATCTTTAATTTCTGTAATAGCCACAATATTCTTTGGATATATTATTTATGATATATTTGCAAATGAAAGAATAAGTAATAATAACCCTTGGGCTGTTATACCTTATTTCACTTCAGAGAAAGAATTTAAAGTGGAAAACCTACCAGTAAATACATTAGAATGGACATTAGCTAGTCCTATTCCATTCCACGCATTTAAAATGTTACCACTACAATCTTAAATATTACAATTATTGTATTAGTAAATTAAAGCAGAAATTTGTATTAAAACTACAATAGCTATATTTGCTCCGCAACTAATCAATAAATATATTGTATTCCTAGTTTGCTTGCTTACTTGTTACAAAGTAACTAGGAAGTAAGCAAGAAGCAGCAGCAGGAGTATATTAATTAAAAAGGTAAAATAATTCTAAATAGTAAAATTAGAAAGAATAGTAATTACAATTTAATTATTATATTTTTAATTTTTTAATTTTATGTTTGGAAATTTACCCCCCCCCTACTCAAATTTTACCATTATAATATAAACTTATTTTCTTTGTTCAAAGCTAGCACTTTGCAGGAGCTATTGAAAATATTTAGAATAGTTGCAATTGTAAATGCTAGAAGAAAATAAATTTGTTTCTAATTTTTTAGATTAATTTATAAAAGAGTATTATTAGCTGCTGCGAATTGCGAAGCAAGCTGCAATAATATTTTATTATAAAATTTGCTTAGTTCAAAACTAGCTCATGGCTTACGAAATTAGCTTGCTTCGCTAGGAGCAGCTGCATTCTCGCTAAGAAACAATAAAGGAGCTAAAAACAAGTCTATCTATAGTTTTTATGGGAATTATATATAGGATTAAATTTATAAACGAGTATGCTGAAATTTGGTAGACAGATGGGTTTTAGGAACTCATAATTAAAATATTGTAAGAGTTCAATTCTCTTTACTCGTATTAATGATAATATTTGGAATGGTTTTTATTGCTTGTTTGCTTACTAGTTACTTTGTAACTAGTAAGCTAGCGAAAGAAAAAAAGTAACCTACTCTTAATAACCCATATTTTAAGAATAAAAATAATATAAAATTAATATAATTGTTTTAGCTATTAAAAATGATATTGAAATTGCTTGCTTCGCAATTCGCAGCTACAAAAAAAAATATATATATTTGTATATAATTTTGCTTTTTATCGTATTCTAGATTAAGTTAGTAATATGGATATTGTTATTACTAATAAATTTAGAATGCCTTTTGTTCTAGCTTCTTGCTAACTTCTAAGCGAAGCAAGTAAAACAAGCTTGCTTCGCTAGGAGCAAGTAATTACAGCTGCAGCTATTAATACTAAGGTAAATTGGTAATGGTTGCTTTTACTAAGTATTGCTAACTAGTTATTTTGTAACAAGTTAGCTGCTCCGCAGGGATAATTATTAATCTTTGTGATGATCACAATTGCAATTTTAATTTTAATAGTTGCTAAGGCGCTACCTGTTTTAAACACACATATTTCTTCAATTCATATAACTAGAATAACTTCTATTGTATTCCTATTTGCAGGTGCCTTGAGTTTTAATTGTTTAAATTTTGAAAACATAGATACTGGTATAGGGCTATATAGTGGATTATTTCAAGTTACAGCCATTAGTCAATTAATAGAAATTTTCTTATTTACAATTGGAGGAGGAATATTAATTGCTTGGCCTCTAAAAACATATAATAAATCTTTAACCTTTACTGGTAAAGAAAAAAAAATAATAAAAATAACAGCTAATAGTCATTCAACTGATTATTCTTTAGTAGTATTATTTAGTAGTTTAGGTTCTTCTTTATTATTATCTAGTTATGATTTAATATCAGTATATTTAAGTATAGAATTACAATCTTTTGGACTATATGTATTATCAACATTATATAGAAATTCTGAATCTTCAACTTCAGCAGGATTAAAATATTTTTTATTAGGTGGACTATCTTCATGTATTATCTTATTAGGTACGGGTATAATTTATTCATATACAGGTACTACAAATTTAGAATCTTTATATATAATAAATTCAGTAATTGATTTAAATCAGCAATATGTAATACAAGGTATAAATTTAGGATTAACTCTTATATTTATTGGTTTCTTATTTAAAATAGCAGCAGCACCTTTACATAATTGGTCTCCAGATGTATATGATGGAACACCTACAATAGTAACGACTTGGTTAACAATAATACCGAAGATAGCAATATTAATACTACTATTAGAATTACAAGTAAAATTAGGATATTGCTTCTCCGAATGCTTATCCGAAGGAGTAGAAGATTTCTCATTAGGATTAAAAACTATAGTTATAAATAGTAGTGGTTACATACAAAATTTAAATCAAATTAGTGATTGGTTAAATTTATTTTTAACTACTCCAATACTATCTAATGTTAATGATTCATATATAATAAATATATTTGTATATAATAATATAATAAAATCATTATTATTAATTTCTGCAACTTTATCTTTAATTATAGGAAGTTTATTAGGTTTAGCTCAAATAAAAATAAAAAGATTATTAGCTTATAGTACAATATCTCATATAGGATTTATATTATTAGCACTAGCTGTTAATACAGAACAATCTATAGATTCATTTATTTTTTATATTATACAATATACTATAACTAATTTAAATATTTTTTTAGTTATATTAGGATGTGCATATATTTTATATTACAAAAATACAATAGTAGGAACCGCAACTAATAATTGTAGTACAGGTACTACAAATTTTAATAATTTTGCTGCGGAGCAGCTAGCAAAAGATATTAGTTTTATTTATCAATTTAAAGGATTATTCTTTAATAATCCTTTATTAAGTTTAGCTTTAGTTATTTCTTTATTTTCTATGGCTGGTATTCCACCTTTAATTGGATTTTTTTCTAAACAGTTAGTCTTATATTCAGCAATACAAAATGGATATTATTTCATATCAGTAGTAGCTATATTAGTAAGTATTATAAGTTGTTCTTATTATTTACAAATAATAAAAATAATCTTTTCTAATGAAGAAATTAAAGATTCTTCTAATTTAAATAATAAACTTACTTATAATACTGTCTTCTTACTGCGAAGCCAGCCAGAAATATTAACTGAAGATATTAATGGATTTATTACAGATAATAACAGTAGCTGCGGAGCAGCATCTATTTTAACTAATACTCATAGTTATTTAATTTCTACTTTAACTTTCATTATTTTATTATTTTTTATAAAACCTACTTTAATTTTAAATAGTACACAATTACTATCTTTATCTTTATTTTATATTTAAGTGAATAATTTATTATTTTTTTTTATTTTTATTCCTATTTTATCTGCTATTTTATTAGGTTTAAATATTTTATTAGCTCCACATAATCCTGATTTCCAAAAAGTTAGTCAATATGAATGTGGTTTTGCCCCTATACCTGATCAAACTAGATCTACTTTCCAAATTCATTTTATGATTGTAGCTTTATTATTCTTAATATTTGATCTTGAAATTCTTTTATTATTTCCATTAGCTGTATCATTATATCATATTTCTATTTTTGGATTTACAGTTGGTATAATTTTCTTTATTATATTAACTGTAGGATTTGTCCTAGAAATAGGTTCAGGTGCTATATCTTTAACTAATTTAAGTAGTAACAGCAGCTGCAACTAAATAAAAATTGAAATTCTTTTTCTCAAATGTTTATTATAATTTATAGAAAAATTATCATTATATTGTTAATAATTATACCAGCTGCTATATATTTTTAATAACAATTTGTGTTGCTCTGCAAGTAAGTAATTTAATGATTACCCCACCCTTTTTATAATTGTATTCTTATAATCTTATTAGTCCTAGCTTGCTTCTAAGCAATAAATATTTTTTATAATTTATAATATAAATTCTTATTTTTTTTAATAAATATGTAGCGCTGCTTATTTCTAACGCAGCCGCTTTATTTTTTCTATTCTTGTTTCTTATTTTTATTAAAAAAAAGCAAGCTGCGGATTGCGAAGCAAGCTAGCCTTTTCTATTATTTTTATAAAAAGGAAATTTGTTAGAGTGGTTTATTAAGTTCGTCTAGAAAGCGAAAGCCGGTAATAATCGGCCGGAGGTTCGAATCCTCCAATTTCCGAATTTAAATTCTGATTTTTAATAATTTAAAAACTATTTATTTTTCAATTGGAATGATAATTTTTATAAAATAGCTGCTTGTTACTTATTTCTAAGTAACAATTCGCAGCTGAAATTGCGCTAGCTATTAGTAATTTTATCATTAAAGAAGTAATTTTCTTCTATTATTTTTATAAAAAGGAAATTTGTTAGAGTGGTTTATTAAGTTTGCCTTGAAAGCGAAAGCCGGTAATAATCGGCCGGAGGTTCGAATCCTCCAATTTCCGAATTTAAATTCTGATTTTTAATAATTTATAGTAGCAGCTGCTGCATTATTTTAAGCAAACTAGCTAGAGTGATTTAGAAAAAAAAATTTTCCTTTTTTTTAGCTTCTGCATTCTTCTTGCATTCTTTTAAGCAAGCTTGAAGAATGCTGCAAAGCAAGTTAGCGAAAATATAACAAGAATATAAATTAAATAATTAAAGAATAAAAGGAGATGATTATTAATTATTTCTTAAAAATAATAAGATGATTATAATTATTATTATTTAAATTTTCAATTATTTAAAACTTTTTTTATTTCTTTCGCAAATTTGTGCTTTGAAAAGTGAGATTACTCCTTTTTTTTACTATTTGTTTTTCTTTTTATTTGCACTGTATCTTTCGCAATAGCAGCGCGCAAAGCGCTAAATAATCCAATTAGTAAAAATTTAGAAATAAAAATAGCATTTATTAAATGTAACAAAAATGATAAAATTTTCAATATATATATGAATATCTCTATTTTATTATTTATAATAGGAATATTAGGGTTTGTATTAAATAGAAAAAATATTATATTAATGATTATAGCTATAGAGATTATGTTATTATCAGTAACACTATTAGTTCTAATTATGTCTTATAATTTTGATGATAATATAGGTCAAATTTTTAGTATATATATTTTATCTATAGCTGGTGCAGAATCTGTAATTGGATTAAGTATATTAGTAGCATATTATAGATTAAGAGGGACTATATCTTTATATAATTAATGTATTTATCCATTATTATTTTACCTTTATTAAGTTCATTAGTTAGTGGATTTCTAGGTAGAAAAATAGGAGTAACTGGATCTCAATTAATTACATGTAGTAGTTTAATAATTACATCTATTTTAATAACAATAGCCTTTTATGAAGTAGGTATATGTGGGTCTCCAGTAAGTATAGATATTTTAAATTGGTTAGATATAGAAATACTAAATATAACTTGGTCTTTTTATTTTGATCAATTAACAGTATCTTTAGGATTAGCAGTAATATATTGTTCTACTTTAATACATATTTATAGTGTAGACTATTTATCTACAGATCCTGCTATGTGTTTTGGGAAAACACTTTTGTGGGTTAAACTATCAAATTCCGGGGACGCCCTAAAGCTTTTGGTACCAAGCTATAGTCGAAAGGCTATAAGTGGATGAAGTAATAACTCATGTATGGTAACAAATCAAAAGATGAATGAAAATGAAATGGGTTATCGCGGATCTAAGTCAAAATGTAATTTTAAGAATAAGCCAATCCAAAATAAAAATTACAATTTTGTAAAAGAGCAACGAGTAGACGGTAGTTGGTTTTTAAATAAAAACTTAAGGTATACTCTAATGGGTTTCGAAAGAAATTATCAAATCAAAATCCCTTCTAAACAATTAAATAAAAATTATTCTACTCTTTCGGACAAATACCCATCTAAAATAGATCCTTGGTTTTAACTGGTTTTACAGATGCTGAAGGTTCATTTTCTATTATAATAGATAAAAATAATAAACGAACTTTAGGTTGGCGTATTCAACCTAAAGTTCAAATTGGTGTAGATAAACGAGACCTTTCTATTGTATTAAAAATACAACAATTTTTAGGTGGCATTGGTTCAATATATAGTTATTCTAATCAAAGTAAAGTAAATTATTCAATCGATTCAATTAAAGATTTAATAATATTAATTAATCATTTTGATAAATACCCTTTATTAACTCAAAAATTAGCAGATTTTAAATTATTTAAACAAATAATAGAACTTATTAAAAAAAAAAATCATTTGACTAAAGAAGGTTTACATCAAATAATTAATATAAAAGCATCAATGAATTTAGGTTTATCTGATATGTTAAATTATGAATTTAAGAATTTTATTCCAATTGAAAGACCAATAATTAATACTGAAAATATACCTGATCCTAATTGGATTGCAGGTTTTGTTTCAGGTGATGGAAATTTTGATGTAAATATTACTAAATCAACTCATAAAATAGGATATCGGGCTCAATTAAGATTTAGAATTACCCAACACGATAGAGATATTAAATTAATGGAGAATATAGCTAAATATTTAGTATTAAAGACAGAGGGTAAAATATATAAATATCCTAATAAATCTGCTGTTAGTTTAAATATAGTAAAACTATCAGATATAATTAATATAATTATTCCTTTTTTTAATAAAAATAATTTACTTGGTGTAAAACTATTTGATTATCTTGATTGGTGTGAAATTGCTAAATTGATGATTGATGGAAGACATCTAACAATAGAAGGTTTAGATTTAATCCGATCTATAAAATCTGGTATGAACACAGGTAGAAATTTTAATAATAATTAATTGCATGATAAATTTGATAGCCATGCACATTCAAAGATTTTTTGCATATTTATCTGCCTTTACTGCAGGAATGTTAGTATTAATCTGTGGAGGTAATTTTTTAGTAATGTTTATAGGTTGGGAAGCTATAGGTGTAGCATCTTATCTATTAATTAATTTTTATTTTACTAGAATACAATCCAATAAAGCAGCAATACTAGCATTTACAATGAATAGAGGTGGAGATATGTTAATGAGTATAGGATTTTTTGCTATATTCTCTATCTTTGGGTCATTGAATTATTCTGAAATTTTTAGTTTAATACCTTTTATTAATGAAAGTACTATTACTATTATATCTTTATTGCTATTAGGTGGTGCTTTAGCTAAAAGTGCTAATATTCCTTTACATTCTTGGTTACCTGGTAGTATGGAGGCTTTAAATGTTGTAAAACAATTATATATTTTCTTTATATTTTTATTCCTGTTTTTTTATAATTATAACAATTCTTATGATATAAACTATTTATCTGTTTTTCCTATTATTAATTCTATACCTAAATCTTTATTATATGCTATTACTGGTAATATGTTAGGCGATGGTTCTATAAGTCTATCTAGACCACTAAAAGGACTAGGTAAGTTTTCTATGACTATGGATGTTTACTCTTTAAATTATTTACATCATTTAGATAATAATATTTATAGTCAATTTACTGAAACTAAAATTTATCCTTATCCAAATATTTTACTTCCTCACCATAAAGATAAAAAAATAACTCAGTACCATTTTAAAACTAAAACACATCCTTTGTATACAGCATTACATAGTTTATGGTATAAGAAAAATAATGAGGGAAACAAGTTTATTAAAATAGTTCCTTTAAATATATCTGAAATATTCTCAGATTTATCTTTAGCTTATTGGATAATGGATGATGGTTATTTTGATTCATATGGAAGAGCTAAAACAGTTATTCTTTGTACTGATTCATTTATTGAAGAAGAATGTATAATCCTTCAATCACTCCTAGAAAAGTTAGATATTAAAGCAACTTTGAAAATAAGAAATAAAAATAAGAATAGTTATAGAATTAGAATATCTAAAACTAGTATGGATATAGTTATTGCATTAGTAAAACCACATATTCATAATGATTTTTTATATAAATTAGGTTTATAATTGATTTACCCCCTTGCTTTGCAACTGCCAAATAAATTTTCTTATTTTGGCGGGATTTTAAAAAATAAGTTTTTAGGAAAGTAGGGGCCTCCTTAAACTTCACTATATGCTGGAACACCCTAAAGCTTTAAATATTAATCATTATTTTAAATTCTGGAAATGACAAATTTAAAGATATTACAATGGGCAATCAGCAGGAAACCAAAGATTATATATTTAAATATAATTGAGTAGGATCCTCAGAGACTACACGTGAAGCTACATATCTGTAGATGATATAGTCCGATCAATAGAGAAATTTATTGTTAAATTAGCCTACACCTGTAAGTGCTTTATTACATGCTGCTACTCTAGTTACAGCTGGTATTTATTTATTAATAAGAATATCTCCTATTTTAGAATATAGTAATACAGCTTTATTAATAATAACAATAATAGGTTCTACTACTGCATTTATAGCAGCAACTAGTGGTCTTTTAGCTAATGATTTAAAAAGAATAATTGCATTTAGTACTATATCTCAATTAGGGTATATGATGATGGCAATAGGTATCAGTCAATATAATGTAGCATTAATGCATACAGTAAATCATGCTTTCTTTAAAGCTTTATTATTTTTAGGGGCAGGTGCTGTAATACATTCTTTTGCAGACCAACAAGATGTTAGAAAAATGGGTGGTTTAATTAAATTTTTACCTTTTACATACTCTGTAATGTTAACAGGATCCTTAAGTTTATTAGCTACTCCTTATTTAACCGGATTTTATAGTAAAGATCTAATTTTAGAATTAGCCTATGGTCAATATAATTTTAGTGGTATATATGCTTACATACTAGGTTCTATAACTGCCGGGATTACTGCTTTTTATAGTTTTAGATTAATAAGTTTAGTTTTCTTAACTACACCTAATGGTAATAAACTATCTTATCTAAATTCTTTAAATTCTTCAGGATCGCATATGGTATCAATGCATGGTTGCTCCGCAGAAGTAGAAAAATTAAATTTTATTTTAATATTACCTTTATTTATTTTAGCTATATTTAGTATATTCTTTGGTTATGTATTTTCTGATTTATTTATAGGTATTGGTAGTGATTTCTTCCAAAATTCTATTTTTATGCATCCTAATAATATTTCTTTAGTTGAAGCAGAATTCTCTACTGCCTTAGGTTACAGTGATATTTCAACATTTAATATTATTATTAAATTATTACCTGCTATATTCAGTTTTATTGGTGCTTTTTCTGCTATTATTTTATATCATTTACCTTTTGGTTTATTTTTAATAAATTTAACTAATAATAAATTAGGTTATATCGTAAGAAGAATCTACGCTTTCTTAAATGGTAAATATTATTTCGACATTATTTATAATCATTTTATTTTCCAAACTGGATTTAAATTAGGTTATAGTATATCTAAAGAAATTGATAGAGGAGCTATTGAATTATTAGGACCTTATGGTCTATCTAATTATTTATATAATGCAGGAAAAAATTTAGCTAAATTAGATACAGGAGTAATAACAACTTATTCTTTATATATTACAATAGCTTTAATATCTTTATTATTTATATTATTTTCTCCTTTAATCTTAAATAATTATAGTCAATTGTCTGTTGATTCGCAAGGATCTAATTATTCAACTAACTTAGAAGAAATTAGATTATTTATAATTTATATTACTTCTGCTCTTGTTGTATTATTACCTAGTAAGTTAGTCTCCTAATTAGGAAGGTAATTATAAGTCCATTATTTAGTAATTTACAAATTTAGTAGTCGCTTTGCGAGCAAATGGCAAATTCTGCTTCTTATTGATATAAGAATACAGGTATTGCCTAGCGAAGCTTGCTTGCTTTGAAAGCAAGCAAGCCAGCAAACTTGTTATTATTAAAATTTAAATTAACTCACCCCTTCCTCCTAACTTTTAATCCAGCTCAAGCTTACTTCTAATGCAGTTATTTTGTAACAAGAAGCAGCAGCTGCAAATAGCTTTCTTCGAAGCAAAGCTTATTTCTTAGTATTTGCAGCTGCTACTCTAAAAAAAAGTTCCTAGGAAACTAGGCAACTGAATAGAGAATGGTAACTTTCCTAATAAAAACCAAAATTGTTTTGTTTTTTGTTTTTGATGGTTATTTATCTTTATAATTAAAAAGCAAGTTTTATTATTATTTATATTGAAAAGTTAAAATTTTACTCATTAAACTTAATTTTGCTTAGCTTGAATAATGCTACCAATTAGCAATTGCAGTATTTTTATTATTAAAGAATATTTTTTTTTAATAAAAGAGTATTATATAGTTTAATATGTTTTTTTTCTAAAAATTAAATTAATTGCTTCGCTAATCTGCTGTTGCTTTTTTTATTCTTATTTGAATAAAAATAAGAATAAAAAGAAATAAAAAAATATATTTTATTAAATTAATATGTTAGACGCTATTATAAATTTGAAATATTTTTATAATGTTAGCTGCGGCAAAATATATAGGAGCTGGAGTAGCTTGCTCAGGATTAATCGGAGCTGGAGCAGGAATTGGTACTGTATTTGGTTCTTTAATTTTAGCAGTTGCTAGAAATCCTCAATTAAGAGGACAATTATTCACTTATGCAATCTTAGGGTTCGCATTAGCTGAAGCAACTGGATTATTCGCATTAATGATGGCTTTCTTATTATTATATTCTTAATAATCATAAAAGTGACTGTTTAAATAACCCCTTTCTACAAATGCAGTAACCTTGTTCGGCTTCTAGCGAAGCTACGAGACTAGCTTACTTCTAAGCAAAGCATTCTTGCTGCAGCATTCGCAGTAATTATCCTAGCTTAGCAAAGAGACTGTCTTAGCTTACTTGTTATAAAATAACTAGCAAGCTTGCTTCGCTAGGAAAAAGGAGCTGCTTCGCATTAGAAGGACTCTTGACAAACAAGCAGCAGTTTTAAATGCTAGAATATACAGCCACAGACGGGTAGCAGGTATTAATAAAATAAAGTTAATATAAAAAAATTAAATTTTGCTTTTTATCCGAAGCTATTGCTTTTTATTCTTAGAATGCTTGAAATATTAGCTATTATGAGAATAAAAAAAAAGCTAATCCGAGCTTATAGCTAACTTCTAAGAAAGAATAATAAATAATAACAGCTGCTAGCTTCTTGCTAACTTCTAAACAGCAGGATACTATATAAATAGGGTGTGTATCTAAATTGGTATAGGGTTTAATTGTCAATTAAAATATTCTTAGTTCGAATCTAAGCACGCTCGTATTAAAAATTTCTTTTTTATTTATTTATCAAGCTTATTTCTTTAGCTTGAGCTGCGAATTGCTTACTTGTTACTTTGTAACTAGTAAGCAAGCAAAGCAAGAATAATAAGATTACTGCTTTATTTTTAAATAATAAGATTGTTTATTCTTAATAAAATAAGCCTATAAAATTTATACAAAATTCTCCCAAGCAGAGTTCATTTCAACAAAAATGAATAATTTTAATATATTTATTAATTCTCCATTAAGTCAATTTGAAGTTACTAATTTAATAGGAATAAATGCTCCAATATTAGGAAATTTACATTTAAATTTAACAAATTTAAGTTTATATTCTATTTTTGTAGTGTTAACTATAATTGGATTACACATTTATGCAAATAATGATAATAAAATTATACCAAATAATTGGTCTATTTCTTTAGAATCTTCTTTTTCTAGTCTAAATACTATGGTTAGAGATCAAATTGGAGTTAACAGTGAAAAATATTTCCCATTTATATATTCAATTTTTTTTTATATTTTAATTGCTAATTTAATTTCTAATGTACCTTATTCTTTTGCTGTTACTGCTAGTGGTATTGTTTCTTTAGGATTAAGTTTAACTATTTTTATTGGTGTTACTATTTTAGCCTTATCTATTCATGGTATTAAATTTTTCGCTTTCTTTATACCTTCTGGAACTCCTTTAAGTTTAGTACCTTTATTAGTTTTAATTGAATTAGTATCTTATTTAGCTAGAGCTGTTTCTTTAGGAGTTAGACTATTTGCTAATATTACAGCAGGGCATACTTTATTAAAAATATTAAGTACTTACTTATTCAAATTATTTACAGCTAATTTATTAATAGCTATATTAACTTTAATACCTTTTGCTATTTTCTTAGCATTAGTTGGATTAGAATTAGCTGTTTCTTTAATACAAGCCTTTGTATTTACACTTTTAGTATGTTCATATTTAAGAGATGCTATAGAATTACATTAATTATATAAAATAGTTTGCTAGCTATCCCTCCCCTCTTTTTTTTATTATGCTTAGAAATAAGCCTAGCTAGAAGCTAGGCTATTATAATTTTTGTTTCTTATTTATTCTATTTTTCCTAATTTAGCTAGTAGCTTTGCAATTAAGGTATGTATTATTTTATATTTTATTAATTATTAATAAAAATTATTGCAAAAACTAGCGTCCTAGCAAAGCAAGGAGTTACAAAGTAACTAGCCAGTTATAGTTTATTAGTTATTTTGTAACAAATTAGCAAATGCAGAGTTTTTGTTTTCTAGTCAATTTTGAAAAAACAGCTATCCTAGCAAAGCAAGGACTAGTTATTTCGTAACAAGCTAGTTTGCTTGATTGCGAAGCCAGCCAGCAAGAATAAGAATGCATTTGCTAGCTTATTAGTTATTTTGTAACAAGTAAGCAATAAGGAGACTACAATTAAAGCAAATGCAGTATTAATAGCTTCCAATATTAGGGATTTATTAATGAAAATAAATAAAACAGTAATATAATTTAAGCCTCGGTTGCTTAGTGGTCAAAGCGCTATTCTGAAGATATAGATATGGGAGTTCAATTCTCTCCCGGGGCAAATAATATTCTTACTAACTTACTTACGAAGTAAGTAAGTAAGTAAGTAAGTAAGTAAGCAAGAATATCTCTTCTGCAAATAAGCTAGTTTTAAACAAAAAAACAGCCACTAGTATTCTCCAATATGCTTTAAATAAATAATTATAGTAGCAGCTGCTAGTTACTTTGTAACAACAAGCAGCTCTCCTGCAAAGCTGCTTGCTTCCCAAGAATGCTGTTATCCTTGTTACAAAGTAACTAGATTAGCGAAATAAGCTGCTAGCTTCACAAGCAGCAAATTAGGAAGCAGAACTCGGTTGGTTGAGTGTCCCCCTTTTAAGGGGAAAGTCTTTGGTTCAAATCCAAATGCTTTCAATAAATAATTTTATTATTTAAACAATTTATATAATTTCTAGCGAATGCAGCGAATGCTTGAGCAAATCCTAGCAAGCTTATAGCTTGCTTAAAATAATACAGTTCAAGCTTACTTCTAATGCAATTATTTTGTAACAATTCTGTTAAGCAAGCAGCTGCTTCTAGCGAAACTAGGAAGAACTGCTGCTATTGCAAGGAAAATCTTTTTTAATGTTATACCTTTTTTTGGTGTTAATTTTCTCGATTTAATTTATTAAATTAATTAATTAGGTTAATATTTATTAGATAAATAAATTCAGGTGTAATTTTTATGATTTATTTGGAGTTAAATTATAAGTAACAGGTGCTGAATTTATTTATATTATAGTTTATAATAAAAATTTTAGATCTTATTTGAATAAATATAATTTATATAATAGAAATAAAAATAAATTTATTAAAGAAGCCGTTAACGCTATTTTTTTTCTGATCTCTTATATTTATATTAGCACTAGCAATATCTTTAAACCATTTAGTTTGATTAAGCTCTAATGCTTTATCTTTAACTAATAATTCATCTAAAGTATCAACAGTGATATTTATCATAGATTCCTTATTTAAACCTTTAATTTTTAGAATTGCATTACCATCAATATCTCTTAAACCATAAACTTTAGGTGCTAAAAATATTGCTTTATTATATATACCTTCTAATTTCATTTTACCTAATTCTGTATTACTGATAACAGAATCGTCTAAAGGTCTATCAATAAATATACTATCTGTATCAGAATAGTATAATTTATATTTATTATTCTTGAACTGACTCATATGGATTCTAGCATAAGCTGAAACAGCACTAGCTATTGCAATATTCACATTATGATTTTCAGAACCATTATCTAATTCTGTTTCTAATTTAACTTTAGGATTTTTAATTTGAACTAAATAGTTATCTCCAATTTCAACAACATCAATTATTGAATCTATAGCTCCATCTAGTTTTTCAAAATTAGAATAATCCTTTTTACTCATAATATATGTAAATGTAAAATCATCATCCATACCAAATCTACCATAGGCAGCATTCATTAATAATTTAGCACTTAAATTCATAGGATCAGTTTTAGGATAATCTAATCTTAATTTATGTAAATCATTAATAAAATCTGTAAAAATAAAATCAGCTTCAAAAGTATATCCTCATAACACTTCAAACTTATAACCAAATTTTAAAGCATTATACAATTCTTCTGAGAAATACATCCCTTCTCATGTTCCTAAAGGAGCTATAGTTCTAATCCCATTATTACCATTATGGTGAGTTTGTAAAATAGGATGTAATAAATCTTTAGGAGCTGTTATCTTACAATAGAAGAAACCAAAAGCATTAGATACCATTTTAGTAATATCCCCTTCAAAATACATAGGATTACCAATAGGATATTTAAAATTAGCCATCACATAAGCATATAAACCGTTAACATCGTAACCATAAATTTTCTTATTACTAAATGGTTTATACATATCTACAGCTCCTCCAGTATATCCTTTTCTAATATCTTCAGCTATTTTACCACTTATCATATGGATAGTATCTTTTTTTAAATAATGAGTTCTAAATAAATTAAAAGATAGACTAGGTAATGTTGGATATTTAATAATATTTAATTTGAATTTCTTAAAAATCAATGTATTAAATTTACTTAAAATTTGGAATAATGATATACAATCTAATTCACAATATTTAATAGCTTCATCTTTAAAATTCCAAATTTTATTGCCTTTGACGAATGAATCTTTATAAGCATTATATTCATCTATTGTAATATTACTAAAATATTTAAAATCAGGTACTAATTTACTACTATAATTAATATCATATAAATTATAAGGAAATATACCTTTAGGATCTTTCACATCAAAAGATTTACACAAATTTTTTAAGGAACTAGGTAAAATTAAATAAGAATCCATAAATGTAATAGAAACACTATGTTTATGAGAAGTAAAATTACAACTTATGATTTTACCTTTATGGATTATAGGTTCACAATATCCTAATTGAGCTAAATATTTAATTAAAAAATAACCATCAAATTTACTGAAATTATGTAAATAAATTCTATAATTTTTATATTTTCTAATACAAATATCTGTAATAGCATCATTAATCATATCTAAAATATAACTATCTAAAATTGCTGGACTTAAATTATTTATAAAATAAACATCTTCAAAGTTAATATTAATATCTTTAAAATAAATATACGATTATTTCAAGCTTACTTATTTAGCAGCAGATGCATTCGCAGCTAGAACCTTTATAATCCTGCATTAGAAATAAGCAGCATTCTTGCTGCAGTCTTTTGGACTGCTAGAAAACTGCAAAATATATTTATTTCTATATAAACATCTTAATGGAATCGAACCAAGAACTTTTGCTCCGAAGGCAAAAACTTTACCAATTAAGCTAAAGATGTTTTAATCTTTTTAATTACTAGTCCTGATGCAGAATTCGCAGCAACCTGGAGCTAGTTATTACTGCAGTATTCTTGCTAAACAAGCAGTCCTTGCTAGTCCTTGCTAGTCCTAGCAAAGCAAAGAGATAAGCTATCTTTGGTTCCAATTAAAAAAACAAAAATAACTAGGTGCTTAAAAGAATGCAGCAGCTACTAAATGATATATCAATAGAAAAATATTCTAGGATCATATTAATATTCTAGGATCCTTTAATATATAAAACACTGCTTATAAAATTGTTAGCTTGCTAAGAAATAAGCTTCACTCTTCCTGCTGCAAAGCAGCTGCTAGTTACTTTGTAACAAGGACAGCTGCTGCTAGAAGAACAAATAACTTTTATTTCAATTAAATTTTTACTTGTTAGATAGTTTAAAAATAAATAATAGTATATTATTTAATAAATATAAGAACTTTATTTTTTATAGCTGCAGTATTCTTATAAGCAAGCAGCAAGAAAATTTAATCTTTATTCTATACAAATTTAAAGTAATAGACAGTTAATAAATATGCAATAAAATATAATGGGGTATCGGTTATTAAATAAATTGAAAAATAATGGTAAGTTTAGAAGCAAACTACTAGTATTGTTAGAGTTAAGTAGGAATTGAACCTAAAAGTTAGACTTTGCAGGTCTACTACAGAAACCATCTGTAAACTTAACTCTTAAAAGGGTGTTTGTAGCTAGCAGCTGCGGATGCAGCAGCTTGCGAAGATAGCAAGCAATTCTGTCTAAGACCGCAAGATTATATATAAAAAATAAATAAAAATAAATAGATTTTTTTGCTGCATTAGTTATTTACCTGATTTAAATTAAAATTTATAGTAGCTTTCTTCTCAAGCTTATTTCTTTAGCTTGAGCTGCGAATTGCTTACTTACTTGTTACAAAATAACAAGTAACAAGTAAGTAAAGCAATAAATAAATCCATATAAATTAGAAATATTTACTTTAATATAAAGTAATAATTAATTATAAGCTTCTAAGTTACCCTATCAAAGCAATATAGTACAAAAATGTTTTTGCTGCTGCTTCTAGTTACTGACTTCGTAAGTAACTAGCTGCGAATATAAACAGACAAATCTTTCAATTTGAACTAGAATCTGCAATATCTTATCTTTAACTGGATCACATACATATATTTAATTTTTCTATTAGGGGGGGTGATCTATTAAATAAACTAAATTTTTAAAATAAAATACTAGCTGCGAATTGCTAACTTACTTATGAAATAAATAAGTAAGTAAGTAAGTAAGCAAGCAATATTAATTTGGCAATTGAAATAATAATGCAGATACAGAAGCATGTAAAGAATCTAATAAAATATTAGGGAAAATACCAAAAATTACTGTAGGTATAAGTAAGCTTATTAATAAATAAAATTCTCTTCTATTAATATCTTTAAGTGTAGGTAAATATGGAGAGAAATTACCATAAGAAACTCTATTAAATAGAAAAATAGAGTATAAAGCAGATAGAACAATACCTGTAGCCCCCAGAGATGCTATAATAGGATTAACTTGCCATATTCCTATTAAAGATAATTGTTCTCCTAAAAAATTAAGAGTTAAAGGTATACCAGTGTTAGCTAAAGTAAAAATAAAGAAAAGAATACTAAAAACAGGCATATAGGTAACTAAACCTCTTATATAATTAATAATTCTAGTACCTGTTCTATCATAAATTATACCTCCAACACAAATAAATAGAGCTGGACTTACAAATCCGTGAGCTATAGCTAATAAAATAGCACCTTCAATACCTACTAAATTATTAGAAAACAATCCTAAAACAACTACAGCCATATGTGCTACACTACTATAAGCAATTAATCTTTTAGTATCTTGTTGAATAATAGTAGAGAAACTAGCATAAATTAAAGAAATAATAGCAAAAGTTTGAACTAAAGGACTAAAATAATTAGTAGCATCGGGTAATAAGTTAATTAAAACTCTTAAATAACCATAAGTTGCTAATTTTAAGATAGTTGCTGCTAATAAAATAGATCCAGCTAAAGGTGAATCACTGTGAGCTTTAGGCAACCAAATAATAAAAGGATATAAAGGAGTTTTAACAGCGAAAGCTATAAAGAAACCTAACCATAAAAATTTTTGACTATCTAAACTTATATCATATAAAGAAATTAATTGGAAGTCAGTATTACCAATATAACTATAAATAACTAAAATGCTTAATAACATTGGTAAACTACCAGCTAAAGTATATAAAAAAAATAAGAAAGCAGATCTGAATCTATCATTACCGTGTCCAAAAATAAGAATAACAACGAATAAAATAGGTAACACACTTTCAAAAAAAATATAGAATAATAGTAAGTCTAATGAAACAAAAGCACAGATTTGTAAAGTTTCTAAAACTAAGAATGAGATTAAAAATAATTTTAAATTTTTTGTAATATTTGTATAATTAGATAATAAAGCTATTGGAGTTACAAATGTTGTTAATAATACAAAATATAAAGATATCCCATCTACTCCAAAATTTAAATGGCAAAAATTTAATTGATTAAATTCAGTCTGAATAACAAATTGATATTGAGTATTACAACTAGAATCAAATTCATACCATAAGAATAAAGAAATAAAAAAATTTATTAAAGAAGCCGTTAACGCTATTTTTTTCATTTGATTTTTACTTTCTAGCGTATTTGACATAGGTAAAATTATTAAGGATCCAACTAAAGGTATTAATAGTAATAATGTTAACATTTTTTGTAGCGAAGCAATTTTTATTTTTTGTTTAAATTCTAATCTCTTGAGCTTTTCTAATTTTTATTTTTGTTTTTTATTACTTATAAAGAAGTAATTCAGGAGCAATTATAGAAAACATCTATTAATTAAAATAGAAGAAGAATTGAATATTTTTAATTATTATATATAACTTTAAATTAAATTTATCATACTTATATTTGTAGCTGCGAATGCTTGAAGCTAGAGGAAAGCTAGCAATTTAACAATCAATAAAAGAAGAATTGTGGATTTGGATAGAAAAAATTTAGGGACTAAATTATTTCATTAAAATAGGGTATAGCTAGCTTATGGCTGCAAATGCTGCTTATTTCGTTAATAAATATTTGCTTAAGAATGCTTGAAGTCAGAATGCTTGAACTCACTTTTAAGTTATAAAACTATATAAAATATAACTTATATTATATAACAATTAATAGGAAGTAGAGTAATCGAAACTCTGTCTGTAATGTGTAAAATTACTGCTAAACCACTCAGCTAACCTCCTTTTTATAATATAAAAATAGAAAAATGCTAAATATATTTTTTTTATAGCTTTATTGCTAAAAATTGCTTTATTTTTAAATAGGTTTTTATATAAATTATTGTAATTTATTACTAGCTTAAAAATAAAATTAATAAAAATTACAATTTTACTAATTAAATAGTTAGTTGATTAGCTGCGAATGCAGCAGCTGCTCCGCAGCTAATCAAAAGTGAGGAATAATTATCATAAAATTTTTAATTAGAACATATTAGTATCTAGCTAGCTTGCTTCCTGCTGCAGCATTCTTGTTTAAAAGAATGCTGCTTGTTGTTACAAAATAACTGCATTAGAAGTAAGCTTGAGCTGGATTGGATAACCTAAAATTTTAGGTTTTAAAAAAAGATAGTAAATAAGTAGTGATAGGGGTTAATAAAATATATTAATATATTTTTATTAATATATTTAAGGTTAAATTAATTCTATAAACCAATTTTTGTATTATTATTAGCAATAGCTAATATTACTTAATTTAATATAAATATTTTTAGTAAATATAGGAATTTTATTTTCTATTACTAGCTGCTGCAGCTCAAGCAAGTAATTATATATATAATAAGTGAAACAAACATAAGTGTTAACTATAAAAATATAAAAACATCCTGTTTAAGTTATTAGAAGTAGAATGCTGCTACTAATACTATTATTGATAAAAATCTTATTATTTGCTGCTTGTTGTTACAAAGTAACTAGCAGCAGCTGCGAATGCAGCAATTTATTTAAATATAATAATAGATATTTAAATATTTTATGAGCAAGCTAGTACAAATTTTCCATAAATTTTCCACAAAATCTATTTTGTTATATAATATATATTTTATAGTTACCTAAGTTTTCCTTAATTATAATCTATACTAGAATTTTTTATTTTTATAGCCTTTGCTCAAGCGAATACAGCAGCAAGTCTCCTTTTATTAAAAATAAAAAGGATATAAAATGTACTTATTACAGCAAATATTATTATCCTTATTATCTTAATTTTAATTTTTTAGATACTAAATTTAAAGAATAAAAATTGCTTGCTTCGCAATTCGCAGCTACAAAAATAAATAAAAAACAAAAATAGTAGTAATCGCAAATAATTAAAGTGTTAGAATTTTAACCTTCTTTTAATAAAAAACTAGTAATAAAATATAATTATATTTTATTTATATAATTATGATATATTGCTAATTATTAATTAAGACCTAAGGGATTTGAACCCTTATAATATCCATTATGAGCGAACTGCATTAACCATTATGCTAAAGTCTTTTTAATTTATTATTATTAAAATTTAAACTAGTATAGATCATGCTTTGCAATTCAAATACAAATTGCACACAAAAAGAAATAAAAAGAGCGGCTAAATTAAAGAATTAAAAAATTGCTGCATTATTTTAGCTTTTGCTAGCTTACTTCTAAGCTATAAGCAGCTGCTGGAAAACAAAGCTAGCTGCTCCTTGTTACTTAGAAATAAGTAACTAGCAGCAGGAGAGGAAAATAACTACTCTTTTATTATTAAAAATAGTTTTTATTTCTAGCGAATGCAGCGAATGCTTGAGCAAGCTTGCTTAAAAAAATGCAGCTGCTGATTCTTAAGCAACAAATATAAAAAAAAGAATAAATAGTAAAGTTCTTCGAAATATAAGAATAGTAATATCTTTTAGTCTCCTTGCTTTGCAGCATTCGCAGCAAGAAGCAGGACAGCAATTACTACAATTTAAAAATTAAAAAAGTAAATTATAAGGTTCGAATCCTTTAATTTATTCGATTATATTACAAATATATTTTTTTATTATAAGCAATTTATTTAGTAATATAAAAAAAAATTCAAAGTTAAAATCTTATTACAGGAACAAATTCTCAATTTTTAAGTTATAATAATTTTATAATTAGCCCTAGATTAATTAATTTAGGTTGATTTAATCCAAAAATTATTGCATATAGTAATCAATAGTTATAAGTATAGTATAGCCTCAATTTACAGTTAAACAAAATACAAAAAAGGTTTATATTATACTAATTTAATTTTTTTATGTTAAACAATATTATTAAATTATTTAGACTGGTTGGCTTTACCTTGCTAGCAGCTGCGAATATTGCAGCTTGCGAAGATAGCAAGCAAGGGTAAATCCTAGTTCTAGCTTCGCAAGTACTAGCTGTAATTATAGCTGCTTCTCCTTGTTACTTACGAAGTCAGTCACTAGGAAGCAAAGAATGCTTTGCTTAAAAAAAAAAGCAGCTGATTTGCAGCAGAGAGGGTTAAAAACTAGAGTAAATAGTAAATTTCAAATAAAGTATAAGTTAGTATTATATATACTAATTAGATATTTAATTAAGATTAGATCTCCTTAGCCTAATTAAAAAAAAAGGAAATAATATACTGCTTCTTGCTTACTTACTTACTTACGAAGTCAGTAAGTAAGTAAGCTAATGCTAGAAAAAGCTCGTTAGTATAATTAAACTTAAGGTCAATCAGGAGATTAATTTCAATATAAAAAATTAAAATGTCAAAATATTTTTCTATTTTTAGCTGCTTGAAAGCAGCAATCATTTTTAATGATGTCTCTGAGCCTTGGCAATTAGGTTTCCAAGATAGTGCTGCACCAGGTTATACTGGTTTAGTAACTTTACATAATACTATTGGATTTTATTTAGTTGTAATAAGTTTTTCTGTATTTTGGGTATTATTTTCTTTAGTTTATTATTATAGTTCTGATAAAAACCCGATAGCACATAAATATTTAACACATGGTACTGTATTAGAATTAGTATGGACTATTACACCAGCATTAATTCTAATAGCTATTGCTTTCCCTTCATTCAGATTATTATATTTAATGGATGAAGTAATTTCTCCAACTTTAACTATAAAAGTAGTAGGTCACCAATGGTATTGGTCTTATGAGTACTCAGATTTTATTACAGATAATGGGGATTCTATAGATTTTGATTCTTATATGATTCCTGAATCTGATTTAGAATTAGGACAATTCAGATTATTAGATGTTGATAATAGATTAATTATCCCTGTGGATTGCCATATTAGATTAATTGTTACTGGATCTGATGTTCTACATTCTTTTGCAGTTCCATCTCTAGGATTAAAATTAGATGCTGTTCCAGGTAGATTAAATCAAGTATCTTTTGTTGCTGAAAGATCTGGTACTTTCTATGGTCAATGTTCTGAAATTTGTGGAGTATGGCATGGATTTATGCCTATAGTAGTTGAAGCTGTACCTTCTCAAGAATTTTTAGTTTGGGTAGATTCAGCTTCTTCTTAAAAATTATTATAAATTTGTATTAACCCCCTCCTTTTCAAAATAGAGAGTTTGCAGGACACTAAATTTCTGAAAAGGAACTCTTTCTAGTAGTATATAATAGCATATTATTATTGAAAAATGCATATTACTCCCTATGTTCTAATAATTCAAATTTCCAGAAAAAAATGCAATTTGCACTAAAATGCAAACAAATTTTTAAAAATGATTTTTAATAAATATATAATTATCTATTCTATATCTAAAAGGATTAAATTCTAGAATAGATAATTGGATACAAATAATTTATTTATAAATATCCTAATATTATTGGATAAATTGTAACAAAATATCTCAATTAGATGGGAGGAGATCCTTTAATAAATAAGGAAAAATTCCTTTAGGATCCTTAATATTAAAAGATTTACATAATTTTCTTAAAGAACTTGGCAATAATAAATATGAATCTTTAAATATAATTGTATATTTATTATAAGTAAATTTTACTGGAATGATTCTCCCTTTATGAATTATAGGTTCACAAATACCTAGTTTACTTAAATATTTAATTAAAAAATAAGCATCAAACTTACAAAAATTATGTAAATAAATTCTATAATTTTTATATTTTCTAGTACAAATATCAGAAATAGCATTATGTATCATATCTAAAATATTATTATCTATTGTTGTTATATTATTGATATCCTTAATAAAATATGATTTAGTTGTTTTACCATCATACCAACATAATAAATAAGGGGTATGAATATTATTTATTTGAATTGTCTCGAATTGTTATTGTTTTACAATTAATTGATTTATTTTTAGGTAAATCAATTTTTTGTTTTATAGCTTTAGTTTGTTTAACAATCATTAAAAGTACTTTTTCAGAATTTTCATAATGGATAATACTTTTTCCAATTTCCCTAATAAATTTAAATTCTGAAACTATTGTATCTTTCCATTCAAATAATAAATTACCATTTTTAAAATATTTAATATAATTAATTTTGGATAAATTAGTTTGAATTACTTTTAAAATTATCATTGCATTCTTGGATACAGATATAGTAAAATGAGAATCATTTTCATGAATTATTGTTCCATATTCTTCAGGTAATATACCGATAGGTAATTTATTATTATAATAAATCTGATATTTTAGTTCTTTATTGGAAGAAAAAGTAGATTTTATTTTACCTTCTCTTATTCCATAAGTAAATATTATAGATGATATTGGTGTTTGAGTATATGCTTCATTAGATAAAGATAGTCTGTCTTTAATATAATTAAAAATATCTTCTTTATTAGAAATCTTTATTTTTTTCATTTTACCAATAGTAGCGATATGAGAATTTTCAAATTTAACTCTAAATATAAATAAAATATGTTGATTATCTTCAATTTTATTAACAACTTCAAACCAAAACTTATTAATATAAATTTTTAATAAAGATTTTGAATATAAATTATTATCTATTGAATATTCTAAATTGATCCATTGTTTTGCCATTATAATTTTAATATTTATTAGCTGCTGCATTCTTGCGATTGCAGGTGTTAATTATTTTTAAATTTTGGATATTATATATTTTAAATATTTGAAATAATTTCTTATCATTGTTTTTCATAATTTCTATATTTTTTTATATTAGTTAAAACTAAAGAGTAATCTCATTTTTCAAAGCACAATATTTAGGTTTCTGGCTATTTTTTCAAGAGTGAGGTGATTCGAACACCTATCCTCGATTTTGGAGATCAACATATTAGCCAATTAATACTACACTCTTCAAATAATTAACACTAAATTTGAAACTTAAATACGAACAAAGAGACTTGAACTCTTAAGGGTTTACACCCACTTCTTCTTAAGAGAAGATTGTTTACCATTTCAACATGTTCGTATCTTTTTAATATCTCCAATTAAATAAGTATATATTAAATTATTATATTTGTTTGTTATATAAACCAATTTTTCTACCATTCCCTTTTTTTATTAAGTTTATTATCCATTGCTGTAATTACTCTGGCAGTATTCGTTCCTTGCAGCGAATGCTGCAAGATAATTACTAATGCTCCTTTGTTGCTTTGCAGAAGCTGCATTAGAAGCTGCAACTCTTTTCTTTTTTATAGAATTAATAATCTTCTTTTAAATTTTTATTTATAATTTAATTTTTTAAATATTGAGATATAAGTATATATTATATCTCAATATTTTATATGAAACAGAAATATTATTAAAATTACTTGTCTCCTTGCTTTTAGTCTCCTGCTGCATGCGAAGCAAGCTTGCAATTATTATTAATAAAAGAGAAGCTAATTATAATTGTATACAATTTTATACATAAATAAAAATTTTAGTTTTAAATTTAATTATAAAATGTAAAATTTTTAAATTTGGATTAAAATATAAAAACTTATTTAGCTATTGCTTTTTTTAATTCTTGCTAGTAATTATTCTGCAGTATTCTTGCAGCAGTTCTTCCTAGTTTCGCTAGAAGCAGCTGTTTGCTTAACAGAATTGTTACAAAATAATTGCATTAGAAGTAAGCTTGAACTGCTACAAATTGAAAGAATATTGTCAAAATTGACTAGAAAACATAAATAATAGTAAATTAAATAATATAAATTTAATAATAAACCGATAACCTTTTTATAAGCAATGAAATCTTGGCAAAATAATGTATTATTAAGTAATCTTTTTTTAGCTCAAAATAATGAAATAAAAAAAGATTTAACTAATAAGAATATTTTAATGAAAAATTCATCTTTTGATTCTAGTTTTAATTCAGTACAAAGTATTAATACTAATTTACCTTATCTTAAACTTAAAAAAGAAAATAAAAATATTAATAATCATATAATATTTGCAATAGTTAGAGCTAGTAGATCTATTCGAGTTTCTAGAGATCACTTGAGATTAATTAGAATATTTAAAATTTTAAATCTTAATTCGTTAGTAAAAACAGGAGTTGATGCGGTATTAGCTAATAAAGAACTTTCTATAGCGCAGCTTGCTTCACTTAAAAACTTTAAATTAATTACTAAATTATTTAGTAAAAATTTCACAGAATTTAACTTAGTTGCTTCTAATTTAAACTTCTCAAATTCTAATTTATCTTTACCTAAAACAGGTCACAAAATTTTAAATAGTAATTTACTATTAAGAAATAGAAAATTCGATTTATTAAGATCAAATTTAGCAGTTATTCTTAAAAAAAGAATAAAAATTTTTAGTGAAATATTTTCTGCTTCCTTGCAGCATTCCGCAGATACAGAAAATGATTGCAAAAATTTACCTTATAAAAATTATATTATATCTCAATATCTACAAAATTCTATACAAACTAAATTAAGTTTAAATAAATATAAAGGGTGCGGCTTCGCCGCTAGAGTAAGTTATAATAAAATTATAGGATATAAATTTAAAAGTGTTTTGCACAATAATAATTTCAAATATACTGCTTGCTTCCCTCCGAAGGATGCAAATATAACATATTTTAATAGCGCAGAAACTTATAAATTATTATATATTTTTTTTAAAAGTATGTATTGTTTAATAAGTAAACCTGTTTTTAAGTATACTAATGATAAAGTTATAATACAATTATTCTATTATTTAAATATTCCTAGAAAAAAAATATTTAGATTATTTTCAATTTTTTATATTAACTCTATTAAAAAAAAATGGTTAACTTCTCTAGTTTGCTCTGTAAATAGGCAGAAAAATAACGATTCTTCTAATTTAGTTACTAGAAGATTTGTATCAAATAAAATTTATATTAGATTGAGAGTTAGAAAAGCTATTTCTAGACTAAAAAATAAATTAAATTTAAATTTATTATTTAAATTAAGAAAATTAAATTTAAATAAAGTTTTCCAAAATAAATTTAAATTAATTTGTGAAATTTTGAGTAATAGTTTTAATAGACCTGTTGAATTACAATTAACTAGATTACATCATCCATATCATGATAGTAATATTTTAGTTAATATTTTAGCTTTAAATCTTAAAAATAAAAGAAAAAAAGCTAGTATTTTGCTGCAAAAGATTTTTTCTAAAAATCCTGTTAAAGACTTAAATGATCCTAATTTAATATCACCCAATAGTATTCCGGCTTTCTTATCTGGATTAAATATAAAAATATCTGGAAGATTAATGGGTGAATCTATTATACCTAGAAGAACTACAAAGGTATTTGGAAAAGGAGCTTCTGCTATTGGTAAAGTAAATTATTTAGATGCAGCTAGAATTACACAAAAAAATAGAAAAGGAGCTTATACTATCAAAATTATTTCAGGTCAAAATTTTTTTTAAATGTACTCAATATTAACCTTTTTATATTAATTTTTTTAGTGTTAAAGAGGAGTTAATATAATTATAATCCTTTATAGCTTCTTCAGCTGCTTATTTCTTTAGCAGCAGATGCCTTGGAAGCAGCAGCTATTGTTGATAAAGACAGCTGCAGCATTGCTCAAGCTTACTTCTGTAGCAATTATTTTGTAACTCCTTGCTTTGCTAGGACTTGCTTCCTGCTGCGAATTGCGAAGCAAGCAGCAATAAGCAACAACTACTAATATAATAATTGATAAAGATTCATCTAAAGATGTAGCTTCTAACTTAGACTAATCTAAAGATATATCTACTAATTTAGCTATAGCTAAAGATATAGCTCCTAAGTTAGATGGCTCTGCTTCTCCTTGCGAAGCTAGGAAGGAGACAACATTTATAATATAAATTATAAATATGTTTATATTGCTGGTGGTATTATTGTAGCTGCGAATTGCGAAGCAAGCTATTATTGTTAGTGGTTACTTATATTATGATATTACTAATCATGGTATTATTTATACTAACTTTAATTATTTATTGGATTATTTTAGAGGTAATAACACCCCTTCTCCTTGAGGAGGTCCCTTATCCGAAAGAGACAACAATCCTGATTCCAACTCTAGCGATTCTAGTATTGGTTCTGATGATTCAAGTTTTACTCTTAACCCAGAAAATTATAATCATTATTTACTACTAACCAAATTATCTATAAATTAATATCAAACAGCAGTCATTTAGTAAATGAAGGTCTTTCTAAATAAAATGAATAAATATATTTCAAAATTCCTATTAAAATTTCTAATAAAAAATTTAAAATTTTTATCTAAATATACTAACATTGCTATTAAATACTTAAATAATAATAAGAGATTTAGTTTAATTAAAAGAAATATAAAATTTATTAGGAGCATAATAATTGAAACTAGATTATATAAATTTTATAAATTATATAAAAGAACAATTAAAATAATTACTATATTCCATTTACTTATAATATTATATTATACTAGATTTAAAATTGAATTTGATTATATTGCTTTTATAACTTTAATCACTACAATATTAGGCAAATTGATATATCATTACTTCGATAACGAACTAATAAAATTTAAGGAAATAATATTAGATCTAGCTCCAGCGAATGCAGCAGCAATAGCAATAGCAATATTAAATTGTTATATTTAGACAAAAATTTAATTAAATTTTTTTATTTATAGTGCTGCGCCTGCGAAGCAAGCAGCAAGCAGCAAGCGCTTTGCAGAGAAAGAAATATAAACTGCAAGCTTATTTGTGAAGCCAGTAAGCATCGCAAGAATGCTGCAGCTGAACTAAAATATTTATATTTAAATGCAGATTAAATTAAAGATACAGGGCAGGTGATCCGATTGGTAATGGTGGTTCTCTGTAAAAGAATTGGTTAATAGCCGCAAAAGGTTCGATTCCTTTACTGCTCAATAATATTATAATTGTATTGGTTTGTTGCTTGCTTGTTATTTTGTAACAATTCGCAGCTATTGCTGCTGCATTCGCTGGAGCTATACAAAGGAAACAATTAATTAAATTTTTATCAATCAAACTAAACTAGGACTTGAATGCTGCTACTAAATAAATATTAGTATTTAATACTAATATTTATTATAAAAATAAATTTGTAATATAAGAATAGTAAATTGAATTTAAATAAATTGCTTTGCAAGTCCTAGCTTCGCAAGAAGCAAGCAATAACGCTGCAATGAAATATTTATATTTAAGTTGCAGCTGCTTTGCATTTGCTGCGCTGCAATTTAAACTAGTTATTGCAAAGCAAGTGAAATGGTGTAATTGGTAACACAGCAGTCTCATGAGCTGTTATTTAAGATTCGAATTCTTATTTCGCTTTTTAGTTTAAAATTGGTTTTTTAGCTGCAAATGCTGTCAAAATTGATTTCTCCTTTTTTTTAATTTACCTAATTTCATCCTAGTTTCCTGCAAAACAGCTCAAGCGAATGCTGCAAATAATGCAGCAGGATTGGCTTGCTTCGCTACCAAAGCAAATTATTTCTTTTGTTTTTAATCCAGAGCAGATGAAATTAGAATTATTTCTAGTCGCTTGCTTCGCAATTCGCAGCTGCTCTTTTTATTCTTATTTAATAAAAAATAAAAATAATAAAAATAAGAACGCAGCAAAGCATTTAAGTTACGAGTATAGTTAAATGGTATAACTTCTACCTTCCAAGTAGAAATTATCAGTTCGATTCTGATTACTCGTATTTATAATAAATTTATAGGTATTTTTATTATATATAAAGATATAAAATTTAAATACTTTACATTTTATAATCTCATTAATATTATTATTACTTTTTTATATTCTAATTGTCAATTTTGACAGCATTCTTATTTTGCAGCATCAGCAGCTGCTTTGCAGGAGCTGCTGCATTCGCTGCATTCGCAAGAATGCTGCTACTTTGCGCTTTGCGCTTTGCAGAGCTAGATATTTATTTAATAATAAACGCTTGATTAAAATTTTTTGTATCTGATAGTTAAATTGTAATTATAAAATATTTTTATAGTAGGTCAATTAAATTTAAAAAGCAGAGATTTTTCTTTCTTAGATAAGCTCTTAAAAAAGACTAAAATTTCAAATTTGCAGCAGCTCCTGCAAAGCAGCTGCGGATGCAGCAAAGCAAGAAGCTGTCCTAGCTTCGCTAGGACAGCTAGAAGCAAGTAATTACAGCAGCTGTTTCTTGTTACAAAATAACTAGCTAATCTTTGCTTCACTAGTACTAGAAGCTAGCAATTGATTAATAGTAGAAAAAATTTAAGAAATATTACTTTTTCTAAATCTAAAATTATGCCTCAAATAATTCCTTTTTATTTTGTCAGTCAAATTTTTGTAACATTTATTTTATTATTTAGTGTTATTTATATACTTTCTAAATATATTTTACCTTTAAATTTATTTTCTCAAGTTATTAGAAGCTATATTATAAAATTAACAAATAAAAATTAATTTTTTAATTAAGCAATATCTATTATAATTCCCCCCCCTAAATTTTGTATTAATATTAAATAACAAATATTTTAATTTCCATATTTTTATATATATTCTATATTTTTTCTGTAAATTATTTACTACTTACCATTTTATTATTAGTTATTATAAAATTAAGCATATTATTGAATTAAATGAGATAAAATGGATATTAGAAACTATCTTTTAAAATAGGTTTGCAATTTTAGGAGCTAAAGCCTTATTATATTTTAAAGGTGCTTGTGAATCTGCACAATCTATAGGTGTAACACTAGTAATAATGTTAGTAGCTGCTTCTTGCGGAGCTAGCCAATAATATTAAAATTTTTAGTTTTTTTTATATTATTTATTTTAACTAGATAATAATTAATTGCTGCAAACAGTTTTCTATCTCATTTAATTAAGTTACAGCTGTTTATTTCGTTAGCAGAAGAGAAAATTTAGATTATTGTATCAATTTTATTACTGCCTAGTAATATAAGAATTAGTTTATTCTTTTTTAATTATTCCTCAAGCTTATTTCTTTAGCTGCTTCTAGGAAGTTATTTCCTTAGAAAAATTAAAAATTGCATATTATTCTTTACTTAAAAATAGAATAAACCGAGAAAAATCCACGATAAAAGTATCGATGATGATATAGTAATAACATTATAAACAATAAAAATAAATAGTAATTTAAAGGGGTTATTAAGGAACAAAAAAGCAAATTTACAAAAAAGGAGGTAAATACCAAAAGCTTTATTCTGAATTTAGGAATTGGTTTGTGTAATTAATAAGTTTATTATTAATATAGCAAATTTATTAGTAAGCGATCCTAAGGTAAACCTTATCTATATTATACTTCCTGAAGTAAAACATTTTATGTAAGGAAAGGAAAGGAAATCAACCGAGACTCCGAAAGTAATGGCGAGTGAAATCGGATTAGCTTTAAATTTATTGTAATATAAGTGTGAAAATAACTTATTATTAACTTGAAATTATCTTCTTATTTTTATTTAAGAAATATTTATTTTAAATTTAATTTAATTTTCTTATTCTAATAAATAATTTGGTTTTTCTATTTTTATACAAAATATAAATTATTTATAAATATGCTTAGTTTAATTAAGAAGACAAAAATTATAGTAATAAAATTTCATGTAATTTTTGTACAGAATAAGGTTATACCAGTCCTGTAGAGTTAATAACAATAATAATGGTCTAGACTTTATAATTTTTTTTAGAACTAGAGTGAGTACAATGAGAGAGAACTTGTTGGAATATAGGGGAACCATCCTCTAAAGCTAAGTATTGTAAATTTAGCGATAGTGAAAAGTACTGTGAAGGAAATTTTTGAAAAGTTAGTAGTAAACTAGGTGAAATAGATTGTGAATTAGTAACTCTATAAGCAGTCGAAATTCCAATTTTGAAATAAAAATTAAAATTAGGAATGACGGCGTACCTTTTGCATAATGGGTCAGCAAGTTAATATAAGTAGCAAGGTTATTTACCCCTAGCGAAAGCGACTGGACTAATTTAATAGTATTGGGCAAGTTACTTATATTAGACCCGAAGCCAGGTGATCTTACCAAAATCAGATTGTAATGGATCGAACGGGTGAATGTTGCATAATTCTCCGATGAATTTTGGTAAGCGGTGAAATGCTAATCTGACCTGGTGCTAGCTGGTTTTCTACCGAAACATATTTTAGTATGATGTCTATATTTAGATTTATGGAGGTACAGCAAGGCGATTCCCAACAAAGTTTAATTAATTTTTTGTAATTAAATGCGTTCAGGTTGCGGGGATTTAATAAATCTTACCTTTGGAAGCGAATCTCGGAATTACATAAATTGATGATAGATATTCAGACTGTTCATGCTAAGTTGGACAGTCAAAACGGAAACAGCCGAGAACACTGATCAAGGTCCCAAATGATTGTTAAGTGAAAATAAGGACGTAGCAATATCTAATACAGCTGTGAAGTGAGCTTGGTAGTTGCTACTTTTAATGAACGTTTGTAACAACGCATCAGCAGTATTATTATTTATTACTAAATAATAAAGGATAGTAGCGCCGAAAATTTAACGGGTCTAAAACAATCAACCGATATCGTGTTGGTTATTTTTTTATATTATTTTAATATAAAATTAAAAAAAAAGATTGGATTTTTTTGTAATCTAGGTAGTAGAACATTCAGTTTAACTGTTTATAAAATAGTGTTTCATTATTTTTAAGGTTACTGAAGAGAGAATGCTGACATGAGTAACGTAAAAAATTTCTATAATGAAATTCGCCGAATACGAAAGGGTTGCAAATAGAAAGGTTAAACCGTTTTGTTTTAAAGCGGCCTCTAAGGATCATAGCGAAAGCTGTGGCTGATGAGTAAAGAATAGAAAGTCCACCTGCTTTAAGTGGGCCAGGAAAATAATATTCATATATTATTAAATTAATAATTATTAATTTAATAGATACTACCGTACCCTAAACCGACACAGGTTCGTAGGTAGAGTATACTAAGGCGCAGAGCTAAAAGTTGTTAAGGAACTCGGCAAATTCACCTCATAAGTTTAACGATAAGAGGTACCTTATTTATTATAAATAAGGTGGCACAAAATCGGAGGCCCCGACTGTTTACTAAAAACACAATACAGTGCAATCATGAGTATGGTAGTATACTGTATGAAATTTGCCCGATGCCATTAATATAAGAAAAGTTATGGATTGTTTTTATTTAAACAATATTGTGACCTATCGAAAATCTGGTTAATAGCGGTCTTAACTATAAGGATCCTAAGGTAGCAAAATCAATTGGCCATTAAATGTGGTCCGGTATCAATAATGTAACGATGGTCTCACTGTCTCTACAACTTGCTCAGTGAAATTGAATTACGCGTGAAGATGCGCGTTGCCTCCAGGGGGACGGGAAGACCCTATGCAGCTTTACTGTAGTTAGTTATCATATGAATCTAGAACAATTTCGTTTAATAGTGAATAGGTAAGTCGATAGACTATTAGTGGAAACCTTAGAGACAAAATTGGGTTTGTGTTTACCTTAGACTTAAAAACAAAAAGGGATAGTTGACTAATTGGCAGTTTGACTGGGGCGGTCGTCTTTAATAGAGTAGCAAAGTACATCCAAATATATCAATTATTAAAATACTTTAAATTATATTTTAAGGTGAAACAAAAAAAAAGATATTTATTTTTATATCTAAGTTATATTAGAATAAAAAATAAATTTTATTATATTAACAAATTATTTATAAGGTATAGCTAGAAATTGAATGGAGATCAATCAACCAGTGAAGGGTTGTGCAGGGCTCAATGGCGATAAGCATGCTTAACTGAAAGACTCAAAAGTCACACAGATACGTAAGTAGGGCATAGTGACCCCTCGCTATAGTATGGGATAGACGGGGATCAATTAATAAAAGTTACGCTAGGGATAACAGGCTGATAGCCTACGAGAGTACACATTGTCTAGGCTGATTGGCACCTTAAATAAAAATTAATCCTAGTAATATAATAAACTTAAAACGAGTATTCATTATTGAATTTAAAAAAAAACATTTAATTATTTCATTTATAATTATATTTTTTGTTTTATAAAAATATAATACGTCTTTAAATAGACAGAAATATTTCTTTCTTTATTATCAAGAAAATATAAAATATTATATAGTATGAATTTAAATAAACATATCAAAGACTTTTTAATAGGAACATTATTAGGTGATGCTCATATAGGAAGAACTGGTTTAAATAAATGCTTTATTTCTTTTGAGCAATCTTCTAAAAAAATGGAATATTTAAATTATTTATTTAATATAACAAAAGAAGGAGGAATACCTTTAATGGTAGATATTATTAAAGAATATGTTAGAGAAGATTCAAGATATAAAACTACAAATAAATCATTATATTTTAGAACTCAATCACTTGAGTCATTAAAACCTATGGCTGATTTATTTTTAGATACAGAAGGGAAAAAAATCATACCTAATAATATTGCAGATCATTTAACACCAAGAAGTTTAGCTTTTTGGATAATGGATGATGGTCAACAAGTAAAAAGAGGAGGTTTAACCTTATGTACAGATAGTTATAATTCTAACGAAATTAATATTCTTAGAGAAGCTCTTAAAAACAATTTTAATTTAGAAACTTCTATTCATAATAAAAAAGGGAACAATGATTCTATTTATGAAAGAATCTATATTAAAAAAGAGGGCAAGCTTCGCAGAAAATATTAAACCTTCTTTAATTCAACATATGCATGATTCTATGTTATATAAAATAAATGAGACTATTACAAAACAAGATTCTTCTGATATTGAAAATGATGGTACCGATATTATGGATATTTATGACATCGGGGGATCTTAATAGTAATATTAATTTAGAAGTTGGCTATTTGCTGGAACATCCTTAGAGCTTACAATATTAATTAAAAACAAAAGAAACAAAACAACTGCAGCATCTGCGGCAAGAGAGGTGTAGAATGTTAATTAGTAAAATATTGAAAGATTGGACAATCAGCAGGGAAGTTATAAATTTTAGGTAAAGCAACTGTAAAAATTGTAACCCCTCAACGACTACACGCCAATATCCAGATGCTTTGTAATTTGTATTCTTACACTGGATAAAGATATAGTCTAAACTTAACTGAAAAGTTAAGAATTTACTTATTATTTTAATTTAGTAAATTTTGCGATGTCGACTCATCCTATCCTCCGGGAGTAGAAGCTTGGAAGGGTTCGGCTGTTCGCCGATTAAAAGGGTACGTGAGTTGGGTTTATACTCACATAAAGACAATAGTATGAAGATGAATGGGTTCACTAAGAAAATAATATTAATAAAAGAATGAAAATAAATAATATAAATTTAAAAAAAATCAGTATGAATAATACTGTAAATATTAATATAAATCACAATGACCCTTGTTTACCTATAGATCTACAATCCATATTAATTGGTATTATGTTAGGAGATGGTAGCTTGTTTAGATCTTCACCTACAGCTAATGTTAGATTTGAAATGAGCTTCGGACAAAAATATGAAGAATTTGCATTATTTTTAGGTAACTTCTTTAAAGATTATATGAGTAACCCTGTTAAAGCTTTAGAAATTAAAGGAAAATACAAAAATTATATTAATTATAGACTAAAAACAAAAAGTTTACCTATATTTGTACAATATTATAATATGTTTTATGAATTTGATAAAGATTTAAATAAATATAAAAAAATAATACCTACAAATATTGGGGATTTAATGAATCCTATAGTTTTAGCTTATTTAATTATGACTGATGGTAACTTTGATAAAGGTAGAAACAGAGTGAGAATATATACTAATAGTTATACTAAAAAAGAAGTTGAAAATGTAGCTTTAGCTATTAATACTAATTTAAATATTTATGTAGGAGTTTTACATGATAGAAATAATCAATGAATACTAACAATAGGTGCTAAAAATTTAGATCTATTAAGAGATACTGTTTCTAAATATTTCCATAATTCTATGTTATATAGAATAGGTCTATAAAATACAATCTTTCATACTTTCGTTTTTAAATTAAAAGCCCCTTCTTTGTTTTAGAAACAAACCCCCTATAATAATTAGAATGCTGCTAAATTTTCTAATAGATAAATAATAGCTGCTAAGCAGAAAAGGGGTTTGACTTATAATCCTTTTATTATAAGAAATTGCTAAAGAAGAAAATCGGATAAATTGCAAGAAAAACTTTAAAGATAAAGTCAATTTGCAGCCAAGCGCAGAAAAGTGAATAATTATAATATAGTTATGTTACTGTGAAGGTTCAACGACTAATAGGTGAGTATCACTAACAATAAACCTAACACGAATATCCGACAATATTATTAAATTAATATTGATGACATAGTCTGAACTTATCTGTAAAGATAAGAACTTTTTTTAAATAAAGAAGGATAACATAATTGTTAATACGACGTGAGTCAGTATGGTCCCTATCTTCTGGAGGGACAATTAGTAAAAAGAGGTAGACCTTCCAGTACGAAAGGACCAATAGGCTGTGTTTCTCTAGTGTACCAATTGTTTGTAATTATTGTCATTTACCTCTTAGATTTTTTTTAATCTTAAGGTTAAAGGTAAATTTAACAATGTTTGAATGCATAGTTGGGTAGCCACAAACATAATAGATAAATGCTGAATGTCTATAAAGCAAGAATCTAACCTCTAGATACTAATAGTTTTATTTAAAAAATAAAACAGAATTAAGTTGTAGATTACAACTAGATAGGCTATAAATGTACAATTTGTAAAAATTTTAGTTTAATAGTACTAATTTATAAAAAAACTTTTTGTTAATAGTCATATATTCTTTTCTTTATATTACTTGATGCGTTAATATGTTAATACTCCTGTTTTTTGTGCTCTTTGTTTAATTTGAGATCTTTTATTACAAAATTATATTAATTCGAAGAAAGAAGAAATCTCGGTTATTTAAAATATTATTTAAATTTCAAATTAAAAGAGTAAACTTCTAAGCAATCATATTTTTACTTCTTTAGGTAAAATTATAATGTTTTTTAAATATTGTATTTATAACTAATAAAACATTCTTTATGATATAAACAATTTGCTATATTTGCAATTTAAATTTTTAATGCTTCATAATAAAACAATTAATAAATTTCAATTTTTTCCTTTTCATTTAGTTGATCCATCTCCTTGGCCTATTTTATTAAGCTTTTCTTTATTAAATTTAACAATAGGAGCTGTTGCTTATATGCATGGATTTTCTTATGGTGGATATATTTTAACATTAGGATTTATATTAACAACATATGGTATGATTTTATGGTTTAGAGATGTAGTTGTAGAAGCTACTTATTTAGGTCATCATACTAAAGAAGTTAAAAATGGTATAATGATGGGTGTTTTATTATTTATTGTTAGTGAAATTTTTGCTTTCTTATCTGTATTTTGGGCTTTCTTTCATTCCAGTTTATCACCAGCTATTGAAATAGGAGGAACTTGGCCACCTTTAGGTATAACTCCATTAGATCCATTTGCTATACCATTACTTAATACTTTTTTATTACTTTCTAGTGGTGTTTGCCACAAATGTGAAATATTTGATCCTTTTGTTTTAGTTAGTTGCAGTTCTTTACCTTTTAGCTTACCTAGAGTTAATTCTTTTATAAGAATAGGACCTCATAATTTTAATATCTTAAGTATTCTTATCGGTTCTTTACTTGGTGATGGTTCAATGGAAAAATCTATAAATGGAAGTAGATTTGTATTTTATCAAGCTAAAGTAAATGGAGAATATTTGTTATGGTTACATCAAGTAATAAGTAAATTAGGTTATACCGATAAAAACATACCTAAAATTTACAGTAGAAAAGGTTCCACATTAATAGGTGATTTAGATGAAATTAGATATTACTTTAGATTTAGAACTTTTACTTTTTCTTCTTTCAATTGGATTTATGATGCTTTTTATCCTAATAAAACTAGAAAGGTTATACCTAATTTTATTGATATTTATTTAACTCCTTTAGCTTTAGCTGTTTGGATGATGGATGATGGAACATCTTATAAAAATAAAGGGTTTAAATTTAGTACTAATAGTTTTACTCTTAAAGAAATACAAAATTTAGTTTTGATATTAAAAACTAAATACAATTTGGATACTACTATTCATAAATCTGGTTTAAATAATCAGTATAATATTTATGTACCTAAAGCTAGTTTTATTATTTTAAGAGAAATAGTTAAACCTTATTTTCATCCTACTATGCTTTATAAATTAAATAATATTTAGTGAAATTTTTAACATATTTATATTTATATTGTAACTAATTAAGAAATTAATTTTATTTCCCTCATGCCTCTGGCATAGGAAGCTACTTACTTCGTTAGAAGAGGTAACAAATTTAAAACAAAAACAAAACAAATATTTTGCATAGTCAAAATTATTACCTTAAATAAATTAAGGGAAACAACTAATATAGAGAATATATTAATTATTTTGGCGACACTGATGAAAACGGTCAACGTTAAGTATTTGAATAATAAGACCGTCGGTTCATTTAAATTTTTATTATATTATTGCTTAGCAAAATTAACTATTAATAATCTTTTTTTTAGATCGCTACAGACTGGTTCATCGGTGGGTATTGTTAGCCAATAACAGTGCTTAATGTACAGTCGAAATCTCGAAAATAATATTTTTATTTTTCAAAGGCTTTATATTAATTTACAATATTAATTTAATTAAAAATTAGGTTGGCTTACGAAGTAAGCCTAGTAAAGAATTTGTAACAATACATTAATATAAAGTACAAGGACTATATATACAAATATATAAATTATTGTTAGACCTTTTATCTTTATAATCATAACCTATTATTAACTAGCAAGCTTTTTTGTTTAGTTAAATTAAAAGAGCTTTTTAAGGTTGTATTTACTAGTAAATAGAGATAAATCTATTTAATTTATTTTATATAGTTGGAGATTTGGCATTTATAACATATGGACATCATGCTTTAATAGCTGGAAATAGAAAAAGTGCTATAGATGGAGTAATTTTTACTATTATCTTAGCTATAGTTTTCACAGGATTACAATATTTTGAATATTCTGAAGCAGGATTTTCTATGTCAGATGGTGTATATGGGTCTGCTTTTTATGCTTCTACTGGATTACACGGATTAACTATAATAGTCCCTATTAATTTTAAGAATAAAAAAATATATATAAACAAATCAAAAGATAAAATTTTAATTAAGGCACCATTTAATACCTGAAGGTAAGGCTTTAATTACATACATTAAAAACCAATGGAATAATTTTAGATTTTCTACTAATTTTGTATCTGAAAATTTAAAAATTATTGCTTTTGACAATTTTAATAATAAATCTATATATTCTAGTATTATTGAATTGCGAAGCAAGTAATGCTTTGAATGTTGATAGATCAAAAATTAAAAATTGCATATTAACTGGTTAGCTTACTTACTTACTTATTTCGTAAGTAAGTAAGCTAGAAGCTAGTTATTTCTTATAAAAATTATAAATTTATATTAGCCCATGATGAGTAGGGCTTATTTTGGCTTTATACTATATTATAATAAAGATTTATATTTCAAGCTTACTTCTAACGCAGCTCAAGCATTATAGTCCTAATAAATTATAACAAGCATTCGAGCTTATTTCATCTTCTAACGCTGCTAAAGAAATAAACAGCACCAAGTAACTAGCAAAAAAATTATTTTATTTATCTTTTTTAAGCATATATTTAAATTTACTATTAAATTTAATAGAAAATAGGGTTAATTACAAGAAGATCCTTAAATTCAACCATTCATCTAGTTATCTACTAAAAGAGTGATAATTATAGTTTAAGGATAATTTGTAGCCAATCATATATAAATATATATATAAAAAATATATGAAGGTTCAACGACTAGTAGGTGAGTACTATATTTACAATAAACCTGCCACGAATGCCCTACAATATTATATATTTAATATTGATGACATAGTCTGAACTTATCTGTAAAGATAAGAAGTAATGAATAAAGAGTCATTACGGTAACATAATTGTACATGTAATAATAGGTACTATTTTTATTGGAGTATCTTTAGTAAGATTAATTAATTATCAATTAACTACAAAACATCACAATGGATTTGAATCTAGTATACTATATTGGCATTTTGTAGATGTAGTATGGTTATTTTTATTTGTGGCTGTATATTTTTGGGGTAATACCTAATATTTGAGTATATTATCATTTTTTACTACAATTCATTTAAAATATTAGGTATGCTTTGCGTTTATACCTGGAAAACAACAGTATAAAATAAATTGATTATTTCAAGCTTATTTCTTTAGTAGTTATTTTGTAACTCCTTGCTTTGCTAGGATTTGCTTTCAAAGCAAGTGAATAAAATAGGTAATTGAAATTAGTTTTTAATTTATATGAAATTTTACTGTATACAAATATTAAAAATATTTCACCCTTTACTTATATTTTATTTATTTTATTTTTATTAAAGTACTAGCTGCTTTGCAGCAGCAGTATTTGTAGCTAGTTTCTATAAGCAAGCTTATTTCTAAGCAAGAAATAGCTGTAATTACCGCTTGCTTTTATAAGCAAAGAATACTGCTGCAAATCAAATTCTACTCCAATTTAAAACAAAGTAAAAAGGAGCCTTTAATTTAATGGTAGAATGGTTTCTTGATGAGGAACTTATAGGAGTTCAAATCTTCTAGGGCTTATTTATACTAAAATTAATTAATTTATAATTAAATTCTATTCTAACTAGTCTCTTTATTTATTAATTTATTTCTTCATTATTTACGATATAGGATATGATAGTTGCAGCGTTCTTGCTTGTCCTGCAGCTTCTTGTTCTAGCGAAGCAAGCTTGCTTCGCTACCAAAGGAGAAGCAGGACAATTGTAATTACTAGCTGTCCTGCTTTGCTAATACTGCTGCAGCTGCAGCAAGAATGCTTTGCTTATACAAATAAAAAACATAGAAAACTTTAAAGTTTCTATTTTTAAATAGTATATATAGATTAAATAAATTAATTACTTATAATAATTACTTGTAGGTCTTTAGGTTTCTATAATAAAGCCAATTTATTACCTGTTCTTTTGTTCCTTTGTTAAACTTTTTAATTTAATTAAATCTGCCTATAATTATTAATTAATAATTAATAATAACTAATAACTAACTATTAAAAAGGTATTTCTAATTTTATAATTATATTTATTATAAGATTTTTATTAGCTTGCTTCTCTCCTAGTTACTGACTGACGAAATAAATAAGTAACTAGGAGGAAAAGAATGCTTTGCTGGACAGCTGCTAATGCTCCTTGTTACTGACTGACTTACGAAGTAAGTAAGTAAGTAAGTAACTAGCTGCAGGAGAGCTAGTGGCTAATAAAAAATCTAATTAAAGATATACAAGTTTTATTTATCAATATTAAAAGAATTTAAATTAAATTATTGCAAGGATAACATTTAACATTAGAACAAATAAATATAAGTTATAAATTAAAAATTAAATATAAAGATGAGATTATTAAAAACTCATGTATTACTTAGATTTTTAAATTCTTATTTAGTAGATTCTCCAGAACCAGCTAATATTAGTTATATGTGGAATTTTGGATCTTTACTAGGAGTTTGTTTAATTATACAGATTCTAACCGGAGCTTTTTTAGCTATGCATTATACACCTAATGTAGATTTTGCTTTTAATAGTGTAGAACATATTATGAGAGATGTTAATAATGGATGGATAATAAGATATACACATGCCAATGTTGCATCTTTCTTTTTTATTTTTGTATATATGCATATAGGTAGAGGATTATATTATAGTTCATATAAATCTCCAAGAGTATTAGTATGGTCTATAGGAGTAATAATATTAATATTAATGATGGCTATTGCTTTCTTGGGTTACGACGATAGCCCAACATGGTTTAATAATAATAATAACTTAATTTTAAATTCAATGATTTCTTCTAAAATAATAAATAATTTTATTAAGGATAAAAATATAAAACCAGTATTTACATTTGAAAATTTAGAAAAACAAGAAACTAGAGAAAAAGTATGTAAAGAAATAAAATATATTAGTGGTATTTATATGATTCTAAATAAAGTTACTTTAGATTATTATATAGGTTCAACTAATAGAATATATAGTAGATTTACGAGTCATATTAGAAATATTTCCAGATATTGTTACTCAAAAGAATAATAAACAATTATTAGATTTAGAAGATTTCTATTTAAAATCTTTATTACCTAACTATAATATTTATACAGAAGCTGGTAATAGTTTTGGTTATAAATATACTTAAATAACTAGAATTAATATGAAAGCAAAATATAGTTTAGAAAGAAGATTAAAAATAGGTGCTCTAAATAGAGGTAAAACTCTATCAAAGGAAACTGTTGAAAAATTGAGAATAATTGCTTTAACTAGAAAGCCTTATACTTATTCAGAACAGGGAAAATTAAATTTAAAAAAGAAATCTAAACCTTTATTAGTTTTTAATTTAAATGGAATTCTTTATGGTGAATATAGTAGTATAACAGAGGCTGCTATAAGTTTGAAAAGCAGTTTAAAAACAATAAATAGATGTTTAAAAATTGAAAAAAAAATATTAAAGAGACAATGAATATTAAAATTAAATAATTAACATATTAAATCATAGTCCCACGAGTTTATAAGGCTATGCAACTTCTAGAAGAAAATAGACTATAAAGTGGAATAGTTCGACAGAATTATTGACTTAAAATTATTTAAGTTGGCAATATTAGTGAAAACGATCAAAGGAACTAGGCCTAGCGCAGTTCAGAGATCGTCGGTTATCTAGATGATCGCTACAGACTGGGTCACTAATGGGTGCCTGAAATGGTGCTTAATGTACAGTCGAAACTTTTAACTTCTTTATTTTAGTTAATAGAATATACGAATTCAAAGTTATTCTATCATTTTATTTACTTTTGTTATTGGCCTTGGGCAATAAGCTAAAGACTCTAGCTAATAAAATGAAAGTATGTATGTATTACCATATGGTCAGATGTCTTTATGGGGTAGTTTATTTTGCCCTAAATGGTTTCAGTTTTTGGATTTAGAATCCAACGGATTATTTTATTGCAGTACAGTTTTACCATTTATTTCACCTAAAACCAAATCTAATAATAGAATAGGTCCACATAATTACGATATTATTTGTATTTTAATGGGTTCTTTATTAGGAGATGCTTTTGCAGAACAACATGGAAATGGAACAAGAATTTGTTTTCAACAAGAACATTTAAATTCTCATTATTTAATATGGTTTCATAGTTTTTTAAATAAATTTGGTTATTGTAGTGAAACAATACCTAAACTTACAACAAGAATAGGTAAAGGAGGTAAATTAAGATATATCTCTAGATTTAAAACTTATACATTTACAAATTTTAATTGGATATATACAGCTTTTTATAATGAAAATAAAAAAATAGTACCTTATAATATTGAAGAATATTTAACTCCTTTAGCACTATCTGTTTGGATTATGGATGATGGAGGAAGAGTATCCTCTGGTTTAAAAATAGCTACTAATTTTTTTTCACTTAATGAAGTAGAATTTTTAGCTAATATATTGAGAAAAAAATATAATTTAAAAACATCAATTATAAAAACTGGTGCATTAAATCAATATAATCTCTATATTTCTAAATCATCAATGAATGACTTAGTAGAAATTATTAGACCATATCTTCATACTTCAATGTATTATAAATTAAACGGCTATATTTAAAAACTTTAATTATAGTTTTCTTTCTAGTAGTTCTGCAATATATGTATAAAAAGAATTATGTTTTAAGATTGAAAGCAATACCAATGAAAACGGTTAAAGATGCGCATTGCTAGTTTCTAGACCGTCGGTTTTACATAAAATCGCGACAGACTGGATCATTGGTGGGTACCTGAAATGGTGCTTAATGTACAGTCGGGATCTTTATAATATAATTTATATTATTACAAGGCTTTCTAAGGATATTATTATCAATCTATGATCTTATCGTAGATTTAGAAAGTACATAATTTATCTGTTTCTGGATTAAACAAAAGATAAATTTAAGATTTGGCAACTGTTATTACTAATCTTTTATCTGCTATACCAGTTTTTGGTCAAGATATAGTTGAGTTAAAAAACGTCACAGAAATTTTTAGTTCCTATCCTCTAAAGAATGAGATTACAATTACAACATTGTTGCCTACTATAGGTACAGTTAGTAATCATGCTTTAAAAAAAGGGAAAAAAATAAGAATAGATAAGAAAGAATATTTATCTATTCCTTATCAATTTGTAGCTTTTTTAGCAGGTTTTATAGATGGAGATGGGTATTTTCAAATTACTAAAACAACAAAAGGATTTATAACTATTAAATTGAAAATTGTTCTACAATTAGAGGATCTTTCTACTTTAGAGTATATTCAATCTATATTAAAATTAGGTAAATTAAATATATATAGAGATTATAAAAATCCAATTTGTAGTTTAACAATTAATAAAACAGATTTACAAGAAGTCATTTTTCCATTATTTTTACATCATGGTATATTCTTTTTAACTGAAGCTAGAAGAACTCAATTTGATTTAACTATGTTTATACTTAAAAAGGATATTAAATTTTTCGATAAAATTAATTTCAATACGTTCTCTCTTCCTAATATTAAAGAGGTAGGTTGCTGTTTGCTTGCGAAGCAATCCGCAGCAAGTGATATAATGCAAGGAAATAAAAAATTTTCAAATATACCTACAATTTTTATATTACCTAAAACAGCTTTAGATTACGTTAAATTACCTTTTTTTAATAATTGGTTAATTGGATTTACAACAGCAGAAGGTTCTTTCTTTATTAAAAATAATAAGGATGGATGCTTCCAATTAAAACAAAAAATTCATGTTCAATTATTTGAAGCCTTTAAATTAATATTTAATAGTAATAAAAAAATTGTTACAGTTGCTTTGCAACAAGATAAGTTTAATCAATTTTCGGTTAGTTCTAAAAATGATATACAATCAGTGATTAATTTTTTTTCATTCTCAGGTTTCCATCCTTTAATAGGCTTAAAATATATTCAATATTTAAAATGGATCTCTAATTTAAAAAACAGTTATAGATACAGTAATCTGAAATTTCCTCAGTAATATTTAAATTTTTTTATATTTGTCCTATTAGTCTACTAATTACGAAAATAATGTGAGACTTGTTGTTTAGTTTATTCTTCCGCTTATCTATCTAGCACCTTTCCTGCTTTCTTATTCGAATTCCAATAAGAAAGCCATATTTAAAGCTGCTGCTTTATTTCGGTAATTTCGTAATTAAAAGTTAGAAATTGCAGCATTCTTGCTTTGGATTGCTAGCTTTCAAAGCAGCCTTACAGCTAGTCCATTGGATGAGGATTTATAGAATATTATTATAAAATTTTGTGACAGTGGCTCCTTAAAACAGTAATGTTTTATTGGCAAACGGGGAAAATTGCAAAAATATCTTAATTAAATTAATTAAACTTCCCTATTAAGACAATTTGCAGCGAAGCTTGAATCGGTATAATGTTTAAATAATAGTAAACAATAGATCAAGAGCGTTCAACGACTAATGAGTGAGTTATACAAACAATAAGCTCAACACGAAAACCCCGCAACCATCTTTTAATTATAATTTGGTTGAATACATAGTCTAAACATTGTCGTGAGGTAATGAAGATATAATTAAATATTATATCATTAATAAAATTGTAATATGGGGTGGTTTTTCAGTTTCTAATGCTACTTTAAATAGATTCTTCTCATTACATTATCTACTACCTTTTTTATTAGCAGCTTTAATAGTTGCACATTTAATAGCTCAAATGTAGGGCCTTTTATTATAAATAAATATTATAATTAGAATCAAGCTATATGCTGGAAACTCCTAAAGCTTAATTGCTTTTTATGCTTGCTTATTTACTTCCGAAATAAATAAATAAGTAAATAAGCAAGCAACAAATTATTCTGCTAATTAATTTTTAGCAAATCTATATTTTATTAACAAATTAATATTGCTAGCTTACTTACTTACTTACTTACTTACTTACTTCGTCAGTCAGTAAGTAAGGGACGCAAGCAACAAAATAGTTATTAAATTAATATAAATAATAGAATGAATGTAATAATAATTAAGATGAACAATGGATAATCAGCAGGAAACTAAAGTTGTGATTTTGTATTATCTTTTAATAGATATAAATCAATTTAGGATCCTCAGAGACTACACGCTTGACACCTTTGTTTAATAATGGTGATGATATAGTCCAAACTATACTGAAAGGTATAGAAATTATTGCAAAATTTTATATTTAATTCACTCTTGACTAAGATTTTACTATTCTAGCAAATGCATTTAAAACTGCAAATACTGCATTCTCCTATAAGCAAGCCGCTGGATAATTTTCTAGGCAAGCAAGCTAGCTATTAATCATATAAAAAGATTAAGTAAATTTGAACTGCTTACTTCTAACGCAGCTGAATTTAAATTAGATCCTTTTTTTAAACAAATATTAATAGGTAATATCCAGCTTATTTACTTACTTCTTTATTTACTTCCTTCTTTATTTATTTCGTCAGTAAGTTAATAAGTAAGGAAGCTGGATATGTTTATATGAGAAGGTTATCTAATAAAGCTAAAACTAATATAGTATTTAGGCAAAGATCTAGCAATAATTCTTATTTATTATAATTATATAGTTTATTTAAGGAATTTGTAACAACTCCTCTATCAGTTTCTTAAAAAAAGACAGGTAAAATTAGATACAATTTAAATATTGCAATTTTAGCTTTATCTTGTTTTAATTGCTGCTTGCTTCGCAATTAGCAGCTGCTATTATATGAATCTTTTTATTATGAAGGTAAAATTTTTATTCCTAATAATATAGCAGAGCGTATAACACTTGTAAGTTTAGCCTTCTGAATTCAGAATGATAATAGTTTTATTGGTCATGGATTAAGGTTATATATTAATGCTTTTAGCTTAGAAGAATTAAACTTATTAATAAAAGAAGAATATAAAAATTTTCTATTAAAGCAACTATTAATATTTCTAACTAACGGGCTTGCTTGTCTCCTTGTTACAAAGTAACTAGGATAATTACTGCAGCTCAAGCTAAAGAAATTAGCTTGAGGACTAAAAAGCTATTTCTTGCTTGTTACTGACGAAATAAATAAGTTAGTAAGTAACAATTCGCAGCTGCTTTGCCGGAGACAGCGACTATAAAGATATATTGTATAAATTAAATATAAATTCGCAATAAAATTGCTACATGAACATGGGTCTAATAATCCTAATGGTATTACTTCTAGTGGGGACAGATATGCTTTCCATCCTTACTTTGTTTTTAAAGATTTAGTAACAATTTTTGCTTTCTTTTTAGTATTATCTATTTTAGTTTTCTTTTATCCTAATTTATTAGGACATTCTGATAATTATATACCAGCTGATCCTATGGTAACTCCACCATCTATTGTACCTGAATGGTATTCTTAATAGCTTTTAATAATAAAGATGCCTTGCTTATTTCTATAGATAAATCTATAGAAAAATTAACTTCACTATATGCTGGAACATCCTTAAGCTTTAAATATTAAAAAAAATAAAAATATAAAAAAAACAGTTATATATTAATTTGTTTTTAAAGTTATAAACTTAAAAGATTGGACAATCAGCAGGAAACCTAATATTTTTCCATTTAAAATAGGGATCCTCAGAGACTACACGTGAAGCCCTCACCTTTAAAATAAAAAAATATTATTTATTACTTATTATTTATTATTTATTACTTATTATTTATTATTTAGACTGAGATGAAGATATAGTCCAACCGTTTTCGAAAGATTATGGATATATTGTATAAATTTATATTGTTAAGATCTGACAGCTTATTTAAATTTAATATGTAAACAAAATTACACTTTCTTCCACCTTTAGATTAGCTTGCTCCTTGCTTAGAAGCTTAGAAATTAGCTTGCTGTTTGCTTAGAAGCTAGAAGAAAGCTATTCGCAGCTAGGACTAAAAACGCTGCAGCTCTATTCATACTCATAAAAAAGATTATATCTTTGAGTGCTAGCTTCGCAAGCAGAAAGGCTTGCTTATTTATAAGCAAGCAGAAAGTAGGATAATAATTAGAAACAATATTTCCCAATTTATGCATTTAGATATCAAATACAAAAATCCAATATAAATTTATAATAATTTTGATCTTTTACCATACTATGCTATTTTAAGATCTATACCAAATAAATTATTAGGAGTTTTAGCTATGTTTGGTTCTCTATTAATTTTATTAATTTTACCTATTACAGACCTATCTAGAATTAGAGGAAATCAATTTAGACCTGCTATGAAATTAGCATTCTGGTTTTTTGTAGTAGATTTTTTTATTTTAATGTGGATAGGTTCTCAACATCCTAATACTCCTTATGTTGAAATAGGTCAAATTTCAACTGCATTTTATTTTGCTTGGTTCTTAATAATAGTACCAGTAATAGGAATGAGTGAAAATACTTTAATAGATTTAGCATCAAAAAAAATTAATTAAATTATTATTATCAAATTTATTAGTTTTGTACCTTTTGCTAATATTTTTAATTTGTAAGTACAAAACGCTGTTGCAAATTTAGCTGCTACAATCATATTTACTCTTAATGGTTCAAGCATTCTTGCAGCTTGCTTATTTCTGTAGCAATTATTTTGTAACAATTCTTTTAAGCAAGCTGCTAATTTCTAAGCAAGAATGCTAGAACAGCTATAAAACTATTTTTATTTTTATTAATTAATTACTCCCCCGTCCATTCTTAAGGGAGTTGAATTGCTTTCGAAATTTTGGTATTTCTAAGTAATAGTTGCTTTTTTTTCTTTAATTTTTATTGTTGCAGCATTCTTGTTACAAAGTAACTAGCAAATTTGGAAAAAAAAATATAAATTTTGCTTTTGCTTCGCAATTCGCAGCTATAAAAATTAATAAAATAGCGACAAAAGGATGTGTTTAATATATAGATACAAACGGTTCTTAAAAGGTATTAAAGAATAATTTTTAATTAAAACTATTAGATATTTTTAATAACTTCTTATTCTTCTTGCTGCAAAGCAGCTGCTGCATTCGCTTGAGCAATGCAAAGCTAGAAATAATCTAACTTATACCTAATTTATAAATATTTGTAGCTGCTTGCTTAAAAGAATGCTGCAGCAACCAGTATTTTTTAGGTATAGCTTAATTTGTAGATAAAAAAAAGAATAGTAATTAAAATTATTATTATTAATCGGCTGCTTCTTCAAGCATTCTGTGCTATTTCTAAACAAGAATAATAAGTAATTATAGCTATTTCTAGCAGTATTCGCTAGAAAAATATTTAAATTCTTATAATTTAATATTTTTAGTATTAAAATCGATTGTAGTTATAATAATATAATGGTAGCTATTATATGCTACTTAAAAGAATTAAAAATAAAAATTAATATCTTATAATTAAGAAAAACAATATTATTAATTAATATAATTAACTATGGAATCTAATTACATTGCTGCTGCGGCTGCTGCAAAGCAGCAGCTAGAAAATATAATAAATTTATTATTTAATTTTGCAGATATTTTAAGTATTATTTTACCTGTTTTATTGAGTATTGCTTTTATGACTATTATAGAAAGAAAGCAATTAGCAGCCCATCAAAGAAGAGTAGGTCCTAATACAGTGGGATACTATGGTATACTTCAACCTTTTGCTGATGCTTTTAAATTAATTTTGAAAGAAACAGTTATACCTTCTCAATCTAATAAAATTGTTTTTTATTTAGCACCTGTAAGTACATTAGTGTTTAGTTTATTAGGATGGGCAGTTATACCTTTTGGGCAGGGTATTGTACTTTCTGATTTAAATTTAGGTATTTTATATACTTTAGCTTTATCTTCTTTAGGTGTATATGGAATTTTATTAGCTGGTTGGTCTGCTAATTCTAAATATGCTTTTTTAGGATCTTTAAGATCCACAGCAGCTATGATATCTTATGAATTGATATTAAGTTCTGCTATATTAATAATAATACTATTAACTGGTACATTAAATTATATTACGATTATTGAAATTCAACAATCTGTATGGTTCATTATTCCTTTATTACCTGTTTTTATTTTTTATTTTATTTCAATTTTAGCAGAAACTTCTAGAACTCCTTTTGATTTACAAGAGGCTAATTTCATGCATTATTTGCAGCATTCCCTTGTTACGAAATAACTAGCTTCTAGCTAATTAGCAAAGCCAGGAGCAGCAATACTAATATGATTTGGTCTCTAAAAACTTCACTATTTGCTGGAACTTCCTTAAGCTTTAAGTTATTAAAAACAATTTGTTTTTAAAATTACAATCTTAAAGATTGGACAATCAGCAGGAAACCTAATATTTTTTGCTGCGGATTGCTTATTTCTAAGCAAGCAACAAATTAGTGATAGGGATCCTCAGAGATTATACGTGAAGAATTAGCAATTGCTAATTAAGATATAATCCATCTTTAGTTAAAAGATTAAAGATTAAATTAAAATATTTATATTATTTTTTTCTATTTGTTTTTAACTTCATGTTTTTGGAAAAAGAAATACAAATTAAAGATATTTGTTTATTTTCCTTTTTAGTATCATTAAGGGAAATAGGTGAACAATACTTGAATTATATATTTTGTGCAGGAATTTTACCTCTTAAAGTATATAAAAATTTAAATAATCCGGATAAATTTAGATCAGAATTTCATAGAATAGGAGGGGTTTAGGGCTTAGTAAATATTTCTAGTAATAATAAGATTAAACAGTATATTGGTTCAAATAAAGACTTATATCAGCGTTTAAGGGATCACATTAAAGATAGAGATTCCAATATAAGATTACCAGGAGCAACTCTAAATATGGGATAGAGAATTTTTATTTTGTAATTTATTATTTATATTTAGATCCTTTTGTAATAATTACAGCTGCTAACTTCGTAAGCAGGAGATAGAAGTTATACAAAATTTTCCTTTTTAAAGTCTTTATAATTTTAAAAAGGAAGCCAATTCTTCTTTAGGTTATAAACATACTAAGCTTGCTATTGAAAAGATGAAGCTAAGATTTAAAAATAAATCTAACCATCCTATGTTTGGAAAAAAGCACACTTATTTTGCTTTATCTAAAATAAGTAAACCTGGGGAATTAAACCCTATGTTGCTTACGAAGTTAGCAAGGAAAAAAACATTCTATTAAATCTAAATTAAAAATGTCTTTAGCTAAGAGTAAGGTTTCTTTAAGTCTATTTGATATAGATAATAATTTAATAGAAATTTTTACTAATCAAGTTGAATTAGGTAAGTATCTTAATATTAGTTAGAGTAAGAAATCGGTAGATATTTAAAATCAGGAAAATTATTATTAAATAAGTATTAAAAATTAAACGAAAGTAAAATTAAGAATAGTAAATAATAAATATAGTATTTTATTAAAAATGGAATCTGAATTAGTAGCTGGTTTTTTTACAGAACACTCTTCTGTGCCTTTTGTATTTTTCTTTTTAGGTGAATATTCTTCAATAGTATTGTTTAGTAGTATAACTGCAATTCTATTTTTAGGTGGTTATAATTTACCAGAAATTTTTATAAATGAATCAATTATAAATTTACAGGCTATTATATTAGGCATTAAAACTTGCATCTTTACTTTCTTCTTTGTTTGGTTTAGAGCAACTTTACCTAGATTAAGATATGATCAATTGATACAATTATGTTGGTTAAATTTATTACCAGTTGCAGTTGCTTTTATTATATTAATACCAAGTATTTTAATAAGTTTTGATATTACACCTTACTAAGTATTAAGCTTTATTTTTGCTTAGAAAATTAGCCATCCGCAGCTGCTGCATTCGCAGCAGTAAAGAATCTTAAATTTAATTGAAATTTTAAGTTAATTCTAATTATATTGCTGCAGCATTCTTGCTTTGCTTCTAGCTTTATTTCTAGCTGCATTCGCAGCTCAAGCTAAAGAAATAAGCTTGAGAAGAAAGCTATTCGCTTGAGCAAGGCTTATTCTTTAAGTCATTTATTTTTTAGGCAATATTATTGATATGATTAATATTATTATATTATTATAAAACTTGCTCAAGCATTCGCTAGAAAATAAAAATTAAAAAATAAATTAAATTTTGCATCAAACAAATAAAACATTAATAAATTAATATCAAACGGTAGTCATTTAGAAAGATTAATTTTTAATTTGTAGCTATTGCGTTTATAACCAAGCGGCTTGCTTTTGCTGCGGAGCAGCTAGTCTCTCCTGCAAAGCAGCTGCGGATGCAGCAAAGCAAGGAAGGATTATAGTGATAGGTATACAATTTAAATTAAAATATAATATATTATTCTTGCTAACTTCGTAAGCAAAGAAGCACCTATAATAAAATTAATCTTTTTATAGTGGAGCAAAAAACAAAAATAAAAATATTATGACAACAATTATAAATTTATTAACTTTTGGTATATTATTTTCTAGTATTATTTCTATAACTGCTAATAATCCTATTATTTCTATTATTTTTTTAATAACTGCATTTGTTAATGCTGCAGGTTATTTAATTTTATTAGGTATTAATTTTATAGGTATTTCTTATATTGTAATATATGTAGGTGCTATAGCTGTATTATTTTTATTCATTATATTAATGATTAATATTAAATTAACAGATATTTTAGATACTGGATATAATTTTACTAAAAATTTACCTGTAGGTCTTAATATTGCTTCTTTGTTATTATTCATATTATTTTCTGTAGCGCAACAACTAAACTTATTTTATAATTCCAATGATATATCAATAAATATAGAAGAAATAGGAAAAAATTTAAATATAATTAATTATTTATCTGATTCTAATTTATTAGAATTCACTCAAATCGAAGTTTTAGGGCATTATTTATATACCTATGCTTCAATATATTTAATAATTTTAAGTTTAATTTTATTATTAGCTATGTTAGCTATTATAGTTATATCTAAAAAAGATATAAAAAATATTTAATTTTATTTTAATTTAAGCCTTTTGGGTTAAAAAGTAGAATTAACACCCCCCATCATATAAAAAAATTTAATAGTCTCCTGCAAGAATACTGCAATTATTAATTTATCTAATAAGTACAAAAAATTAGTTCAAGGTTTATTTAATTACCTTACTTGATAGTTATATAATTAATACGCCTAATCCTTTTTTTTAGTTTTGAAAGTAACCTTTATCTTTGCAGTCCTTGCTTCATTAGAAGCTAGCTGCTTCTTGCTTTGCTTCTTGCAGCATTCGCAGCTGCGTTAGAAGTAAGCAGGAGCAAGATATATTTTTTTTATAATTTAAATAAAAGAAGAATATAAAAATTTTGAATGATTTCTATATAGCTAGTATTTATTCAATTTATTTAATTATTTCTGCTTGTTTATTTCTAGCTAATTTCTAAGCAAGAATAATTAATTCTTTACGCATTCGCGCTCAAGAGTGTTATTCTTCCTCTAGCTTTTTAGTCCTGCTTCGCTAGGACAGCATTAGCTAGTAATTATCAAAAATGAGTTCAAGCGAATTGCTGCAGCTGGTTTTTATAGCTTTAAGGTTTTTTAGTTTAATGGCAGAACAGTACTCTTTCTAAGTACAAATATTAGTTCGAATCTAATAAAAATCAAAAATCCTAGTTTGCTTGCTTGCTTCGCAATTCGCAGCTGCCAAAGCAAGTCTTTCTTGCTCAAGCATTCTTGCTGTATTCGCTAGAAGAAAGCTATTCGCAGCTAGACCGAAAAACAAAGCATATTACAAAAATAAAAGAAGATATATAAAAATTGCAAAAAAAAAGCAAATACAATACAAAATTTTGTGTTATTTTATTGATAAAAAATAAAGGAGTTGCTATATTCGCATCTACAAAAATTTTTAAATTTTAAAGAAGAATTTAATTTTGGTTCTGATTGAACGTTTTTCAGTAGTTTTAAGACATGCAAATCGTTATTCTAGAAAAAAAATTAATAAGTATAGAATAAGGTGTAAAGGTGAGTAATGATAAATAAGATACCTTATAGCCCTCTTAAATAGAGGATAACAATATAATAAATATATTTGAAAATTTAGCTTAATTTAAAGAAAGGAATTTTTCTGCTATAAGAGTCGATTTATTTTGTTTAATGGTAGTTGGTGGGGTAAAGGCCTACCAAGCCTACGATCAATAGCCAAGTTTGAGAGAACAGATGGCCACATTGGGAATGAAAAGCCCCAAATTGCTATGCAATCTGCAGTCAAGAATATTAGTCAATGCTCGGAAGAGTGAACTAGCTAATTGAAATCACAAAATCACAAATAGTGCTTATTGTGATAACGTAAGGGAAAAAATTGATATTACCTTACTATAAGTGTTGTCTAAATAACTGGTGCCAGAAGACTCGGTAACACCAGAAACGCGAACGTTAATCGTCTTAAACAGGCGTAAAGGGTAAGTAGGCTGCTTTAAATGTCTAAATGAATATAAGCTAATTAATAATTTTTTATTAAAAATTATTTTCAAATTAAATATATAGATTTATAAATAACACACTAAAAATTGAAATTATTTAGTATAAGAATTATTATTTTCTATTAAAATAGACTCACTTAAAGCTAGAATCATAATTGAGATAAACCAAATAATATTTAAGTGTAAGGGCGATATCTGTAAATACTAAATAGAATACTAACGGTGAAAACTTTTTATCTAGGAATGATTGACGCTGAGGTACGAAAGTGAGAACAGGGAATAGGATGTGCGACTTGAAAGCTTAAATAATATATAGTATTCTAAGAATACATTATCTTTCGTCTGATAATAGCCAACCTAAACATGCATAACTAGTAATGGTTTTGTGTGAAGCTTTAGGGTAAAATTAATTAAGGTTATCCACCTGTGTTATATTAATATATAACATTTAATGAAGGCTGATTTCTATGGTTAGGGAAACCGAATTTATGTAAATAAAGCTTATTAATAAGGCCAATAATCGTCCTAGTTATTGGTAGACGAACATATTTATTAATATAGCAAAGTAAGAACCTAAGGAAATCTAACGTATATATTTAGGAACAAGGTAATGCCTATAACTTGCTTTTATTTAGCTAGTAATTACTGCTTCTAGTTGCTGCATTCGCAGCTGCTTTGCAGGAGTACAAAACTACTAAAATATAAAAGCTAGCTTTTTTGTAAAAAGAAGTATATGGTTAGAGGTAAAAGGATTTAGAAATAAGCTAAAGTCTTTCTGTAATGGAAAGAATAACTTTTTATTTTAAAATAAAAAGTAACCTGAAAGGGTGCCCACTTTCTAAAGGTGCTAATTTAATTTTTATGGTAGCCGCTAATTTCGTTAGCTGTAACCACCTTAATTTTATCTTCTATTTGTTTTTAATAACTTGCTTGTAATTTTGTAACAATTCTTGCTTGAGCTGCTGCATTCTTGCTAACTTCGTAAGCAAGCAGCATTAAACCACAAAATCAATATATATCAATAAATTATCCCAAACAGTGTTCATTTATAACATATGAAAAATAATATTAAATTTATACCTTGGTTTGTAGGTTTTTGTGATGCTGAATGTAGTTTTATTACTAATCTAGTCCCTAGAAAAAATAAACATAATATAATAACTAGTTATAGAATTTTTTATAGAATTCAGATAGGTTTAAATTTAATTGATAGACCTATATTAGAATATATCAATAGAAATTTAGATAATATAGGGAAAATATATGAATATGAAACTAGACAAGAAAGTACATTATGTTTCATAAGCTTAGAGAGTATAAGATATTTAATTGATAAAATATTTACTGATAATTCTTTATTGACTATTTATCAATTTAATAGATTAGCTAAATTAAAAAAAGGTATATCAAAAAATATAGGAGGAGTTAAAACAATAGAAGAATATGATTCTATATTTACAAATATGGACAAAATAATACCTAAATTTGAAAATTATTCTCAATTTTATTTAGATCATTGGTTAATAGGATTTTTAAATGGTGAGGTATCTTTTACTATATTTAAAGGTAAAAGTGGTAATTTAAAACCTAAATTAAGTTTAGAGCATACAGATGAACCAGCCTTAAATTTTTTTAAAACCCATTTAGAACTAGGACCTAAAGTTTGTCAATTAAAGCAAAGACAAGACAGGAAAATAACTTATAGAATAGATATTACTAGTGAAAACGATTTAAATAAAATATGTAAATTTTTAGATTCTAGAGATTGTTTAATAGGAAATAAATTTAACCAATACTCAAATTGGAAAAATAAATTTAATTTATAAAATATAAATTAGTGCTTGAGCCGTATGCGATGAAAGTTGCATGTACGGTTCTTAGAGGGGGAAAGCCTGCGAGGGCCTACCTATCTCAACTAGATACCCAGTTACCTCTCACCGTCAACGATGAATGGTAGTTGTTAATTTATTAAAATTAGTGACGATGTTAACGCGATAACCATTCCGCCTTGAGAGTACGGTTGCAAAACTGAAACCAAAAAAATTAGTCGGTCTCGGAGCAAACGGAGTGAAGCATGTTATTTAATACGAAAGTACGCGAAAAATCTTACCAGTTCTTGCATATCCAATTTAACTTAAATAAAAATTAGTATTATATTTTAAATTATTAGCTTTAAATCTTAAAAATTTTTATATTTTTAAGATAGATATTTTTTTTTATATATTGCTATTTTTTTAAGACCTAAATTGAGAAATTTCTAATATTAACTTTAATACCTATTTACGAAATTAGTAGTTGAATTATTTTAGTAATTTAGAAATTCGTTTACAGGTGTTGCATGGCTGTCGTCAGTCCGTATTGTGAAAAGTAAGGTTAACTCCACTAACGGACGAAATCCCTGTAGTTAATTTATACTTAACTATTATTTAATAATACAATTATTAAGTTGGGGCTAAGACAAGTCGTTATGGCCCTTATGAACTGGGCTATAGACGTGCTATTAAAACTTTTACAATGTGACGCAAAACTTTAGTTTGATTTATTCTGCTAATAAGGTTTAGCTAATCAATAAAAAAAGTTATAATTATTAATATTTAACGGATTGTTGCCTGAAATTCGGCAACATGAAGAAGGAATTTCGAGTAATCGTTGATTAGCCACGCAACGGTGAAGCATGAATCCGTGATGAACTAACTGTCTGTCGCTGGGGAGGAATTCGGATAGGGGGAAATTGCCAATTGGTAAAAAAGTAAAACAAAATATAAATGATTAATTTTAAATTTTTAGAGTTAGTAATAACACTTTTTATTTTTAAATTAATAGTCTTGTTATACTTATATTTCTATTTATTTGTTCTAATTTATTAGTTAATAAAGGGAGGAGAAGTTTTAACAGTTTTGTTGAATTTTATTAATATCAATTAACCTTTCTGAGTGACATCTCAAAAGTCATAGCAAGGTAGCTGTACTGGAAAGTGCTGCTGGAAAATATAAGTTAGTTACCCCACCCTTAGCGAAGATAGCGAAGATAGCGAAGATACCCTCAAAAAAAAATAAAGATTACAAAAAAAAATTACAAAAAAGCTTGCTTTGCTGTATTCGCTTGAGCTTTGCAATAGCTAGAATAATAAAAAAAAAGTAAAGATTAGCTATGTTTTAGGTTTGCATATATAATATAGGTTAATTTATTATAAACCTTTTTATTTTTTATTCACTAATTTTTAGCTCTATTTCTTTCTTGCTTATAAGTAAGCATTCTTGCTCCAGCGAATGCAGCCAACTGCTTCTAGCTAATTTATAAGCTAGAAGCTAGCTGCTCCTTGCTTAGAAGTAAGCTAGCAAAAGCTAAAATAATGCTGCAATCTTTTTAATTTTAATTAATTTAATGGTATTAAGTTCTCTTAATTCAATGGTTAGAATAGCATTCTTCTAAAGTGTTTATTCTGGTTCGAGTCCGGAAGAGAACTATATATAAACCTCCTTTAGCTAAATAGCTGCGTTATAAAATTAAAATTTATAATATAATATTTTCAAATTAAATATTTAATAGCTGAAATAGTTTAAAGGGTAAAAACATACCATTCATGACGGTATAATGAAAGTTCGATTCCTTCTTTCAGCTAGCTTTACAAAGGGTATTTTATTCTTTTTTTTAATATTAGGATTTTCTTTTTTAATTTTTTAATTGCTTTAATTTTAGTGGTTTTGATAATATTTTTTTCTAAAAGTAGAGTTGAATTACCGGTATTGCTGCAAATGCAGCTGCTTGCTTCCCTAGGACTTGTTTTGCTTGCTTACTTGTTCCTTTGTAATAAATTAGCAATTCGCAGCTCAAGCTAAAGAAATAAGCTTGAGAAGAAAACTATTTCTAGGAGCTGCTTCTTGTTACAAAGTAACTAACTACAGATAGTATTTTTTTTATTATTTATATAGAATAGAGAAAGTTTACAAATAAATCTTTCAAAGTAAAGGTGGTTTAAGATGGTTTAATTTATTTAAAAAGAATTGCTTATTTGTTATTTTGTAACAAGTAAGCAATTCGCAGTTTGCTCAAGCATTCGCTGCATTAGCTAGAGGATAGATTTATATTATTAATTTAAGATCAATCAGTTGCTGCATTCGCAGCTAGCGCAGCCAGGCTAAAAATAATAAGGAATAATCGTCATTGGTAAGATAACACGATTGCTAATCGTCTGGGATAGCTCCCTTAAGCGTTCGACTCGCTTTTATTCCGTGGTTGCTGCAAGCATTCTTGCTCCAGCGAATGCAGCAGCAGCTGCTAATTATTTTGTAACAAGAAGCAGCTTGCTTGCTTAAAAATAAGCCAGCCAGCAAGCGACTATCGTAAAATTTTATTTTGCTTGCTTATAATTATTAACAGTCTTTGCTTCGCTAGGACTGCTGCATCTTGCTTTGCCGCTGCATTCGCAGCAGCTATAAATAAATCTAGTTTCGGAAATTCTAGCGAAGCAAATCCTAGCTTCGGAAATCTTAGCTTATTTCTTAGCTGCTTTGCAGGAGACAAAGCTAAAAATATATAAAATAGAATTTATATTTAAAATATAATATATGATATAAGGTCATATTAGTTTAATTGGTAAAGCACAGCTTTGTGGATGCTGAGTAAAGAGTTCAAATCTCTTATGTGACCCCTTTTGATTTATTGCTAATGCTCCTGGCTTTAGCAACATTCTTGCTTTAATAGTATTCTTCAGCAATTCTTGCTCCAGCGAATTGCGAAGCAAGCAGCAGAAGAAGATTATTCAAAGCTGCTGCTGCATTGAATTTTCAGCGAATTTGGTCCAGAAACTAATAATTTAGCTTTAAAAATTATTAGTTTTATTTTTAATAATTTAATTAAAATATTCGTTTATTTTTATAAATTGTAATATTATTATATAATACAAAAAATATGATTAGTAAATAAGGGATAGTTACATCTAGAAAAGGTAAATATTTTAATATAAAATTATACTAACTAGCTTCTAGCTAATTAGCAAAGCAAGATGCAGCAATTTTTTGTGTGTGCTTATTTTATTTTTGTACTAAAACCTCTCAATAAAATTAAACCCCCCAAAGTATTAAAATAAATGCATTAATGTTGCTTGCTTTTTCGCTTGCTTTG
>WNGB01000217.1_pt1 | contig 84234 bp, 80 predicted proteins | sample 5400681 | NCBI WGS metagenome assembly WNGB01 (sample SAMN13153367, study PRJNA577476) | soil metagenome | isolation source: 115 cm soil or saprolite under grassland replicate 2 | place: USA:California | collected 2016-06-15 | reverse complement strand
CGCCGGCCGCAACATCTTCTACGGCGTGCGCGAGCACGCCATGGGCGCGATCACCAACGGCCTGACCTATCACGGCGGCCTGCGCGCGTTCAGCGCAACGTTCCTGGTCTTCAGCGACTACATGCGCCCGCCGATGCGCCTGGCCGCGCTGAGCGAGCTGCCCTCGATCTTCGTGTTCACCCACGACTCGATCGGCCTCGGCGAAGACGGCCCGACCCATCAGCCCGTCGAGCACCTGCCCGCGCTGCGCGCCATCCCGAACATGGTCGTCTTTCGACCGGCCGATGCGAACGAGGTCACCGAAGGTTGGCGTGTCGCCATCGAACGGAGTCACGGCCCCACGACGCTGGTGTTCAGCCGCCAGGCCCTGCCGATCTTCGATCGCACTCGCCTGGGCGCCGCTTCAGGCGCTCGCCGTGGCGCGTACGTCCTCGCCGACGCGGCCGGTCCTCCCGATGTGATCCTCATTGGCACGGGCTCCGAGGTGGTCCTGGCCATGCATGCCCGCGATCTGCTGTCAGAGGTCAAAGTACGAGTGGTGAGCATGCCGTCATGGGAGCTCTTCGGACAGCAGCCGCAAAGCTATCGAGATGACGTCTTACCGCCCAGCGTCACGGCCAGGGTGGCCATCGAAGCCGCGTCACCGATCGGCTGGGAACGCTGGGTCGGCGCTTCAGGCGACGTCGTTGGCCTCTACCGCTTCGGCGCCTCGGCGCCCTACACCGACATCTACACGCACTTGAACTTCACGCCCGAGTACATCGCCCAGCGCGCTCGCGAGCTGCTATCGCGTCGCGGTCAGCGGGATGGCGACGGCGTACCGCCCGCCACGTTCACCGCCGACCGCGCCAGCTTCTCCAAAGCGGCGGGCGACGACCGCTAGAAAGGCCCCAGCCCATGCGTATCGCCATCTCATCAGACCACGCCGGTTTCGGCCTGAAACAGTTACTGCTCAATCGACTTGCGGCCGAACCGGACCTGACGTTCGTGGACCTGGGCACCGATGCCCCGTCGCCGCCAGTCGACTACCCGGACTTTGCGCGCGCCGCCGCTGAAGCCGTCGTTAGTGGAGACGCCGATCGCGCGATCGTGGTCTGCGGCTCCGGGGCTGGCGCGTGCATCGCAGCCGGCAAGGTGTTCGGCGCGCGCGCCTTCTTCGCCGGCGAGACGTACACCGCGCATCAGGCCGTCGAGCACGACGACGCCAACGTGCTGTGCCTCGGCGAACGCGTGACCGGACCAGAGCTGGCAGTCGAGATCGCGCGCACCTTCCTGCGCGCCCAGTTCAGCGAGCAGGAGCGCCACCGACGCCGCGTCGGCAAGATCAGCGCCATCGAGGCCGAATCCCATTTTCCGACCGAGGCGCTGCGCCGCGAGGGCCAGAGCATCTGGATCGACACCATTGCCCGCGGCATGCTCGTGTCGGGCGAGCTCAAGCGGCTCGCCTGGCAAGATCGCGTCGTCGGCGTCACGTCCAACCCGACGATCTTCGAAAAGGCGATGGGCTCAGGGCCCGAGTACGAGGCACCGGCACGCGCGCTGGCCGAGCAGGGCAAGAGTGCCGAGGACATCTATTGGACACTCGCGATCGAGGACATTCAGGGCGCGGCGGACGTATTGCGCCCGATCTATGAGTTGACTGGTGGACTCGACGGCTACGTCAGCCTCGAATGCGCGCCTTCCGTGGCGAACGACACCCAGGCCACGATCGACATGACGCGCGACCTGTGGACCCGGCTGGATCGGCCGAACGTCATGATCAAGATCCCGGCCACGCCTGCGGGCATTCCCGCCATCGAGACATCCATTGCTGTGGGCATCAACGTCAACGTCACGCTGCTCTTCGCCGTCGAGCTGTACGAGCAAGTCGTGCATGCATATATGAATGGCATCGAGCGCTTCTTCGGCGGCCGCGAGTCGGTGCGCCTGCGCCACGCAGCGTCGCTGCCCGCGGCACCCGCCTCGGTGGCGAGCTTCTTCGTGAGTCGCGTGGACACGCTCGTCGACAAACAGCTCGGCGACAAGATCGGCTCGGGCGGCGATACGACACGCTGCGAAGCACTGCTCGGCAAGGCCGCGATTGCCAACGCGCGCCTTGCCTACGCGCGCTTTCAGGCTCTGTTCGGCAGCAGCACCTGGCAGCGCCAGGCCGCGCATGGGGCTTTGGTGCAGCGGCCGCTGTGGGCGAGCACGAGCACCAAGAATCCGCGCTATCGCGACGTGCTGTACGTCGAGGAGTTGATCGGTCCTGACACCGTCGACACGCTGCCGCCGGCGACGCTCGAGTCGCTCAAGGACCACGGACGCGTAGCGCGCACCCTCGATCGACCGGACGCTATGCAGCGCGCCCGCGAGGTGATGGCCGAGCTAGCCGAGGTTGGCATCGACATCGACGCGGTCACGCTTCAATTGCAGCACGAAGGCGTCAAGGCGTTTGCCGATTCGTTCGATCAGCTGATCAAACGCCTCGAAGAGCGCCGGCGGACCCTGGCCAGCGTTTAGCACGAGCTATCATTCGACTCATATGCAATCGTCGCTGCACGGCATGATTGACAAGGCGCACCGTTATGCCGAGGAGCCCGAGCGGGTGCAACTCGCCCGTTTGGAAGCGCTGGTCCGGGGGGACAACAGCGATCACACCGTCAAACTGGCCGATGGCCGCCTGAGCTGTGACTGCAACCACTATGAGCATGAGCGCTTGTGCGCGCACGTGCTGACCGTCGAGCGGGTGCTCAAGGCCTATATTCCCGCCAACGCCGCTCCCTACCCCGGTCAGATGGCCGCGCCTTAACGCAACGGCTTCATGCACAAAGGCCGCCCGATGGGGCGGCCTTCCATAATACGAGGGAGCTGCGACTAGGCCAGCTTTGGTCCGCAGGCCTTGTGGTAGAAGACAGTGCGGCGCCGGGGGACCATAGTCACCACCGGGAACAGCTCTTTCATGGTGATGCGCTCGCCGCCCGTCGGACACGACGGCGAGGCACACATATGATCGGACAACTGCGCGCCCAGGGCTTCTTTCAAACGGGCACGCTCGGCGGCCGTCTGGTTCTTGTTGCTTTCAGCCATAGTTCCTTTCGATTCTAATGAATGAGTTTGGCAGACCCCAAAATGCGCCGCACCCGAGCGACCGAGTAGGGCACCACGTCCTGGCGCAGGACCTCGAAGACCGCGGGGCTGACCGCGCCATCGTCAGCAACCCGTACGGCTTCAACCGTCGAGACGCGCGAAATCTTCCCGCCCAGCAGCGCGAGCAGGTCTGCCGCGGCGAAGGCGCCGACGGCGCTCACCTCGTGGGGATCGGGCCGGTACCGCAGCAACGACACGTCCAGCTGCAGGGCATAGACCTGGTGATGCTCACGATCGATCAGCCCGTTCGCGAACCGCCGCGCCAGCCGCTCGCGGCCGCGATAGCGTAGAAGCTCGAAGCCAACCGCCAGGCCAAGCTCCTCGGATATCTCACGGGCGGCCTGGAGCGGCGTTTCGCCGAAGCGCCAGTGGCCCGCCGCCGCCGCGTCCCAGCAGCCGGCGAACGTGTCCTTCGTCAGCGCGCGGCGCTGCAGCACAACCTCTGGCCCTGGCCGCAGAATCCAGCAGTGGAACGCCTGGTGCCAATCACCGTCAATATGGATGGCCGCCCGTGGCTTAGCGACGCCGGTAGGCCGGCCCGCGGCGTCAAATACTTCGAGAAGCTCGTGCGGATCGTTCTGTTGCGCGATCGTGTTGTTAGTGGACACGGTTACACGCTGTAACTAAGACTATAGATACAGGTATGGCGAACCTCGGACTGACCCGGAGAGGATTCCTGGCCGGCGCGGGGGTCGCGCTGGCTGGCATTGCACGTTCTGACATCGCCTTTGCCGAGCCGCACGCCGACGATGCGCGCTGGATCGCAAATCATATCGAGACCCCACTGCTCGGCTCGGACGGTAAACCGATCGCGGGCTTGCCGCGCTGGTCGCGCATGCGCATCTTGCGTGGTCTGCCTGGCGGGCAGCTGCAGGTCTGGGTGCCCCGCTTCTCGCTCGTTGGCCGCGTCCCTGTGGACATGATCGGTCCTGTGCCCGTGCCTGGCTCGGCGGAGCTGGACGCCGAACGGCTGGACGGTCCGGACATCATCGAGGCGGTTGGCTTGCCGGGCCGCATCAGTGGTGGCGCCAATCTACGCACCTGGCCCGGCCAGGCCAACCCACTGGTGCGTTCGCTCGGCCACAACGCGCCGGTGCGCGTGCTGGACATGGTCGAGGGCGACGATGGCGACCAGTGGTATCGCGTCCATTGGCAGGACGCCCTGTCGCTGGAGCCCATCGCACTCGGCTACGTTCACATCTCGGTGGTCCGCCTGCCGCGTCTACGCTATACACCGCGCTCACCGGACCAGGCGGACCGGCCTGGGCGCCACTTGGAGGCGGATCTGAAAGAGCCGGCGATGCTGGTCGCCTTCGAAGATGGCGCACCAGTGTGGTCGACGCTCACCTTGAAAGGCACGGTCTCGAACAGGACGCCAACGGGCGGGCACAAGATTTTGTGGCGCATCCCAAACGAGACCATGACCAGTGAGCGCGTCTATCCACCCATTCCGCGGGATGCGCCCGGCGGCTACTACCTCAAGAACGTCCTATTCACGCAGTACTTCACCACGGACGGCGCCAGCATGCACTACAACTACTGGAGCAGCAACTGGGGCTACGCGGGTTCGCACGGCTGCCTGGGCATGGCCTACAACGAGGCCAAATTCGCCTGGGACTGGGCCGATGTCGGAACGCGCGTTTACGTCTTCGCCTGAAGCTGCGTTTGCCCGGCTCGTTTGGCGTCTTCGACGGCGCTCAACAAGTCTTCGAGGTCGAAGGGTTTGGCAAGCAGACCAGCGGCGCCGATTTGGTCGCGTTCCTCCTCGGCGTGCAACGCGGCAACGAACGCGATGATCGGCGCGTGCGGACCAGTCGCTGCACGGTAGCAGCGCACGAATTGCCAGCCATCCATGACCGGCATGCGCAGGTCAAGCAGGATGATGTGTGGCTGATACTCGTACACGATGTCGAGCGCAACCTGGCCATTGGCAACAGTAACTACGTCGTAGCCTTCGTCAGTCAGGAAAATCGACACGATCTGACGAATACTTTCGTCGTCGTCAACCACCAGAATGCGTTCGCCCGCCAACCTCGGTGCCTCGGGACGCGAATGCTACCACCAGATTTCGGGCCAACCCGTTTCTTTACTGAAATGCGACAATACGGCCGGCCATGCGCATCCTCGTCTACACGGGCAAAGGTGGTGTTGGCAAAACGTCTATCGCGGCAGCGAGCGCTGTTCGGTGCGCCGCACTTGGTTATCGAACGGTCATCCTGAGCACCGACCTGGCGCATTCGCTGGCCGATAGTCTCAACGTACCGCTGGGACCGGAGCCAAGCCTCGTTGCGCCCAACCTGTGGGCGCAGGAAACCGACATCTATAGCAACCTGCAGACCCACTGGGGGATCGTGCAGGAGTGGCTGAACGCAATCCTGCGCTGGTCGGGCGAGGTCGACACCGTGGTCGCCGACGAGCTGACCGTCCTACCCGGCATGGACGAGTTGGCGAACCTGTTATGGATCAATCGTCACCGCGAATCGGGCCGCTTCGACGTGATCGTGGTCGACGCCGCGCCGACGGGCGAGACGCTGCGCCTGCTGTCCTTTCCTGAGGTGATGCGCTGGTGGATGCAGCGCATCTTTCCGATCCAGCGGCGGGCAATGGGCGTCGCCCGGCCATTGATTGGCGCCTTTATCGACATGCCGCTGCCCAGCGACAAGGTCTACGAAAGTGTCGAGCGCCTCTTTGCGCAGCTCGACGCGCTGCATGGCATGCTGATCGATTCGCAGCTGACCAGCGTGCGCCTCGTGCTGAACCCCGAGAAGATGGTCGTCTCTGAAGCGCAGCGCACTAGCACCTACTTTCATCTTTTTGGCTATCCGATGGACCTCGTCGTGGCCAACCGCGTGCTGCCCGACAGCGTCCGCGACCCGTACTTTGAGCACTGGAAGGAGACGCAAGTGCGCTACTTGCAGCGCGTCGAGGAGGGCTTCTCGCCGGTCCCGATCAAACAGGTGCCTTTGTTCGACGACGAGGTGGTTGGGCTCGACGCGTTGGCGCGCATGGCCAAGGCACTCTATGGCGAAGAGGACCCCGCGCAGATCTACTACACCGGGCAGGCGCAGGTCTTGAAAGGCACCGGCCCGGGCAGTTTCCGGCTGACCATTCCGCTGCCCTTCGCTACCCGAGGCGAGGTGTCCTTGCGCCAGACCGGCGACGAGTTGTTCGTCCACGTCGGCGCCCATCGGCGCCACATCATCCTGCCGCGGGCACTCATCGGCCTACGCGCCACGCGCGCGAAACTCGACGAAGAGCATGCTACGCTCACCGTCGATTTCGACTCGGGCTAGGAGGAACCGCCCATGACCACTGAGAGCACCAGCACCAGCTTCCGTGCCGAACGCACAGAAGATGAGGTCGTCCTGAGGTTCCCAAGCCTGAATCGGCTGATGCGCGCGGTCCTGCCCGACGAAGCCGTCAAACACATGTACGCCGCCCAGCGCGAACAGCTCCTGGCCCTGCGCGTGATCGTCGATCGCGCCATCGAGCGCATAGAAGCCGCCGAAAAAGACACCGGCCCACTCGGCCCACGCCGCACCGAGATCCGCGTCGAATAACTTGTCATCCTGAGCGCAGCGAAGGATCCGCTTCTCCGTACGAAGCAGCGGCGAGATCCGCCCGCCAGGGTTCAAGCTCTCGATCAACGCAACCTTGCGGGCCCGCGTCCAGCCCTTTAGGGGGTCAGTCGGTTTGGCCGAACCAGCGGACGGCTAGGGTTAGCATCAGGGCGCTGAAGGCGGCCAGGAGTAGGACTTCGATGGCCACCGGCAAGGGGCCACCGAGCGGGCTGGGAATGGCCAGCGTGCCTGCGACGGGCTCGGGGACGCCCGAGCCGATCAGGACCACGCGGCGTAGTGCGTCGACGGCATAGGCAGCGGGATCCAAGCGCGTCAGCGCTTCCAGCCAGAAGGGCAAGCCTTGCAACGGGAAAAAGGCGCCGCTGAGGAACAGAATGGGCATCAGGACGAAGTTGATCATCGCCTGGAAGCCCTCCATGCTGCGCATGCGTGAGGCGATCGCCACACCCAGGCCGCTCAAGGCGAAGGCGAGCAGAAACATCAGCCCGAGCAGCTGCACGATCATTAGCGGTGAGAGGCTGACGCCGACCAGCGGCGCAAACAGCAGCAGCAAGCTTGCCTGGAGCATGGCCACCGTGCTGCCGCCCAGTGCCTTGCCCACGGCGACCGAGGCGCGCGAAATAGGCGCGACCTGGATCTCCTTCAGGAAGCCGAACTCGCGATCCCACATGATGCTCATGGACGAGAAGATGGCCGTGAACAGCACGCTCATGGCCAGCACGCCCGGGTACATGAACGTCGTGTAGCCCACGTCGCCCACCCCGCCAATCCGGGCGCCACTCCCACCGCCAATAGCCGATCCGAGCCCCACGCCGAACACAAACAAATACAGGACCGGCTGAATCAAAGAAGGCAAGATGCGCTGACGATCGCGCCACCAGCGCAAGAGATCGCGATACCAGATGATGTACACGCCGCGCAGCTGGAGCACGATCGCTGGTCGACGTGGCCGCGCCACAGGCACTGTAAAAACGGCAGCGGATTGGGCACTCGCCATCGGTTCTGAAGCATAGCCGCGAGCACATCGACGATGCCGCCATAATGCGGGCGAATGGCCGATGTCCTCGTCGTCGAAGACGAAGAGAGCTTGCTGCACACGCTGCGCTACAACTTGACGCGGGCTGGCCACGTAGTGCGCCTGTGTACCAATGGCGCCACGGCACTCGAACTGGTGCGCGCACAGCCGCCGGACGTGCTGCTGCTCGACCTGATGCTGCCCGACCTGGACGGCCTGGAAATCACCCGCGCGCTTCGCCGCGAGCAGAACAATCCGGCGGTCAATCGCGTGCCCATCCTGATCCTGACCGCGCGCGACGCCGAAATCGACAAGGTGGTCGGTCTGGAAGTCGGCGCCGACGATTACCTGACCAAGCCCTTCAGCATGCACGAGCTGCTGGCGCGGGTGAAAGCGCTCGTCCGCCGCTCAGAGATGTCTGAGCTACCACCTCCGAGCGCGACCGCGGAGCACCACTCGGGCGACCTCGTGATCGACACCGTTGCTCACCGGGCGACCCGCGGCAACACCACATTGCGGCTCAAACCGCGCGAGTTCGAGCTTCTCAGCTACCTGGTCCAGCATCCGAACCAGGTCCACACGCGCGAACGGCTGCTGCTCCATGTCTGGGGCTACGAGTTCGCGGGCGACACGCGCACCGTCGACGTCCACGTGCGCTGGCTACGCGGCAAGATCGAGCCCGATCCCACCAACCCGACCCGCATCCAGACCGTGCGCGGGGTCGGCTATCTCTTCGCCGGTTAGCGTGTGACGCGGCACTTCGCGTGGGTCGCCGTCCTGCTCGTCGGCGGGACCGCTCTGGCCATGCTCGTGGTCGCGCTGTTGTTCGTGCCAGCGGCGAGCTGGGAAACGTTCGTACCGGTCGCCACGCTCGTGGGCGGTCTGGGCGTGATCGTCGCCGCCGTCACCATCGAGCACACCGGCGACCCGCCGGTGAGGCGCCTGCGTCAGCTGGCGCGGACCATCGAAGAAGGACGTGTCGGCGAGCTAACGCTGGCCGACTTCGCCCGTCAGGCGCCGCTCGAGCTTGCGCCACTGCTCTATGGGCTGCACCTGACGCACTCGCGCTTGCAGCGCACCCTCGATCAGCTGAAGCAGGAGCGCGCCGAGGTTGCGATGATCTTCGAGCACATGGCCGACAGCGTGCTCGTACTGGACGCGCATGAACGCGTCGTGCTCAGCAACCCGGCCGCCGAGCGCATGCTGCGCTCAGCCCAGCTCGACGGACGCAGCCTGGACAGCCTGGGCGACGACGGTCTGATCGCACTGGCCCGCGCCGCGCGCGACGCATCGCCCGTCACGCATCTGCTGGAGCTCGAACATCTGGGTGAGCGGCGCTGGGTCCAGGCGATCGCGACGCGCTTGCCTGAAGAACGTCAGCTGCTCGTGCTGCAGGACGTCACTGATCTACGGCGCGCCGAGGCCGCGCGGCGCGACTTCGTGGCCAATGTGTCGCACGAGCTGCGTACGCCCGTCGCTGCGCTCAAAGCACTGGTCGAGACCTTCGAACGCGGGGCCCTCGCCGATCCCATCGAGGGCCCAGAGTTCTTGCGGCTGATGCACACCGAGGTCGACGGCCTGGCGCAACTGGTCGCCGAGCTGCTCGAGCTGGCTCGCGCCGAGGCGGGTCGACTCGACCTGCAGCTGGCGCCGTGCCGAGCAGACGAGCTGGTGCGCGAGGCCGCCGAGCGGGTGCGACCGTCAGCCCGTCAGGCTGAGCTGCGCGTTGACGTGCACGTGGAGCCGGGCAGTGAGTTGTGGGTGCGCGCCGATTCGCGGCGTATTGGCCAGGTGCTGTCGAACCTGCTTGGCAACGCCACCAAGTTCACACCGCCCGATGGTCGGATCGAGCTGGGCGCCCGACGGTCGGGCGAACGGGTCGAGGTGTGGGTCGCGGACACGGGTATGGGCATCGAGCCCACGCAGCTGGCGCGCGTCTTCGAGCGCTTCTACAAGACCGATCCGGCTCGCGCCGCGGGTACTGGCACCGGCCTCGGCCTGGCCATCGCCAAGCACCTGGTGCTGGCGCACGGCGGCCAGATCTGGGCCGAAAGCCCTGGCCCAGGGCTCGGCGCCACCTTCCGCTTCGTGTTACCCGCGGCGCGCGAGAACTAACGACGCGTACCTGTCCACATGCGGCCCATCTGGCGCATCGGATCGACCGCGCTCGCGTCCTGCTCGCGAATCGCGTGCCCCGTCAGCTTGATGAACACGTCGTCCAGCGTCGGCCTGCTCACGCTGATCGCCTCCACCCTCGGCGTAACGTGTCTTACCAATTCAGGGACGAACTCATCTCCGCGTTCCACTTCGAGGCGCAGCTCGCCGCCGGTTTGAATCACCTCCAAGCCCCACTTCACGCCGATCTCCGACACGGCGACGGCGTTATCCGACGTCCGAAGGACGACGATGTCACCGCCCATCATCGCTTTGAGCTCGCCCGGCGTATCGAGCGCCACGATCCGGCCGTGGTCGATGATTGCGATCCGGTCGCAGTACTCCGCCTCGTCCATGTAGTGCGTTGTCATGAACAGCGTGATGCCGTCCGACTCACGCAGCCCAAGCAAGTACTTCCAGATGAGCGAACGCGTCTGTGGGTCGAGGCCCTGTGTCGGCTCGTCGAGAAACAGCACGCTCGGACGATGCAGCAGGCCCCGTGCGATCTCCAGGCGGCGCTTCATACCACCCGAGAACGTCTTGACCGGGTCGTCGCGCCGATCCCACAGGTCCAGCAGCTTGAGCAGGTGTTCACCACGTGAACGCGCCTCGTCGCGCGCGACGTCGTACGCGAAGGCGTGAAAGTCGAGGTTCTCCTGCGCCGTCAGCTGAATGTCGAGCGTCGAATCCTGGAAGATGAGCCCGATCGAGCGGCGGACGTCGTCAGATTGGCGGGCGACGTCGAAGCCGCGGACTTTGACGCTGCCGTCGGTGGGTCGCAGCAGCGTACACAGCACGGAGATCGTGGTCGTCTTGCCAGCGCCGTTCGGGCCGAGGAAGCCGAAGATCTCGCCCGGCTCGACGGCAAAACTCACGCCGTCCACGGCCGTCACGGCGTTCTTGCCCCGACCGTATTGCTTGACGAGTTGTTGGACTTCGACGACTGGTGCGTGTCCGTTCAACACGCCCAGCAATATAGCCGTCAGCCCGACAGCTTGAGCGTTTTTCTCGTGCGCCGGGCTGCCTCCGGGGGTAGCTCCAGCGGCGACTCGACTTCGTCGGGCGGATAGGCGTAGTCGAGAACGACCTTGATCGCGGCCGCAGTCGGCACGGCCAGGATCATGCCCAGGACGCCAGCGATCTTCTCGCCCGTGAGGACGGCGAAAATCGTGACAAGTGGATGCACATGGACGGCGCGGCCCACGATGAGCGGCATGACCAGCTGGTCCTCGGCCTGGCGCAGGATCAGGTACGTCACGGCCAGCGCGGCCGCTTCGGTGGCGCCGCCTTGCTCGAAGCCAACCAGACACGCCACGGCTGCCGCCGTGATCGGACCAATGAGTGGGATGACCTCCAGGAAGCCGGTCAGGATGCCGATCCACAGCGCGTAGGGCAGCTTGAAGAACCACTCGAGGACGACGAATGTGATCGCCGACATGAGCGCGATCAGGAATAGCTGGCCTCTCAGGTAGCGCGCGAGCACGATATGGATCTTGTCCGAGACGGTTTCCACATGGTCACGATGCTCGGGCGGCACGTAGCGCATCAGGTAGCTCCAGAAGCGTGCGCCGTCGATCAGCATGTACAGCAGTGACAGCAGGACGAGCAGGACGCCCAGGGTTAGCTCGAAGCCGATGCGGACGGCCTGGATGGCCTGGCTCGGGCTGCCCACCTCCTCTCGGATCGCGACTTCGATGCGGCGGCCGAGCTCATGCGACGTCAGGTTTTGACCCAACAGATCGATTTCCTGGCCGCCCGTGGCATGGTCGATCACAGTTTCGACGATGCTCGGGCCTTCTCTGGCCAGTGCTCGGATCTCACCAGTGAGTCTTGCGCCGAGGAGCCAGACCAGGCCACCCACGATAACGACGACGGCTGCGAAAACGGCTGCCGCGACGAAGATCCTGCGGATTTTGAACCTGATCGCCAGCTGATCGACGAGCGGGCTCAAGATGTAGGCCAGGATGCCCGCCACGATGAACGGCGGCAGCACCCCGCGCGCAACCCACAGCAAAGCCAAGAGCGCCGCCAGCGCCAGCCACTTCGACACACTGGCGCCGAAGACCATGGCCTTCACAGTGTACGGCCAGGTGGCGCTATGGTCCCTTGCTCGCCCTCCACGCGTTGCGCGCGCCTTCGACCGCGTAGAAATCCGACAGACGAGGGGTCGACGCGTCGACGCCATCGGCCCCGAGCCACCAGCGGAGGACCGGATACGGCCACGCGCAGCGCCCGGACGGGCCCCCCGGACGGGCCCCGGCCGAGTGCGCAGTTGCGGGAGCGGCGAGCCTGGTTGGATAGTGCTCGTATGGCGCAACTGGCGGCGGCGCCGATGTTCTTACCGTATGAGCAGCTGGACGAGCTGCCGTTGAGCCGCTTTCATTGGCGGCTGCTGCTGGTCAGCGGGTTCGGCTGGATGTTCGACGCGATGGATGTCCTCATCGTTGGGTCGGTCATCGCGGCGGCGGCCGCGGAATGGCGGCTCGAGCCAACGCAAAGCCAGGCCGTGTCAACAGCGAACCTGGCCGGCCTGTTCTGCGGCGCGCTCGCCTCGGGCTGGCTCTCGGACCGCTTCGGCCGCAAGGTCGTATTCACCTCGACGCTGCTCGTATACAGCATCTTCAACGGCCTTTCGGCAGCCGCAAACAGCCTGGAAACGCTAATGGCCCTGAGGTTTCTGGCAGGCTTAGGCCTGGGCGGCGAGCTGCCCGTCGCGGCCACGCTCGTCTCAGAGCTGATGCCGGCCAAGAACCGCGGCACCATGGTCGTGCTGCTCGAAAGCTTCTGGGCCTACGGCAGCGTCGCTGCGGCGTTGATCGGCTTCCTGGTCATTCCGTCGTGGGGCTGGCGAACGGCCTTCCTGATCGGCGCGTTGCCAGCGTTCTACGTGTTCGTCCTCAGACGCAACCTGCCCGAGTCACCACGTTTCCTGGCCAGTCAGGGTCGCGTCGCCGAAGCCAATACCGTCATCAGCAGCATCGCCGCCGAGTCTGGCACCAGCATCACGACGAGCAGCCGTCAACGGCCAGCGACCACCACCCCTCCCCACAAAGCGCGGATTGCGGATCTCTTCAGCAACGCCATGCGCGGCCGAACGGCAGTGCTATGGGTGATGTGGGCCACGATGAACTTCAGCTATTACGGCATCTTCCTGTGGCTGCCCAGCCAATTCGTGCGCAAAGGCTTCAGCCTGCAAGATGCGCTGCTGTTCAATCTGATCATTGCCGTTGCTCAGATTCCGGGCTATTTCAGCGCCGCCTATCTCGTCGAGCGCCTCGGCCGCAAGGCAACGCTCGTGACTTACTTGAGCGCAGCGGCGGTAGGCGCGTTTTTCTTCGGCCAGCAAGCACTCGCCGCGCGCGACGTGTCAGCCATCCTGGTGTGGGGCTCAGTGGTGAGCTTCTTCAATCTGGGCGCCTGGGGGGTGGTCTACACCTACACGCCCGAGCTGTATCCGACCGCGCTGCGCGGCACCGGCTCGGGCTGGGCAGCGGCCGTCGGCCGCGTCTTCGCGTTCCTCGCCCCACTGTCGGTCGCATCGTTGATCGCCACCTTCAGCCGCGACGAAGTCGTGTTCCTGGTGTTCACCGCGGTCATGCTGGCCGGTGGCCTGGTCGTTCTGCTCGCGGGGCCCGAAACACGCGGGACACGTCTCGACGAACCGTTGAGTGCCTGACCTCGAACCCGGGATTCACGTGCGTGACATTCACGGCCCCGCCGAGCTGCGGGCGTGTCAGGCACTGCAGCGGCGCACCTGGGGCATCACCGAGGACGGCTACGTCGTTCCGGTCGCCACCATGGCGGCCGCGCAAAAGGTCGGCGGTCTCGTTCTCGGCGCCTTCGACGACCAAACAAACCTCCTGGGCTTCACATTCGCATTCCTGGGACGACTGCGTGATCGCCTGGTGCTGTACTCGCAGCTAGCCGCGGTCGATCCGAACGCCCAGGGTCGCGGCATCGGCCGACTGCTCAAGTTCGAGCAGCGGGCACGCGCACGCCAGCTGGGGCTCGAAGCCGTGGTGTGGGCATTCGACCCGCTCCAGGCCTCGAACGCCAGCTTCAACCTCGGCGTGCTCGGCGCGACCTGTCGCGTGTACGAGGTCGACCTGTACGGCTCGCGCACCGATGCGCTCAACGCTGGCCTGGCCACGGACCGCCTGTTCGCCGAGTGGTCCACCTCGGTCGAGCCGCGACCGATGCACGACCCATGGCCAGATGCGCCCGATCTGATCGAAGTCGCCGGCGACCTCACGCCGACCGGCTGTCACCCACTGTCGGGCGATCGCGCGCGCATCGAAATCCCAGCCGACCTGGCCAGCGTCAAACGCTCGCCCGAAGTGGCCCAGGCCTGGCAGCACCACGTGCGCTCGGCCTTTCAGCAGGCATTCGCCGCCGGCCTCATCGCAGTCGGCTTTTCGCGCGCCGATCCGCACCGACCGCGCTTTCTGCTACACCGTCGGGCATGAGCCACACGCTGCGCACCATCGAGCTCTATCTGGCGCGGCTGCCGCTGGTCCGCCCGTTCACCACCTCGAGCCACACCAAGGATCATCTCGACCACATCCTGATTCGGGCGATCGACCAGGATGGCGCCGAAGGATGGGGCGAGTGCGCCAGTGCATCGGACCCGTACTACTGCTCCGAGACCAGTGAGATTTCATGGCACATCCTGCGGGACTTCCTGATCCCGGGCGTGCTGGGCGTCGCGTGGGACCATCCCGATCGGGCGGCGGCAACGTGGACGAAGGTGCGCGGCAATCGCTTCGCCAAAGCCGGCCTGGAGATGGCCTGCTGGGACCTGTTCACGCGCGTCCGCGGTGAGCCGACCGCCCGGGCGCTGGGTGGCACCCGCCAGGAGATTCACTCGGGCGTCAGCCTGGGCATCGAGCCGACCGTCGAAGGCATCCTCGAGCAGGTCGAGCGCTTCGTGAATCAGGGCTACCGGCGCATCAAGATGAAAATTGGCCCGGGCCGCGATCTTGTGTTTCTGCGCGCCGTGCGCGACCGCTGGCCGGACCTACCGCTGATGGCCGATGCCAACTCAGCCTACCGGCTCGATAATCCCGAGCACGTGCGAGCACTGCAGGCGCTGGACGAGCTCGACCTGATGATGATCGAGCAGCCACTCGACGACGACGACATCGTCGATCACGCCAAACTGCAGGCGCAGTTGAAGACGCCGATCTGCCTGGACGAGAGCATCCACTCGGTCGAGGACGCGCGTAAAGCGCTCGATCTGCACAGCTGCGGGATCATCAACATCAAGGTCAGTCGGCTGGGCGGGCTGAGCGAGGCGAAACGGGTCCACGACCTGTGCGCGGGGCGGGGCATTCCGGTGTGGTGTGGTGGCATGCACGAGTTCGGCATTGGGCGCGCGGCGAACGTGGCCATCTGCAGCCTGCCTGGGTTCACGTTGCCCGGCGACGTCTCAGCTTCGGATCGTGCTTACAGGGAGGACATCGTCGATCCGCCGATCCGCGCCCACTCGGGCGCGATTGATGTGCCGTGGGACCGGCCCGGGCTGGGCTTCGACGCCAACCTCGAACGCATCAAGGCCCGCACCCTGCGCTCGCTGGTGCTGGAAGCCGACCGCGCGGCTGTGCCCGCATGAGCGTTGCATCCTCAGTGCGTGACGCACTCGAGCCTCGGCGAGCCGAGATGGTCGCGTTGCTCCAACGCCTGGTCGAAATCGAGTCGCCCAGCGATCATCGCCCTGGCCTCGACGCATTCGCGGCTACGCTGACCGAGCTCTTTGGCGCCTTTGGGCCGCTGGACCGCGTGGACGGTGAACGTGGCGCTCATCTGCTGCTGCGGGTCGGCACCGCCGAGGTGCCGCACGCAGTGGCACTGTGCCACTACGACACAGTGTGGCCGCTGGGCACGCTCGCCAGTATCCCGTTCACCGTAGACGCCCAGGGCGTGGCCCGCGGACCCGGCTGCTTCGACATGAAGGCCGGCATCGTCGTGCTGTACTTCGCGTTGCAGGCGGTGCGCGACCGTCTTAGTCGGCCACTGCATGTGCTGTTCACGTGTGACGAGGAGGTCGGCAGCCCTACGTCGCGCACGCTCATCGAAGACACTGCGCGCGGCGCCGAAGTGGCCTATGTCCTGGAATCACCCTTGCCCGGCGGCACGCTAAAGACGGCCCGCAAGGGGACAGGCGATTACTACGTGCGCATTGAAGGCCGCGCCGCGCATGCCGGCGTGGAGCCGCAGAAGGGCATCAGCGCCACGCACGAGCTTGCCACGCAGACCCTCGCTTTGCACGCGCTGAACGACTACGCGCGCGGGACCACGGTGAACGTCGGCGTGGTGCATGGCGGCACCCGGCCCAACGTCGTCGCCGCCGCAGCCGAGGCGCATGTGGATGTCCGTGTTGCTTCGCTTGACGAGGCCTCCCGAATTGATGCTGCGATTCGTGGCCTGTCGCCAGCGTTGGCCGGTGCCCGCCTGGAGATCACCGGCGGCTTGAACCGCCCACCGATGGAGCGCTCGCCGGCCATGGCGGCGCTGTTTGCCCGGGCGCGCGAGATCGCTGCCTCCATGGACGTGCCGCTCGAAGAGGGCAGCACCGGCGGCGGCAGCGACGGCAACTTCACCGCCGCCACCGGTGTCCCGACGCTGGACGGCTTGGGCGCCGAAGGCGAAGGGGCGCACGCGGCGCACGAACACGTGCTCACCGATAGCCTGCCCCGCCGCGCCGGCCTGGTAGCCGGCCTGCTCACCGAAATCTGACCGTCGTTAACCCTTGACTCGCAACTTGACTGGTGGCGCCCGAGCCTGCATCCTCACCCGGCCCCGGATCAAATGCGCGATCGAATACTGGATTTCCTGCCACTCTTGCTTGCACTTGGCCTGATCGCGGCCTGGTTCGGTTTTCAGCAGCCGCTGCCCTGGCTCGCCTTGGACCAGCCGGCGCCGACCCTGCAGCCGCTGCCACTGGCAACGCCCACGGCGATCGTGAGCGTCCCGCGCGCGACCGCCCTCCAAACGTTGTGTGAATCAGGAAGGCCACGCTTCCTCGGCTCGCTGGCCAACCTCAAGACGCACATCGGTGACGTGATGGGCGACGCCAAGGATTGCGAGCACGCCATCGACGCCGATGGCAACACCCAGCAGCTCACGACAACCGGCCTGGCCTACTACCGTCGCCGCCTGAACATCGCGATCTTCACCAATGGCTGGGACCACTGGGCGCTGAGCGACGACAAGCTGCTGCGCTGGTCCGGCAGCGACGTCGAACCGCCATCCGACGCCGCGCCCCAGTAGCGCCGCACTTGCGGCCAGATCACGACCAGCACCCTGGGCGACTATGCGCTGCCGCGCGCCGCGGACTTTCCAATCTTCGAACTCGATCGCACCGTCACCCCCACCCCGCGCAACCCGCTGGGGGGCAAAGGCATCGGCGAAGCCGGCACGATCGGCTCGACGCCATCGTCAACGCCGTAATCGACGCCATCGCCCCCTACGGTGTGACCCACCTGGACATGCCAACGACACCCGAAAAGGTCTGGCGTGCGATTCACACCAACGGGTCGAACTCCACGCTGCGATAGCCGGCGAACCGCTTGGTCATAATCCGCAGCGCTTCCAGACTCTCGTCTACGAGCAGGAACTGACGCCCGGCCTCGAGAGCGGCAATCCCGGTCGTCCCGCTGCCCGCGAAAAAGTCCGCCACCAGCCCGCCGGGCGGTGAAGACGTGCGCACGATGCGGCGCAGGATGCCGAGCGGCTTCTGCGTCGGGTACCCCGTGCGCTCTTTGCCCCCCGGCGGCACGATGGTGTGCCACCAGCAGTCGGTAACCCGCTTGCCCAGGGCGGTTTTGGCTGCGCCGACCAGGGACGGCGCCATGTAGGGAATCCGGTCGGCGGCGTCGGCATCGAAGTAGTACTGCCGTGGGTCTTTGACGTACAGCAGGATAGTGTCGTGCTTCGTCGGCCAGCGGCGACGAGGGCGGCCGCCGTAGTCGTAGGCCCAGATGATCTCGTTCAGGAAGCAGGCGCGACCAAAGATGCCATCGAGCAGGACTTTGCAGTAGTGCACCTCGCGGTAGTCGACGTGCAAGTACAGCGACCCGCTGCGCTTGAGCACGCGATGGAACTCGCGCAGGCGTGGCTCGAGGAACTCCAGGTAATCGTCGTGCACGTCCAGGTAGCTCGACTCGCCGAGCTTGACCGTCCGGTAGCGCCGGCCCTGAAAGCCGACCCGGTCGCCACCCACCTCGTCGCGAATCGTGCGTAACCGCTCGAGCGTCTGGCGGCGGCCCGTGTTGAACGGTGGATCGACGTAGATCAGGTCGATGTTCTCGGAGGGGGTCGCGGCCAGCACTGCCAGGTTGTCCGCGAGTACGATGCGACCCATAGGGAGGTCGCCGTGGCCGTTCAACTACCCATCCTGGACACCGGCAAGCTGCACGCTCGGCTGGACGAGATTATCGCCAGCCATCCGACCGACAAACCGTACGCCGAGCCGCTCATCATGAGTGACGACATCCAGGCCTTCATCGTCGTCCACCCGCCAGGTACGCCTAACGATACCCACTATCACGAGCACGACGAGTGGTGGGTCGTCATGCGCGGCGAGATCAACTGGCACATCGAAGGTGAAGCGGCTCCGGTGCGCGCGAAAGCTGGCGACTTCGTGCTGTGCCCCAAGTTCCACAATCACCATCTCGAGCCCGTCGGGTCCGAGCTGACGGTCCGCATCGCCATCAACACACGCGGCGAGTTCCATCGCTACGACCGGCCCGGCTGTCGGTCCGACCTGTGGCGCACCGACGCTTGATCTGTGATGTAAACCAGGACGTGGATTGACCGCATTGCCCGCTACAACATGGTCCTCATGACGTCATCTGTTTTGTTGGAGCTGCTGCGGCACAAGACCTGGGCGACGTTGGAAGTGATCGAGCTGTGCCAGCGCCTGGCGCCGGAGGTGCTCGATGCGTCGCTGCCCGGGACCTACGGCTCGATCCGCGACACGCTGCGACACCTGTTGCGGTCGGACGCGGGCTACTTCTTTACCGTCACCGGTGAGAACACCGGCGCACCGGAGGACGCCGGCCTGGGCGCCCTGGCGGACAGCTTCAAGCAACGCGCGGGGCGCTGGGAAGCGCTGTTCCAGGATCCCACCGTTACCGACAAGGACGTGAGCACGCGCTGGGGCACCTGCAAGGCGCTGGCGCCGATGGCGCAATCGATCCACCACGCCGACGATCACCGCACCCAGGTGCTGTCCATCCTTGGCGCGCAGGGCATCGAGGTGCCCGACCTGGACGTTTGGGAGTGGGGCAGCCGCTCGGGCTACGTCCACGCAGCCGCGACGGCGAACGCCTAAGACGCCGGAGCGCCCTGCTCGAACCACGCCCCGAGCAGGGCTCGCTCGTCCTGTGTCATAGCGGTCAAGTTGCCCAGCGGCATGTCCTTGGCCACGACGGCACGCTGATAGATCTGCGCCGCCCGCCCCGTAATCGACTCTGGTGCATCGAACGTCACGCCGTTCGGCGGAGCCGAAAAGCCTGCCTGTGTCGGCGTGGCCGAATGGCACGGCCCGCATCGCCGCGCGATCACCGCCTGCGCCTGAGCGAAACTCACCGGCGGGGCTGGGCCGCTACTGGGTCGAGGCGCGATCGCAATAACCAGCGCGACCACGCCCACCGCCGCCGACGCGGGAATCCACCACACGACCCGGCCCTGATGGCGCAGATTGAAGAAGTGGCGAAACCACGCCGACGAAGCCATGAGCACCAGTAGCACCAGCCAGCCATGGGGGTGTCCATAGGTGAATGGGAAGTGGTTGCTGATCATGGCGAACAGCACCGGCAGCGTGAAGTAGTTGTTGTGGACCGAGCGCTGCTTGCCACGCAGGCCATGGATCGGGTCGGGCGCGCGCCCGGCGAGCTTGGCGGCGACGAGCTCCTGCTGCCCGGGGATGATCACGAAGTGCACATTGGCAGCCATCCACGTGCCGATCATCGCGCCAACCTGGATATAGCTCGCGCGTGGGCTGAGCAGGTGGCTCACGCCGAACGCGGTCAGCGCGATGACCGCGCACAGGGCGGCCGCCAGCCAGAGCTCGCTTCCTTCCAATACACGCGATAGGCCGTCATAGACGAACCAACCCACGATCAACAGAGCCACGCTGATGGCGACCGCCGCGAGCGGGTTGATATCGGCGACGCTGCGATCGACCAGGTACGTGCTGGCGTTGGCGTAGTACAGCACCACCAGCAGCGCGAAGCCGCTCAGCCAGGTGGTATACGCCTCCCACTTGAACCAGTGCAGCGGGCCGGGCAGGACCCTTGGCGCGACGCGGTACTTCTCGACCCGATAGAAGCCACCGCCGTGGATTTCCCATACCTCACCCGCCAGATCGGGATCGTCTTTCCTGGGCGGCAGCAGGTGGTAATCGAGCGCGATGTAATAGAACGACGTACCGATCCAGGCCACGCCGGCCGTGAAATGCAGCCAACGTACGAGCAGGTTGAGCCAGTCCAGCGCGTACGCCTGCATGCGGCTGCGCACTAGTGTAGGCATAATGGCCGCGTATGCCCGAAGTGATCATCGAAATGGCCCAGGGTCGGACCCTCGACGAGAAGCGCGCGCTGGTCAAGGACATCACGGACGCCGTGGTCCGCAATTGCAAAGTTGACAAGGACGCGGTGACGGTCATCATCCACGAGAACCCGCGCACGGACAAAGCTAAAGGCGGCGTCCTCTTCTCGGAGCGCTAGGCGCGATCGATCAGTACAGGAGGTACTTGGCGCGGCGGGCGCGGAACGCGTCCAGGTCGGGCTGCCAACTGGCGACGATCTCGGCCGGGGGTGTGCCCGCCTGGAGCGCTAGCCGCAGGTGGTCGGTGCCTGCCAGGCGATCGAACATCGACGCCTCGAACTGGCGGGCCACCGTGGCGAGCATGGTGACGGCCATCGCCATCGGCTGCACCCGCGTGCGATCGGTGACTTCGATCAGCACACCCTGGCACGCTGCGCCAGCATGCTTTGACGCATTCGGCGTGCGCGACGCGGCGCTGAAGCGCACGCCTGGCAAGCCGGCGGCGTTCAAGCGACTAGCCCAGGCGTCGGCGTCGAGACCAGGTGCGCCGAGCCATTCGAACGGCCGATTGGTACCGCGGCCTTCGGACAGATCGGTGCCTTCGAACAAAACCGTGCCCGGGTAAACCGTGGCGGCGGCCAGTGACTGCAAATTAGGCGATGGGTTGACCCACGCGAGGCCAGTCTGGTCGAACCACTGCTCACGCCGCCAGTTCTGCAGCGGCACCACAGTCAAATCCGCGCCGACCGAGAGCTCGCCGTTGTAGTAGCGCCCGAGCTCGCCAATCGTCATGCCGTAGCGCATCGCGATCGGCGCCGGCCCAATAAACGACGTGAAGCGCGAATCGAGCACCGTTCCTTCGACGGCCGCGCCGCCGATCGGATTTGGCCGGTCCAGCACCACGATCGGCACGCCATGCTCGGCGCTCGCGCGCATCGCCTCGAGCAGCGTCGCCGTGTACGTATAGACCCGCGCCCCGACGTCCTGCATGTCGTAGACCAGCACGTCCACGCCGCGCAGCATGTCGGCCGTTGGCCGCGTGGTCTGACCATACAGACTATGGACCGGCACTCCAGTTCGCGGATCAACCCCCGAATCAATGCTGGCGCCGGCGTCGGCGTCGCCACGAATGCCGTGCTCGGGACTGAATAACGCCGCGAGTCGCCAAGCACGCTCTTCGGACAGCACGTCGATCGTGCTGCGCCCCTGGCGGTCTCGGCCGGTCGGGTTGGTGATCAGCCCGATGCGCTTGCCGCGCAGCAGGTCGCTCTGGTCGTGGATCAAGACGTCGACGCCTGGCAGGGTGTTGCTCATGGCCGGTGCCTCTGTTGGATTCGGCGCGGCCACCGCGGCGGCCAGTGCCGCATCGGAAACCGCCTGGCGTGTCGGGTTGATACTCGGACCATCGACGCTCGGATGCACCCGATTGGTCAGCAGCACCACCACCAAGCCATGCTCGGGCGCAATCACCAGTGAGGTGCCGGTGAAACCAGTGTGGCCAAACGTACCCGGGCTCGCCAGATGGCCCATGTAGAAGCTCTCGCCGAGCTCCCAGCCCAGCCCGCGCGACCCCAGCTTCGCACTCTGATTGCGGGTCATCTCGGCGACCGTGTCGGCGCGCAGCAGGGCCCGACCACCATCGAGGAAGACCTGCCCGAACGTGGCGATGTCACGAGCGGTGCCGAACAGCCCGGCGTGGCCGGCGACGCCGCCTAGCGACCACGCGCTCGGATCGTGCACTTCGCCCCAGATCAAGCCGCGCGGCGGATCTGCCTGGTCCTCCGTCGCCGCGATGCGCTGCTTGAGGCTGTCTGGTGGCAGGAAGCCGATCGAATCGAGCCCGAGTGGCTCGGCGACCCAGGCGCGCACGGCTTTATCGAGCGACATGCCGCCGATCTCTTCGACCAGGCGGCCCAGGGCCATGAACCCGAGGTCGCTATAGCGGTAGACCGCGCCGGGCGGATCGGCCAGCTTGGCTTGCAGCGCCCGCTGCCATCGGGCCTCGGCCGTCTCCGCCGCGCTCCACAGCGGTATCAGCGCCGGCAGGCCGCTGGTGTGCGTCAGCAGCTCGCGGACGGTCACCGCCTCCTTGCCGCCTGCGCCAAACCTCGGCAGATAGTGCGACGCACGCTCGTCGAGACCGACTCGGCCCTGCTCGACAAGGCGCATGACGCACGTGGCGGTGAACAGCTTGGTCAGCGACGCCAGGTCGTACAGAGTCTCTGTCGTGGCGGCGATCGGCTGCGGCGCTGGCTTCGACTTGGCTACAAAGGCATAGCTATGGCCGTATGCCGCGCGCAGCATCTCGCTGCCGCGATGACGAATTACGACGACCCCACCTGGCGTCGCGCCGCGGTCAATGCCCCGCTGCAAGGCTGCCTCGATCGCCGCTGCCAGGGCCGGCGGCGTCGCGACGGTCGGGGTGGCCGTCGGCACGGGCACGGGTGATGGTGTTGGCACCGCCGTCGGCACTCGAGTCGGGATCGGTGTTGGCGTTGGCGGCGCTGGCGTTGGCACGCTCGTTGCCGTCGGAGGTAGCGGTGGCGCAGGCGTGGCCGTCGCAACGACAGTGGGCGTCGCAGATGGCGCAGCCAAGCACGCGCCGAGCAGCCCGGCGGCGCCGCTCGTGATCAGCAGCAATGCCATACGTCGGCTGGTCGTGTGTGCACTCATGCTGCTCACTGCCTGTACACCCGCGGCACCACCGGTACCGCCGGCAACGAGTGTGCCACCCACGGCAGTGCCACCGACTGCAACCACGGTAGGCGACCAGCTCAGAACAGCCGGAGCCCTGGACGTGGCGCTGGGTCGGTCGACCGATGGCGGCCAGGATTCGGCCCGTAATCGGTGCGCCTGACTATGCCTCGCGCCTGCGCGCCGAGCTCAGTCGCGCCCTGGCGGAGCTACAGACGCCCGAACGGCAGATCTGGGGCCAGTCGACGCAGTGTTGGACGATCGCCACTGCCAGCTCCCAGGGTTGCGCCGCGCGCTGGTACTTTTCGCCGCTGCCGGGCTTCCAGGATGGCTAGACTTCGCGCATGAAAAGTCTGGCCGCGCTGCTCGTCGCATTCATAGTGGCGCTACCAGCATCCCCCACCCTCGCCGACGGACCCCCACCCATTCTCTTTACCCGCCTCGCCCTCCCCAGTGGCACGCAGGACGGCATCCAGCTGGATGCCGATCGGCTGGTGCTGACAGCCGATCGCGCGAGTGGCCAGTGGACATCCTTGCCGATCGAGCCTGGCTTCGGCTTCACGCGCCTGGTCGCCTCGTGGGCCGCCGACACCCCAGCGGCGAGCCACATTCGCGTGGAAGTCCAGGCCACAACCGAGTCCGGCGCGACGACCGATTGGTACACGCTGGCCATCTGGGCCCGTGACGATGGCGCAGTGCAGCGGACGTCCGTTCGTGGCCAAGCCGATGACTTAGGCCGGATTGATACCGACACGCTGTTCGCGCGCGGCGAGCCGTTCACGTCATACATTCTGCGGTTGACGCTGGAGCGGGGTGCAGATGATGGCGCTTCGCCGAGCGTCCGAATGCTCGGCGCGCAAGTTTCGAATACCCGTTTCTCGGCTGAGGCGCCGACGTCGCTACCGCGCGGCGCCGAGGCAGTCGAGCTACCGGTGCCGACCTACTCCCAGGAGGTCCATGCGCATCGGTACCCGCAATACGGCGGCGGTGGCGAAGCGTGGTGCAGCCCCACTTCTAGCGAGATGGTCGTCGAGTACTGGGGCCGCGCACCGTCCGTTGACGATCTGGCCTGGGTCAATCCGTCCTATGACGATCCTTCGGTCATTCACGCGGCGCGCTCGGCCTACGACGCGGCGTATCGCGGTACCGGCAACTGGCCGTTCAACACGGCCTATGCCGCCCAGTTTGGGCTGGACGCCTTCGTCACCCAATTGCGGTCGCTGAACGAGGCCGAGCAATTCATCCGCGCCGGCATTCCGCTTGTGGCGTCGATCGCATCGCAGCCGCGCGAGTTGGACGGGTTCCTGTTCGACGGTGGCACCAATGGCCACCTGGTCGTGATCGTCGGGTTCGACGGCGCCGGCAACCCGATCGTCAATGACCCCGCCGCATGGACGAACACCACCGTTCGCCGCGTCTACGACCGCGCGCAGTTCGAACGCGTCTGGCTGCGCGGCTCCGGCGGCACCGTCTACGTCATCCACCCACCTGGGGTCGCCCTGCCGACACCCTCGCCCGACGCCACGCCGAATTGGTAGCGCTAGTGCTGAACCGCGGTGACTGCCGTCACAGCAGCCTGGCCGAGCTGGCTGATGACGGTGCGCGCATCGCCCGGGTCGACGCCCTGATCGAGCACGACCAGGATCACGGTGCTGTGCGGGGTGACCAGCAGCGCGCCCACGTTGCTGGCGTCCTCGAGGTTGCCCGTCTTGTCCAGCACACGCACGTCGTCGTCGAGCGTCTCGCGCAGCGCATCGGGTGCGCCGCCGAGCGCCAACAATCGTCGCAGCGCACTCTGCGTGGACCCGCTGAGTCCCTGGTCCGTCGCGATCAAGCGCAGCAGACGCGCGATGTCGTCAGCCGTGGTGACTGCCTCACCAAGCTCCGGCTGCTCGGGCACGCGCGTCTGCACCAGTCCCAGCGTATCCATGGTTTGGTTGAACTCACGTCGGCCCAGCGTGCGCAAGAACGCGTGCGCGGCCGCGTTGCTGCTGACCGAGAACATCGCCTCGAGCGCCTCGCCCACCGTCGGCGTCTCGCCCGGCGCGACGCCGCCAAGTGGTTCGTCTTCCACCGTGTCGTCGTCGACGATCTCCAGGGACTGACCGAGCCGCAACTGCCCGCGATCGACCTGCTGCAGCACATGCCAGGCCAGTGCCAGCTTATAGACGCTGCCCGACGGGAACACCCGGCTCTCGTTTACGGCTACCCGCTCGCCCGAGCCGAGATCCTCCACGACGAGGCCATAGTCGGCCGACGGATCCGCTTGCAAGCTGGCCACCACACCATCGAGTGTGCCGACAGCGGTTCTAGCTGCGCCGACCGTCGGGCGGGCAACCGGGGCGGACTTGGCGATTGGTGTCGCGCTCGCGCTGCTCGGCCGTGGCGGAGCGCACGCGCAGACGGCTGCGAGTAAGGCCACGCTCACGGCACGCACGACAGACATCGGCACCGCGCCTTGGGTGCACGGCACGTGCCGTGCCGGCTTCAGTCGAGGACGGCGACGGCTTCGATTTCTACGAGGAACTGCGGCTCGGCCAGACTGCTGACCACGACGAGGGTGCTGGGCGGATACGGCGGTCCAGGAAAGACCTCGTCGCGCGCCTCGCCGACCAGCGGCCGATAGGCATGATGGGTAATGTACGTATTGGTTTTCACGAGCTGCCGCGGTGTGGCGCCATAGGCCGCCAGGACCGCGACCAGGTTCTTCCACGCCTGACGCGCTTGGGCGCGCGCGTCGCCGATACCCATCGGCTGGCCGTTCTCGTCAACGCCCAACTGGCCCGAGATGTACAGCGTGTTGCCGGCTCGGGCAACCTGAGAATAGTGCGCGACCGGCGCGATGACGCCCGGCGGGTTGGTCCACTCTGGAGGCGATGCCATAGATCAGGCCAATGCTACGGCCGCGGTGCGCCTACGCGCCCAACGGCCTTCGAGTCGTGCGCGCGTGCCCGCCAGGTGCGCCAATTCCTCGGCCACCGTCTGGGCTTCGGCGAGAATGGCGGCTTCATCCACGCCAACGACACGGAAATCGTCCAAAACCATTCGCCCGCCAACCACGACGGTCCGCACATTCACCTCGCCACTGGCATAGACCAGCGTTGACACCGGATCGTGTACGGGAATCGACTTGGCGTGCCGTGGATCGAAGATAAACAGATCGGCCCGCTTGCCAACTTCGAGCGTCCCGAAATCGTCGCGGCCCAGAGCCGCCGCGCCGCCGGAGGTCGCGATTCGCAGCGCATCCGCGGCAGTGAAGATCGCCGGATCCCGCGCCGCGACCTTGGGCAGCAGCGCACCGACTTTGAGTGCCTCGAGCATATCCTGGCTGTTGTTGCTTGCCGCGCCATCGGCGCCGAGACCGACCGTGACGCCCAGATCCAGCAGGCGCACAATGGGTGGCACTCCGCTCCCCAGGTACATATTGCTGACCGGGTTGTAGGACACGCAGCTGCCGTGGCGAGCCAGGATCTGACAATCGTCCTCGGTCAGCTGGACACAGTGCGCGTGCAGCACGTCCGGCCCGAGAAAGCCAATGCTGTCCAGGAACGGCAGCGTGCGCATGCCAAACCGACGCATGCTCTCGTCGCTGTCATACAGCACCTCGTCCGTGTGCAGGCTCACGCGCGCGCCGCGTTCGTCGGCCAGGCGCCTGATGGCCCGCAGGCTGTCCGCCTCCAGTGCCCAGGTCGCGCCCGGCGCGAGCCACACTCGGCGCTCGCCGTAGGCAGTTAGCAGCCGCACACAGTCAGCCAGCTGATCCGCGATGGACGGCAGCGTCATAGGCACGTTTTCGGACAGGCGATCGCGCAGACCGCGCCCGAGCACACCCTGAATGCCGAGGTCGTCGAACGCTTGCAGGATCGCGTCGTAGATCTCGGTATCCGGGTGATCGACCATGTAGTCGAACACCGTCGTGCAGCCCGAACGCAACGATTCGATGCAGCCCAACGCGGCGGCGACGTAGCACATCCGCGGCGTGAGGTGTGGGATGCTCGGCAGCGTGCACGCGTCCAGCCACTCCATGAGCGGCAGGTCATCGCCCAAGCCTTTGAGCAGCGTTTGGTACAGGTGGGTGTGGGTGTCGACCAGGCCAGCGAAGACGATCTGGCCCGCCGCATCTATCACTCGCGCGGCCGGCACGGCTTCACCGATACCGACGATGTGCTGGCCCTGGATAGCAATGGCGGCTTGTTGCAGCACCAGGCCATCGGGCCGGCCGGTAACTACCTGCGCCCCTGTGATGAGGAGGTCGATCATCGAACTGAAATTGGGGCTTCGACCTTCGGCATCTCGAAGGACGCGATCTCCTCGAGCACGCCGGCCAGCTTCTCAACCGTCGGACGCAGGTACGCCTCACCTGCCTCGGAGGTAGCGCCACGCGGATCGCCCAGCACTCCGGCCGGGTTGAGCTCTGCGGTCAGCCACGAGAACCCGACCGGACCGCGAATCGCCAGGTGCTGTACGCCGTTTGGCATCCGCGGGTACTCGCCGAGCTCCGCGGTCCGCTCCATGTGCACCAGCTCGGGAGCGATAGCGAGCACCCAGGATGTTTCCCCTTCGCCAGCATGGATGCCCCACGCGAACTCGTCGGCGTCTTTCACGTGCTCGTTGATCCCCATCCGCGAGATCATGATGCTGAACAGCATCATGCCCGTCTCTTCGTGCACGTCGCGCGCGATGTAATCCAGCACGGGCGGATTACCGCCGTGACTGTTGAGCAGCACCAGCCGACGAAATCCTGCTCGGGCAAGGCTGGCCGCGATGTCGCGCACCACGGCAGCCAGGGTCTGCGCCGACAGGGTAAGTGTGCCCGCGAACTGTCGATGCTCGTTGCTCTTGCCGTAGCACAGCGGGGGCACGACCCACACCTGCACGTTCGGCTCGAGCCGGTCGAGCGCGCGCGCCAGAACCGTCTGGCCGACGAGTGAGTCAGTGATGACCGGCAGATGTGGTCCGTGTTGTTCGACTGATGCCACCGACAGCACGACGAGTGCCCTGTCCTTGGGCAGCGCCGCGATCTCCGGGCTGGTCAGATATGGCAGGTAGCGTGAGGCTGGAAACGGATGGTGCAGTTGGGCAGTCATGCTCGTGCGCCCTCTCTACTGGTGCGCAGCCGTGGCTGGACGTCCTGCGCGAAGCGCTGCATTTGCTCGATCGCCTGATCGCGGACCATGCCGGGGAAGTGCGGGAAGATGGTCACGTAGCTCAAATCAAGCTCGTCCTGCAGCTCCCGTACTTGCGCGGCCACCTCATCGGCGGTCCCGACGAACCACGCGCCCTGAGCAATCGAATCCTCCAGGGTCGGCATCCGCCCCCACTCCCACGGCTTGCCCTGCTCGTCGACATACGACCGGCTGCGGCCATACGGCGCCAGAAACCGAAAGAACTCGTCGTGTCCGCGCCGCGCGCCCTCGAGTGCTGCCTCGTGTGTGTCGCCGATGTGCACGTTCAGCACAGCCTGGCGGTCTTCGCCAGGTGCGAGCTTGATGCCGTGGTAACGCTCGATCAGCTCGGCGTATTGGTGCCAGCCGCGGCGTAGATTTGCGCGGTTGCTGAACCAGAACACCGCCTTGTGCCGCTCTTTGGCCACGTACTCAGCCGTCTTCGGGCTGGTCACCGGCTGCCAGATCTCGACCGGCGTGTTGAGTGGCTTGGGGATCAGAGTCAGCGTCTGGACTCCGCGGCCGCGGTCGTCGATCTTCACCGGCGGCAGGTCGTAGTGCTTACCCGTGAACGAGAACGTCTCGTTGTGCCAGGCGCGCTTGATGATCTCGACCTGTTCTTCGAACACTTCGCGGTTGTAGGTATCGTCGGGATCGTTGTTCCAGCCGACTCGGGTGCCGAGCGGCTCCGCTTCGCGTGGGACGGTGCCCCGGCCGAGGCCGCACAACATGCGGCCGCCAGTCATGACATCCGCCACCGCGTAGTCCTCGGCAAAACGCAACGGATGCCACTGTGGCAGCACATTGAACATCGCGCCGAACTTGATCCGGTGGGTGCGCTCGGCAAGGAACGCGGCCATCAGAATGGCGTTCGGGACGACCTCATAGCCCTCGTACTGGAAGTGGTGCTCGGCTAACCAAAAGCTCTCATAGCCAAGCTCGTCCGCCGCCGTCGCATAGGCCTCCAGATCCCGGTAGACCTTCAGCACGTCGGCCTGCCCGTATCGCCGATCCTGCGGCGGCGTACCGCCATGGCCGGCGTCGGGCATATCTACGCCGCAGAAGAAGAACGCACCCAGTCGTAAACCGGCCGCCTCACCCGTGAGGACAGCGCCATTGGTTGCCTCAGTCAATTGGCTGTCGAGTGTACCGTCCTGCCAGGGCCGACAAACTTTCATCTAACGCCACCCTGCCAGCGGCGCCACCGGCATCCAGAACCGCATCCAGCCGTTCCTGGACGTCAATCAGTTCAGTCCGTAAGCCCATTCACCCCCGGCTCGAATCGTGAGCCGGGGGCTTTCTGTCGTCGTTGGAACAGGCGATCCTCAGGAAATCAGGCGCACCAGGCGCCGCCACAACCGCGGGCTGTAGGCAGCCGCGTAGCCGCGGACCGCGGCCTCCAGCGGCACATCCTCGCCCGACTGCTCCAGGTACCAGCGGTGCTCGACGATCCACAGGTACAGGTCGGCCTCGGTCCGCTTCGGAAAGTCCGCGAGCACGCCGCTCTCACGCACCGCCGCCACCAGCGGCGCGTATACCCGGTCGTACCAGCTCAGCACCGCCTCGTCCCACGCGACACACTCGCCCCGCGCGGTGCCGAGGAACCAGCGGTGGACACGAATGTGCTCGAGTAGCTTCTGGTACTGCCCACACAGGCTCAGCTCGATCGCCGACTCGGGGCGCAGTTGATGCAGCCGGGTTTGCGCCGCGAAATCGAGCGCGTCCTGGTCACAAACCCAGTCCTCGAGTGCCTCCAACGACGCGACGGGCACGGGCACGTGCAGCTCGATGACGTACGCGTCGATGTAGTCCTGGCCCTGCTCGCGCGCCACGGAGACGCGGTGATTGCCGTCCTTGACGAAGTACGTCTCGCCGAGCTGGTACAGCTCGATCGGCGGCAGCACGCTGCTGTCCTCGTAGTACGCCCGGTCGATGCTCTGCCAACGAAGCCGTGTCGAGGTGTGGCGCGGCAGAAATGCGCGATCGAAGTCATGGTAGCGATTGACGCTGCCGACGATCTGGCTGATCGGCACTGTACGGAAGCCACCGTAGTGCTGGCCATGGGCGCGCAGCAGCAGGCGCGTTTCTTCGAATGGCAGCAGGGCGATGTCGCGCCGCAGCAGGCGCGCGACCAGCCGACGCCACAGGCCCTTACGGCGCGCGCGCTCGAAATCGTCTGCGACCTGGATAGCAACTGCCATGACTTTTGTAACCCTAACGGCTGGCTAGTGGTTGCGTGACTGGTCGCACGTTCCGACTTCACGCGATGAAGTTCGGTCCTTTCGTCCGGTGGCGAGTTTTTACACAGGCGCGCCGCCGTGACACTCCCACCGCCACCGCGCGGGGCATGGGTACAACCCAATCCCTGACTTCCCGCCAAAGGCGACCCCCTGGGGCTAATTGTGCCGAGCGCAGCGATGGCCAGTGTTTTAGACGAAGAGCGGCTCCATCTGCAGTCGCTTGACCAAAGCCTCCATCTCGCCATCGGAGGGGCGCTCCGAGAACCGCTCGGCGGCGTCCAGGACCTTCGGCAAGAGGTTCACGTCGCTGGGCGAGATGACGAAGATGCCGTCGCGGCCCAGCGCCCAGTGCGTCGCAATATCGATATCGCGCTGGTCTTCCAAAGCCTGGTACCACGTGCTGGTGGTGCGCTCGCGGCCCGACCACGGCCGATACGCCTGCGACTTGATGGTCTGCACCGCCGCATTGCGTGAACGACAGGTCTCCTGCAGCGCGTCGAAGTTGGCGGCGTAATACTCGCTCTGAACCGTGGTGAAGTTGTACGGCAGCAGCACCGAGTCAAAGTCAAAGCGCTGCAGGCTGCGCCGATGCGTAGCGGCGATCTGCGCCCCGTGCCCGGTCACCCCGATGAACCGCACCAGGCCCTGCTCACGCGCCTCCACCGCCGCATCAATGGCCCCGCCCGGACTCAGAGCGCGGTCCCACTCGATCGGGTCAGACAGGTTGTGTAGCTGCCACAGGTCGATGCGCGCCACCTTCATGCGCTCGAGCGAGCGGTGCAGGTCCTCGCGCGCCTCCGAAGCAGTGCGCTTGCCAGTCTTGGTCGCCAGGAAGAAGCGGTCCGGGTAGCGCGCCAGCCACGGCGCGACGCGCAGCTCGGCGTCGCCGTAGCTGGCGGCGACGTCAATGTGGTTCACCCCATGCTCGAGCAGCACGTCGAGCGCCCGATCGGCGACATCCTGCGACACAGAGCCGAGCGCGGCGCCACCGAAGATGACGCGGGTGCTCTCATGTCCGGTGCGGCCGAATGCCATACGTTGCAGCGCCATGCTGCCCAGGCTACGTCAACCCACGAGCTCGCGTAAGCGCTGGGCGTTATCGATGGCCGGTGCGCGGCCGTCTTCCAACGTGTCGTTGTTGAAGTAGCTGTAGCTGTCGATACCGTCGGCAAGCCAACCGCGGATGCGGCCGGCCCAGGGACGGAGCTCGGCATCGGTGAAGGCGATGCTGTTCGCGCCGCCGTGAAAACGAATATATGCCCAGTCAGCGGTGAGCTGGACGTCGAGCGGAACGCCCCAGCCAACCGGCATGCACAGCGCGGCGTTGTGCTCGCGCAGCAGGGCGTACACCTCGGGCACCAACCACGATTGGTGGCGGAACTCGAACGTGTAGCGACAAGCGCGATAGCCGCCCAGTGCAGATAAGAACTCGGCGAGTCGTGAGAGGTTGACGGCCCAGCGGCGCGGGAACTGGAACAGGATCGGACCAAGCTTGTCGTCCAGGCCGCCGGCGTTGTTGAGCAAGCGCTGCAGCGGCTCCTCGGGGTCCTTCAACTTCTTCATGTGCGTCAGGTAGCGACTGGCTTTGACGGCGAACACAAAGCCGGCGGGCGATTTGCGCCGCCACAACTCAAAGGTCTTGCGCGGCGGCAACTGGTAGTAGGAGTAGTTGATCTCGACGGTCGAGAAATGCTGGGCGAAAAACGCGAGATGCTCGGCGGCCGGTACTTCACGCGGATAAAAGACGTTCTCCCAATGCTTGTACGACCAGCCGGAGGTCCCGATGAGTGCGGCCGCGGCGGGCATGCCTCACGTTGGAGCGTACTCAACCGGATCTCAACCGGCGCTTACAGGGCCCGCTGACCTCTGGGCTCGCATAGTCGCGCACTTTGTATGGGAGGCTTTCTTTGAAGACGTCATCGTTGCGATTGCTCGCCGTGGTCGTGGGCGGCGCGTGTCTGTTGACTGCGTGCCAGTCCAAACCACCAATCGTGGTCAACCCTCGCCCCGCCGAATCGGCGCCCGCGCAGAACGCCACCGCGCCGGCGACCAACCCGGCGCCCGCGGCCATCACTGCGCCGGCCGCGAGCACCCCGCCCGTGGCGAACATTGAGCCGGCCGCCAACCGCGCGTCGGTCGCGAACGTCGCGCCGGCCGCGGCAGTCATCGCGCCCGCGCCTGCCCCCGCGCAGCGCGCGATGTACCAGATGAACGCGCAGCACACCGGTGTGAGCCCGTTCATCGGTCCGCTCAAGCCCAAGCTGCTGCGCAGCTTCGACTCGGGCGCCATGACCGTCCAGGCACCGGGTGACCCGCGCACCGAGATTCAGAGCTCGGCGGCGATCGCGTCCGATGGCACGATCTACGTCGGCACGTTCCGTGGCACGCTGCTCGCGCTGCGCGACCCGGGCACCGGCCTCGAGCTAGCGCTGAAGTGGTCCTTCCATCCTGAAGGCGCTAGCTCGTTCCACACCACGCCCGCCCTCGGCCCTGACGGCACGATCTACGTCGGCTTCAGCACCGGCGGTGCGACGCCCGAGGCGCGCGGCACCCTGTACGCGCTCGATGCCAACGGTACGAGCAAGTGGACCGTCGACCTCGGCGCCGGGCGGCAGACGGCTTCGCCCACCCTCGGTCCCGACGGCACGATCTATGTGACCAGCGGCACGGGCAAGCTCTTTGCGATCGATCCCCAGGGCAAGACCCTGTGGACCGCTCAGACCGGCCCGACGGTCAAGGCTGCACCGGCCCTGGGCCTCGACGGCACCGTCTACGTCGCCAGCATGAACGACAAGCTGTTCGCGGTGCGGCCGCCGACCGCCGCGCTGGGCGAGGGCACCATCGCCTGGACGTTTCGCTTCGCCGACGCGCCGGGCACTGGCTCGCCAGTGACGGCCGCGGTTCCGCCGCCCGGCGCTGATGGCATTGGCTCGGGTGCGACCCCAACGGTCGGTCCAGACGGCACCGTCTACATCGGCGCCAACAACAGCAACATGTACGCGATCTCGCCCGATGGCCAGCTCAAGTGGTTGTTCGAAGCCGAGCGCGAGGTTGCTGGTATCTGGTCGAGCGCGGCGCTCAGCCAGGACGGGCAGACGCTGTACTTCGGCGCCAACAAGGGTGGCATCTACGCCGTCTCGGCCGCCGAGGGCACGCTGGTCTGGCAGTATCCGATCGTTGGCTCGGTGTACAGCTCACCCACGCTCGATGCAACGGGCGTGCTGTTCACGGGCAGCACCGCGGGGCACCTGATCGCCATCGATAGCGCGACGGGTGACAAGATCTGGGACTACACCAACCCGAACACCGTGTCGGTGTGGACTGCGCCGGCGCTGCGCCAGGACGGGACCATTGTCATCGGCGATACGAGGGGCTTCATCCGCCTGATCGGCGCCCCGTAGTAGTCATTCCGACTGTCATTCCGAGCGAAGCCGAGGAATCTCGCCTGTCCAACGTTCGCACTAAAGCGAGCGCCATGCACGCGAGATCCCTCGCAGGCTCGGGATGACAAGCTACTGCGCTTTCACCGTAATTGAGTTCCACCCGCTGGCCCCGTCGGGCTGGGCCAGGCTGAACGGTTCTGCTTGCAGGTTGCCCGTGCCGTCGGTGGCACGGGCAATCAGCACAGCCTCGCTGCCGGGGGCCAGTGTGAAGCGGCCCTCCCAGCGCACCCACACATCCGGCCCGTCCGGATCCTCCAGCGTGTCGGCGATGTCCCACGTGTCGCCGCCGTCTGTGCTGAACTCGACCATGTTGATCCCCCGATCACCGGCGTAGGCGACACCGGCGAGGCGCTGATCGCCAGCCCGTAACCGAGCGTCGCGGTTGGGGATGTCGATGCGGGTCATGGTCTTCACGACCGCCTCGCGGCTCCACGACCGCTGGCCATACCAGTCGACGAACTCGCGCCGCATCGGCCGCAAGGCGACGACCCACTTCGCGTTCTTCATGCCGTAACGGCCCGGGACCAGGATGCGCGCTGGGTAGCCATGCTCGCGCGGCAAAACCTGACCGTTCATCTCGTAGATCAGCAGCGCATCGGGCGACATCGCCAGCTGCAGCGGCAGCGCGGTGGTGTATTCGTCAGCCGAGATCGTCGCCACCCAATCGGCGCCGGTCTTGACGCCACCGACCAGGTTCAAGATCTCGCTCAAGCGCACGCCACGCCAGCGCGCGGTGCTGATCAGGTCGCAGCCAAAGGGCGCTAGCTGGCACTCCGCGACCAGGTTGCTGATGCACTCGAGCGTCTTGGTGACCTCGAAGCTGGGCAGACGGCGCAGCGCCGCGTAGTCGAGCTCGAACGCTCGCTGTACCTCGCCGTCGACGACGAGCCGCCAATCGTCAGGATGGACGACCGGGTCGCCGCCGGCGTTCTTGGTGACAATATAGAAGTTCTCGTTGCTCGTGATCGGGTCAGGCAGCTCACCAGGTCGGCGCCCTGACGGCAACACAGCGCCGTCCTGATCGCGTTGGAGCGTGCGCGCCGCACCCGGTTCAGGCAGCGTCGAGGTGGGCCGCGACGCGGCGACCGGCGACGGCGCCGGGCCGGCAGCCGCGGGTACTGGCGATGGGGCGCTGACTGCCGCCGGGTGTGGGTTGGGCTCGTCCAGGCCACCCGAGGGCACCGGCTCCTGCGGATCTGCCACAACGATGGTCGGCAGCCCGGTGCGGTGCGGTAGCAGCACGTCGAGCAGCCAAGTCACTACCAGCACGCCCACCGAGCCACCCATCAGTGCGAGTGCCCAACGACGCGATGTCAGGACGGCCGCGGGCGGGGCGCCGGGCAGCCGGACGATCTTGCCATAGTCGGGCCCGGGCTCCAGCAGAAAGGCGTGCGCCCCAACCAGCACTGCCGAGTACACCAGGCCAACGCCGAGGTAGCTCAGGATGTTGGCGGTGGTGCCATCGAGCAGGCCCAACGCAAACAGCCCAGCGCTGGTCAGCGGCATGATGATCAGCATCGTGAAGAGCCACAGCCCGATGCCCAGCGCGATCAGGATGTGTATCGGCCAGCGCCGTCGCAGTGCCTGGTCGCCCAGCCAGGCCAACAGCGCCAGCATGACTGCAATTCCCAGGTACAGCGCGTACCGCTTGGTGCTGAAGCCGAAGCGCTGCAGCGCCGATTCGAACAGGTCGAGCGGCACGAACAGCAGCAGCCATTCGAGGATGCGTTCGGGTGCGGAACGGACCTGGACTGACCAACGCATGAGCACCATGGCCAGTCCTGCCGCGAGCGCGGCGCCGACACCACCGCCGACCGTGACCCGGCGCGGTGGCGGGTCCGGTTCCATGTAAGACTGCCAGGCGGTCACGAAATATTGTCTGTCATCGCCCGTGCGCGGCGAAATTGAAGGCGCGGCGCAGACCGACGATGCCCGACTCGATGTGGCGCGACGGGTAGACGCGGTTCGTTAGCAGCGCGCTATAGCGCTTGCGCTCGAGGTCGATCCACAGCCCGGTCCCGGTAAACCCGGTGTGGCCGATGCTGCGCGAGCTAATGAGGTCGCCGCCGCTCCAGCCCGGGTGCATCAGGACCCAGCCAAATCCGCGCCGCTCCAGGTCGGGCGGCTGCGCCCGCGCGTGCTCCTGGCTCAGGAACTCCAACACAGGCGGCGCATGCAGGCGGCCGGTCAACAGGGCGTGCGCGTACGCTGCGACGCCGTTCAGCGTTCCGAACAACCCGGCGTGCGGCGCCACCCCGCCCAGCACTGAGGCGTTCTCGTCGTGCACCTCGCCACATAGCAGCCGATTGCGCCACGGGCAGCGCTCGGTCGGTGCGACCGGCGCCCCCACGGGCACCGCGAACGCCAGCTCGCGCTCGAGCCCAAGGCGCGCAAAGAGGCCATGCGCGAGCCCATCCAGACGGCAGCCGCTGACTCGTTCGAGGATGTGGCCAAGCACGATGACGCCCAGGTCGCTATAAACGATCGTGCCCGGTTGACGCTGGAGCGGTGTGTACAGCACCCGCGCCAGCAACGTCGCGCGGTCGAGCCCGAGCGTGTACAGCGGCTCCCAGGCCGGCAGTCCGCTCGTGTGCGTCGCGAGCTGCAGGACCGTGGCGTCGCCAAGATTGGGGCGATCCTGCAGCCAGGCTACTTCGGGCAACAGCTCGCGCACCTTCGCCTGTGGGTCGAGGCCCCCCGCGGCGATCTTCCCCAGGCACAGCGGCACGGTGCACAAGACCTTGGTCAGCGACGCCAGGTCATACCACGTCTCGGGCGTCACCTGGGCGCCGTCGGGTTCCAGGCGACCGAAGCACGCCTGCTCCATACCCACGGTGTCGCCCACCGCCGCGGCTGCGCCAGGGATGGGGCCCGCTTGGATCGCGCGCTCCAAGATCTCGAATGCGACGCTCACGGTCTGGGTCACAACGCTACGGCAGCGAGCCGTCGGCGATGCGATAGATCACGCCACCTTGCATGTCGCTGACATAGACCTCGCCCGCCGGATCCTCGCCGAACGAGCTGATCTTGATGGGTTGAAAGCCCAGCTCGACTCGCGTCGGCGGCTGGTCCGTCCCCTGGCGCACTGCGAAAACACCGCCCGTGCACAGGTCACCGAACACGTACGTGCCGAACAGCCCGGCGACGTCCTTGCCGCGGTACACGTAGCCGCCCGTGACCGAGCAGTTCATGTCGTGACCGTAGGTCACCACTGGCCCGACCAGCGACTCATCGTGGCAGCGCTCCGGCTCCTCGCACTCGGTGCCTTCGTTCATTGGCCAGCCGTAATTCTCGCCGCCCGCGCTCGCGGCAGGCTGGAAATCGACTTCTTCCCAGCGCGCATCGCCCACGTCCGCGATCCACAAATCACCAGTCTGGCGATCGAAGCTGAAGCGCCATGGATTGCGGAACCCGTACGACCAGATCTCGCCTCGGGCACCATCGCGCTGGGCGAACGGATTCGACGGCGGGATCGCGTACGGCTCGCTCGAGTCGACGTCGAGCCGCAAGATCTTGCCGAGGATATTGCCCAGATCCTGTACTTTGTCCGACGCCTCGTCGTCGCCCATGGCCACATACAGATAGCCGTCTGGGCCGAACGCGATCATGCCCCCGTTGTGGTACTTGCTCTTCTTGGGCACCGACAGCGTCGTGCTCGCGCTCGCAGGATCGACCACGTCCGGCGAGCTCGTCGAGGCCGTGTAACGAATGACCTGCACCGACCAGTCGTTCGCCGTGTACGCCACGTACACGTACCCGTTCTCGCGGAAGCGCGGGTGAAATGCCAGGCCTAACATGCCCTCTTCGGCACCGGTCGAGACCTGGCCGGTAAGGTCGAGAAAAGGCGTCTGGCGCAGCTGACCATCCGAGCCGGCAACGCGCACCGTTCCCTCGCGTTCCAGGATGAACAGGCGATTGGTGCCATCGGGCGGACCCGCGACGAACGTGGGCTCCTTCAAGCCCTTGACGACCGGCTGCAGGGTCAGGTACTTGCTCTCGAGCCAGTCGGCGCGTACCCGGGCACGCACGCGCGCCGCGACCACGCTGGTGAGCAGTGCTCCAAGGACAATCACTACGATGAGGCCACCGATGACCAGGTGCAGCCTCGGAACTCTCAACGTTGGGCAGGGTAGCATCGACTCTCGCTGCGATGACGGAACCGGGCGCCCGTGGACCGCTGGCTGGCCTGCGCGTCCTGGACATCGCGACGATGATCGCGGCGCCCTTTGGCGCCGCGCTGCTGGCCGATTGCGGCGCCGAAGTCATCAAGATCGAGCTGCCGGGCGATGGCGACACGCTGCGCAACGTCGCGCCGATGACCGCCGGTCGATCGCTGTATTGGTCCGTGCTGGGTCGCAACAAGTGCTCGATCACCCTCGACCTGCACGCGGCGCGCGGCCGCGAGCTGTTCCTGGATCTTGTCCGACGCTCGGACGTCGTGCTCGAAAACTTTCGCCCGGGCACGCTGGAGCGCTGGGGCCTCGGCTATGACGTCCTGAAAGCCGCCAATCCGGACATCGTCCTGGTGCGCGTCTCAGGCTACGGCCAGGATGGTCCGTATCGCGACAAGGCGGGCTTTGGCACGCCCGCGGCCGCGATCGGCGGGCTGACCTATATCACTGGTTTCCCGGATCGGCCGCCGTTGAGTGTGCCGATTGCCTTGGCTGACTACCTGGCCGGGCTGTTCGGCGCGCTGGGCGCGACGATGGCCCTGCTGGAGCGCGAGCGCAATCGCTCGGGCGGGCAATCGGTCGACGTCTCGTTGTACGAATCGGTGTTTCGGCTGCTTGAAGCGGTCGTGCCCGCGTTCGGCAAGAACGGCTTTGTGCGCGAGCGGTTGGGCAACAGAACTGGACAGTCCTCGCCGATTGGCAGCTACCCCACTGCCGATGGGCGGTACATGGTCCTGAGCGTGTCGACCGAGCGCGTCTGGCGGCGCATGATCGAGGCGATGGGCCATCCCGAGTGGGGCTTGGACGAACGCTACGCCACCAATCCTGCTCGCACGGCCCATGCCGACGAAGTCGATGCGCTGGTGGGGCCGTGGTTCCTGTCACACACCGCTTTGGAGGCCCAGTCCGTTCTGGATGCCGCGGGCGTCCCGGTCTGTCCCATCTACTCCGTCGCCGACATCTTCGAAGACCCGCACTATGCTGCCCGCGCGGACATCATCTCCGCCGAGGATCCAGTGATTGGCGCGGTGCCGATGCCCGCCGTGCTGCCCCGCTTCTCGCGCACGCCTGGCGAGGTGCGTTTTCCTGGCCCCGCCCTCGGCCAGCACAATCACGAGGTCTATCGCGGCCTGCTCGGCCTGAGCGAAGACGAGCTGGCCCAGCTGACGGCCGACGGCGTGATTTAGCTCCTCATTGTCATCCTGAGGCCGCAGCCGAGGGATCCGCGAGCACACACGTTTCGGCAAGCGGATCCTTCGCAGGCTCAGGATGACAGAATGGCAGTTAATATCCAGTCCGTGACAGGCACGGGCAAACGGCGAGCACGTCATGGGCCGCCGCGTGTCGCCGCGGCGCGCACCCATGCCACGCTGAGTGTGCTCTCGCACTCGACGCGCCGCCGCCTGGCCGCCGCGTGGGTCGCCCGGCCATACCTGCGCCTGCCCGCGCATGGCATTCCGGCCCAGCCGACGCCGCTCATCGGCCGCGAGCGCGAAGTGCGCCTGGTGCGCGATCAGCTCGCCCGACCCGACGTGCGCTTGCTAACGCTGACCGGCCCGGCTGGCACCGGCAAAACCAGGCTCGCCCTGCAAGCAGCCGTCGAACTCGCGCACAACGTGCGCGACGGAGCGGTCCTGGTCAATCTCGCGCCGATCAGCGACCCGCGCCTCGTCACATCCGAAATAGCCCGAGCGCTGGGCATTCGCGAAGACCGCGGTGGCCTGGCGCTGCTCGAAAGCTTGAAGCTCGCGCTGCACGACAAGCAGCTTCTGCTCGTCCTCGACAACTTCGAGCAGGTCACTGACGCCGCGCCGCAAATCGCCGATCTGCTCGGCGCCTGCCCGACGTTGAAGGTGCTGTCGACCAGCCGCGCCACGCTGCGCCTGCGCTGGGAGCACGAGATCGCCGTGCCGCCGCTGGCCGTGCCCGAGCTGCGTCGCCTGCCGCCCCTCGACGAGCTATCGTTGGTGCCGTCGATTGCACTGTTCATCGAGCGCGCCCAGGCTGTCACGCCTGAATTCCGGCTGATCGAGGCCAACGCGGCCGCCGTGGCCGAGATCTGCGTCCGACTCGATGGTCTGCCGCTGGCCATCGAGCTCGCCGCGGCGCGCGTCAAGCTGTTCTCGCCGGCGGCGATTCTCGCCCGGCTCGAACGACGCTTCGATCTCTTGCGCGCCGATACCCAGGATCGGCCCGGCCGTCACCAGACCCTGCGGGCCGCGCTCGACTGGAGCTATCAGCTGCTCCCACCACCCGAGCAGCGCCTGCTGCGCCGCATGGCCGTATTTGTCGGCGGGTGCACGCTCGACGCCGCCGCGCATGTGACCGAGTCGCCGCGTCTGGACGAGCTGGCGTCACTCGTCGACAAGAGCCTCCTGCGTCAGATCGCAACCGCGGATGGCGAGACGCGCTGTTACATGCTCGAGACGGTTCGCCAGTATGCGCTAGAACAGCTGACCGAAAGTGGCGAGCACGAGGAGCTGCGTGTGCGCCACGCCGCCTGGTGCCTCAAGTTGGCCGAGACGGCCGAGCCTGAGCTGGTCGGGCCGCGCCAGGTGAGCTGGCTGGAGCGGCTCGAGCGAGAGCATGACAACCTGCGCGCGGCACTGCGCTGGTGCATCGATCGGGGCGATGCTGAGATGGGCGCACGACTCGGCGGCGCGCTGTGGCGCTTCTGGTCGATTCGCGGCTACCCGCGCGAAGGTCGATCCTGGCTTACCGAGCTGCGCACACTCGGCTCGGCACAGCGCACGACTCCGGCGCACGCGAAGGTGCTCGCTGGCGCTGGACGGCTCGCCTACGACCAGGGTGATTACGTGGCCTCGCGCGCCCTGCACGAGGAAAGCCTGGCGATTCGACGCGAGTTGGACGACGCGCCCGCGATTGCGCGCTCGCTCGGTCACCTGGGCGACGTGGCGCATCAGTTGGGCGACTACGCAGCTGCGCAGGCCCTGTTCCAGGAGAGCCTGGCCACGATGCGTGCCGTCGGCGATCGACACGGCATCGCCGAGCTGCTGGACAAGCTCGGTCTGACCGTGCGCTGTCTGGGCGACTACGACCGTGCCCGCGCGCTGTACGAAGAGGCGCTGGCGCTGGTGCGCGCGCTGGGTGATCCGCTGCGCGAGGCGCTCATCCTGAATAATCTCGGCCGGGTGGCCTACTACCAGGCTGACTACACCTCTGCGCGGGCCCTGCACGAGGCGAGCCTGCGCCTGCGCCGCAAGGTGGGCGACCGGCGCGGCATGGCCACCTCACTGGGTGATCTGGGCGACGTTGCGCATCAGCTGGGTGACTACGCGACCTCGCGGACGTGGCGTCAGGAGAGTCTCAGCCTGTGGCAGCAGCTCGAGGACCCGTGGGGTCTGGCCTATGTCCTGGAAAGCTTCGCCGAGCTCGCGGCTCTTCAGGATGCGCCCGCTGACGTCTTGCGCTTGATTGGCGTGGCGACCGTGCTGCGCGAGAACATTCACGCGCCACGGTCGCCTGGGAGTGCGGAGCGCATCCAACGCCTTGTCGATATGGCCACACACCGGCTGGGACGGCGAGCCTCTGCAGAGGTCTGGCGCGCCGCTCAGTTGCTGTCGACTGACGAGGCGACCTCGATCGCCGTCCGGCTGGCGTCTGGTGCGGAGCCGGTGCCGCCCTCGGGCGCTGCGCCGTCAGTGCTCAGTCCGCGCGAGCGCGAGGTCGCCGCGCTGATCACACGCGGCCAGACCAATCGCCAGATCGCCGACGCCCTCGTGATCGGCGAGCGCACCGTCCACACGCACGTCGCGAACATCCTGGTCAAGCTGGAGCTGAGCTCGCGTACCCAGATCGCCACCTGGGGCATCTCCCATGGCCTCGGTCTACAGGGCTGAAATGCGGTCAATGAACAACTGAATACCGCTGCCGATCAGCATGCCCATGCCGATGGGCGCCAGGATGACGCCGAGATCGCCCATGCCGATAAAAGCCAGCACAGCCCACACCGCCAGCACCACCCAACCACCGATGAACACCAAACGCCAGACGCGCTTGCCCCGATCGTCGTCACGCATCAGCCGCTGCAACCGATGCGCATCATCCTCAAACGGATTCGGCACCCGCGGTGGGGGCACTGTCGCCATAGCGACCCAGCCTACGCCGCCAGCCCAGCGCCACACTAGCCGCTAGCCAAAACGCCTCCCGCTTCAGCAAGCCCGCCCCTCCTCCTAAGAATCCTGTGGAGGACGAGCGCGCGCGCAGCGCGAGGAAGCGGCGACCGTGTCCGGATCGAGGATGCGCTTGAACGAATAGACCCCCAGTCCTTGGCCGTGACAGGCTGGCCGTCTCTCCACTTCGCGTCTGGTTTGAGGTGGAACGTATACGTCTTGCCATCCTGGGAAAGTGCCCGCGAACTTAGCCGTTGCCGATACCTGGTACTGGCCGACCCGCAAACCACAGTGCCGCGACAGTGATGCCGACGAGGCCTGTCACCGCGAATGTGATCGCAAAGCCATGCTTGTCGAGAACGCGACTCGGGCCGTCGCTCAGCCACACACCGAGTGACCCGAGCCACTCGCGCTGCGCGGCCGTCAGCCACCGACAGAAGATCGTCATGGCGAACACGGCGCCGACGGCTGCCCCAACGTAGCTGGCCAGCAAATCCAGCATGGTGTCGGTATTCGTCGGCTGGATCTGCGTGCTCAACACCCAGTCCGAGACGAACTCGACCAGCTCCACAAGCATCGCCACGAGCATGCCAACCAACATCGCTAGCAACGCTGCGAGCTGGTCCGGCAAGTCCACCCTGGCTCGATCGCGGTAGCCCAACAACACGACCCCGAAGGCGATCACTACGGGCACGATCAGGACGAAGTGCGCGAGTTTGTCCACGCTGGTGCTCAGACTTTGACTTGCGCGTCACCGAAGCACGTTGCCGCCGCGGCGCGCGCCCACAGTCCGATGCCGCCGGCCATGTCGGGCGTGCTTGCCACCGCGAACACGTCCTGGCCATCGACGCCCGCCCACACCAGTCCGCCCTCTACGCGCACGTGCAGTGTGTGCCACTCGTTGCCATGCGTGCGCACCAGACGCTCCTTGATGTCACGTCGTCGGTTGTGCACGACTCGATCGAGGCGCAGGATGTCGTGCAGCGCGCTCTGCTCGAGCAGGTAGTAGTCGTTGGCATCACGGATGCCGAACGCCAGGCCGCCATCCATCTGCGTGCCCTCCGATCGCTCCGGCCGTTGTTCGTAGACCCGCGCCTCGAACCGAAATGGCGCGTCGGCTCCATACACGATCGCTGGCGCGAGCTGGAGCAGACCTGCCTTCTCGCTGCCCGGCTTGGGGTGCTCGAGGTTCACACGGCAGGTGCCCAGTTCGGCGTCTGGCACCCAGTCTCCAGACACAACCGCCGACGTGCCCGGCTGGTCGAGGCCCGACCAGGCCAGCGCCTGGCCGGGCGTGACGCCATCCGGTAGCGCAGGCCAGCCGCGGTCGATCACCAGCCCAGTGACGAGGATGGCGGCCAGCGCCGCTCCAGCCGCGGCGCCGATCACGCCGCCGTGCCGATCCACGCTTCGACCGATGCCCTGACTCAGCCAGAGCGCCAGCTCGCCCGCGCGTGTGCGCTCGTCAAGCCGCAGATAGCGGTAGAAACGCAAGCTGAGCAGCAGCGCGACCAACGCGCCGATGTCATTTGAGATCAGGTCGGTTATCGTGTCGGCGTTCGACTTCTGCAGATCCGCGTCGCCGAACCAGTCTGACGCGAATTCGACATATTCCCAGGCCGCGCCGACGGCCATCCCGAACAGCAGACCGAGCGCGGCTATCAGGTGGACCGGCAGGCGCTTGTGGAAGGCGTCGCGGTAGCCGAGCAGGAGCCAGGCAGAGAGCCAGGCGGTGAGCGCGACCAGTGTTGGGTGGATGATCTTGTCCCAGTACGTGAACAGCTCGAACAGCTTTAGCGACTCGGACACGAACTGGAGTGCGATGCCCGCGACGAACAGGGCCTCCATCGAGCGCGGGATGCGCGTGTCGCTGAGCCGTTCGACGGCGCGCGGGATGAGCGACACAACGGCGCCCTCAGCGGCGACGAGCGCGCCTTGCGGATTTCCGGTGACTACCTGGAAGACAGCCAGCCCGGCCAGGGCCAGGCGCAAGAGCCACGACTCCCAGCGCATGCGCTGCCGCGGCTCAATGCAGGTCGCGTGCCCACGTGTCGATCAGCGCGCCGACGCGGCGCGACTGGACCAGGTGGACCAGGTGGCCGCCCGGTAGCTGGTGCAGCTCAGCTTGGGGAATACTGCGCGCGAGCTCTCGGCCGGCTGAGACTGGCACGACTGGATCCCACATGCCAATGAGGACGAACGTCGGGGTCTCGATGCTGGCCAGCCACGGGCGAGCGTCGAAGTTCAGTGACAGCTCAGCCTTGGCGCGATAGGCCGCCACGTGGGCCCTCGGGCGCTGGATGTAGTCCCTGAACAGGTCGGCGGGAAAGCGCCAGCCGAGCTGCGTGGGCACCGACGCCAGCCGTCCAGCGCGGTACGTCGGGGTGTTGACGCGGTGACCGAGGAAGCTCCACACCGCGAGCGCCGCAGCGCCGCGGCGGGCCAGGATGGATGGGTGCCAGCCAAACGTTGAGAACAGCACGAGGCCGCGTACGCGTTCGGGGTAGCGATGCGCCAACGTCAGCGCGACGGTGCCGCCAAATGACTCCCCGCACACGAATACAGGCTCCTTGATGTCGAGGGTGGCCAGCGCCCGCTCCGCCAGCCCCTCAACACCGCCCTCGGCCGCATCGAGATGATGGTTGAACGCCACCGCGTCCCACTCGGGAAATAGCAGCCGCGCCTGCCGCAAGAGCAACCCCGGATGCCCATTGAGCCCCGGCACGATCAACACCCGCGCCTGCCCCCCGTGGCCGCCGTCGCCCCCCATGACCACATTGTCGCCGCGCAGCCGCCCGCCGCTAACCGCATTTTCAGCCGCCCCAGACAACCGTCCGGCTGACGCCAGCCCATCTGGGCCTCTGGCCCGGGTGACCCCCGCGCTGGGTCCGCCGGCGTGAGCCGGCGAGCGTAGGGAATGGCCGATGCGGCAGACTTGTTGGATCAAGTAGAGGAGTACCAGCTCGATGCCAGTGACGCGCGCGCAGTTTGAGTCGGGTTTGACGTATCAGGCGTACAAGGACCAGATGACTCGCAATCGCGAGCAGCTCGAGCAGAATGAAAAGGACCTGGATCTCAAGCCAGAAGACGTCAAGGCATTCAAGGGCCTGTCAAGGCCAGTGAACGTCATGGCCCTGGCCGAGGACTGGTGTGGCGATGTCGTGGCCAACCTGCCCATCCTGGGCCGCATCGCCAACGAGTCGGGCAGCCTCAATGTGCGCATCCACCTGCGCGACCAGGAGCCTGGCTCGACCATCATGGACCAGTACCTCAATCGAGGTGAGTTCAAGTCGATCCCGACGTTGATTTTCCTCGACGACAACTTCAACGAGCTCGCCGTCTGGATCGAGCGCCCGGCCTCGGTGACGAAGCTGCGCGAAGAGCGTCGCCAGCAGCTGTACAAGGACAACCCGTCGTGGGGCGATCCGAGCAAGCCGATCGCCGAACTGCCCGAGGACGTGCGCACCGAGGTCCAGCAGAAGACCGGCGCCATGCGCAACGAGACCAAGCCGTTCGCCAATTCCGAAGTGGTACGCGAGCTGCGTGAGATCGTCGAGCGCATCGGCTCCAAAGTCGCCGCCTAAGAGCAGGCAATGTCAGACCCGAAGTCCGTCAAAGTCACGATCACCTACTGTGCCGAGTGTGGCTACGAGCCTCAGACCCTGGCCCTGACCGATGCGCTGATGCGCGCGTTCACGCATAAGCTGCAGGCGATCGAGCTGGTGCCCTGGTACGAAGGCTCATTCGACGTGGCCGTGAACGGCAAAGTAGTCCACGCGATGTATCGTGACGGCGGCTTCCCCGAGCACGAAACGATCTTGGCGGCGGTGCGAGCAGAGCTCGCGACGCCCGCCCCCGCCGGGTGAGCTACCCGGCGCCATTTAGCGCTCGCACCGAACGCGAGCACGGCATCGTCGAACGCGCCCGCTCGGCCGCTCGTGTGGCGGCCGAGCACGCGGCTCGGCACGATCGTGACGCGACGTTTCCGACCGACGGCCTGGCTGAGTTGGCCGGCTCCGGCTACCTGGGCCTGACGATCGAGGGCGCGTCAGTCACCGAGTTGCTGCTCGGCAATCTCGAGCTGGCCAAAGGCGACGGCTCGCTGGCGCTCGTGGTCGCGATGCACGGCGCTCTGTTGGGCCGCGTGCGCGACTCGGCGCTGTGGCCAACCGAGATCTTCGACCGCGTGGGCAAAGAGATCCGCGCAGCCCGCGACGGCGAGGGCGCGCTGATCAACAGCCTGGCCAGCGAGCCCGAAATGGGCAGTCCCAGCCGCGGCGGCCTGCCCACCACGACTGCCACACGCAGCGGCGCTGGTTGGCGCATCAGAGGCCGGAAGACGTTTTCGACTGGCTCGCCCGTGCTGCGCTGGGGCGTTGTCTCGGCCGCCGACGGCGACCGGCTCGCTAGCTTCCTCGTACCACTGGCCTCGCCTGGCGTGCGCATTGAGCCGACCTGGGACACGCTGGGCATGCGTGCCACCGGCAGTCACACCGTCGTATTCGACGATGTCGAGGTGCCGCTGGATGCCGAGCTGCCGCGCGCTGACGCCTCGGCGCCGGGCGCGAATCTGCCGCATGAGCGAGCCTGGTCGCTCACCGTGGCCGCGGTCTACCTGGGCATTGCCGAGGCCGCGCGCGACTTCGCGATTCAGTTTGCGCGGGAACGCAAGCCGACCGCGCTGGGCGGCAAGAGCATCGCGACCGTGCCCCATATTCGCGCACGCGCGGGCCATCTCGATTGGCTGTTGTTTTTGGCGCGCGGGCTGCTGGTTGGCACCGCTCGTGCGTGGGATGCGCAACCGTCGGCCGATATGGACGGCGCACTCGCGGCAGCCAAAGTCGTGGCCTCCAATACGGCGATCCAGGTCGCCGAAGAAGCCATGCGCCTGGTCGGCGGCTCGGCCCTAGATCGCTCAGCGCCCCTTGAGCGCTACTACCGTGACGTGCGCGGCGGCCTCCACCACCCGCCCCAAGACGACGCCGCGCTCGAGCTCTTCGCCCGCCAGGCCCTCGACTAACTTAGTCGCGCGGGCCATCAGCATGTCGCCCACATGTCGCAGAACTGTCGCAATTCCCGGCAGCGCATGCGGGCACCTGAAAGGCCACCATGGGTCGTCCTGGTGACCCGTCCAATAAGAACCACCCGATGGACCCGGGGGCGCGCGCAGCGCGAGGAAGCTGACCGCGCCCGCCCTTACGAGATATAATGTCGCTTTATGGCCCGCCGGCGTCGCGGCTATACGTCGATCTCAGCAGTTGAGACGCCGTGTGTTACTCCTGTATGGTTCGGCGCGACAAACTCCATATCGCTCAGGCGTTGACGAGGAGTACTAGGGACCTCTCGCTTCCTCGCTCCAGAGAGCCGGCACCCGCTGAAAGCCCGGCGCAGGAACCGTCCCGAACTCGCCTCCGAGCCGCGCGCATGAACTCCTTCGGCAGCAAGAAGGCAGTAGTGCGCGCCGGGGTGGCGGACGATAACCCCGCCAGCAAGTGGCCGTACCTGCTCTACGAAGAGCGGCATGCGGCCGAGCAGGGTGGTACCGCGGGATCTACGACGACCTCGCCTCTGTACGGAGGCGGGGTCTTTTTGTTTTGAGGACGTGAGATGCGCATTACGGGTGCACGAGCAATCTGCAAATCGCTGGTGGACGAAGGGGTGTCCACCGTGTTTGGGCTGCCCGGCGGGGCGATCATGCCGCTCTACGACGTCCTACTCGAGTTCCCCGAGCTCAACCACATTCTTGTCCGTCACGAGCAATGCGCCGCGCACATGGCCGACGGCTACGCGCGCGCCGCCGCAGCGCTCAAAAAGCCCCAGGAGCAGCGCACGGTCGGCGTGTGTTTCGGCACCTCTGGCCCGGGCGCCACGAACCTGGTTACGGGCATCTGCAACGCGCACATGGACTCCGTGCCGATGGTCGCGATCACGGCCAATGTGCCCAACAACATGATCGGCACCGATGCCTTCCAGGAAGCCGACATCACGGGGATCACCATCCCGATTACCAAGCACAACTACTTTGTCCGCAACGGCAAGGACCTGCGCAGAGTGATGCGCGAAGCGTTCCACCTGGCTAGAACGGGGCGCCCGGGCCCAGTCCACGTCGACGTGCCCAAAGACGTCCTGTTGACGGAAATCGAATACAACGAGCAACCAGGCGCGATCGATCTGCCCGGCTATCAGCCGACGCTCGAGCCGAACATTCGCCAGGTCCGCGAGGCCGCGCGGCTGATCGAGAAGGCACGCAAGCCAATCATCATCACCGGCCAGGGCGTGCTGCTCTCGGGCGCCTGGGACGACCTCAAAGACCTGGCCGAAAAGACCAACATCCCCGTAATCACCACGCTGCTCGGCATCAGCGGGTTCCCCGAACGGCATCCGCTCTCACTGGGCTTCCTGGGCATGCACGGCTGGGTGCACAGCAACTACGCCGTGCACAACTCCGATCTGGTGATCGCGATTGGCATGCGCATGGACGACCGTGCGTGCGGCAAGTTCGCCGGGTTCGCGCCCCAGGCGCGCATCGTTCACGTCGACATCGATCCAGCCGAGATCGGCAAGAACGTGCGCGTCGACGTACCCATCGTGGGCGATGTGGCACGCGTGCTCGCGCGGCTGACCCCGGAGATCGACGCTGACGCGCTGCAGAACCACGACGAATGGATCGCCCAGATCCGCGCGTGGCGCGAGCAATACCCGCCCAAGCAGTACCCCGAGAACACCCCCGAGCTCTATCAGCCGCAGGTCATCCAGGCGCTCTATCGAGCCACGCGCGGTCAGGCCATCGTCGTCGCCGACGTCGGTCAGCACCAGATGTTCGCGGCCCAGCATTACCTGTACGACGAGCCGTACTCGTACATCACGTCGGGCGGTCTCGGGACCATGGGCTACTCGCTGCCGGCGGCGATCGGCGCACAGATGGCCCGTCCCGACAAGCAGGTGTGGTGTGTGATCGGCGACGGCTGCTTCCAGATGACGCTGCAGGAGCTAGCAGTCGCCAGCGCGCACCGCGTACCGGTCAAGATCGCGCTGCTGAACAACGAGTACCTGGGCATGGTCCGCCAGCAGCAGCAGGTCCAGTACCGCGGCAACCTGGTTGAAGTCGACCTGTCAGGCGGCCCTGACTACATCAAGCTCGCCCAGGCGTATGGCATCCCAGCCTGGCGGGTGACCGAGCCGGACCAGGTCAGCGAGGCCATTGGCGCGGCCACGGCGTATCCGGGACCGGCGATGATCGAGTTCCGCGTCGCGCGCGCCGAGGACGTCTACCCGTGGGTCCTCGGTGGCACCTCGCTAGGCGATGTCCTGCCTGACACACCCTATGAGGGCGTCGGGGGCCAGGGGTCGGGGGTCAGGGATCGGACGCTGGCGTCAGCCGCTCCCAGTCCGAAGGACGCAAGCGATCGATGACCCCGTCCCTCGTCCCCCTTCCCCCGCCCCCCGAGCGGAGCGAGCAATGAGCAAACATACGTTGGTGGCAACCGTCGAAGAAGGCCCGGCCACGCTGAATCGCGTCCTGAGCCTGTTCCGACAGCGCAGCTTCGCCATCGAGAGCCTGAGTATTGGGCGCACGAATGAACCGGGCATCATGCGCTTGACGATGGTCGTCGACGGTGCGAAGAGCGCGATCGAGCAGGTGACCAAGCAGCTCTATAAAGTCGTCGAAGTGCGCAAGGTCAGCGACCTGAGCGAGGACGCCCGCGTAGAGCGCGAGTTAGCGCTGGTCAAAGTGTCGTGCAAAGCCGCCGCGCAACGCGCCGAGGTGATGCAGATTGCCGACATTTACCGCGCCCGCATTGTCGACGTCGCCAGTGGCTCGTTGATGGTCGAAGTGACGGGCCCGAGCGACAAAGTCGCCAGCCTGATCGAGCTGTTCCGCCCATATGGCGTCAAAGAGCTGGTGCGCACGGGTGTCGTGGCCATGAGCCGCGGCGCGGCCGTCGGCAAGGCCGATAAAGACCGCCTGAAGTTAGTCAGCTAATGCTGTACCGATTCTCACCCGCCGAAGGCGGAACAGTCGCATGCTTGCCTAACGGCTTCTGCCGTACGGCGGGACGGGCTGGATCGGTGCGGTACGGCCACGAAGAGGAAACTGAATGACCGCACACATCTACGGAGAAGCTGACGCGCCGCTGGATCCGCTCAAGGGCAAGCGCATCGCCGTCATCGGCTATGGCAGCCAGGGCCACGCCCACGCATTGAACGCGCACGATTCCGGCCTGGACGTCATGGTCGGTCTGTACCAGGGATCGAAGTCCGCCGACAAGGCGCGCGACGCTGGCCTGACGGTGACAGAGGTGCCCGAGGCGGTCAAGCAGGCCGACGTCGTGGTCATGCTCATTCCGGACGAGAAGCAGCGCCGAGTCTTCACCGACGACATCCTGCCGAGCATCAAAGCAGGGCAGTCCCTGGTCTGGGCGCATGGCTTCAACATCCATTACAAGCAGGTCCTGCCACCCGAAGGTGTCGACGTGTGGATGGTCGCGCCCAAAGCGCCTGGCCATCGCATGCGCGAGTTGTTCGTCGAGGGTAAGGGCGTGCCGTCACTCGTGGCCGTCGAGCAGGACGCGACCGGCAACGCATGGCCACTTGCGTTTGCCTACGGTAATGCCGTCGGCTCAGCCAAAGCAGGCCTGATCAAAACCACGTTCAAGGAAGAAACTGAGACAGATCTGTTCGGGGAACAGTCGGTCCTCTGTGGGGGCATAACGGCGCTGATCAAAGCAGGCTGGGAAACGCTCGTCGAGGCCGGCTATCAGCCCGAAGTGGCCTACTACGAGTGCTTGAACGAGATGAAGCTCATCGTCGACCTGATGTTCGAAGGCGGCATGCAGCGCATGCGCTACAGCATCAGCGACACTGCTGAATTCGGCGATTATGTGTCCGGCCCGCGCATCATCGACGAATCGGTCAAACAGCGCATGCGCCAGGTGCTCAAAGAGATCCAGGACGGTACGTTTGCGCACCGCTGGCTCGACGAAAACGAGATGGGTCGGCCGAATTTCACGCGCTACCGCGAGCAGATGGCCAGCGATCCGATGGAACAGGTCGGCCGCGATTTGCGCTCACTCATGAACAAACAAGGACTTACTACGACAACGGGGTAGAACCATGGCTGACTACGTCAAGTTTTTCGATACCACGCTGCGCGACGGCGAACAGTCGCCCGGGTTCTCGCTGACCTCGTCGCAGAAACTCGAGATGGCCCAGCAACTCGCGCGGCTTGGCGTCGACGTTATCGAGGCCGGCTTTCCTGCCGCCAGCGTGGACGACTTCCTGGCGGTCCAGCAGATCGCGCGCACGGTCCGCGGGCCGGTGGTGGCCGGTCTGGCGCGCGCCGTTGCCGCGGACATCGACCAGTGCTGGGAGGCGATCAAGCACGCCGAGCACCCGCGCATCCATACGTTCCTATCCTCGTCAGACATCCATCTCGAGTCGCAGTTCCGGCTGCGCCGTGACGAGGCGCGCGATCGCGCGGTCCAGATGGTCCGCCGCGCGCGCGGCTATACGCCCGACGTCGAATTTTCGCCGATGGACGCGACCCGTTCCGACTGGGCATACGTCTGCGAAGTCCTCGAGGCGGTCATCGAAGCAGGCGCGTCGACCGTCAACATCGCCGACACGTGCGGCTTTGCGCAACCCGACGAGTTCGGCATGTTCATCACCTACATTCGCGAGCATGTCGCCCACATCGACCAGGCGACCATTTCAGTGCACTGCCATGACGACCTGGGCCTGGCGGTCGCCAACTCGCTGGCGGCGATCAAGGCTGGCGCGCGCCAGGTCGAATGCTGCATCAACGGCATCGGCGAACGTGCGGGCAACGCGGCGCTGGAGGAGCTGGCGTTGGCTCTCGCGGTGCGACGCGATCAGTACCACGTCCAGCACGGTTTGCGGCTCGAAGAGATCGTTCCGACGAGCGAGCTGTTGCAACGCTTCACCGGCATCGGCGTGCAGCCGAACAAGGCCATCGTCGGCGCCAATGCGTTCGCGCATGAGAGCGGCATTCATCAGGATGGGATGCTCAAGGACGCGCGCACCTACGAAATCATGTCGGCCGCCGCCATCGGCGCCGAAGGCACGCGCCTCGTGCTGGGCAAGCATTCCGGGCGCCACGCGCTCCGCCATCGCCTGGAAGAGCTCGGCCTGTTGCTGTCGCAAGACGAGCTGAACCACGCCTTCGCGGGCTTCAAAGCGCTCGCCGATCGCCAGAAAGAGGTGACCGACGCAGACCTGCGCGAGCTAGCCCAAACCGGCCGCCGCGCCGCGGACGGCGTCATGGACGCGCTGGGCCACGTCTATCGCTAACTTCACGCTGGCCGTCCTGCCCGGCGACGGCATCGGCCCCGAAGTTATCGCCGAAGCCGCGAAGGTCCTGCGCGCCACCGGCCTCGACGTCGAGCTACAGGACGACCTGGTCGGCGGCGCAGCCATCGACGCCTACGGCACCGCTCTGCGCGACGACACAGTCAAGATGGCGCAAGCCAGCGACGCGGTGCTATTCGGCGCCGTTGGCGGCCCCAAGTGGGACGACCCGAAGGCGACGGTGCGCCCTGAGCAGGCCATCCTCGGCTTGCGCGCCGCCCTGAACACGTTTGCCAATCTGCGACCCGCGCGCATGCAGCCCGCGCTGGTCCACCTGTCGCCATTGAAGGCCGAGATCGTCACAGGCGCAGACGTGCTTTTTATCCGCGAACTGGTCGCTGGTACCTACTTCGCCGAGCCCAAGAAGTACTGGAAGGAAGAGGGCATGTGGCGCGCCGTCGATACCACGGCCTACACCGAGCATGAGGTCGAGCGCACGGTGCGCATTGCCTTCGACCTCGCCCGCAGCCGACGCAAGAAGCTGCATATGGCCGACAAGCAGAACGTCATGGCCACCTCGCGCCTGTGGCGCGACGTCGCCACGCGCGTGGCGGGCGACTACCCGGACGTCGAGTTCCAGGCCATCCTGACCGACGCCCTGGCGATGCACCTGCTGTATCGTCCGACGGCCTTTGACGTCGTGGTCACCGACAACCTCTTCGGCGATCTGCTCACCGACGAGGCCGCCGCGCTCGCCGGCTCGATGGGCCTGATGCCGAGCGCCAGCCTGGGCGAGACGCGCAATCGCCACGGCGGCTATCTGGGCCTCTTCGAGCCGATCCACGGCACCGCGCCGGACATCGCCGGCCGGGGCAAAGCCAACCCCATCGCGGCCGTCCTGAGCCTGGCGCTGCTGCTGCGCTATGCGCTCAAACGCGACCGCGAAGCGCGCGCGGTGGAAGCCGCCGTCGACGATGCGATCGAGCTCGGCCTACGCACGCCCGACATCGCCCGCTCCGGCGAACGAACGGTCACCACGACAGAACTGGGCGACGCGATTGCCGCCGCGGTCCGCCGCGAGCTCAGTCGCTAACGCGGTAGATCGCCTGGGCGAGCTCGTCGAGCGTGTCGGGCGTGCGGCCGACGAACTCGTCGAGCACCCACCGCAGTGAGCGATATCGGTGCAGCAGCGTGTACGCCATCAATCGGACTGGCAGGCCGCGATCGAGCCGCTGCCCATACGCCTCCACTAGCGTGCGCAGCAGGTGCGGCTTGCCCGCGGCCAGGAACAACCCTGTCGCCGCCAGGTCGTACTCCGCGTAGCCCAGCCGCGCATCGTCGAAATCGAACAGCCCGACCAGGTGATGCCCGTCCACGAGCAGATGGTAGTCGTGCAAGTCGCCCGTAACGATGACCGGCTGGAAGTGCGCCGGGTAGAGCGGAGCCGCGCCGTCTAGAAAGGCGGGCATCTGCTCTATCAGGTGCGCTGGGGCACCCTGCTCACGATGCCGCGCCACACACCCTGCTCCGCGTTCGCGCACCAGCCGCGGCCAATCAGCCTCCATCGCGTCAGCCAGGTCCGACCTCGGCAGCGTATGGATCGCCGCCAGGAGCTCGCCCACGTCCGCCACAACCCGCTGCCACTGCGCGTCGTCCAGCTCGGGCCTTACATCATGCAGCGGCCGACCTCGCAGCCGCGTCATCAGCACGTACGGCCACTCGTCGATCACCCCGCTGCCCAGCACGCGCGGCGTCTCCACCGGCAACCGCCCAGCCACCACGCCGAGCACCGCAAGCTCCGCCCGAGCCAACCCCGCCCACCGCGGCGGGTACACCTTGACGATCGCATCCCCCGCCAAAAAGACCACATTGGTCCCCTCCGGCAGCCGCCGCAGCGCGTCGGTTGGCACGCCCACGTGCGCAGCGATTACCTCGAGGGGCGGATGCACCGCCGATAAGACTACGCGCCGTGGGCGATGGCCCCGGGTACGGGAATGCCGGGCGGATTGCGCACTCGGTAGCATGCACGCATCGTGACCACGGCCGTCGACCTTACCCCGATCCTGGAAGCGCACCGCGTCGAGCTGACGGGCTACTGCTACCGCATGCTCGGTTCGGCCTTTGAGGCCGAGGACGCGGTCCAGGAATCGTTCATCCGCGCGCTCAAAGCCGCCGATCAGCTGGAACGACGCGCGGCCATCAAGTCGTGGCTCTATCGGATTGCGACCAACGTGTGCCTGAACATGCTCAATGAGACACAGCGGCGCGCGCGGCCGATGGACCTCGGCCCAGCCTCGACGGCCAGTGCGAGCCTGGGCCCGGCGCTGGCCGAGAGCATCTGGCTCGAGCCGATCCCCGACACCCGGGTCTTGCCAGCCGATGCCGACCCGGCCGAGACGGTCATCATGCGCGAGTCGGTGCGTCTGGCATTCGTCGCCGCGCTGCAGTACTTGCCGCCCAAGCAGCGCGCCATCCTCATCCTGCGCGAAGTGCTGCGCTATAAAGCGGACGAAGTCGCCGAGCTCCTCGACAGCACCGTGGCCGCCGTGAACAGCGGCCTGCAGCGGGCACGTTCCGCGCTCGCCGTCAATGACCTCGAGCAGACGGTGCCACTGCAGCCAACCGACAAGCACCAGCAGCTGCTCCTCGACAAATACGTGCACGCTTTTGAGCAGTACGACATGGATTCACTGACCTCGCTGCTGCACGAAGACGCGAGCTGGTCGATGCCGCCGTACGAGCTGTGGCTGCAGACGCACGCCGACATTCGCCAGTGGTGCCTCGGGCCAGGCATTGGCTGTAGGGGCTCGCGCCTGATCCCGACGATGGCCAACGGATCCCCCGCGTTTGGTCAGTACAAGCCGTCGCCGAACGGCGGCCTCGACCCGTGGGCGCTGCAGGTGCTCGAGATCGTCGATGGCCGCTTCAGCGGAATCATCTTCTTCCTGGACACGGCCAGGTACTTCCCGATGTTCGGGCTGCCGCCGCACCTCGACCGCTGACTCCGGGGGCAGTCATGCGTCCGGGTGTCATCCTGAGCTTGCGAGGGATCTCGCCTGGCTGAGCGTCCCACAAAAGCGAGCGACATGCCCGCGAGATTCCTCAGCGGAGCCTGTCCTGAAGCGGAGCGAAGGGCTCGGAATGACAGGCGACATGCCGGCGCGACCGATGAGTTCTCGGCGCACGGGCTGTCTTAGAGGCGACATCCAAAAGGGAGATCGCCTGGCATGATGAGCAACCCACGGCAGGCTGGCCGACGCGAGTGGATTGGACTCGGCGTCTTGACGCTGGCGTGCCTGCTGTACGTGATGGACCTGACGGTGCTGCACCTCGCCGTTCCGTCGATTAGCCGCGAGCTGCACCCGACCAGCGCCCAACTGCTGTGGATCATTGACATCTACGGCTTCATGGTCGCCGGCTTCCTGGTCACCATGGGCACGCTGGGCGATCGCATCGGTCGACGAAAACTGCTCATGATCGGCTCGGCCGCCTTCGGCGTCGTGTCCCTACTGGCCGCGTTTTCGACCAGCCCCGAAATGTTGATCGTCAGCCGCGCGCTGCTCGGCATTGCCGGCGCCACGCTTGGCCCCTCGACACTGTCGCTGATCTTCAGCATGTTCCAGGATCCAAACCAGCGCGCACGAGCGATCGCCGTCTGGATCTCCGCCTTCTCGGCGGGCAGCGCAATCGGCCCGGTGATCGGCGGCGTGCTGCTCGAGCACTTCTGGTGGGGCTCGGTCTTCTTGCTCTCGATGCCGGTGATGGCGCTGCTGCTGGTCCTCGGCCCGATCGTGCTGCCCGAGTACCGCGCGCCAGGCGCGGGACGACTCGACCTGATCAGCGCGGCGATGTCACTCGTCGCGGTGCTGTCGGTGATCTTCGGCCTGAAGCAGATTGCTCAGGACGGCTTCGCGCCCCCGCCCGTCGTCTCAATTGCGCTGGGCACCGTGGTCGGGCTGCTGTTCGTGCGCCGTCAGCTGACCCTGGCCGATCCGATGATCGACCTGCGCCTGTTCCGCATCCCGGCGTTCAGCGCGTCGTTGGTCATCAACGTCCTGGCGGTGTTCGTGGCGTTCGGCTACTTCCTGTTCGTTGCGCAGTACCTGCAGCTCATCGTCGGGCTGTCGCCGCTGCGCGCTGGCTTCTGGTCGGTGCCGTCGGCGCTTGGCTTCATCATCGGCTCGAACGTTGCGCCGCGCCTGACGCGGCTCATGCGGCCGTCGTTCCTGATGAGCGGCGGCCTTGCGCTGGCGGCGGCTGGACTGGCGCTGCTGACCCAGGTTGGCGCCACGGATGGCCTGGCGATCGTGGTCGCCGGCTCGATCATCGTGTCACTCGGCCTCGCGCCCGTGATGTCGCTCACCACTGAGCTGATCGTCGGCGCCGCGCCGCCCGAGCGCGCGGGCACTGCCTCCGGTATGTCCGAGACGGGCGCCGAACTGGGCGGAGCCCTCGGTATCTCGATCCTGGGCAGCATCGGCGTGGCCATCTATCGCCATGCGCTGGCGTTCCAGGTGCCCGCGGGCCTGTCGGCCGACGCCGCCGCCGTTGCCCGTGACACCCTGGGCGGCGCCGTCGCCGTCGCGCAGTCCGTTCAGGGCCCGCTCGGTTCAGAGCTGCTCGAGGTAGCGCGCGAAGCCTTCGTCCACGGTATGCAAGTGGCCGCCGGCATCAGCGCCATTCTGGCCGTCGCCGTCGCGCTGCTCACCCTGGTGGCGTTGCGCAACCTGCGCCCAGCCAACCAGCCAGAGCCGGAGCCGTGCGTCGACTGCACCGACGCCTCCCTGGCTCTCGCTTAGCTCTATGAGCACCACGCGGTTTGCTGTGTTCTTTGGAAAATTCGACCCGCCCGGGCACCCATCGTGCACTCAGCTTGCGGCGTGCGCGCGGCCACGTCGGGACTCGATCTGCAGGTCGTGCGCCGCCTCACGCCCGAGCTGCAGTGGCAGGTCGATCGACTCGCCGACGCCGCCGAAGCAGCCGACGGTCTGCGGCCATTCGGCGAGCACAAGTGGCTGCGCCTGATCCGCGGTGACGATCGGTGCACCGCGCTCCTCGTCCGCCAGGCCGGGCGCCTCGTTGGCGCCGCCCACTGTGATGCCTACCACACGTCGGCGCCCGATCGACCGTGCCGCCTGACCGCGGAATTCGTCGTCCACCCCGAGCTTCGAAATCAGGGCATCGGTGCACGACTCCTGGCCGCCGTCGTCGACCTGGCCGACGAGGAGATCGCCCAGGAGCTCCACCTGTGGGCGTATGGCAACCTCGAGCAGACGCAGCATCTTGCGCATACGTACGATTTCGCGCCCGAGCGCACCTTGCTCCAGTACGTCCTACCCGCCGAGGGGCTCCCAGTCAGCACCCACCTCCGCACACGCCCCTTCAACCGACAGCGCGACGCTGAGCGGTGGCTGCAGCTGCACAATCGGGTCTTCGCCGGGCATCCGGAACAAGACGCATGGGACATGGTCGATCTCGAGGCGCGTATGGCCCAACCCTGGTTCGACCCCGCCGACCTGCTGATGGTGACCGACGAAGCCACCGACGAGCTGTTGGGCTTTTGCTGGGTCAAGCTGCCCCGCGACGCGAACCAGCCAGGCGAGATCTACATCGTAGGCGTTGATCCCAAGGCGCGCGGCCGCAGCCTGGGCAAGGAGTTGACCGCGGCTGGCCTCGTGCACATCCGAGACCACAACCGACCCGGCGCCATGCTCTACGTCGAGGCCGATAACACGCCCGCCATCAAGCTCTACGAGTCGCTCGGCTTCGAGCGCCGCTACGAGCATGTCTGTTACAGCAGGCCCGTTTAGCGGGTCAGGACGTACAGGCCCGTATTGACGTCGCCGACCAATAACAGATCGCCCAGGAAGGCGACGTTCCACACCATCGGATCGACCAGCGGCCGCCAGCTCGCGATCTCGACGGGTTGACTGGCGTCGGCTACGTCGATGACCCGTACGCCGTCTGCGTACCAGGCGAGGTACGCGCGATTCGGGTCGCGATCGTCGGCAAGCGGATTGTGCAGCGAGTACGCGTACTGCACGCCGGGTGTGCCCGCCGCGCTATTGGGCGACTCGAATACGCCCACCTGCACCGGATTGGATGGATCCTGGACGTCGACCAGCCGCAGCCGACCCCACGGCGGTCCCGCCGTTTCGTCGCCGACGAGGGCGAGCTGGCCCGCGTGGGCGAGTGACACTGAGTGGGTGTTGCCTTCGGCGGCGAGCGGCTCGCTGAAGTGGCCCAACCACACAGGGGTGGTCGGCTCAGAGATATCGAGCACGATCACGCCCTGATCCCAATACGATAGGTAGGCGATCCGTCCATTCGGACTCAAGGCCACGCTATGCAGAAACGACTGGGCGACGCTGCCCCGACATTCGGGCGCGCATTGGCCACCTGAGCCAATCGACAGGCCTGCGTCGCGCCGCGCGCCCCAATTCGCAACTTCGACGGGCTGACGTGGATCGGTGACGTCGACGATGCGCAGGTCGCCGCGGCCATCGGACGTCTCGGAGTTGGACACGGCCAGGTACGCGTACCAGCGGTCGCCACGCTGGCGGACGGTGAACTCATGGACGCCGCGGCCACCGCGGCCCGTCGCGAGAAAACCCAGCTCCGAGGGATTTGCGGGATCGGTGACGTCCCACAGCGCCAGGCCGCTCGGCGCGCCGCCACCCGCCGAGCAGCGCTGGATGCCCGCGAAGAGCACGTTGCCACTGAACTGTGGCGTCGCATAGCGCGCGGCGGCCAGATGCTCGGCTGTCGTGCCCTGGTAGGTCGCGGCTACGGATAGCAGGGTCGGATTGGCGGGGTCACGGACGTCAATAACGCGCACGCCGAGCGACGGGCACTGCCCCGCGCCGCCCCACGAGCCGAGATACGCTACGCCATCCAGCCCGACCGCTGATGCATTGAACCCCGGCGACCCAGGGTCAAAGGCCCCCACCGCCTCGAGCGCGAAGGCAGGCTCCGCAAAAAGCAACGCGCCCACCAGCACGGCGCACACCAACACCAAACGATGCACTGGGGACAGTATGGCCCGTCAGGCCGCCCGCGCGGCACCAAAGGCCATCACCACGCACCGACATGTCGGTGCAGCCAAAGAGAGAGCTAAATGAGCTGCTCGCAGGGCAAGGCAAACATATGCAGCCCATACAAGCCGTTACTGCGCATCTCCAGCGTAGCCGCGAGCGTGCGGAACGACGGCACGAGCTTGGCCTGCGCCTCGGCACGGCTCAATACCGTGAACAGGGCGCCCGTGGCGCCAGGCCAGACGGGATTGTCGAAGTGGCGAATCCGTCGGCCGCGGCCGACCATCTTGGGCATCTCGGTGTACCCGGGCACGCCCGCCGACTCCAACGTCTGAATGACCTCGTCCTCGAGCTCCTTGGGATACAGGATGAAGTACATCTCCCGCGTCCCGGCCAGCCCATCCCACCTTGGTTGCAGTAGCGGTTCTGTCTCCAGCATCGGCCGCTCCTTTCCCCCGATCTTCATTGTGTGTCGCTCACACGATCTCGTCCAGCCGTTTATGGGTCCGCAGCCGAAGATAGCTGAGCCGCTCGAGCTCACCCGCGCGGCCGAGATAGCCCGCCAGCAAGTCGCGGAAAGCTGAGGCCTCGAGTGCCAGCAGCTCGGTCGGCGCGACGGCGAGCACGCTAGCGGTACGCGGGACGTCGAGCAGCAAGGCGATCTCGCCGAAGGCGTCGCCTGGTCCGAGTCGCGCCAGAAGCTGGCCATCGCGCAGCACTTCGACCGCGCCCGAGCGCAGCATATAAAAGCGCTGGCCAGCTTCGCCCTGACGAATGATCGCCTCGCCTGGCGCAGCTGAGAGCGGAACCATGTTCGCAAGCAGGACGTCGAGCTCGGCCGGCGAGAGCGACTGGAACAGAGCCATCGCTTCGACTTCCTCTCGATACGCCAGCGCGGCTTCGAGACGCTGGCGCGCGGCGAGGTCGCTCGCCAGCAGCGCATCGAACGCCTGGTGATCGAGGGCGAAGAGCCGCCCGCGCTCGACGGCGACGACCGTTGCGGCGCGTGGCGCGCCGTGCAGCAGGGCGCGCTCGCCGAAGTAGTCGCCTCGATCCAGCCGCACCACCGGCTGGCCATCGACATAGACCTCGAAGGCACCCTCGGCGATCAGATAGAAGCGCGTGCCGCGCTCGCCCTGGCGCACGACCTCGGCGCCGCGTGCGACATCCTCGGCGCGCATCAGCCGCGCCACCTCGAGCAGGCGCGGCTGCGGCAGCTCGGACCATAGGGGCACCGCGCGCAGCGCCGCGAGCGCCTCACGATGTCGGTGCGCAGCCGCTCGGCCGCCGAGCCACATCAGGGATTTGCTGGCTGGCTCGAGCAGTTGGCGCGCCAGGCCGATCGCCGAGAGCCCGACCGGCACGGCGATCGCGGCGAGCACGACGAGCACGCCCAGGCGCGCCAGCAGCTCCTGGCTTTGCAAGCCGGCCACGATCAGCGGCAGCGCCAGCGCCTGCCACGCGCGCACGGCGATGATCACCGCCAGGACCGCATAACCGGCGGCGGCCAGGCCGAATAGCGTGAACAGGCGCTCTTCCCCGCTCAGTGGGTCGCGTCGGCGCAGCTTGCCGAGCAGCGGACCGCGCACGAAGCCGAGCGCTCGCGGCCGCAAGAGCGGTTTGTCGAGCAGGTCGACGAGCATGTAGTAGCCGTCGAGTTCGAGCAGCGGGTTGAAGTTGAAGATGTTGTCGACCAGGAAGACGAAGGCGGCGGTGAACAGAAACGCGCCGATCGGACCTTCGGGTACTGCGACCGCGACGACGGCGAGCGCTGCGCCGAGCACCAGGCCGGTCCATGGACCCGCGAACGCGGTGAGCAGGCGCATGCCTGGCGGCGCCATCCAGATATCCGTGGTGTCGACGTACGCGGCGGGCAGCGCGTAGTACAGCCGCACTCCGGCGCGATGCACGCGTCGACCCGCATGTTTGACAGCCAGGCCGTGGCCGAGCTCATGCAGCGCCAGCGTCGCCAGCGCGAGGATGACCAGCAGCAGCACGGTCCAGGCGAGCGAGCCGCCGAGCTCATACACGGCTGAGCGGCCTTGCGCTAGCTCCGCGAGGACCAACGCCGGGCCAACAACTGCCGCGCCGAGTCCGATCAATAGCCATGTCCGATTGAAGAACAGATGGCCCCAGGCGCGATACCAGGCGTCGAGCCGCGCGTCGAAGTTCGTCGACGCGAGCTCGGTCGGGAGCGTTCTCTTGTGTGTCGGATGGAGGCGCTGGGCAAGGACGGCGTAGACGTGCGTCGGTCGCTGGCGGAGAAAGACTTCCGACTGCAGCAGGTTCACCAGGCCCGCCACTCGGGCCAGCGCCAGGACGCCGTGGCGCTGGTAGTAGGCAACCACCAGCTCTTTGACGCTGTGGCGTCCGTCCATCAGCTCGAGCAGATCGAACTCGCGCGGATCGAGGCGAGCGTACGTCTCTGCCTTCGGGTTATGGATGACCACATAGGGCGTGCCGCCGCGCGTGCGATAGCTGGCCGACTCCACATGCTCGACGATGTGCGGCCGCTCCTCGACAGGCGAAAGAGCCCGCCCTAGGCGAGTCCAAACCGTCTGCGCCGCCATGCGCACCACCACACTATCGGCGAGGTGGAGTACGGGTGGCTCATGCGGCCATGGCCAGCCAGCGGCGGACCTGGCCGCCGATGCGCGCGAACTCCAGGGCGATCGGGCCGCGCGGATCACCCAGCACCAGCGGCACGCCCGTATCAGCAGCGGCGGACAGGCGCGTGTCGAACGGAATGCGCCCCAGGATGCCGACGCCCGCGTCGGACAGCCGATTCGACTGGCTGTACAGATCGATGCCCTGCTCACAGTGCGGGCAGGTCAGCGACGCCATGTTCTGGACCATGCCGATAACCGGCACACCATGGTCGCGCAGGTGTGACAGCGTCCGCTCGGCGTCCATCTGCGCCAGGTCCTGAGGCGTAGTCACGAACAGCGCACCCGAGAGCGGCAGCTCGCGCACCATGACCTGGATCTCCTCGCCGGTGCCCGGCGGCGCATCGATAACGATGACGTCCGCCTTCCAGGCGACGTCGAAGATCAGGTTGCGCAGCAATCCCGAGACGAGCCAACGCTCGCTGGCGACCAGCGGCGCCTTCTCAGGTACGACGAAGCCGACCGACATGACTTCGAGGCCCAACCGCTCATACGGCACGCGCCGCTCCCGCGGCGGGCGGATCTCGGCCTGACGCCAGTCCGGCCGAGGCCTCTCGCGCGGGTGGATGCCCAGTAAGTGCGGGATGTCTGGGCCGTTCAGGTCGCCGTCGAGCACACCGACCCGGCTGCCCATCGCCGACAGCGTCAGCGCCAGGCTGACCGTAACCGTCGACTTGCCGACGCCACCCTTGCCGCCCAGCACGGCAATCACGTGCCGATTCGAGCCGAAGCCATGGCCGCCGCGAAACACGCGTCCAGCGGCACGAATCTCGATCTCGACGCCTGGGAGGGTCTCGCTCAGGTGCGCGTGCAAGCGCGCCATCTTCTCGCGCGGTACGCGCTCGGTCCCGAGCAGAACGGCGAGCCACTCGTTGCCCGACACCTGCACGCCGCTGACTGAGCCTTCGGAAAACAAGGGCGAGTCATCGGCATCCGTCAGGCGAGCAATCGCGGCGCGCACGCTCGCTTCGTCCACGCCCTCATCCTAGCTCCACAAGCGCTCGGCGATCGGTAGCCCAAGAGCTGTGCGCGCCTGCCCGACCAGCATCAGCGAGCCGGTCACACACACCAGGCCGTCGTGTCGCATTGCTGCGCCGAGCGCATCGTCGAGCCGCGCCCGGACATCCGCCGCATGACCCAGACGGCGGCACCAGCGAGCAAGATCATCAGCGCCGAGCGCGCGCGGATTGTCGGCCGCCTGTGTTGCCACAACCCGGCTGGCCAGCGGCAATAGCGGCGCGAGCACCGCACGGGCGTCCTTGTCGCGATTGATGCCCAGCACCAACGTGACCGGCTGCCCAGCGGCATACTCACGCAGCGTGGCCGCGAGCGCCACCGCTGAGGCGCCATTGTGCGCGCCGTCAAGAATCACGGGTCCGACGACCTCGAACCGCCCCGGCCAGCGCAGTCGCTCCAACCCTATGTGCACGGCCGAATCCGAGATATCTGTGAGGCACCCAGCGGCGGCGATCGCCAACGCCGCGTTCTGGCGCTGATGCTCGCCCGTTTGCGGTACCGCCACGTCCAGTGGCGCGACCACTCGGCAGCGGGCGCCTGTCGCAGCACAGGCCATGCGCAGCGCCCGCATGGCCGCGGGCCGCTGCTCGGCGAAGAGCCCAGGGCGCGCATGACGCAGAATGCCCGCCTTCTCGCTCGCGATCGCACCCAACGTCCGCCCGAGAATGGCCGTGTGGTCGTAACTGATAGACGTGATGACGCTCACCTCGGGCTCGAGTGCGTTCGTGGCGTCCAGGCGGCCGCCCAGGCCGACCTCGACCACTGACACTGCACAGCGCTGAGCGTGGAAGTAGTCGAGCGCCATGGCCGTCGTGACTTCGAAGGTGGTCGGCTCACCAGCAGCGTATGGCAGCCGCGGGATCAGCTCGCGCATGCGGGCTACGTGCTCGGCGAATGGACGAGGCGAGATGGCCACACCGTCGACGCGGAGGCGCTCGCGATAGCTCTGCAAGTGCGGCTTCGTGTACAGGCCAACGCGCAGCCCGTGCGCGCCGAGGATGCTGGCCAACATCGCGGAGGTCGAGCCCTTGCCCTTCGTGCCTGCAACCAGCACCACGCGCATCGCGCGGTCGGGCGCGGCGGCGAGGTCGAGCAGCGCCCGGGTGCGACCGAGCTTCCATTGCTCCGCGGCGCTGGCGCGCGGATTCCAGCCGACGCCGCGCTCCTGGTCGGCCAGGCTGTATAGCCAGGCCAGGGCCTGCGCTTCAGCGCTGGGCACTCACGGCTTCGTCGCGCGCAAGCTGCTCGAGGACGCGCGGCAGGCTGCGCCGCAGGATGTTGGACTTCCAGCCCGAGCCGAGCACGAAGCTCAGCGCCAGTCCGCCCAGACCCTTGAAGCCGGTGTGGTCCAGGCGCAGGCGCGTGCCTTCCGCCACAGGTTCGAGGGTATACGTCACCACTGTTGGACGACCCACCCAGCCACCGTGCCAGGTATACGCGAGTGTGCGCGGGGGGTCCAAGTGCGTGACCTCGCAGTTGACGATGCCGTCGAAGCCCGGGCGAGGATCGGTACGGAACTGAAAGCGGTGCCCGACGCGCGGCTCGAAGGTGTTGTCCATCAGCCACTCGCCGAGCGCCGTCTTGTCGGTTAGCGCGCGCCACACGCGCTCGGGCGGGTGCGGGTAGACGACGTCGAAGTGCAGGTCGCGCTTCATGGCTCGTCTTCGTGGGCGTCCAGGTACGCTCCCAGCGCGCCGAGGCGCTCGCGCCAGAACTTCTCGTACTGGCCGACCCACTCGCTCACTTCGCGGAGTGGCGCCGCGCGCAGCTGGTAGCGTCGCTCGCGCCCGATCTTGTGCTCGGTCACCAGGCCAGCGTCGCGCAGGATCTTCAGGTGCTGCGAGATGGCTGGCCGGGTCATGTCGAATGGCCTGGCCAGCGCGTGCACGGCCAGGCCAGGCTGCGCGCCCAGAAGCTCGATCAAGCGCCGCCGTGTTGGATCGGCGATGGCCACAAAGACGTCCACGGCCCTTTAATCGACTTTAGGTAAGTCCATGCTTACGTGTCAAGTGCACCCCGAGACGTGTCGCGTGCCGTGTTGCTCGCTTAGACTGTCGGACGCCGATGCCGCTCGATCAGTTGCGCGTCATTATCAGGAGCTACCACTCAGCCATAACGGCGTTTTCGGCCGGGGTGGACTCGACCCTCGTCGCGGTGGTCGCTCAGCAAGAGTTGGGCGAGCGGGCGCTGGCGGCCACGGCGGTGTCGGCCAGTCTGGCGCCGTCGGAGCTGCAGGACGCGCAAGAACTGGCGGCCACGTTGGGGCTCAACCATCGGCTCGTCCACACAGACGAGGTCGAGGACGAGCGCTACGCAAGTAACCCAGTAGACCGGTGCTACTTCTGCAAGTCGCACCTCTACACAGAGCTCAAACAGCTGGCCACGGAGACCGGCGCCAACTACATCCTGAACGGCCTGAATGTCGACGATCTGGGCGATTGGCGCCCCGGCGCCCGCGCGGCGGCCGAGCGCCAGGGCCTCGTCCGCAGCCCGCTCCATGAGGCAAACATGGGCAAGGCCGAAATCCGCGAGGCAGCGCAAGAGCTAAACCTGCCCAACTGGGACAAGCCCGCGTTGGCCTGCCTGTCATCGCGTGTGCCATACGGCGATCGGGTCACTCCCGAGAAGCTGGAGCGCATCGGTCTCGCCGAACAGGCCCTACGAGAGCTCGGCTTCCGCCAGCTGCGCGTGCGCCATTTCGCCGACCGCGCCCGGGTCGAGATCGCACCCGACGAGCTGCCGCGCGTCAACGCTGAACATCTTCAAGCGGACATCGAGGTCAGGCTAAAGACGCTCGGCTTCCCCAACGTCGAGATCGACCCCCGCGGCTACCGATCGGGTCGGCTCAACGAGGGTGTCGTGCCGCTGCCGGTCGTCAGTGCCTGATCCACTTGACCCCTTCGCCGGGCTAAGCGCCGTCCTGGGCGCGACGCCCGTCCAGGTCGATCCGCACCGACAGGCGCGCAAAGGCGTGCCCGAGGTCGTTTTCGCCGCGGGCAAGCCACCCCGCCTGACCCTGCAAGCAGTACGCGCCCTCTTGGAGCAGCAGCCGCGCGGCCGGGTGCTGGTCAGCCGCGCCAGCACGGACGCCACAGATCTGCTTCGGCAAGAGCTCGAGCCCCAGGGAGCAACCGTCCTCGCCGCGCCCAGCGGCGGCACGGTGCTGGTCACTCGCCAGGATGCCGCGGCACCACCCGACTCAGGCGGCGTGGTCGGCCTGCTCACCGCGGGCGCGTCGGACGCGCCGAGCGCCGACGAAGCCGCCTGGGTAGCTCGTGAGATGGGCTGCCGCGTGGTTCGCGCCGACGACGTCGGCGTGGCCGGTCTCCACCGACTCGAGGCCCCGCTGCGTCAGCTTCGCGAGCAGGGCGCCGACGCAATCGTCGTTGCCGCCGGCATGGACGGCGCGCTGCCGTCCGTCGTGGCCGGCCTCGTAGACGTGCCCGTGATCGGTCTGCCGACGTCGGTCGGCTACGGCCTCGGCGGCGCTGGCATCGCGGCGCTGCTGTCGATGCTGCAGACCTGCGCGCCCGGACTGGTCGTCGTCAACATCGATAACGGCGTAGGCGCCGGCGCGACGGCGGCGTTGTTCGCCAATCGCGTGGCGCTTGCGCGGACGGGCAGTCGTTGACCAAACGCGGCTACTGCACGCAGAACTCGTTTCCCTCGGGATCCTGCATGACCACGTGGTACTCGCCACGTTCGGCAAAGGCTTTCTGTTTGGTCGCGCCCGAGCGCTGCAGCCGTTCGACCTCGCGGTCGACGCGCTCGCGCCGCTGATCGACAGGCGTTCCTGGCCCGCCGCCGACGTTCAGGTCGAGATGGACGCGGTTCTTGACCACCTTGGGCTCTGGCACGCGCTGAAAGAACAGGCGCGGGCCGCGACCATCGGGGTCGACGACGGCGTACGCAGAATTCCACTCGCTCTCGGGCACCCCCTGCGCCTTCAGGAAATCAGGCCACGTCGCGAACCCGGCTGGCGGGTCCTGCAACTTGTAGCCGAGCGCGACGCCCCAGAACTCGCCCACCCGCGCGGGATCGGCGCAATCGATCACCACCTGGACACCAGTAGCCATGGCTTGGTTCAGTCTCCTTGCGGTCGACGGCCAAAGAAATTGACAGCCTCGACGTCCATTACCACCTCGTCGTGCTGATTGATCATCTCGCCGCGCGAGCGCACGATGCCGCGGTCGGGTCGACTGCGCGAGGGCGTGGTCTCGAGGATCATGATCCGCGCGCGCACGACGTCGCCGGGCCGGACCGGCTTGAGCCAGCGCAGATGATCCAGCCCGGGCGAGCCCAGGCTGACCGTGCCCGAGATCAGGTTGTCCACCAGCAGCCGCATGTACGCGCCCGCCGTGTGCCAGCCACTGGCGATCAGTCCACCGTAGGGCGAGCTGCGTGCCAGCTCAGGATTGGTGTGCATGGTCTGCGGGTCGTATTCGCGCGCGAAGGCTATGATGCTCTCGCTGGTGAACGTGTGCTCGCCGAGCTCGATGGTCTGGCCGACGACGAAGTCCTCAAAGTAGCGCAATAGGGGATCGATTCTATCCGTGGCCGTCTTCAAGTCCGTCGCCCGCCTGCTTGGCGCCGATGGCGGCATCATCGGCGAAGGCCGCGCCTACATCCACCTACGCCAACCAGCCAACCAGCCGCAGGCAGCGCAAGGGACGTTGGCGCTCGAGTGGTGGGACGAAGCAGGCGCCAGCGCGGACAGCGTCCTGGAACTGAGCGACGGGCCGCGACTACAGCTACGCGTGCAGTCCGACAAGCTCAGCGAATGTGTGGTCGGCCGGATCCTGCGCTACTCGGCTGACTGGCCAGGCCACTCATAGTTCGCCCAGACCCAATCGAACAGCGCGATCGAATCGCTGACCAGGTCAGCGCTGTGCATGAGGCTGACGTACACGCGGTGGCCATCGTGCACCGCTGACCCGACGATCGTCTTCTGCGCCAGGTCGGTGTAGCCGATCTTGACGCCATCGGCGCCGGGGTACACGTCGAGCAGTCGGTTCAGGTTGCGCATCGGGTAGCTGTCGCCGTTGAAGCGCACTGTGCTGACGAGTTGGCGGAAGGTCGGATTGCGCATCGCGTAGCGCGCGAGCATGGCCATGTCGTAAGCGCTCGAGTAGTGGCCCGGCGCGTCCATGCCGCTCGGGTTGGCAAAGTGCGTATCAGCCAGACCAAGGGCGGCGGCCTCGTCGTTCATCCAGGCGACAAACTGTTCGCGTGAATCGGCCAGGCTGAGCGCCACCTGCTCGGCGGCATCGTTGCCGCTGGGCAGCATCATCCCGTAGAGCAGCGTGTCGAGACCGACGGATCGGCCTGGCTCGATACCCATCGTCGACGAGCCGTCGCGCGCGACCATGGCGCTGGCGCTCACTGTGACCCTGATGCGCCGTGACAGGTCCGGCGAGCGTTCGAGCGCGACGATCGTCGTGGCGATCTTGGTCGTGCTCGCCTGGGGCACCGAGACGTTCGGCTGCTCGCCGTAGATGAGCTCTCCGGATGCATCGTCGACGATTGCCACATACCAGGCGGAGACGTTCGGTGGCGCGGCAGCCCCTGTGCGTTCGGGCGCTTTCGGCAGGCCGATGAGGCTTTTCTGGGCGGCCGGCGTGGCAACCCAGGGCGGCACGCCGCTCGGCTCGACAGCGGTCGCGTCGATCCACGCTTGCATGGGCGGACGAGTATCGGCATCGCCCGGGAAGTACACGTCCAGGCGGCCATCGGTATAGCTGCCCAGCGGCTTGAGGTAGATGGCTTGCGCGGACAGCTCGCCCAGCTTGCTGGCCGCCTGGTCCGAGGTCGACCACAAGGCGGTGTCACGAACGGTGCGCACCCAGCGCGGCAGGCCCAGCCGCGGGTTGATCAAGTTCGCATTCGCGTTGGCGGTTGTCTGGTCGGCGCCCTGGGTGCGTGGGTTCGCCGATGGGGTGGGTGCGATGGCCAGTTGCAGCTGGGCTGGCTCCGTCCAGGCTGGCTTCGGGTCAGGCAGCGCCTGGGCTGGTTCGACCTGGGCCATGACCTGCCCGCGCGGCGCCGCCGACAACACGCTCACCGTGGCCAGCACGCTCACGGTCACAAGCGCAAGCGCATGCCCCGCCCGACGGCGACCCCAAAACGAGCCAAGCGCAAGCACCGAAAGCCTAGAGTACCCGCCCCAGCCCACGAGCGGGCCAGCCGCACATCCCAAATACGTCAATCTCCCCCGGCGAAAGCTGGCCGCGCAGAACCCTTGACACCCCGTAGGTAACGGTGCGGTGACGAAAGCGTCAGTAAGGTTACAGGTTCTTGAAGGTCACCAAAGTAGCGTCGCGGGTGGCACGCGAGGTGCCTTCGTGTGTTTCAACATTCGGAGGCAACACCCAAAGGGCACACCGATTATGACCATGCAAGTCGTCTGGCACGGAAGCCAACAAGAATCTTTCGATCTGGTCAACGCCATTGCTCGCAATTGCACATGCGAGTTCGGTCTGATGGGCGTTCGACTGGCCACGTGTGCCCCGCATCGCATGCTTACGGAGGATCAGCGCGCACTTAATGGTTTGTTGTTCGCCCGCCGCATGGCTGAACGACTTCGCCGCGAAGAATTCTCGCGCGCCAAATCAACACCAAGCACGTCCCGCCAGCGCTCCCTGAGCTCGATCGCGTCAGACTAAACCAACAGAGCACGAACCTGAGAATTGAGCCCGGCCCACGAGGCCGGGTTCGTACTATGTAGGCTCATGCCCGTAGCCTGGCAACAGCTGTACGCCGAGCGCACCGAGCGCATGCGTGCCTCGGACATCCGCGAGATCCTGAAAGTGACGGCCCAGCCGGACGTGATCTCGCTCGCCGGCGGCCTGCCCGCGCCCGAGCTCTTCCCGGTCGACGAGTACCGCCGCGCGTTCGAATGGGTGCTCGAAACCGACGGTGCGCAGGCGCTGCAGTACGGCCCAAGTGAAGGCTACCGTCCGCTCCGCCAGTTGCTGGCCCAACGCCTGAACAGATTCGGCATCGCCTGCCAGGCGGACGACATCATTATCACCAACGGCTCGCAGCAGGCGCTCGATCTGCTCGGCAAAGTGCTGCTCAATCCGGGCGACTCCGTACTCGTCGAAAAGCCGACCTATCTCGGTGCGCTGCAGGCGTTCAATCAGTACCAACCGACCTACGTCGCTGTCGAGATGGACGACGATGGCATGCGCGTCGACCAGGTCGAGCGCGCGCTGCAAGCCGATCGCGGCCGAGGCCGCATCAAGTTCATCTACGCGCTGCCGAACTTCCAGAATCCGACCGGCCGCTCGCTGAGCTTCGAGCGCCGCTATCGCCTCGTCCAGATCGCCAACGAATATGGGGTGCCGATCATCGAGGACGATCCGTACGGCGAGCTGCGTTATGAAGGGCAGCACCTGCCAACGCTCAAGGCGCTCGATCGCGAGGGCGTGGTGATCTACCTCGGCACGTTCTCGAAGATCCTCGCGCCTGGGTTCCGGCTCGGCTGGATCGTAGCGACATCCGAAGTGCACGAGATGCTGCTGCACGCCAAGCAGCCATCGGATCTGCACACGGGCATGGCCCAGCAGATGGCCACGTGGCAGGTCGCCCGCGACGGCTTCGTGGACACGCACGTCGAGCGCATCAAGACCTTCTATCGCGAGCGGCGCGACGTCATGCTGCGCGCGGTCGAAGAGCACTTCCCAGGTGACGCGCGTTACACCCGCCCGGCTGGTGGCCTGTTCGTCTGGGCCGAGCTGCCGCACCACATCAATACGCGCGACCTGTTGCTCGAGGCGATCCAGGACAAAGTGGCGTTCGTGCCCGGGCAAGGCTTCCACTCCGACCACAGCGGTACGAACACAATGCGCCTGAACTTTTCGAATGTGCCCCCCGACCAGCTGCGTGAAGGCATTCGTCGCCTCGGCGTGGCCATTCAACGTCGGGTCGCCGAAACGTCGCGCGCCGAGCCGCGGGTCACGATCTAACTCGCACTAGCCGCCAAAGGCCGACCAAAGTATTAGCTCGCGCTAACGTCGCGGGTTCTATACTTGGCGCCGTGAAGACGGCTGCCATGGTCGGCGGGGCAAAGACGCCGAGCCTCGTCGTCGAAGACTATCTGCAAATCCTGCACTACATGTCGCGCGATGGCATCCCGCTCATCGCCGCTCGACTGGCCGAGCGGCTCAACGTCACGCCGCCGACGGTTACCGCCACGCTGCAGCGCATGGAGCGCGATGGTCTGGTCGTCCACGGTCCGCGTAAAGAGATCCAGTTCACCGACCACGGCCGCGAGGTCGCCGAGGACATCGTCCGCCGCCACGCGCTCGCCGAGCGCCTGCTGACCGACCTGCTCAAGATGCCCTGGCACGAGTCGCATGAGGAAGCGCACGGCGTCGAGCACGCGATGACGCCGAAGCTCGAGGCGCAGCTACTCGCCGCACTCGGCAATCCGACCACGTGCCCGCACGGCAACCCGATTCCTGGTCTGGGCACGCTCAATCCAGACGAGTTTCCGCTCGATCGGGCCAAGACTGGCGACGAGCTGATCATCCAGCGCATCACCGAGGAAGCCGAGGTCGACCTGCAGCTGATGCGCTACCTGCAAGAGCACGGCGTGGCGCCCGGCGCCCGGATGAGGGTGCATGAGGCCTCGGCGTTCAATGGCTTGTTGGTGCTCGAGGGTTCCGAAGGCCAGGTGCCACTCGGACTGCAAGTCGCAGCCAAGCTACGCGCGCGGCGCGCCTGACTTCCTTTCGAGAATGTTTGCCGCGATCTGCGTCGCGGCGTGCGGGCACGCTAGCCGGCGGCCGCTCGCGGCCAGGGCGGATCGCCGCGTAGCGTCGGCGTGCAGGTCGCGCACGATGCCGACGAGGTGGCGTGGTGACGTCGAGTGCACCACGGCGCCCTGGCTGAGGGCATAGTCGAGGTTGCCGGCCTCTTGCCCTGGCAGCACGTCATAGACGACCACCGGCACGCTGCAGCAGAACGCTTCGGCGAGGGTGAGTCCGCCGGCCTTGGTGACCAGGATGTCCGCGGAGCGCATCAGCGTGGCGATGTCTTCGACGAACCCCAGCGCCTGCACGCGTAACCGCGTGGGCAGCGACTCGACCTGCTGGCGGAGCTCCTCATTGCGGCCGCACACGACGACGATCTGGGCGTCCCGATCGAGTTGCGCCAGCCCGCGCAGGTTATCGAGCGCACGGGGCGAGCCTTCGGCGCCAACCATCATCAAGACCGTGAACTGCTCGTGCTTTGTCGATTCCTGTTGAGCTGCGTCGGCGAACGCGCGGCGCACGGGAATGCCGACGATGTCCACGGCATCGGCGGGTGCTCCGAAGCGCACGCAGTCCTGGCGCGCCGAGGGCGTCGGCGCCGTGTAGTGGCCGACTCCTTTGGCGACCCAGAAACGGTGCACCGAGTGCCAGTCGGTCAGCACCACTTCGGTGGTGTCGCACACCTCGGCCAGCAGACCATTGACCATCGGCAAGACAGAGATCACCAGATCGGGCCGCTCCTCTTGCATCAACCCGCGCAGCCCGGTGCGTAAGAACGGTCCAAGCACGCGCTTGGGATCCAGTCCGCGGTTCGAGCCGTGGAACAGCATGGCCCACAGTCGCGGATGGTGCCGCGCCATCTCCGCATATGCCCTGGGGAACAGCGTGACGGGAAACCGCCCACACTCCAGGTACACATCCACGAGCCGGGTGGTGTGTCCCTCTGCCTCGAACGCCTCTGCCAATGCCCGCGCCGCGCTCAGGTGCCCGCCGCCCACCCGCGAATAGACGAGGAGGACGCGCAGCGGCGCGTCGCTCACCGGCCCGGAGTCTTCTCCAGAACCTGCAGCCCCTCGCGGGCGCCGTCGAGGTCCGGATTCTCCTCCAGCGCTTTGGTGAACTCCTGCTTGGCCTTGGCGTACTGCTTCGTGTTCAGGTAGATCCAGCCCAGCGCGTGCCGATACGTTGCGTTCTTGGCCGGGTCCTTCTCCAGCTCGACGGCTTTTTCGAATTCCGGCTGCGCCTTCTCGTACTGCTTCTGGACATAGAACACCCAGCCCAGCTGACCCCAACCGTTGGCGTAATTGGGGTCGATCTCCAGTGCCCGTTCGAGGTGACTGCGCGCGGAGTCGTATTCCTCGAGCGCGTAGTAGGCCATGCCCATACCGCCCTCGGCGCGCGCGTCCTCCGGAAACAGATCGGCGGCACGCTGATAGGACTGGATCGCGCCGTCGTACTGCTTGAGCGCACGCAGCGCGTGACCGAGGCTCAAGTGCAAATACGACCGCTCGGGCGCCTTGTCGATGGCTCGGCGATAGGCGTCCACCGCGCCGGCGTAGTCGGCATTGCTTTCGAGGTAGTACGCCTGGACACGCAGCACCTCGAGATGGTCCTTACCGCCGATGGCCGCCGCCTTGTCGAGCGCATCGCTCGCTTCCTTCATGCGGAATTTGTCGGTGAATGCTTCGGCCAGATACGCGTAAGCCTCGGGCAATTTCGGGTCGAGCTCGGCCGCGCGGCGCGCGCTGGTGATCGCGCGATCGGCGTTGCTCGACCAGTCGAACGCCAGCGCGAGCAGCGCCTGGTACTCGGCCGAGCGCGGCTCCAACTCGACGGCCTTCTGAGCGTGCGGCACGGCCTCGGCGGCCTTGTTGCCATAAACAAGGGCGCGCGCCCAACCCGCGTGTGCCGCTGCCAATGATGGGCTGCTTCGGGCGGCGTCGGCGTAGATCGTCGCAGCAGCTCCCCAATGGCCAGCGGCCATCTCGTCGCCGCCTTCGATCAACCGGTTCGCGGCCGGCGTGGGCGCCGGCGACGGGGCAGCGGCGACGGCGGGCGCGGCATCACCGCCCAGGGGCGGCGGCCCGGGCCGCGGATTCCAGTACTGTGGCACGAAGTAGGCCGCGGCGCCGACCACCAGGACCAGGGACAAAATCAGACCCCAGTTCGGTCCAGAGCGGCGGCGTCGGTACGTGTACCCCAACGCGCCTCCTTATGTCCTTGTTGCGGCGGCGCGAAAGCCTGGCCGAGGATCCCGGCCACTCTAGGAGGGCGGTTAACCGGTGTCAAACGCGCATGCCGGCAAAACCTGTGGATTTCCTGTTGACAAGTTGTGACTTGTCGTCAGACGAGCTCGGTCACCGTGCGGATTTCCCGAAGCTCCGGCTCCGGCTCGCCGAACGGCCCGGCTCCGCCCGGCACTCTGAATAACCGTCCGAAATCCTCGCGTCGGAACGCCTGCGCGAATTGTTGACAGTACAGCGCCACCAGGCGCTGGACGTAGTACTCGGTGTCGGCCTCGGCCGGCGAGATCTGATCGCCCTCTTGCAGTAGCCGCGGCTCGCCGCCGCGCGCCCGAAAGTAGCGAATCCGCTGACCAATGCGCCATTCACGCACGCCCGCGGACAGCAGCACCTCGTACGGCTCCTCGTGTGTTCCGCCACGCCGGTATTGCGGCGGCGACTTGTGCAGCGTGACGCGCACCGACAGATCCTCCAGTGCCAGCTGTGCCGTACGCAACCGGTGCACCGTCTCGAGGAACATGCTCCGCACCGCCAGCGCGTCTCCGGTCAGCACTGCAGGCGCGACATGACGCATGAAACTTTCGCCGAAGCGCTCCAGACGGCCGGGCCGTAACGTGCTGCCGACAAGCGTGACTTCACCGCCGTCGCCGAGCATGACCGCGCTGTGTGGCGCGCGCGCGTAGAGCGCTTGATAGTGGCCCGGGAATTCGAGACGAACGCCCGTCGGCAGGTAGTCCTGCGCGCGCTCGGCCACTGCCTGCTCTGCACGCTCGTCCCACTCGGGTGGCGTCGCGAACGTGACCTGCGCGCCGTCAACCTCGACGATCCGACAATCACGCTCCACGAGGTCTCCGAGCAGCCGGTCAACGTACCGTCGGGCGTGCGCGGCTACGTCGGCTGCCGCCTGCGGATCCGAGAACAACCCATGGCCGCTCAGGTACGCGTGACTTGCCTGCGCCAGCGCGTCGCCGCTGCCGGCCGCCTCATCGGCGAGCCTGGTGCGCATCACCGTCGGCAGTACCGACAGCTCGTCATGCGCGGCGCCGATGTCGTCCTCGACGATCACGTAAGCGAGCAGCGATCGACAGGTCGCCGTGACAGCGGGGCCGACGACGCCGCGCATCCGCAGCTCGGCGCGACTCCCCTCCGGCGGATGCTGCAGCCGCGTCATGGGCGCACCAATCGCCTGACCCTCGTGCAGGTAGGCACGCACCAGCAGCGGCTCCCAGAGCGAATCGGGCCCGGTGTCGGCGGCGATGCGCTCATAGCTGCGTGGTAACAGGCGTGCCAGATCGAACGTGGCGGGCAGGAGTCGGCGCGACAGCCCATCGACTTCGTCGACGTCATCGGCAGCATAGCGTCGAATCCGATCGGGGTCGCTCTGGTAGGTCGGCCAGATCTCGACGCCGGGAACGTACTCGCGATCCGATTTGGCGAAGCCGAAATAGCGCGCCGCGTCTTTGAGTCCATGGCGGCGCAGGTCCGGCGCGGCCGCGCCGTAGCGCCGCACTGCGTGCTGCGTATCGATTACCTCGCGCCCTCGCACCCGCCAGCGCAGAAACGGCTCGGCGCGTTCGCCGATGTCGAAGACGTCGGTCTCGATCTCCGGCTCCGATCCGTCACGTCCCAGCGACAGTGCGACGCCGAGCTTGCTGGCGCGGCGCACCAGAAAGGGCAGATCGAATGCAAAGATGTTGTGGTTTTCCAACACGTCGGGGTCGCGCGCCTGGACGAGCTCGACGAAACGCTCGATGAGCTGGGCCTCGGCAAGGTCGCGCAGGTCGAGGCAGTCGCTCCAGCCGCTACTGTCGCGCATGCTGATCATGAAGATGCGATCGCGCTCGTCGTTCAGCCCGGTCGTTTCGAGGTCGAACTGCAGTCGGCGCAGGTCGTCGAACTGCATGTCGCCGTAGTACGTGCGGCCGGTGAGCAGCAGGAACTGTTCGATCGGGTGCCACGCCAGCACCAGTCCGCGTAGATCGGCGAGCGTCTGCGCCTCGGCGCCGTCCCAGTTGTTCGACGTCTCGACGAGCGTCGTCTCGACCTCGTGCATGTGGTCAGTCAGCACCAGATAGCGATAAGCATCTTCGGCGCCGGCCGCGCCGTCGAGCTCGACAACTGTGAGCCCTGACGTGATCTGGAGTTGGCCGTGGGCTTGTCTGAGCCGAGCCGCGGGGACGTAGTCGGCGGGCAGGTGCGCCAGCAGCTCGAGCGAGGTCGCCAGAAACCAGTTCGGAAAGCGGTGCTCCGTCAGCTTTGTGCGCTGGCCGACGCGCCGCCAGACGCGTGCCCGGCCGTGCATGTCGGCGTCGACGGAGACGATGCCCGGCGTCGAATCGCAGCCAAAAAGCCAGTGCTGCACGCGCGGCGCTGGCGACTGCGCCACGCCTGGCCGGGTCGGCGGCAGCACGCCGCGAGTCTATCACCGGCCTGGGGCTTGATCGGCGAGTGCATAATGCATCCAAAGACGTGGTGGTCGTACCTTCGGCTTCGGGAGTACCGGCCCACGCCCGACACGAGCTACGACGCGAGCGGCTGCTCGAGCTGCTGCATCACCACCGCACGCGACCGCTCATTCTGCTGGTCGCGCCGGCCGGTTTCGGCAAGAGCACCCTGGCCGCGACGTACGCCCGGGACAGCGGGGCCGCGGTCGCCTGGCTCACGCTACAAGCCTCGGACCGCGACTCGCAACGCTTCTTCGCCCGCCTCAAAGACAGTTTCGAGGCCGCGTTCGAAGAGCCGTTGCCTGGATTACGGCAGGCCCTTGAGGCCGGTGCTGAGGGCGTTGGCCTCGCGCGCGCTCTCCTCGGCGACCTGGCGCGCGCACCCGACGGGTTCATTCTCGTTCTCGACGACTTTCACGCCGTAGACGACGCGCCAGAAATCGTCGATTCCGTGGACACGCTTGTGCGCGGCCTGCCCGATGGCGGGCAACTGGTGATCACCGCGCGCGAATCACCGGCGCTGTCGATGACGCACCTCGTAACCACGGGTGCCGTTTTCCCGCTCGGCTCCGATGATCTGCGTTTCACGGCGGATGAGACGCGCGATCTGCGGGCCTCGCTGGGTGGCGACGCATCGCGCGATGCGCAGGCTGAAGGTTGGGTAACCGGCATCCTGCTGGGCGGTGCGCCGCACCAGCTCGGCGTGGCGGGCGGCACGCTGCTCGGTACCTACGTCGAGCGCGAAGTACTCGGTCGACTCCGCCCCGTCGAACGCAAGTGGCTCGAGCTCCTGTCAGTTCTGGACGCGATCAGCCCGGCGGCGGCAGAGCGGTTGCTTGGACCGGGACCGTGGCCGCCGCAGTTGGTCGCCCTGTCGAGCCGCTGTCCCTTCCTCGTGCCAGGCCAGGATGGCAGCTATCGACTGCATGGGCTGGTGCGCGAGGCTCTGCTCAATCGATTACGGCGCACCGATCCCGAGGGCGCCAGCATGGCGTGGACCGTCGCACGCCAGCTCGCCGAGGAATCGTTCGACACGGTGGGGTTGGTACGCGCGTGTCAGGAGCTTGGGCAATTAGAGGGTGCCGTCGAGCTCGTTCGCCGCACCACCAACGAGGCGATGGAGACCGGCCGATGGTCGGCGGGCCTGGTCACACTCGAGCTGCTGCCAATGAACGTGCGCCGCGCGCACCCCGATCTGTGCCTGGCCGAGGCCCGCGCACTGCTGAATCTCAGCCGGGCCCGCGAAGCCACGGAGGCAGCTGAGACCGCGCTTCAGCACGGCGGTCGCACCGACGACGTCGTCGTTCAAGTCTGGTCGATCGTCGAGCTGGCGATGATTACGGTGATCTCCGGTGAGATCAGCGATTCAGAAGATTGGCTCTCGGCGGCTGAGCACTTGCTCCGGAATGCCGACCTGCCCGCGGAGCGGCGCCGCCAGCTGGAGGGCCGCGCTCAGGGCGTGCGCGGTATGTGCCTGGCGACGCGTGGACGAAATGCGGAGGCACGGGATGCCTTCGAGAATGCGGAACGCCTTCTGTCGCTGCTCGGACCGTCGCGCGATCTGGCCCTGGTGCAGCAAAACCTGGGCACGTTCTGCGACCGCATCGGCGACTTCGAGACGGCGCAGACAGAGCTTGCGGCGGCGGCTTCGCACTACCGCGTAGTTGGTGACCGGGGCCGCCTTGCGCACACGCTTACAGTCCTTGGCGACATTTACCTGCGCTTGGGAAGCGTCGAGGCCGCCGGCGAGTCGCTCGCCAGCGCCCGCCAGGCTGCACGCTACGTCGGCGCAACGCGCTTCGAGCCATGGATCGTGCTCTCGGTCGGTCAGTGGCACCGCGCCAGCGGACGCATCCGCGACGCGGTTGAAGCGTTGGACGAAACCTTCCGTCTGGCATCCGAAACGAACGAGCGTGAGCTCCTCGTGCAGGCGCTGATCGTTCGTGCCGAGCTCGCCATCCTCCAGGAGGACCTGCCTATGGCGCGCGAGCTGCTGGCGCGCGCGCAGGCGGAGGCACAGCGGTTGGGCTCGGACGCTTTCCTCGGCACCGCCGATCGCGCATTAGGCAGGCTTCATCTGGCTGATGGTGCGGGTCAGCGTGCCGTGTCGCATCTCGAAGCCGCACTCCGTCGTGGCGCCGAGGTGTGGAGCCCGGACGAGCAGGCGGAAACTTTGTACTGGCTCGGCACCGCGTACTTGCACCTGGAACGGCCGCAACAAGCGCGGCGGTGCCTCGAGGAAGCGCTCGAAATCGTCGAGCGCACCAACCGTCCGGCCATGTTGGCTGTGCCCGCGGCCGAAAACGCGCGACTGCTGCAGTACGGGCTGGATGTCGGTTTGAACCCGGTACTCCTTGGCTCCGTGGAACGTCTGACGGCGACTCGCGGGCCGTGGATCGGCGTGAAGACGGCCGATCGGGTACGCGTTGTCTCGACGAACAAACTACCGCGCCTCGATGTTCAGCTGTTCGGCTCCTTCGTCTTCCATAGGAATGGCGTGCTGATTGAGAGCCGCGCACGCAAAGTCGATCGCGCGCGCGAGTTGCTGGCCTTGCTGATTCTGAATCCCAAGGGTCTGCCAGACGAAACCATCGCCGAACAGATGTGGCCAGAGATGACGCCCGAGCGCGCTTTGCACAACTTGCAGGCCGCGGCCTACTCGCTTCGGCACGATCTCGATAGCAAGGCGGCCGTCCGTTTCAGTGCCAAGACCTACCAGCTGAGTCCGCAAGTTGAAATTGACGCTGATGTCCACAGGTTCGAAGCTGCCCTAGCGCGGGCACGTGCGTCGACCGCTAACCAGCTCGTGCAAGCTCTGTCGCAAGCCGTTGAGCTGTACCGCGATCCATTGCTGGCCGACGTCGCCTGGCGCTGGGTGGAACCGGTGCGTGCCGAGTACCGGGCACGTTTCGTCGGCGCGGCGTTGCAGCTGGCGGATCTTCTCGCCAATTCGGACGCCACGCGTTCCGACTTCCTTGGCGAGAGTGTTCTGGCCATCTCGCCCGAGACTGACATGGCGTACGAGCGCCTGATCCAGAACGCTCGCGCCCGTCGTGATGTGTCAGCGGTGCGACGGCTCGTCAAGCGTTACGAGCTTGCCGCGAGCCAGTTCGGCTTCAACACCAACCCGCGCTTGCTCAGCGCTGCTCACTAGCCACAGCTGAAGCCAGCAGCGCACAGCCTCAAACATTGCTGTTTCGCCTTGAGCGAAATTGAGTAGATCCGGCGTGCGTGCCTGAAGATGACGGTCAAGCGAGTTAGTCTTATATCGAGCTTCGTGCTCAAACCGTTACTTCGTCGTGAGGTACGCAAATGCGTCAGTGGCTATCGGGTCTCGGCTCAAGGGCAATTGCATTCGGCATTGTGCTCGCCTCCTTTGGTCTCTCGTTCGTCAGCAGCAGCCCGACCGCGGCTCCCTGGGCTTCCTAGCTCATGGCAACGATGACCGACAGCAGCATGCAGCTCTTTAGCGAACACGAGCTGCGCCGCCAGATTGATCGCTCGCTCTCGCGAGCTCTCTTCGATCGCACGTTCGCCGAACAGCTGTTGACCGACCCGGCTGGGGTCCTTGGCGATGGCTGCACGCCGCAGCAGCAGCGCAGTTTGCTGAATATCCGGGCGACCAGCTTGCGCGACTTCGCCCGCCAGGCCAAGGCGCTGTTCTGGCTGCAGCTCGACGAGCCGTCCTACGAGGTGGACATTCCGCTGCCCGCGGCGGCGGCAATCTAACTCGCTCCGCACAATCCTGGACACTGCTGATGAGTGCCGTAGATGCAGGCCCGTCTGCCGGGCGCGTCCTCGTCTTGGACGACGACGACCAGGTTCGCCACATGTTGTGCATGGCCCTTCAAGTGGTTGCCTTCGACACCCTCGAGGCTGGCTCGGCCTATGAGGCCTACCGACGCCTGGCGACCGGTCGACCGCCCGACGCGATGATCATCGACTTGCAGGAGACCGAGACCCAGGGCCTCGAAGTGCTGCGCTACATCCGCGCTCACTCTGACCTGCAAGATATGCCGATCGTCTTCCTGGCGGCGCAGACCAGCGCGGACCTGCATTGGCGCGCACTCACCAGCGGCGCTGATTGGTTCTTCTCCAAACCGCTCAGCTTGCGTGAGCTCCAGCATCGAGTAGCCAGCCTGGTCCGCCAGGGCCGCCCACTCGCTGTCCATTCGCGCAGCTAGCTAAGTCGTCCGGCGTCGCAGCATTTCGGTGCCGCCCGACCACGGATGTGTTTGACACTGCCTCCCCGCCCTGCTCCAACCCCCACGGAGCACGCCGGCGCGCGGCGAGTGCAGTGACGGCGGGGCAGCCTACTTGGCGACGACGTTGGCCAGCCGGCCAGGAACGATGATGACCTTCTGGATGCTCGAGCCGAGCTGCTGGATGCGCGGCAGCTGCAGCACGCGCTCGCGCAGCCGCGCCTCGTCGCGCGCCAGGTCGGCATCGACCAGCAATTGGTCGCGCACCTTGCCGTTGATCTGAACCACGATCGTGACCTGGGCTCGAGCGAGCAGTGCCTCGTCAAAGCGCGGCCACGCTTGCTGGTGCACGCTGTACGGCCAGCCGCGCACGTTGGTCCACAGTTCCTCGGCCAGGTGCGGAAAGACGGGCGCCGCCAGCAGCAAGAACGAGCGGATCGCCTTTTCCCAAGTCGATGAACCCGCGCTCCCAGCAGCGTGGACCTGCTTGAGCTCATTGCGCAGGATCATCAGCTTGGAGATGACCGTGTTGAAGCGGAAGCTCTCGAGGTCCTGCGTGACGCCTTTGATCGCGCCATGGACTGCCCGCCGCACGTCCAGGTCTGCCGGTCCTGACGCAGCAGCCGGGAACACGGCGGAGGCGAGGTTCCACAGGTCGCGCTCCAGGTCCTGAATCGCGCCGAGCGCAGACGTATTGATCGGGCCGCCCTGGTCCCACGGACCGAGAAAGGCAAGCCAGCCGCGCACCGCGTCGGCGCCCGAGCGAGCGACGTGCTCGTCGGGATTGACCACGTTGCCGTGGCTCTTGGACATGCGCTTGCCGTCGGGGCCGAGCACCTCGCCCTGGTTGTAGAGCCGGGTGAAGGGCTCGCGGAACGACACCAGCCCGAGGTCGCGCAGCACCCGCACAAAGAAGCGGCTGTACAGCAGGTGCATGACGGCGTGCTCGGCGCCGCCCATGTACTGGTCGACTGGACCCCAATAATCGATGTCTGAGCGATCGAACGGCAGGTCCTCGCGATCCGGCGAGACATAGCGCAGGAAATACCAGGACGAGTCCATGAACGTGTCCATGGTGTTCGTCTCACGCGTGGCAGGCCCACCACAGATCGGGCAGGTGGTGTTCACAAATGACGCGCTCGTGGCCAGCGGATTGCCTTCGGTGGCCGACGAGCCCTGGAACTCGACGTCCTCGGGCAGCCGCACGGGCAGCTGGTCATCGGGCACGGGCACGATGCCGTGCTCGGGGCAGTACACGATCGGGATCGGCGTCCCCCAGTAGCGCTGCCGCGAGACGAGCCAGTCGCGCATCCTGTAATTGACCCGCCGTCGGCCGATGCCTTGCTCCTCGAACCAGTCGGCGATCTTGTCCCAGGCCTCCTCGTTGCCCAGGCCGTTGAACTGGCCCGAGTTGACCATCACACCCGGATCGAGATACGCCTGATTGCCGGGCAGTTGTTCGGGCTGCACGTCGTCGGGCGCGTCGGGCGGGCGGACGACGACACGAATTGGCAAGTTAAACGCGTGCGCGAATTCCCAGTCGCGCTCGTCCGAGGCCGGCACGGCCATGATCGCGCCGGTGCCGTACTGCCCGAGCACGTAGTCGGCGATCCAGATTGGCAGGCGCTCGCCGTTCGCCGGATTGATCGCGTAGCTGCCGATGAACACACCCGTTTTGGGCCGCTCGGTCGACATGCGCTCGATCTCGGTGGCGCGGCGCGACTGGTCGATGTACTCGTCGACCTGTTCCTTGAACTCGGGCGTCGTGAGCTCAGGCACCAGCGGGTGCTCAGGCGCGAGCACGACGTAAGTCATGCCAAAGACGGTGTCCACACGCGTCGTGAACACGCTGATCTTCAGATCTGGACGCTCCCGCTCATCCTGAGCTCCGCTCACCCTGAGCTTGTCGAAGGGTCGAAGGACGGGCAAGTCGAACTCGACGCCTTCGGAGCGTCCGATCCAGTTCGTCTGCATCGACTTGATGCGCTCGGGCCAATCGATCTCGCTGAAGTCGAGCAGGTCGTCCGCGTAATTGGTAATGCGGAAAAACCACTGCTCCAGATCGCGCTTGCTAACGGGCGAGTTGCAGCGCCAGCAGCGCCCATTGTGGACCTGCTCGTTGGCCAGCACGCCGTGGTTCGGACACCAGTTGACTGGCGCCTTCTGTCGATAGGCGAGCCCCTGCTTGTAGAACTGCAGGAAGAACCATTGGTTCCACTTGTAGTACTCGGGCAGGCACGTGGCGACCTCTTTGGTCCAGTCATAGGAGGCGCCCATCGTCCGCCACTGGCGCTCCATGCGGCGGATGTTCTCCATCGTCCACTGGTACGGATGGGTGCCGCTCTTGATCGCCGCGCCTTCGGCGGGCAGGCCAAACGCGTCGAACCCGGGCGGGAAAAGGACGTTCTTGCCGAGCATGCGCATATAGCGCGCGTGGACATCCGCCAGCGCGAAGTTCCACCAGTGCCCGAGATGTAGATCGCCGCTGGTGTACGGGAACATGACCAGCGCGTAGTACTTCGGGCGCGACTGGTCTACCTTGGCCTCGTAGAGTCCTTCGGCCTCCCAGCGCGCCTGCCACCGCGCCTCGATCTCCTGGTGATCAAAGGTTCGCGGCCGCTGGGGCGCAGGCTGCGGACCGGTCTCGATTGCGCGGGCCATAATCGGGTAATTGTATGGAACGTCGCCTGGTCTACGACTCAGATGCCGTTCAGGCGGGCCGCTGTCCGCAATGTGGCAAACGGCTGGACCGCTGCTCATGCCAGCCGGCTGGTGCCCGCCCGCGTCCGGCTGCGCCTGCTGGCTCGTCATCGGCGGCCGCTGCGCCGCGCGACGGAACCGTGCGCATCATGCGCGACAAGAAAGGCCGCGGCGGCAAGACCGTCACGCTCGTGGTCGGCGTGCCTGGGCCCGAGAGCTCGCTTCTGCAACTGACGCGCGAGCTCAAACAACACTGCGGCACCGGCGGCACGTTGCGCGGCGACGTCATCGAAATCCAGGGCGACTTCCGCACACGTCTGCAGGAACTGCTGGTCAAGCGGGGTTACACGGTCAAAATCGCCGGCGGCTGAGCTTCAGCTTGCCCAGCGGAGGACGAAGCGCGTCCAGCGCTGCTCGATAATCACCTCGTCTGGACCGCCGAGCGCCGGCGTCTCGCGGCCGTAGGCCCGAATCTGGACTGCACCGTCGAGCGGCCGGCCGTGCGCTGCCCAGCTCTGGACGTGTGCGACCAGCCTGGCGGCAATCGCCGTCGAAGACGATGGTGCGCGAACGCATAGTTCGCCATC